>WNFA01000960.1_pt1 | contig 38680 bp, 50 predicted proteins | sample 5400481 | NCBI WGS metagenome assembly WNFA01 (sample SAMN13153340, study PRJNA577476) | soil metagenome | isolation source: 120 cm saprolite under Douglas fir tree site 2 hole 1 replicate 2 | place: USA:California | collected 2015-04-18 | reverse complement strand
ACGTCGCGCTTGCGTTACTCGTCGTGCAGGTCCTGCTCGGCGCCGTCACGGTGAAGCTGCGCCTGCCGCCGTGGACGGTCATCCTGCACCTCGGGACGGCGATGCTGCTCCTCGCGACGCTGATCGTCGCCGCAAGACTGACCCCGGGCGCAAGCCCGGGGAACACGGAGCCTCCGATCCCCCCGAGCTTGCGCCCGGGGTTAGTTGGAATCGTGGCGCTCGTTCTGGGTTTCGTCACCGTCCTCTTCGGCGCGCTCACCGCAAACCTGGGTGCGGCAAGCGCATGCCTCGGATTCCCGCTCTGCAACGGCCAGGTCGTCCCGGCGGGCAACTACTTGCAGCACATCCATTGGGGCCACCGGCTGCTCGCCTACACGCTGTTCGGCTACCTCTGGTGGTGGGCGCTGCGCACGAGGACGCGCGGGGCGTGGTGGGTGGTTGGTCTAGTCACCCTTCAGGTCGCGGTCGCCGCCGCGATGGTGTTGCTCGGGCTGCCGGCACCGCTCCAGGCCACCCACGTGGCGGTCGGCGCGGCCGTGTGGGCCGGGCTGGTCCTCGCCCTGCTCTGACCCCGGACCCTTAAACGAGGATCAGCTCGTCCTGTGGATGGGAGGGGTTCACCTCGGGGCCCTTCGTGTCCATGTACACGTTGATCTCGCTGCGCATGCCGAAGCGGTCCGGCAGATAGACCCCTGGCTCGATCGAGAAACCCACGCCCGGTACGAGGGCGCGCGCGTCTTCCGTTTCGAAGTTGTCGATGTGCGGCCCGGAGCCGTGCAGGTCGCGATCGATCGAATGGCCCGTGCGATGTACGAAGTAGTCGGCGAGCCCAGCGTCGCGGATCACGGCGCGCGCGGCGTCATCCACCTGGGCCCCCGTCACCGCGCCGTCCGGGCGCCAGCGCTCCCGCAGGAAACGGACGGCGGCATCTCGGGCCCCCTTCACCGCCTGCCACACCCGGCGGACGTCCGCGTCGGGCGAGCGGCCCGCGAACCCCATCCACGTCTGGTCGGCGAACACCGAGCCCTGCCCCGGCCCGGCCCACAGATCGAGCAAGACCACATCGCCCGGCGCCAGCCGACGATCGGCTCCCGGATGGGGCTCGTAATGGGGCATCGCGCTGGTCGGCCCGAATGCCACGATGGGCCCGTCGTTGGTCCAGAGGCCGGCGCGCTCCATCGCTTCGAGCACGCGCCGCTGGACGCCCGTCTCTCGCACCTCGGCGCCGCGTGCCGCTTCGCTCCCCACCCACGCCAGCGCGTCGCGCGCGACGCGCGCGAGGACCTCCGCCGCCTTGCGGTGGCCCGCCAGCTCCGCTGCCGACCAGCGCGCCGCAAACCGGGACACGAGCGGCGCCGACGAGACCAGCCGGGCGCCGAAGGATTCGAGCAGCTGGACCACGCCGTGCGGGACGCGATCCAGGTAGGGAACCTGGTCCCGAGGTGACGTCTCGATGGCGAGCGTGCGGCCGCGGACCAGCGTCTCGAGGTGCTCGTGGAGCTCGCGCCACGCGCCGTAGGGCCGCACGTCGCCCGGAAAATCGGCGAGCGCCTGGAGCTCGATGCGATGCGCGATCGCGACCGGGCGACCCGCACGCGGCAGCAGGACGAACAGGCGCCGCGTTCCCATCCCGGTGTCTCCGAGGATGCGCCCGGCGATCGGATTGACCTTGCGGAAATCGTACAGCAGCCAGCCGTCAGCCCCGAGCGCGCCGAGCTCCCGTGCGAGCGCGGGGAGGTCGAAACCGTCGAGGAGCGGCATCAGTCGTGTCGCGGATCGGGCGGAGCCGCCCGCCATTCGCACACCTCGCCGCCGGTCGCCCGGCAGGAGATATGGAGCATAGCGCCTTCGAAGCCGACGAGGAGCCGGAGCAGCTCGGTGAACCCGGCGCCGTACAAGGCGCACGCAGCGCCGTCGGGCGTCGCCTGCACGGCGAGCGCGTCGCCCACCCGCGCGATCGGGACGTGACTCTCGCGCCGCAGCTCACCGGCGAACACGGCGCGCGCTGCCCGACGTGCGGCCACGTACCCGAAGGCCCTCGGACCCACGCGCGCGGCGAGCCGGGTGAGCAGGAAGAGGCGCCGTACGGCCCGTCGCGCCGCGCGGCGGCCGGCGTCCGCGAATACCAGGTCCGCATCGGGCCGGCGCCCCACCAGCCGGAGCAGCGCCTCGACATGCGACGAGTCGGCCGGCGCGTCGCGCCGGACCATGCCCTCGTACTCGCGCAGCTGCATCGCCACCGTGGCCGAGAGGCCGAGCCGCTTGGAAAGCAGCTCCTCGGCGAACTCCGACAACCCGTCCTCGACCGGCGTGTCGAGGTTCCTGACCGCCTCGAGGACGGCGAGGGGAACGATGCTGTGGACCACGGCGCGCGAAACCTAGCGGCCCACGCCCTATTGCGGAACCCGGGCGCGCGGGGAGAGGTTACGTGACGCCATGACCCCGCCCACCCCCCCGACGCCACCGCCTCCAGCGCCGAGCCCGGCGGCCGAAGCCGACAAGCGAGCGAGCTTCGAGCGCGAAGCCCTGGTGCATCTCGACAGCCTGTACCGCGTGGCCCTGCGCCTGACCGGCAATCCCGCGGAAGCCGACGACCTCGTCCAGGAGACGATGCTCAAGGCCTACCGCGCCTGGCACCAGTTCGAGCGGGGGACGAACGCCAAGGGGTGGTTACTTACGATTCTGCGGCACGCCTTCATTAATGAATATCGGCGGCGCACCCGGCACCCGGAGACCGTCGACATCGACGCGATCGAGCCATTCTCCGTGTTCGAGGAGCTCCAGGACGACGACCCGCAGGGGACCTTCTTCGACCGCATTGTGGACGACGAGGTCCTCCGGGCCATTGACCTGCTTCCGGAACAATTCCGGGAGACCGTGGTGTTGAGCGACGTGGAGGGCATGTCATACGAGGAGATCGCCCGGATCCTGGAAGTGCCGGTCGGCACGGTGAAGTCCCGGCTGTTCCGGGCCCGGCGCCTGCTCCAGCAGAAGCTGTACGACTACGCCGTGGGGATGGGGTACATCAAGGGGTCCGCCAAATGAATTGTCGGGAATGTAAAGAACACCTCTATGAGTACCTCGACCGCGAGCTCACGCCCGCCGTGGAGCAGGAGATCCGTCAGCACATCGCCGACTGCCCGCCGTGCGGCGAGGAGTTCGACTTCGAAAAGCTGTTCCTCGGTTTCCTCCGGGCTCGCTGCCGGGCCCAGGGTGCACCCCCTGACCTGAAGCGCCGGATCCTGGACGAGTTGCTCGACGAGTGAAGTGGCTCACCCCCGGCGGGCTCGTCGCGGCCTGCGCCGTCGGGGTCGGCGTGACCCGGGGCCTCGGGCTCCCGGGGCTCGCGCTGCCCACCGCTTTCTTCCTCACCGGTAGCGTCCTCACGCAGCTCGCCGAGCGCCGGGGCCCGAGCCGCAACGCGCGTCAGGTGCTGGCCAACGGCGGCGTCGCCTTGCTCGCCGCCCTGCTCGGCTCGTGGGCGGGGGCGGCTGGGGCCATCGCGGCGGCTGCCGCCGACACGTGGGCCACCGAAATCGGAGCCTACTCGCCCTTCCCGCCGCGCCTCATCACCTCCGGCGGAAGGGTGACGCGCGGTACCTCGGGGGGTATCACCGCCCTGGGAACGCTGGGCGGCGTGGCCGGCGCGGCCCTGATTTCCGGATTGACCGCCGCCTTGGCACCCCGGGGCATGGCCCCGGGGTTTGTCACGCTTACGGCCGCTGGCGTGGCGGGTATGCTCGCGGACTCCCTCCTGGGCGCGACGCTGCAAGGCAAGTACGAGTGTCCCGCCTGCGACGCGCGGTTCGAGCGCGGCAATACGGTGTGCCACGAGCCGGTACAGCTCGCGAGGGGTTCGCGATGGCTCAACAACGACGCAGTGAACCTCGCGGCGACGCTGGTCGGTGCGGCCGCGGCCGTGCTCGGCTCCCACGTGTCGCCATCCTGAGCGCGGCGTCGTGACCGACCGCTGGGATGTCGTCGTCGTCGGGGCCGGTCCGGCCGGCGCGACGACTGCCTTGCTGCTCGCCCGCACTGGCGCATCGGTCCTGCTCGTGGACCGCGCCCGTTTCCCTCGCGACAAAGCGTGTTCCGAGTATTTGAGCCCGGCGACCACGGAAATCCTGGAGCGGCTCGGCGGGGGCATCCTCGACGCAGTGGAGGGTGCGGCGCACGCGAAGCTGTACGGGATGAAGGTGGTCGCGCCCTGCGGGGCCGCCATGTGCGGTCGGTTCCGCGGCGGCCCCCGCCCATACAGCTTTGCCCTGCCACGGACCACGTTCGACACGATTCTCGTGGCCGCGGCGGCGCGCGAAGGGGCCATCGTCCGGGAAGGCCTCACGGTCGAGAGCGTCGTTTTCGATGGTAACACCGTCGCCGGTGTCTTCGCGCGGTCGGGAAACGGGAAACGGGAAACGTACCGGAGTCGCGTGGTTGTCGGCGCCGATGGCCTGCGTTCGGTGGTCGCCCGCCGGCTCGGGCTCGTCCGCTCGTCGTCCCCGCGGCGCGTCGCGTTCACGGCGCACGTGGCGGACGTCGCGGGGATGGACGGTGTGGGCGAGCTGCACGTGAGCAAGCGCGGTTACGTGGGCCTCGGACCGGTCGGCGATGGCGTCACTACGGTGGCGCTCGTGGTGCCGCTCGCGGCGGTGCGCAGGAGCCGGGGCGAGGGCCGGGACTTCCGTCGCGATTTTTTCGTCGAGCTCGAGCGATTCCCCGGGCTCGCGGGACGGTTCGACCCCCGGCGACTGGTTCGCGACGTGCTGGCCACCGGTCCGTTCGCGCAGTGGTCGCGCACCGCCGTCGCGCCCGCAGGCGGCGCCGTGCTCGTGGGTGACGCCGCCGACTTCTTCGATCCGTTCACGGGCCAGGGGATTTACAGTGCCCTCCGCGGCGCAGAGCTCGCCGCCGAATGCCTCATCCCCATCCGGGGCCCGCTCGCCGCCGCGGCGCTAGCACCCTACGACCGCGCGCGCCGGCGCGAATTCGGGGGTAAGTGGCTGCTCGAGCGACTCATCGGGGTCGGTGTGGGGTGGCCCGCGCTCACCGACCGCGTGGTGCGCCGCCTGGCGGCGCGGCCGGACCTCGCGGATCTTCTGGTGAGCGCAACTGGGAACCTCGTCCCCGCGCGTCGGGTGCTAAGGGCCAGCGTCCTCGCCCAATTCCTCTGGTGACAACATGTCCGGCGTCGATCCCGCTCAGTTCCGCCAGCTGCTCGGTCGCTTCGCGACCGGCGTGACCGTCGTGACCGCGCGCGACCCGGCCGGCCGCCCGGTCGGTATGACGGCGAGCTCGATTGCTTCGGTGTCGCTCTCACCGCCGCTGGTGCTGGTGTCGGTGGATGAGAAGAACGACCTGCATCCCGCGCTGCGGGCCGCGAAACGCTTCGTATTGAACGTGCTCGCGTCGGACCAGGAAGCCGTCTCGCGACGGTTCGCGGAGGACCACCCGAACCGGTTCGACGGCATCGGCTACCGGGAGACCAAGCACGGCATTCCGGTACTGGAGGGTGTCGTCGCGAGCATCGAGTGCGAGAAACAGGCGGAAGCCCCGGGCGGGGATCACACCGTGTTCTTCGGACTGGTCACGGGGGGCAGCGTCTCGGACCGCCGGCCCCTGCTCTACTACCGCGGTGGCTACGCCGGCCTCGGCGGCGGAGGTCAATGATCGGAACCGAGCTGCTGGACGATCCACGGGCCGATGCCGTCCTGGTCGGCAGACAGCTCCGCGACATCGCGCGCCTGAACGCGCTCTTCGGAGGGACCCGGGCGGTGGTGCGGGAGCTCGAGCCGTTTCTCGAGCGCGGGAAGGCGGAACCGGCAAACGGGAAACGACAGCCCTCGTTCGACCGCGTGGCCCGGCGCGCCGTGGTGCTCGCGGACCTGCGCCGCTCCCGGCTGGCCATGGCCGGCGTATGGGCGGCATCGCTCTGCCTCGCGATGAGCGGCGTGAGCCGGCACGACGCGGTGCTGTCACTCAAGCGGGGATATACACGCGAGGAGTTCTGTGACATGCTGCGGGATGCAAACGTGCGAGCGGTGGCGCGGTACCGACCGGGGGCTCGAATAGTGGCCGCCTGGTCACCAGGAGCCGGCCCGCAGTGAAGTGATGCACACCGTCGACCAGATCGCAATCAGAGCGCCGGTTGATCGGGTGTTTCAGATCGCATCAAACGTCGAGCGTTGGCCCGAAATCCTGTCTCACTATCGGTGGGTCAGGTTTCTGGACCGCCACGCGAGCGGTGGCACCGTGGAGATGGCGGCGTGGCGGCCGTTCGGTGCGCTCCGTTATCCCGTGTGGTGGGTGTCGGAGATGACGGTGGACGAGCCGGCCCGGGAAATCCACTACCGGCACGTGCGGGGTATCACCCAGCGCATGAACGTTGTCTGGCGGCTGGTGGAAGAGCCGGCCGGCGTGGCGGTGACGGTCGTGCACGACTGGGTGGGCCCGGCGTGGCCGGTCATCGGTCCGTTGGCCGCCCGGGTCGTGATCGGGCCGGTATTCATCCATGGGATCGCGTCCCGCACGCTTAGGGGACTAAAGCATGCGCTGGAGCATGCGTGAAGTGCGCGGGTAAACCCGCGGCTCGGCGCTTGTCAGTGAACTGACGTTTCGCATTGCCGCTTCAGCGGCAGTGCCGAGTCGCGGCTTCAGCCGCGGACCAAGGAGGAGCGAAGCGTGCAAAACGGTGGACGTAGGGTCGTCATCACCGGGGTCGGCGCGGTCACCCCGATCGGCACGGGAGCCGACGGCTTATGGGCCGGGCTCGCGGCCCGGACCTCGGCCGTCCGGGAGATCACGCGCTTCGATCCGGCCCCGTTCAGGAGCCGCATCGCCGCCGAGATCCCCGATTTCCGTCCGCAGGACCACCTCGACGCGAAGCGTGCCAAGCGCCTCGACCGCTTCTCTCAGCTGGCGGTGACGAGCGCGCGGTTCGCGCTGAGCGATGCCGAGCTCGACCCGGCGCATGAAGACCGCGACCGGATTGGAGCAATGATGGGATCGGCGCTCGGCGGCGTGGCGTTCGCCGAGTCGCAGGTCGAGCGGTTTCGGGCGGAGGGCCCTCGGGGGCTCGACCCGGCGCTCGCGCTCGCCGTGTTCCCCGGCGCCGCGAGCTGCAATATCGCGATCGACTTCGGGTTCACGGGCCCGAACTCCACGAACGCGATGAGCTGCGCCTCGGGCACCATCGCGGTGGGAGAGGCGTTTCACACGATCCGCGAGGGACGCGCCGACGTAATGCTCGCGGGCGGCGCCGAGGCGCCGCTCGCCCCGATGACGTACGCGGCGTTCAGCGTGATCCGCGCCATGAGCACGCGTAACGACGATCCCGCCCACGCCTCGCGCCCGTTCGACGAGGACCGCGACGGGTTCGTCATGGGTGAGGGAGCCGCCGTGTTGGTCCTCGAGGAGCGGGCGCGTGCCGTCGCGCGGGGCGCCAAGATCTACGCCGAGCTCGCGGGCTACGCCTCCACCAACGACGCCTACCACATGACCGCGCCGCGCCCCGACGGCCGCCAGGCGGCCCGCGCCATGCAGCTCGCTCTCGGCGACGCCTGCGTTGCACCCGGCGAGGTGGGCTACATCAACGCCCACGGGTCGTCGACGCCGCTCAACGACTCGACAGAGACGACGGCGATCAAACAGGTCTTCGGGGAGCACGCCTACCGGCTCAGCGTCAGCGGCACCAAGGGCTACTACGGCCATGCGCTCGGCGCGAGCGGCGCGATCGAGGCGGCGATTTGCGCGCTCGCCATGGAGCGGCGCTGGCTTCCCCCGACCATCAACCTCGAGCGTCCCGACCCGGCCTGCGACCTGGACTGCCTGCGCGGCGAGGGCCGGGCGGCGGCGCCGGACGTCGTGCTCACCAATTCCTTCGGATTCGGCGGGATCAACGCTGCGGTGGTGTTGCGACGTTCCGATTGACGCAGGGGCGCGGCTTGCTGCGCCCCTATAGTGATTCCGCGACCGTCGGGGCGAAATAGCTGACGATGATGTCGGCGCCCGCCCGCCGTATCGCGTACAGCGTCTCCCACATCGCGCGCGCCTCGTCGAGCATGCCGCGGGCCGCCGCGGCCTTGATCATCGCGTACTCCCCACTCACCTGGTACGCGGCGAGCGGCGAACCGAACTCCTGTTTGGCGCGACGGATCAGATCGAGGCAAGGCAACGCGGGCTTCACCAGGATGATGTCCGCCCCCTCCTCGACGTCGAGCCGGATCTCGCGCATCGCCTCATCGGCGTTGGTTCCCTGCATCTGGTAGGACTGGCGGTCGCCGAACTGCGGGGTCGAGCCGGCCGCTTCGCGGAACGGCCCATAGAACGCCGATGCCATCTTTGCCGCGTACGACATGATCGGAACGCGTGAGCATCCGGCGGCATCGAGTGCCTTGCGGATCCCAGCCACCCGACCGTCCATCATGTCGCTGGGCGCGACGATGTCGATGCCCGCGCGCGCCTGCGTCACCGCGACCTTGCCGAGCAGGTATACCGACGCGTCGTTGTCCACGTCGCCGTCCTGCACGACCCCGCAGTGGCCGTGGTCGGTGTACTCGCACAGGCAGGCGTCCCCGATCACAAGCAGGTCCGGCGCGGCGCGCTTCACCGCCCGCGCGGCTTGCTGCACGATCCCCTGCTCGTCGTACGCCTCCGACCCGGTCGCGTCCTTGGCCGCGGGCAGGCCAAAGAGAATGATGCCGCCGAGCCCGAGGCGCCGCGCCCGCTCCGCGTCCCGCATCAGCTCGTCCACCGACGTCTGAAAGACACCGGGCAACGCGGCGACTTCCCGCCGGACGCCCTCCCCGTGACACGCGAACAGGGGCCAGACGAGCTGCGAGGGGACGAGGTGCGTCTCCTGCACCAGGCGACGCAATGCCGCGGTGCGGCGCAAGCGGCGCAGGCGGCGGATCGGGAATTGGCTCATCGGCCGAGCAATCTCGATGCACCCTGGGCCCGGAGCAAGTCCGCCACGTGCGCCCCCGCGGCTCCGGGCTCCCGCTCGTCGATCTCGGCCGAGGCGGTGATCTGCACGGAGCCATCCTGCGCGGTCACTCGCCCGTACAACCTGCTCCCTTCTCCCCGCTCCCCGCTCCCGCAGTAGGCGGCCACCGGCGCCTGACATCCGCCCTCCAGCGCGGCGAGGAGGCCCCGCTCCGCCGCGACCTGGCACGCGCTCGCCGCATCCTCGAGCGGCGCGAGTGCGCCGCGGGCCTCGCGGTCGTCCGCGCGGACCTCGAGGCCGAGCGCGCCCTGACCTGGCGCCGGCATGACGTCCAACGGATCGAGCCGCGCGGCGATGTGCCCCGCGAGGTCGAGCCGCTCTAGCCCCGCCCCAGCAAGCAGCGCCGCGTCGAGGCCATCACGCCCTTCCTTTACCTTCCGCACCCGCGTCGGCACGTTGCCGCGCAGCGGCACGATATCCAAGTCGGCGCGGAGGTATCGGATCTGCGCCACGCGGCGCAGGCTGGACGTCCCGACCTTGGTGCCCGCGGCCAGGCCGGCGATCGACGTGATCCCGGCCTCGCGCGTGACCAGCGCCTCGGCGGGATCGGCCCGCTGCGGCACTGCCGCCAGCATCAATCCGGTCGGCAGGGTGGTCGGCAGATCTTTGAGGGAGTGCACCGCCACGTCGATGCGACGGTCGCGCAGCGCCTCCTCGATCTCTTTGGTAAAGAAGCCCTTCCCCTCGAGCTCGTGCAGCGGGCGATCGACCTCCGCGTCGCCGCGCGTCTTGATGATCACGAGCTCGGCAGCCACGCCGGCCCGCGCGAGCGCGGCCTTCACCCACTCGGCCTGCCACAAGGCGAGCCTGCTCCCGCGGGTCCCGAGCTTGAGCGGGCCGGTCACGTATCCCGCTTTCCGCTTCCCGCTTCCCGCTCGAAGTGCCGCACGATCGCGCTCACCAGTCCGGGCACCGTGTGATCCCGCGCCTCGATGGCGACAGCGATCCCGAGGTCCCGAGCCGTCCCCGCCGTGATGGGGCCGATCACCGCCGCGGCGAACCGGCCGGACGCAGCAACCGGCCTGCCCACGAGCTCCACGAAGCCTTGTACGGTGGACGAAGAAGTGAACGTGACGGCGTCGATCGTGCCGGCAAGGATCTCGGCTCCAAGGCCGCCGCTGTCTCCCGTCTCGCGGACGGTCTCGTAGATCGGGATCACGTCGACGACGGCGCCCAGGGCGCGCAGCCCATCGGGCAAGGCGTCACGGGCCTCGCGCGCGCTCGGCAACAGGACCGTCTTGCCGCGCACCTCGCCCTGCGCGGCCAGCGCTGATACGACCGACTCGGCCACAAACCGGTCGGGGACGAGATCGGGGACGACCCCGCGGCGCACGAGTGACTCTGCGGTCGCGGGTCCGATCGCCGCGACCAGAGCGCGAGCCACGTCGCGCGGCGACAGACACCACTCCGGCAGCCGGTCACACACAACCTGCACGGCGTTCTGACTGGTGAAGACGATCCAGTCGTAGGGCGGGACCCGCGTGAGCGCGGCGCGGAGCGCCGCGAGATCGGTGAGCCGCGCGATGCGGATCGTCGGTGCGGCGACGACCTCCGCGCCGAGCGCCTCCAGCTCCCGCACGAGGTCGCCCGCCTGCTCGCGCGCGCGGGTGACCGCGATGCGTCGGCCGGCGAGCGGGTGGACGCGAGCGGGACCCGGCGGGCGCGGCGTGTGTGACATAGATTGGTGCAATCTACAATGCTCCGCTCCCTGCGCTCCGCACTCGCGCGCTTCGCCGTGCGACGGGCGGCCGCCAGTCAACGCGACGCACCGAAACGCGCCGAGCTGTGGCTGCGGCTCGGCTGCGCGGTCGCGCCGACGTTCGCGGACTCCCACCCGGCGCTGGTGCGGCTGCGCCGCGCCATCGAGGACCGGTGGGGCGCGGTAGCCGCGGCGCAGGAAGCAGCGCAGCGCTTCCCCGCGAATCCCGACGCCTGGATGCTGCTGGGCGAAGCCTGGCTGATGGTGTTCCGCCAGCAGGATGCGCTCGTGGCGTACGAGCAGGTGCTCACCCTCGAAGAGCGCCCCGATGCCGCGCTCGCGGCGGGCGATCTGTATCGTCGTGCCGGTCGCCATGCCGAAGCGGCGGCGCGATTCGCCCGCGCCTACGCTGCCGGCGGTGGTGCCGAGGCACTGTGGCTCAACGCGCAGGCGCTGTTCCAGGCGGGCGACTTGCGGGCCGCCGATGAAGCCCTGCACCTCTGGGCTACGCAGGTGCCCGACGGGCTCGCGCGTCTGTCCGAGGCGCGCGCGGAGTTGTTCCCGGAAAAGCGAGGCGGCTAAGGCTTGCTGGTGCGGCGGTACAGGGAAACCGCGTAGGCGATCAAGATGATCGCCGTCACGATGTAAGCCGCCATCATGTAGCCGGCGTTCTGGGGCACGTCAGGCATGGCCGGCCTCCGAGCTCCTGCCCTGCTGCGCAGCGCGCGCGAGCGATAATGCGTAGCGCTGCGTCACGAATCCCACATACAACAGCGTGAACGCCACCAGAGAAAAGAGCCAGGTCGCCAGCATACTGTTGGGTAGCGACGGCGCGCTCGGCTTCAGGATGATGGGCTGGGGATGCAGCGTGCGGAACAGAAAGACGCTCAAGTGGATGAAGGGCACCAGGCACATCCCGCAGATGCCGAGCACGGCGGCGTAGCGGGCGCGGAGCCCCGGATCCCGCACCGCCCCGCGCACGAGCAGGTACCCCACGTACAGGAAGAAGAGGAACAGGGTGGACGTCAGCCGGGCATCCCAGGTCCACCAGGTCCCCCAAATCGGCTTCCCCCAGATGGGGCCGGTGGTCAGCACGATGGTCGCGAACACGGTACCCACTTCCGCCGACGCCTCCGCGAAGCGGTCCAGACGCGGATCCTTCAGAAACAGGTAGAAGATTCCGGCCAATCCCACGAGAACCATTGCCGCCTCGGTCCAGAGCGCGGCGGGCACGTGCAGATAGAAGATTTTCTGCGCGGGCCCCTGCAACCGCTCCACCGGCGTGAACGCCAGCGCGCGAACGTACACGGCGGCGAGGCACACCAGCGCGACCAGCGTGATCCAGCGACCCTTTTGCACCAGGCTCATTCGTCCACCGTAAAGCGAAACAGGAAAGTCGCGAGCGACACGAACACGATGTCGTAGGCGGCGAGCAACTTAAGGTACCCCACCGACTCGCTCAAGGGACGCCCACCGAGAAGCCGCGCGGTGACCTGCACGGCGCCGATGAGCGGCGGCAGGAGGAACGGCAGCAGAATCACCACGAGGAGCAGCTCGGCGAAACGGGTGCGAATCACGAGGGCGCTGAACAGCGTTCCCACCGCGACGAACCCCAGTGTCGCGAGCGCGATGACCCCGATGAGCGGGAGCAGCACGCGCCCCACGGGCACGTCGAAGAACAGCACGAACAGCGGTAGACCGACGCCTTCCACTACCGCTACGAATACCAGATTCGCGATCAGCTTGCCCCAGTACAGGCTGGTGCGGCTGAGCGGCGACACCAGCAACCCCTCGAGCGCCTGGTTCTCGAGCTCGAGCTGAAATGCACGGTTCAGGGCGAGCATCGCGGCGAACGTGAACGTCACCCACAGAATGGTCGGGGCGAGGTCGCTGGTGGGCACGGCGGTCGGGTCGCGTCCGAAGTTGAACACCGTCAGGACGAGCGCGGTGAACACGACGGCCGAGACGATAGCGGTACGCGTGCGGAACTCGAGCACCAGGTCTTTACGGGCCACCGTCCACGCCTGCGCGAGCAGCTCACCCATCGGTCCCTCCCACCGCCCGGCGGTACGCCTCCGCGATCTCGGAGGATTCCCGCCCTGCGCGGGGCGCAAAGTGGACGAAGCGTCCGCGCCGCTGGAACGCTACGTCGGTCGCGAGCTCGACCCCCTCGTCCACGTTGTGCGTCGCCAGCACGACGACGCGACCCGCCGCGCCGCCACCGCCCAGCTCGCCGAGCAGCGCCCGCAGCTCGGCCGCCGCGGCAAGATCGAGCCCCGTGAACGGCTCGTCGAGCAGCAGGACCCGCGGATCGTGGATCACGGCCTTGGCGATTGCCGCGCGCTGCGCCAGACCCCGGGAGAGTGACCACACCGGTTGATCCGCGCGATCGCCCATGCCGAGACGCTCGAGTACTTGGCCGGCGCGGGCACCGCGGCGCGCCGCCGGAACCCCATAGAGCGCCGCCCAGAAGAGCAGGTTCTCGCGTACGGTGAGGTGTTCGTACAGGTGGGACTGGTGACCGATCCATCCAATGGCGCGCCGACCACCCGCCACCCGCACCGACCCCTGCTGCGGCCGGATCAGTCCCGCGAGCACCTTGAGGAGGGTGGTCTTGCCGGCGCCGTTCGGCCCGAAGACGGCGAGGGTCTGGCCCGCCGTGAGGTCGAAGGACACGCCATCGAGGGCGACCACCTGTCCTCGCCCCTCGCCGAAGGCGTGCCGCAGGCCCTCAGCCGAGAGCATCGATGCGGGCGGCGAGGTCTTCCAGGTCGAACGGCTTGACGAGATACCCCGAGTGGCCGAGGTCCAGGACGTTGATGAGCGGCTCCATGCTTACGTACGAGGTCGTGACGATCACGGGGAGAGAAGGTTGCGACTGGCGGATCTCTTGCAGCAGGGTGATACCGTCGGTGTCGGGCAGTCGCAGATCGAGCACCAGCACTTCGGGGTGGAACTCGTCCATCTGGCGGCGAGCCTCGGTCCCGCTGGCGGCGAATGCCAGGTGATAGCGTTCGGCGAAGAATCGCTTGTAGGTGCGCCGCAGCGTCGACTCATCCTCGACGAACAGCACTTTGCGCCGCGGGCCGAGGGTGGGGGACCCCATGGTGGGCCAATATATGCGGGTCCCCTCCGTCGTCTACGGTCGGCTCAGCTCGGACCGCTCTCCAGCTCGAACAGGTCGTCGAGCTTGGTCAGCACCAGCAGGAATCGCAGCTCCTCGTTGGCCCCGCGCAGGCACACCGTCAGCCGGCGCTCCGCGGCCTTCCGCTGAATCAACATCAGGGCACCGAGGCCCGCGCTGTCGATTTGGCGCGTGCCCGCGAGGTCGATGACCAGGCGCCCGGCACCCTCCTCCAGCTGTTCCAGCAGCTCGGTGGCCGCACGGCGGAACACCGTACGTGAGTCGAGCCCCAGCTCCTCCGGAGCGGCCAAGACTTTCTCGCCCGGACGCATGGACATTGTCACCAGCTCCTCCACAGTCGGCTCCAGTAGTTCACCGGCCGGAGGTTATGCGACTCCGATGCCATCCAGCTAACCTGCGGGCCGTCAACCGCTTGTCAAAGCGGGGTGAGGCGTCTCACCCGCATGGCTGCCGCAGACGGAACGCTTGCGGCGCAGTTTGCAAGGGCCGCCTTGACCCCCTGCCACGGGGGGCGCGTACCTTACCGGCGTGAAAGACCGCATCGACACGCTGCTCGACGAGCAGCGCACCTTCCCGCCGCCGCCCGGTTTCAGTCAAGCGGCCCATGTGAAGGACGACGCCCCGTACCGTCGAGCGCATCAGGACCGGGAAGGTTACTGGGCGGACTGGGCGCGCCAGCTCGAGTGGTTCCGTCCGTGGGACAAAGTGCTCGAGTGGCAGCCCCCGCACGCCAAGTGGTTCCTGGGCGGAACGCTCAACGCCTCCGTGAACTGCCTCGACCGCCATGTGCGCGACGGTCGGGCCGACAAGGTTGCCCTCATTTGGGAGGGGGAGCCCGAGCCGCGGGAGGTACGCCAGCTCTCGTACCGCGAGCTCCACGGACTGGTGAACCGGTTCGCGAATGTGCTCAAGAACCTGGGCGTCCAGCGGGGCGAACGCGTCGCGATCTACATGGGGATGGTGCCCGAGGTCGCCGTCGCGATGCTCGCGTGTGCGCGCATCGGAGCGCCCCACACCGTGGTGTTCGGCGGATTCTCCGCCGAGTCCTTGCGGGACCGCATCAACGACTGCGAAGCGAAGGTCCTCGTCACGGCAGACGGCGGCTATCGCCGCGGCAGCGTCGTGCCCTTGAAGGGCAACGCCGATGAGGCCCTCGAGGGCACGCCCAGCATCCGCAGCGTGGTGGTGCTGCGGCGCACAGGTCAGGAAGTCCCGATGCGGGCTGGCCGGGATCACTGGTGGCACGACCTGATGGCGAAGGCCGGGCCCCAGTGCGAGCCCGAGCGGATGGACGCCGAGGATCCCCTCTACATCCTCTACACCTCCGGGACGACCGGGAAGCCCAAGGGCATTCTGCATACCACGGGCGGCTACCTGACGCACGTGTATGCGACGACCAAGTGGGTCTTCGACCTGAAAGACGAAGACGTCTTCTGGTGCACCGCCGACGTCGGCTGGGTCACCGGACACTCCTACATCGTGTACGGGCCGCTGGCGCTCGGGGTAAGCTCCCACGGCGATTCGCGCGTTCATGAAATGGGGCCCGGAGCATCCCCAGCAGCACGATCTGTCGCGGCTGCGGCTGCTCGGCAGCGTGGGCGAGCCCATCAATCCGGAGGCATGGGTGTGGTACCGGCGTCACATCGGCGGCGAGCGCTGCCCCATCGTAGACACCTGGTGGCAGACCGAGACCGGCGGGATCATGATCACGCCGCTCCCCGGCCGCACGACCTGCAAGCCGGGCTCGGGCACGATCCCATTCCCCGGCATCGAGGCGGAGCTGCTCGACGGCGATGGGGATCGGGTCCCGATAGGTGGCGGGTTCCTCGCGATCACCAGTCCCTGGCCGGGGATGCTGCGAACGATCTGGGGCGACGACGAGCGCTATCAGAAGGTCTACTGGAGCAAGTGGAAGAACACGTACTTCACAGGCGACGGCGCGAAGCGCGACGAGGACGGTTACTTCTGGATCCTGGGGCGGGTGGACGATGTGCTCAACGTCGCCGGGCACCGCATCGGGACCATGGAAGTGGAGAGCGCGCTGGTGGACCACCCGGCCGTGGCGGAGGCGGCGGTGGTGGGGCGTGCGCACGAGCTGAAGGGTCAGGCGCTTGCCGCGTTCGTGACGCTGAAGGAAGGACGCGCCGCGAGCGACGCGCTGCGGGAGGAGCTGAAGGGGCACGTGGCGAAGAAGATCGGCGCGCTCGCCAGACCGGACGACATCTTGTTCACTGCCGATCTTCCGAAGACGCGCAGCGGCAAGATCATGCGCCGGTTGTTGAAGGACATTGCGGAGGGCCGTGCGCTCGGCGACACGACGACGCTCGCGGACCCGACCGTGGTGGAGCGGTTGAAGAACCAGTACGAAGCCGCGGAGAGCTGACCCCGGCGCTAGAGCTCGACCTGGGTTCCCACCTCGAATACCTGGTTTGCCGGGATCTTGAAGAAGGCCGTGGCCCGGAGCGCGTTCCGCGACATGAACGCGAACAGTTCCTCCCGCCAGTGAGCCATGCCGGGCCGGTCGGAGGCGACGAGCGTCTCGCGGCCTAGGAAGAACGTGGTTCCCTCCGTCCGGATGTCGAGGGACTCCGCTCGGCAGCATCCCAGCACGTCCTCGATATCCGGATCGTCCATGAAGCCGTAGCGGGCGACGACCGCGTGGAATCCCTTCCCCATGCGCTTGATCGTCACGCGCTCGCTCGGCTCCACATGAGGAACGTCTTCCGTGACGACGGTGAGGAACACGACCTTCTCGTGCAGCACCTTGTTATGGGCGAGGTTGTGCACCAGCGCCGGGGGTGTGTGGTCCGCGGTGCCGTACATGAAGACAGCCGTGCCCGGTACGCGGGTGGGCGGCTCCGCCGCCAGATCGGCGAGCAGCATCTTGAGCGGCACCGTCTTCTCGAGCATGCGCTTGGCGAGGATCTCGCGCCCGCGCTTCCACGTCGTCATCAGCAGGAAGATGGCCGCCGCGATCACCAGGGGGACCCAGCCACCGTAGCGAATCTTCAGCATGTTCGCCGCAAAGAAGGGTAGATCCACGCACAAGAACAGGCCGGCCACGGTCGCGGCGCGGGCGAAGCTCCAGCGCCACACTTCGCGGCTCATCACGTAGAACATGAGCGTCGTGATCAGCATCAGCGTCGATAACGCCACGCCGTAGGCCCCTGCGATGTTGCTCGACGTGCGGAACCCGAGGACGAGGGCACACGTGAGCACCATGAGGGCCCAGTTCACGGTGGGCACGTAGATCTGGCCGATCTCGCGCGACGACGTGTGCTCGATGCGCAGCCGCGGGCTGTAGCCGAGCTGCACCGCCTGGCGCGTCAGCGAGAACGCGCCCGAGATGACCGCCTGCGACGCGATGATCGTGGCCGCGGTCGCCAGCACGATCAGCGGGTACAGGGCCCAGCTCGGCGCGAGATGGTAGAACGGGTTCACCGCCGCGCTCGGCTCGCGCAGTAACAGCGCCCCCTGCCCGAAGTAGTTGAGGAGCAAGCAGGGCAGCGCGGCGCCGAACCACGCGATTTGAATCGCGCGATGACCGAAGTGACCCAGGTCCGCGTACAGCGCCTCGCCGCCGGTGACCGCGAGGAAGACGGCACCCAGGACCACGAAGCCCCGGTGTACGTCCGCGGCGAAGAACCGCACCGCGTGGTACGGAGAGACCGCAGCGAGCACTCCAGGTTGCTGCATGATCTCGCCCAGGCCGAGCACGCCGATGGTGGCGAACCAGACGACCATCACCGGCCCGAACACGGCGCCGATCCGGGCGGTGCCGCGACTCTGCAGCAGGAATAACCCGATCAAGATGACGAGTGTCCCCGGGATCACCCACGAGGCCAGCGCCGGCGTCGCGATCTCGAGCCCCTCGACGGCGCTCAGCACCGAGATCGCGGGCGTTAGGCCTCCGTCCGCGTACAAGAGCGCCGACCCGAATATCCCCAGGATGATCATCACGCGACGGGGCGACAGGCCCCGCGCCAGGCGGCTGCCGTTCACCAATGCCATCAACGCGAGCACGCCGCCTTCACCCTTGTTATCAGCGCGGATGATGACGATGTGATACTTGATCGTCACGACGATCACGAGCGCCCAGAAAACCAACGACAGCACGCCGAGGACGTTCCCCGGTGTGACCGCGATACCGTGGGTACCGTAGAAGGACTCGCGGATGGCGTACAGGGGGCTCGTGCCGATGTCGCCGTACACCACACCGAGTGCCGCGAGCGCGAGCGTGAGGAGATACCGGCCGTGCGGTTGCTGGGGAACGACGGGTTGCGCAGGCGAGGTCATGGCCGTGAATACTAGCGGTTCGACGTGTTTCCCGAAGGCGTCGCGCGCAGCTCGAACATCGACAGCAGCCACACGATCGTCATGATCACCGCCGAGGCCACGCACCACCGGCAGATCGCGTGCAGCACGAACAGCTCGATGGCCGTCAGATACAGCGTGAAGGCGAACCCCACCGTGGAGAGCGCCGCGAAGACGCGCGCCACGCGCCGGTCCGCCGTGAACCTCGGCTGCAGGCCCACGAGTCCCACGGCGAACAGCGCCGCGTATCCGCCCACTCCGTACAGCGCCACCGGCAGACCGAACAGCTCGGCGTAGCGACTCGCCTGGACGAGCTCGCAGCTCCCGGTGCCGCACTGCAGCTGGCCGAGCACGCCAATCTTGTAGAGCCAGAGATAGGTCGCGACGAGCAGCCCCACGAGCGTGAGGAGCACGAGCGCCTGGCGCCGGATCACTTGTGCTTCTTGGTCAGGCTGTCGACGAGCGCCTTGAAATCGTCCGAAGTGCCGCGTCCCGTGTACGGACGCCCCTTCACGAAGAAGCTCGGCGTGCCCCGCACGCCAAGTGCGTCGCCCTCCTGTATGCTCGCGTCGAGCCGCGCGGCGTAGCGCTGACCGTCCATGCAGGCGTCGTACTTGTCGAGGTCGAGCCCGATGGCGCGAGCGAAGTCACGGAACAGCGAGCGCGGGTTCTTCCCCGTCTGGGCCCACTGGTGGTTGTTGAACAGCTGGTCGTGCATCTGCCAGAACTTGCCCTGCTCCCCGGCGCACTGGCCGGCCATCGCCGCATAGCGGGAGTATTGGTGCGAGGGCAAGGGAAAGTCGCGAAAGCGCCACCGCAGCTTTCCGGTAGCGATCAGCTGCTCGCGGATCACCGGCATCTGCACCGTCGCAAACGACGCGCAGAACGGACACTCGAAATCCGAATACTCCGTGACCTCGACCGGCGCGGAGTCCGATCCCAGCGTAAAGCCGTGGAACGCATCCGTGGCCGCGACCGGGAGCGGCGCGCTCGGCGCCGGCGGCGCGGCGCTGCGCTGCGACTGGTACCACAGTGCCCCACCGCCGATCACGGCTACCGCCACCAGCAACAGATAGAACCCTTTCATTCGTCTCGAGCCCTCCGCCACGGTTCGTCGTCCTCGCCGTCCTCGAATCCGGCGGCGGCATCGCGCGCCCGCCGCTCCGCCTCGTCCACGATGCGCCGACCCTCCGCGATCTCCGGCGTATCGTACGTCACGCGCACCTCATAGTGAAACAACTCGCTCCGTGCGTTCCCCAAGAGCTTTTGGAGCTCCGGCGCGCACTCGAGCAGCCGGCCCGTGTGGTCCAGCGTCTGAATACGCTCGGCCAGCGCGCGCAGCATGGCGAGCAGGCGCTCGGCGCGGTCCGGTCCGTACACCTCTTCCGAGTGATCGCTCATGTGCCCGCCTTCCCTGATGTGTCCGCCGCCCCGCCCGCTCCCCCGTCCATGATAATACCACCCCCGGCGGCCGTGCCCGGCCTTTGCGTGATGCAAAGCGCTCTATTACATTGCGGCGCCGATTGATCGGCGGCTTCGAGCGACCCGAGCCGTCGCCCGAGTCCCCGCATTCCCGGTCCACCGAGACGAGAGGAGCACCCCACGCATGACCAAGAAGCGTTCGGAACCCCGCAAACTGTCCACCCCCACCCCCTTCGAACAGGCCCGCGACGAGCTGTTCTCGCACATCCTGCGCTGCGGCGTGCTGGAAGCCACGCCGGAGCACCAGAAGGAATGGTTCGACGACACGATGCTGTACCTCGCGGAGCGCTACGATGCGTTGGACGAGCAGCAGCTGGCGGAGTTGCGCGTGCTGGGCGAGCGTTACTGCCGGCCCGTGGTCGGGCGGAGCGCGCCCGTGGGCGCGAACGCCTGAGCAGCGCCGACCGGAATGCATCCGGGCGCCCTCCGTCTCGCGGGGCGCCCTTTTTATTTGGTGCGGCTAAGACGAGGCGATGCGTCGGAACCGCCGCCCCAAGGCGAGCCGCACGCCACCGCCTAACCCGAGCTCCGCGTACCAACCCGCCCCGGCACCGGGCCCCACGTCCACACCGAGCAGTGCCGTGAGGTAGCTCGCGCCGCGCGCCCCGTCCGAGCCGACGAACGCCAACCCCAGGCCCCCGTACGGCCCGACACCGCGCCGCTCGGCCGGGCGGAGCAGGAACTGCGCGGTCGCGTCGAGGCGGACGCCCAGCGCGTGCTCGTAATCGCCGCACGCCGCGGTGAAGGCGAAACGTCCCTGGCCGCCCGAACGCCGCGCCACACCCAACTCCGGACCCCAGAAGGCGCGGTGCGCGAGGACCACGGTGGCCCCCGCACCGATCTCCGTGGCGCTCACCGCCTGGGCGCGCGCCGAAACCGCCACGCCCGCGGCGAGCCCGGTCGCGGCGACCACGGTCCTAGCGAAGCGCGACGTCGTAGCTGACGTGGATGTCGGGGGCGAGGGAAGCGACGACCGAACAGTACTTCTCGAGGGAGAGATCGATCGCGCGGCGGGCCTTGGTCTCGTCCACCCCGACGCCCGAGATCGTGAAGACAAAGTGGAGCGCCGTGTAGCGGCGCGGCTGCTCCTCGCGACGCGTCCCCCGCAACGCGACCTCGAGGGCCCCGAGCGCCACGCGCTGCTTCTCGAGAATCACCACGACATCCGAGGCCGCGCACGTGGCCGCGGCGACCAGCAGCATCTCCACCGGGGACGTGGCGACCGCGCCGTCGCCGTCCACCAGAACGGGGGGCCGACCGGAGCCGCCGGCCTCGAACAGCAGTCGCTCCCGCCATCGCATGGTGATCTCGCGAGTGTCGCCAGCCACCTCAATTTCCTCGCCGCGTCGTCAGTCCCACGTAGAATCGGTTGTGGCGGAAGCCACCCATCCCGTGGTACTCGAGCAGCCAGTTGAACGTGGACCGGTAGTGGAGCTCGAAGCCGACCACCAGGTTGGCCCACAAGTCGGGACAGTCGGGGTCGGCACCGCAGGACTGATGTCCCACCAGGCTGAATCCGGCACCCACGTAGGGCGTCGCCGTCTGTTCATCCCCGGTGAAGCGATAGAGCGCCTCGAGACTGCCGACATAGCTGTTGCGCCCGTTGAAGAAGCCGATCTCGCCGGAGGGACGGATCCGGAAGCGGGGGGAGACCAGATTGCCGGCGTCGAGAGTGACGCCGAAGACCATCTGCGTGCTGCCGGCGAGATCGATCCCGCCGCGCACGCCGAACCCGAACAGCCCGATGTGCGTGCCACCACCGCCCGACGGCCGTACCGGCGGCGGATGGAACTCTTGGGCGGCGAGCCGCGTGATTCCGCCCGCCACGAGCAGCATGGCCAGCCACACCTGCCGCATCACGTCTCCTTCCCCAGCGTTGGCGTTGCGCGCGCCCGGGCGGCCGCCCGGCCGTAGTCCCAGATAGCGTATAGCCCGACCGCCGCGGTCGCCCAGGCGAGCGGCCGCACCAGCGGAGAGCGGGCGATGAACGCCACCAACGTGAGCAGCTGCAGCACCGTGACCGCCTTGCCACCGGCGCGGGCCGGCAGCGCGGTCGGCCGCCGCCACAGCCACGCACCCACGTACCCCAGCGCCGCCACGATGTCCCGGGCCAGGACCCCTACGATCTCCAGAGGATGCAGCAGACCAGTGCGCGCGACCGTGAAAAACGCCGCCGCCATGAAGACCTTGTCGGCGGTCGGGTCGAGGACGGCGCCGGCGCGCGATTCGCCGAAGCGACGCGCCAGCATCCCGTCGAAGAAATCCGATGCGGCCGCCGCGCCCACGAGCGCGAGCTGCCACACCGGCTGGTGCACGAACGGAAACGCCGCGGCCAGAGGAAGCCGAAGCGCGGTCAGGAGATCCGCCCGCGTCACCCACGGTTTCACTTGCCCCTCCCTCCGGTGCGCCATACCTTCGTCCCCGTGAACCTCAATCTGCTGAGGCAGGCGGCGATCTTCCAAGACCTCGACGACGGCGAGCTGGCCCGCGTGTCCGAGGTGTGCCGGGAGCAGAAGTTCGCCGTCGGCCAGCAGGTCTTCAAGGAAGGCGAGCCCGGCAACCGGCTCTTCATTATTTCCGAGGGCGAGGTCCGCATCTCCCGCACCATCCCCGGGTCCGGAGAGGAAGCATTGGCCGTCCTCAAACCGGGCGCCTGCTTCGGTGAGATGGCGATCTTCGACCGCTCCGAGCGCTCGACCGACGCGATCGCCAACACCTCCTGCACGCTCATCACGATCGCGCGCTCCGACTTCGAGCTGCTGCTCGATTTCAACCGCGACATCGCCTACAAGGTGCTGTGGTCCGTGGTGCGGTTGTTGTCGGCCCGGCTGCGCGTGGCCAACGACAACCTCAGGTCGTTCCTCGCGATGTCGATGTTTTAGGAAGTCCCGGAGCAATCTGCGACGGCCGGTGTTCCATAAGGGGCCCGACGACTCTGGTCGCCCGCGACCGACTCCCTTTACACTTAGGCGCTATGCAGCAATCCCTGTTCGCACTGTGTCTCGCCGCGTGATGTTCGAACACGTCCGAGCGGATCTCGGGGGGATCCCGGCGAACCAGCTCACTGACCTGCAGGGGCTCGCCGGGTTACTGCTCGCCGCCGCCAACGCCGCGGGGTTGAATCCCGCCACCCCCCCGGTCGTGCAGCTGGGCCCCCGCGGCGTCTCGGCGGCTTTAGTATGCCACGGCGGCCACGTCGCGCTGCACGGTCTGCCCGAAGTGGGACTCTGCTTCGCGGACGTGGCGGGAATGAGCGGTACGCTGCCGCAGCGTGGACTCGAGGTGATCATCAAACGGCTCGGCGCGCGCGAAGTGCGGACGGACGTGCGCCGGCGCGGTCCCGTGACGCAAGCCATCCACCCGGAGGGATTATGAACGCACTCACCCCCTACGCGGCCTTCTTCATGCGCCTCGCGGTGGGCGGCGTGTTCCTGCTGCACGGTGTGAGCAAGTTTCAGCGCGGCATCCCGGCCACCGCCGCGTTCCTGCACGACGTCGGGTTCCCGTTCGCCATCGTCTTCGCCGTCATTTTGATCGCTGTGGAGACCATCGGCGCGGCGTGCGTCGTGCTGGGCATCTTCACCCGCTTCTGGGCGTTGTGCATGGCCCTCGAGATGATCATCGCGATACTCGCCGTGAAACTGCCGCACGGCGGCAACATCGAGCTCGAAGGCCTGCTGTTCGCCGGAGCGATTACGCTCGTCGCGCTGGGAGACGGGCCGCTTTCGATCGCGGTCAAACTCAAGCACGGCAGCTGACGCTGGAGGTTGGCGGAGGTTAGTGGAGGACGGGGGAGGTTGTGACGTCAGCGGCGCGACCGCCCTAACCTCCACCAACCTCCACAACCTCCCTAACCTCGCCCTCAGTGCAGTATGCGAAGCAGCCCCGCGTCCGCGCTCCCCCGGATGAAGCTCTCCGGATCCGTCGCGGGGATGGCCACGCCGGTTTCTTTGTGTCCGCGGTGCGCCACCGCCGCCATGTACTGCTCGAGCGACCCGCGGGCCCACTCCGCCGCGTCGTCCTTCATCTGCTGCACGATCTCCTCCCAGGTACCGACGTACGTCGCACCGTTGAGCATGCTGACGCGGTGGACGTCGCCCGGCCCTGATCGTGCTTTCATCCCCTGCAGCTCTGTGAGCAGCGTGCCGAACAGCTCGAGCTGCCGGGGATCCCGCATCTGGCCGTCCGGGCCCATGGCCTCGATCTCCGCGAGCAGCAGGTCTTCCGGACCGGCGTCCGCGGCCAGCTCGTCCAGGCGGTGATGCCACGGGACGAGCTCGGGATCGTCATCCGGCAGGCGGTACACGCTCTTTTTGAGCTCGATGAGACGCCAGATCGCGAGGCCGTCGAAGTGATCGGCCGGCGTGCTGCGCTCGAGGTGGAAGAGCGCCGCCTCGTACTCGCCCCGATCGTACAGCAGGTTTGCGAGATAGACACGCGCCTCGGCGTGCTCCAGATCGAGCTCGAGCGCCCGGCGCAGCCAGTAGAGGGCTCCGCCTTCGTCGGCGAGCCGATGGGAGGCGTAGCCCACGCACGCCGCGGCCTCCGCGGAGTCCGGATGCCCGGTGATCGCTACTTCGAAGAAACGCCGCGCCTGGTCCAGCGCGCCCTCGCGGAACAGGGCGCGTCCGACCTGGAGCATGAGGTCGTGGTCGTCGCGGAATCCGAGGGCCAGAATGCGGTCGAAGCACGCGATCGCACCCGCGCGATCGCCGAACTTGAGCAGCACCTCGCCAAGCCCCGCGAGCGCGTCTTCGTGCTCGGGGTCGAGGCCCACGGCTTCCTCAAACGCGCGGCGCGCCCACACATACTCCTCTCGCGCGAGCCTGGCGTATCCCATGCCCACATGCAACTCGACGGCGTGGGGGTAGAGCCCCAGGCCTTCTCGCAGGGTCTCGATCGCTTCGTCGTATTGGGCTTCGTTGTAGAGCTGATGCGCGCGTTCGTCGTAGTCGTCGGAGCTCAAGAACGGTTCCGACATCGAACGGGCCTCCCGGGAAGGTTGTGCTATGATACGACGCCCCGAACGGTTACACAAGCGACGGACGCCGAGTATCTTCCCCGCCGATGCCCCCCCTGCCCTCCGCGCTCGCGGACATCCCGAACGGCTCCGTCACCTCGCCGCGTGGCTTCACCGCCGCGGCCGCGCACGCCGGCCTCAAGGCCGACGGCGCGCCGGACGTCGCGTTGCTCGTCGGCGCAGCGAGCTGCGCCACGGCGGGCGTGTTCACGAAGAATGCGCTCCGCGCCGCGCCCGTGGTGTACGACGCCGACCTCTTGGCCGAGCGGCCGGGTCGAATACGCGCAGTCGCGATGAACGCGCGGGTCGCGAACGCCTGCACCGGCGCGCCAGGGCTCGCCGCGGCCCGAGCGATGGCGCAGGCCGCCGAGCAGGCGGCCGGCCTCCCGCCTCGCACCGCGCTCGTGCTGTCGACCGGCGTGATCGGCGTACCGCTCCCCCTCGAGCAGGTCGCCGATGGGTTGCGCGCGGCGGCGGGGCGTCTCACGCCGGAGGGCGGACCGGAGGCCGCCCGCGCCATCATGACTACCGACACGCGACCCAAGCACTGTGCCGTGCGCTTCGAGACCCCGGCCGGGATTGTCACGGTCGGCGGCATCGCCAAGGGAGCGGGCATGATCCACCCGGACATGGCGACGCTGCTCGCCGTGCTCACGACCGACGCCGTCGGTGAGCCCGCCGGGCTGCAGCCACTGTTGCGTCGCGTCGCCGACCGCAGCTTCAACGCCATCTCGGTGGACGGCGACACGAGCACGAACGACACCGTCCTGCTGCTCGCCGGGGGCGCGTCCGGCGTCGACCCGTCGCGCGACGGCGCGCTTTGGAAGACGTTCGAGGAGGCCGTGCTGCAGGTGGCACGCACCCTCGCGCTCGCCATCGTCTCGGACGGCGAGGGTGCTTCGAAGCTCGTCGAGATTCACGTCGTGGGGGGGGTGAGCGAAGCCGCGGCACGGGACGTGGGCCGGGCGATCGCCCGCTCGGCGCTCGTGAAGACCGCGTTCTACGGCGCCGACCCGAACTGGGGACGCATCCTCGCCGCCGCCGGCGCGGCCGGCGTCCCACTCGCGGTCGACCGCCTGTCGCTCCAGGCGGCCGCCGACGGTGAGTGGCTGACCCTCGCCACCGGTGGCGCCACCGCCCACGCGGATAGCCGCGCCGCGCGCGTCATTTTTCAGCAGAAAATGATCCGCCTCCGCGTCGACCTGGGACTCGGGCGCGCGGAGGCGGTGGTGTGGACCTGCGATCTGACGCCGGACTACGTCCGGATCAACGCCGACTACACCTCGTAGGCTGGCCGCTTACGGCTTGGTCTTGCTGGTGTCCTTGCCTTCCTGCTTCGTCCCAGGCTTGGCGTGTTTCTTCCCGTGCTTCTTCATGGCCTTCTTGTCAGCCTTCGCCTTCGCCGTGTCGGCCGCCGGCGCCTGACCCTGCATCGGTGACGGCTGCTGCGCCATCACAACCGCGGGAGCGGCGAGGAGGGCCAGCGCGAGGAGCGTGCGACGGATCATGTCTCGATACCTCCGGGAGGGATAACGCGGGCCACCCTGGCCCGCTTCACCGGTGAGACCCGCGACGTCGCGACGGCGTCACGACGCAGCGTTGCAGCATGCAACGTTGCTCTTATGGCGGTACCGGCGACGCGGGCCGCCGCGCGCCGGCGACGTTGCCGCGCGTCGGCTTCGCGGGCGCGGGCAGGTTGGGCAGCTGCCGCCGCACGATCGCGAGCGCCTCGGCGCGCGTCTGGCCCCGCTGCACTTGCTGAAGCGCGGCCGTGGACACATCCAGCAGGCGCTCCCGAGGCACCCCGTCGTGCACGGCGTCGATGATCAGTTGCGCCGCGGAATCCGGATCGAAGCGATGCGCCACGAGATCTGCGACGGCGTGCATGGCGGCCGCCCGGGGCGGTCGCCCCAGCGCAGCCACCACCCGCTCGATCACCGGCGCCGGCAAGCCCCGGCGCAGCGCCCACGCCACCGTGGTCATCTCAGCGGGGAGCACCGGCGGCTGGTCGCCCGCGCGTACGAGCAGGTCCCGCGCGTCGCGCAACTGCCCCAGACTCAGCTGCACAGCGCCGACGATGAGCGGTCCGGCCACGTGCTTCGCTCCCCCCTCCAGCGCCTTTTGGATCAGCGGCTCGGTAGGAAGCCCCTCCTGCGCCGCGAGCTGGATGAGCGAGTCGACCGCCGGAATCGCCGTGCTCGGGATGCGGCCTTCCAGGCGGCCTCGCACCGACTGGGCGGGGAGCGGAAGAACCAGGCAGGCCGAGAGGGCGAGGCCGAGCCAGCGCTTCATCGACGGGCCGGCGGGACGATGACGATCGAGTTCTCGCGGCCGAAGTCGTCGGCCACGAGCCGCTCCGCGAGGTGATCGGGGACCCAACGCTCGCCGTCCACGACGAACATGTACTCGTAGGTGCCGGCCGGCAGCACCACGGTGGCACGCCACACGCCGTCGTGGTCCTGATCTTCCAACGCGATGGAGCCCGGACGCCAGTCGTTGAACGTGCCGACTACGTGCACGGATTGCGCCTCGGGGAACCGGCCCACGAACTGCGCGATCCCCTCGTGCTCCCCGAGCTCCGGGCCCTGGTCCCCCGCTGTGAACAGTGTGAGGGTGGCGACCACTGCGGCGAACGCCACGCTCCAGGCCGGGCGCACTCGAAGGATGATGGCGTGGGGAGTCACGAGCCAGCGCATCACGCGCCGCGCGCGGGAGGGCGCCGGGCGGCGGATCTCCGCCATCACGCGCGACTCGAGGCTCGCCGCCGGCCCCGGCGGCGGCGCAGCGAGGAGTTCCGCGGCGGCCGCGAGCTGCGCCACCGCGTGACGCAGCTCGGCCGGGACGGCCTCCGCTGCGAGCTCGCCGTCGAGCGCCTGATGAATCCTCTGGTCGATCACACTCATGCGTGGTCCTCCAACACCTTCAGCAACGCTTCCCGGGCGCGATGCACCCGCATCTTGAGCGTCGGAATGCGTTCGCCCGTGACTACAGCCATCTCCTCGTAGCTCAACCCCTCCACGTGTTTCAACACAAACGCCTCGCGCTTGTCGGGCGACAGATCAGCGAGCGCCCGTTCCACTAGGAGGAGCTGGTCCGCCCGCTCCAGGTCCGCCTCGGTGTCGGCTGGGTCCGCCACGGGCGGCGCGTCGTCGAGTGGCACGTCCGCGACGGATCGGCGCACGAGATGACTCTTGCACCGGTTCGTCACGATGCGATACAGCCACGTGCGGAGCCGCGCCGGCTCCCGGCAGCTCGCGAGGTGACGGTAGGCGCGAACGAAGCTCTCGGCCACCGCGTCCGCAGCGGCGTCCCGGCTCCCCAGCATCCGGGTCGCGAACCGCAGCAGGCCCGCCTCGTAGCGACGGATTACAATACCGAATGCTTCGGTCTCGCCGGCGAGCACGAGGGCTACCACCTCCGCGTCAGGGGGTGCCCCCCTCACATCCATGAGACCTGCATGGAGATTAGGGCGTCACGCTACGGGCTGGTCACTGGGGTTGGATGTTGCGGACAGGAACCGGGTTACCGATCTCGCAGGAGCTCTTGGACAGCGGCAAGGTAGCTCGAGGCCCGCAGCCCCTCGCCGCCGACGGCACCCGCGAACGCCTCGAGCGTGACCTCCGCACGTCGCCGATAGTGCACGTCGCCCGTGACGCGGGCCAGCCGCAGCAGCACACGTCCCGCCCAACCATTGCCGCCGGGAAGCAGATCGTCGAGCACCGGTTTCGTGCGCTCGGCGAGAGCCGGCGCCGTCGGGTCCGTGGCCGCGGCGTCGAAATAGCCGCCCGATCCCGAGTCGGCGAAATCGCGCTCCAGCAGCCGCACGAGATCCTCGGCGATCTCCCGGTAGCGCGCCTCGCCCGTAGCCTCGCGGGCCGCGAGACACGCCCAGGCGACCTGCACCTGATCCTCCAGCAGCGCGCGCACCGGCGAGCCCGATCCGGCGATGTGGCGCACGGCGCGCCCCTGGGCATACACCCGCCGCAGCAGCGTGTCGAGCGCCGCGCGCGCGCGCCCGATGGTTCCCGCGTCGCCCAAAGCTACCGCGGCGTCCAGGATCGACCCGATCACATACGCGTCGCGATCGGCGAACACGGTCCGATCGGCCGTACGTCCCACGTCGCTGGTGAGCCGGCGGGCCACGTCGCGCGCCTCCTCGCGATAGCGCGACTCCCCCGTGGCCGACCACGCGATCACGAGGTCGCGCAGCAGGCCGGCGCGTACCAGCTCCGGCGGCTCGTCCCGCGCGCTCGCCGCGAGCCCGGCATCGCCGGAATCGACGAGGTAGTCGAGCACCGACCGGGCGGGTGCGAGGTATGCGGAGTCGCCGGTGCGCGCATATACGGCGAGGAGCAGATCGACGGCCTGCGTGAACCGGAAGCTCGCGATGTCCGCGTGCGTCCGGGCGGCCGCGGCCGTCAGGCCGCGCACCGCCTCGGTCTCGCGCTGCACCGCGGCGGGTTTGAGCGCTCCCCCTCCCCGGACCCCGCTGCGACGTCCCTGGGCACGCTCCCGCACCAGCGCGGCGCGGCGCAGGATGGAGGCGCGTTGCTCCCGGTAGCTCCTGGCCACGTCGGGGAGCAGCTGCTTGAGCCCGCGTCCCGTGATCGGATCGTCGAGCGGAAAGTAGGTCCCACCGAAGAACGCGGATCCGTCGGGCGTGAGGAACACGGTGATCGGATAGCCCCGGAGACCCGCGAGGAGCTGCACAGCGGTGGCATAGCGTTGCGCCACGTCGGGACGCTCGTCACGGTCGACGCGCACGGGGACAAACAGCGAATCGATCATGGCGCCCAGCCCGGGGTCGCCGTACACCTCGCGGTCCATCACCCCGCACCAGCGACATTCGTCCGCTCCCACGTATAGAAGGATGGGCCGGTCGAGGCGCGCAGCGAGGGCGAACGCATCGCGCCCCCACGGCTGCCAGCTCACCGGCTGGCGGGCGGCCCGGGCCAGATAGGGCGTGGTCGACTGCGCCATGCGGTTTGTGAGCGGCCCGTGCTCCGAGACGCAGCCGGCCAGCGCGAGCAGCGACAATGGGAGAGGGAAAGGCGCCAGAGCTCTCATGGAAGCGCGTGGAAGATACCCTGTCCATCGCGCCGCCGTTCCCACGAGGGCCACTGTGACGTGGTGGAAACCTGCACGGCCCCTGCCCGGCCGTGCAGTTTGCGCAGTCTCGCGCTGACGTCACGAAGACCGTGCGATTATCGTTCGACCATGGACACCACCCGGATCACCCCCAAGCCCAACGGCCCCCTGATCGTCGAGGGTCCGGTCAAGATCGTGACCCCGGACGGCCGGGAGCTGGCAGTACCCCCCCGGAAGGACGGCCGACCGGCGGAAGTCGTTGTCCTGTGCCGTTGTGGAGGGTCAGCGACCAAACCGTTTTGTGACGGAAGTCACAAACGGAACGGCTTCTCGGACGCCCCGCCCGCAGACCTCGCTCCCACGATTTGAGCACGGGGTATTATGTTGTCTCCGTCCCGGGAGGGGGTGTACCGGGGGAGCCGCCCCTGACCACACCCGCTGCACCCCGCCCCCCTGCCGTGCCCCCGAAGGAGGAGCGCAATGGCGAAGGCTGGAAAGGCCCCGATGGCACCAGATGAAGGCTACTGCGTGAAGTGCAAGGCCAAGCGCAAGATTTCGAATCCCAACCAGGTGAAAATGGCGAACGGCCGGCCCGCGCTGAAGGGCGTGTGCCCGGTGTGCGGCACGGGGATGTTCAAGATTCTGCCGCCGAAGTAAGTCGCCAACCAAGCCGACAACGCGAGCCCCCGGTCGAGCCAGGCCGGGGGCTCTTCGCTACCGAGCGACACGGGCCACGGCGCGGGTGCCACTCCCCTGGTAAGCGTACCGGAACGTGAGGCACGCCGTACCCACGTCCCGGCAGTAGTAGGCGAGCAGCTCCAGTTTCGCATACCCCCCCGCCGCCGTGCGCACTCCATAGACGTGGTGCTTCGAAGTCAGCAGGTGGCTCAGCATGCTGTAGGCGTACCATTTCCCCACACCGGGGTTGGTCGTGTCCGATGCTTCCGTGTTGGGGAGGTACCCGGCGGCGGGCAGCTGCCGCACCGAGTCGAACGGCACGGGGCCGAGATCGACGATCCCCCCGCCGGGGGCCGTGATCAGGTGGAAGCGCCGGAAGGCGATGTCCCACGGTCCCGAGTCCACAGCGGCGTTGCGCCGGAAGTCGAAGCGGCGCCAGCGATCGGTGCTCGATGCGTCCAGGGTGTAGGTCGCAGGCTCCACCAGGGAGTCGCCCACCACCGCGGGGTGGGCGGTGGGAACAGTGGGCGCGTAGGGAGGGAATTCCGGTGTGGTGAGCGACCCGATCACCAGGGAAGCGATGAGGAGCGCGAACACGCCGCCCATTGCGAGCACCAGGATGGGAGGCCGGGCGCCCCCGGTGCTCACGCCTCGGCCATGAACGGGTAGCTGAAGCTCCGCGGCGGGAGGAAGTTTTCCTTCACGGCGCGGGGGCTCACCCAGCGGATCAGGTTGAGCAGGCTCCCCGCCTTGTCGTTCGTGCCGCTGGCGCGCGCGCCCCCGAACGGCTGCTGCCCCACTACCGCACCGGTGGGCTTGTCGTTGACGTAGAAGTTCCCGGCGGCATACCGCAGCGTCTCCTTTGCCTCCTCGACCGCGCGCCGGTCCTGCGCGAAAATCGCGCCGGTGAGCGCGTAGGGCGACGTCTGGTCCACGAGGCGCAGCGTCTCGGCCCAGCGGGCCGCGGGGTAGACGTGGACCGACAGGACCGGTCCGAAGATCTCCTCGCACATCGTGCGATACGCCGGGTCCTGGGCTTCGAGGACGGTGGGCTCGATGAAGTAGCCGTCCGTATCGTTGGTGCCACCGCCGAACAGGACTTTGACGCCGGGGTCTCGCTTCGCCGCGTCGATGTAGCCCTTGATCTTGTCGAACGCCTTCCGGTCGATCACCGCCCCCATGAAGTTCCGAAAGTCCGCCGGGTCTCCCACTTTCACCTCAGCGAGCATCGCGAGCATCCGATCCCTGACCTGGGGCCAGAGGGCGTCGGGGACATAGGCACGCGACGCGGCGCTGCATTTCTGTCCTTGATACTCGAAGGCGCCGCGCACCATGCCCGTCGCGAGCACGTCCGGGTCCGCACTCGGGTGGGCGAGGATGAAGTCCTTACCGCCCGTCTCGCCGACCAGCCGCGGATAGGCCGCATAAGACGTGAGCTTCGCCGCCGATTGCTTCCACAGCGCCTGGAACACCTCCGTCGAGCCGGTGAAATGGATCCCCGCGAACGCGCGATCGGAGAGCAGGCCTTCCGACACCTGCGCCGACGGGCCGGGCACGAAGTTGATCACGCCGGGCGGCAGACCGGCATCTGCGAGCAGGCGCATGATGAAGTAGTTCGAGAGCACCGCCGTCGCCGCGGGCTTCCACACCACGGTGTTGCCCATGATGGCCGGAGCGGTGGGCAGGTTACCGCCGATCGACGTGAAGTTGAAGGGCGTGATGGCATAGATGAAGCCCTCCAGGGGACGATAGTCGAGGTAGTTCCACACGCCCGAGACGGACAACGGCTGCTCGGCGTAGATGCGCTCCGCAAAGTGCACGTTGAAGCGGAAGAAATCGATCAGCTCGCAGGCCGCATCGATCTCCGCCTGATGCGCGGTCTTCGACTGGCCGAGCATGGTCGCGCCGTTGACGATCGGCCGGTACCGCGTGGCCAGGAGATCCGCGGCCTTGAGAAACACCGCGGCCCGTCGCTCGAACCCCCACGCGGACCAGTCGCGCCAGGCCTCCCGCGCCGCCGCGATGGCCGCCTGGAGCTCAGCGGGCCCCGCTTGATGCGTCTTAGCGAGCACGTGGCGGTGGCAATGAGGCATGACGACGTCCACCGTCCTGCCGGTGTGGACGTCCTTGCCGCCGATGACGAGGGGGATTTCGAGCTGGCGGCCGGAGAGCTCTTTTATGGTCCGCTTGAGCTCGGCTCGCTCCGCGGTCCCCGGGGCGTAGGACAACACGAACTCGTTGACGGGCGTCGGAATCTTGGGAATGCTGTTCATGGGGAGGAATCTAACCGGCGGAACCCTGCGGCGTTTTCACGGACATGAGCATGCACCCACACACCCGCATCGGTCACGTGCACCTCACGGTGTCGGATTTGGACCGCGCCCTCACCTTCTACCGTGACGTCCTCGGCTTCGAAGTCACGAGTCGCTACGGGCGGGACGCCGTGTTTCTCTCCGCGGGAGGCTACCATCACCACATCGGGCTCAACACGTGGGCGGGGCGTGGGGCCCCGCCACCTCCCCGAGGCACGACGGGTCTGTACCACTTCGCGATTCTCTACCCGGACCGCAAAGCCCTCGCCGGGGCCGTACGCCGCGTGCTCGATGCCGGTGTGCCACTCGAAGGAGCAGCCGACCACGGCGTCAGCGAAGCGATCTACCTGCGGGACCCCGACGGGAACGGCGTCGAGCTGTACCGCGACCGACCAGAGAGCGAATGGCCCCGGGCCGCCGACGGCGCCATCGCCATGTCGACGCGAGCGCTGGATGTCGAGAGCCTGCTAGCTGAGGCGGAATGAGCGGCTTAGCGAGTTCCTTTCACGATCAAGCTGTCGCTCACCTTCACCGCCTGCACCGGTGTCGGGGCCGATCGGTCGCCGCGCGGAATCAGCCCCGGGACGTTCGCGAGCTCGTAAGCCGACACCGCCATGACGGCGGCTGCCTGCTTTAGGTCTGCCGCGACGGCCATGTCATAGGTGTCGGACTGCGAGTGGTGGGTGTGGCCGTACCCGCGCTCAAGCTGGTTGAAGTTGAAGCCGGGGACGCCATAGGGGAGGAACGAGAGGTGGTCGGTGCCGGTCTTGTTCCGGTTCACCACCGAATCGGCGGCGAGCCGCGCTACCGGAGCGAGGACGGCGCGCCACAGCCCTTCCAGGTCCGTCCGCCCCTGCAGCGCCTGCCCGGTGATCGCGCCAGTGCCGTTGTCGAGCACGATGACCGCCTGGATCGAGTCGGCCTCGGCGGCGTGCGCCTCGGCGTACTTGCGCGAGCCGATCAGGCCCTGCTCTTCCCCGGTGAAGAGCACGAATCGGATGGTGCGTTTCAGTTTCAAGCCGGATCGCGCGATGATCCGAGCCGCCTCGAGGGTGCACATGGCGCCCGTGCCATTGTCCGTGGTCCCCGTTCCCAGGTCCCAGGAATCGAGGTGCGCCCCGACGATGACCACCTGACCCGGGCGCTCGCTGCCGCGCAGCTCGGCCACGGTGTTCCACTGCGGCACGGAGTCTCGCGTGATCGTGTTGGAGATACTCACGGCGAGCCGCGGCGTCGTGCCCGCCTGGAGCAGGCGATCGAACAGGGCGTAGTCCTCATGGGCGACGGCGATCTGGGGAAGCGGCAGGATGCGGTTGGGGGAGCCGCTCATGTTGAGGAGCGCGTGCTCCTTGCTGGCGTCCAGGAGGATGCCGAGCGCGCCGGCGCGACGCAACAGGTACGGCAGATCGTTGGCGAACTGCTGCATGCGTGCGCGGGTGGTCGAATCGAGGTCGCGGTAGGGCGTAAAGACAGTACGGAAGAAGTCGCGCTGCCGCTCCGAGTCGGCGGCGGTCATGGGCAGCCCGTCGGTGTTCCACACAAGCGACGGCGGCCGGGTCATCACCCAAGCCTTTTTCACCCGGCTGCGATACGCAGCGAAGCTGTCCGGCGTGGTGGCGTCGATCCGTACCACCGGCCCGGTGACGGTGACGCCGCCGGTACCCGGCGCCCAGGCCCAGCTCGCCGCAATCACGTCGTGCGCACGCGGCGCCGTCAGCCGTGCCCGCATCAGTCCGCGCGTCCAGGTGCCGCCGAACTGCCAGGGCTCGAGGCGCGCATCCAGGCCGTAGGCCTTGAACCGCTCGAGCGTCCAATCGCTCGCCCGGCGGGCGGCTGGCGATCCGGTGAGCCGCGGACCGATGACATCGCTCAAGTATTGGAGATTCTGCATCACCTCGGAGCGGTTGAGCGCCTCGTCGATCAAAGCGCCGGCCCCAGTCGTGTCGACGGTGAGATCCTGTCCGGACACGGGTCGGACAGGAAGCACGGCGAATGCGGCGGCCGCCGCCAGGACGTGTAGACGCACGATGGATCCTCCGTTACGACGCCAGGGGGGGAGCCTCGGACCGCGAATCGACGGCGCGCTGCGCAGGAATCGGGAGCGTGACGGTCACGGTGGTGCCGCTACCGACCGTGGAATCGACCGCGACACTGCCGGCAAACATGTTGCGGACCACGCTCTGCACGACGACCAGCCCCATACCGCTCCCTTCGCCGAAGGGCTTGGTCGTGAAGCCGGGCTCGAAGATCCGCTCCAGGTCCTGGGAGCGGATGCCGGCTCCCTCGTCCCGCACGCTCAACCGAACGGCGTTCCCCACCTGGGTCAGCCCGACGCGGATGGGTGCCGGCCGGGCGGCGCTCGCGTCGGCGGCGTTGCGGATCAGGTTGACCAGCAAATCGTAGAGCGCGTTGGGGTCGCCCTTCAGATAGACGACTTCCAGCGTGGAGTCGAATTCGAGAGGAATCTTCTTTTCTTTGAGCACACGGCTCTCGAGGGTGCAGCACGAGCGGACCACGCGGACGGCGTCGAACCGCTCCGACCGCGCCAGGGCGCCGCGCGCCCGATCCTTGACCGCCCGCAGGAAGCTCGCCGAGCGGTCGATATCTTCCACCACCTGGCCGAGCTCGTCGAGCAGCTCGAGCCGCCGGCCGGCGGCGACCTCCGTCCAGCGCCCGAGCGACTCCATCGCGAGGTGCAGGCCGGCGCGCGCGGCCGTCAGGGGATTCGACAGCTCGTGCGCGATGATACCCGGGAGCGTCGTGATGTCGTTCAGCGGATCCGGTCGTGCGGCCGGAGGGTGGCCGGGTGTCGGCTCACGCCGGTCGAGCAGCCCGAGGCACAGCCCTGCGAGTTCCAAGGTGAGTCGTTCCCGGCTGCGGCGCTCCCGGCCTTCGGGAGGCGGCGCAGGTGGCCGCGAACGCACCGGGGCGACCACCCAAAAGCCGTCGGCCGCGCCCTGACACCCCACCCAACGGCTGCCCTGCACGATGGCGATGTTCCAGCGGCGCAACGTCGCATCGACGTCCAGCTTGGAGGTGTGATGGGTGGGTGCGGGCTCGCTCGAGGCCTGGGGCTCGAGCTCCGCGCGCACGGACACCTCCCAGACCGTGACGGGACGGCCGCCCAGGGCAACGCTCGCCTGGCGGAGGATTTCGCGCCTGCCTTCGACGAATGTCTCCGGTTGCGTCACCCGAGGCTCCCACGCGCACCCCGACACGACCGGGCGGCCAGACGAGCCGCCGATCACGATGGGCATCCGTTGGCACAAGGGGGCGCGCACTACATATGCGACAAACTGCATAAACCGTCAAGCTAAGCGCGGGCGCGGTTTTGCCCCCCGCGTCAGGCGGGCTTATTGTTCCGGGAATGGACGTTGGTCGCCGACGAAAGGAACGCCACGTGACGCCCCCGAAAGCCTCCCCCACGCCGCGCGTTGGGCGCGCCCCGCGAGGTCCCATCGAAGGCCGGCGAGATCGCGAGCACATCCGCACCGTCGTGGTCCCGGATCACGACGATCTCGCGTTGCGCCTGGCCGACCGCATCGTGGAGGTCATCGCCCGGGAAACGGCCGCCAAAGGACGGTGCGTGCTCGGCCTCGCGACGGGGAGCACGCCGCTCGGCATCTACCGGGAGCTGATCCGCCGGCACCAGGCGGGCGAGGTGGATTTCTCGCGCGTGGTGACCTTCAACCTCGACGAGTACTACCCGATGCCGCCGGACAGCCCCCACAGCTACCGGCGCTACATGTGGGAGAACCTGTTCGCGCACGTCAACATCCGGCCCGAGCAGGTCCATGTCCCCGACGGCGGCGTGCCGCGCGAGACGCTCGCCGAGCACTGCGTCGCGTACGAGCGGGCCATCGCCGAAGCCGGCGGGATCGACTTCCAGATGCTCGGGATCGGGAAGAGCGGGCACATCGGCTTCAACGAGCCAGGCTCGTCGCCCGACGAGCGGACCCGCCTGGTGACGCTCGACACGGTGACCCGCAAGGATGCGTCGGCGGACTTCTTCGGCGAGGACAATGTGCCGCGGGAAGCGATCACGATGGGGGTCGCCACCATCCTCGAGGCGCGGGAGATCGCGCTGATCGCCACGGGTGAGCATAAGGCCGACATCGTCGCGCGCGCGGTCGAGGGCGAGGTGTCCCAGGACGTGGCCGCCACGTTCCTGCAGCGCCACGCGAACGCCACGGCCTACCTCGATCTCGCCGCCGCGGCCGAGCTGACGCGCATCAAGACGCCGTGGGTGCTCGGCCCGGTGGAGTGGACGCCCGAGCTCACCGAGCGGGCGGTGGTGTGGCTCGCTGAGCAGACCGGGAAGGCGATCCTCAAGCTGACGGCGCGCGACTACACGGAACATCACCTGAGCCCATTGCTCTCCAAGTACGGCGCGGCCGGTCCCATCAACGGCGCGATCTTCAATAGCCTGCGGGACAAGATCCGGGGGCGCCGCAAGCTGCCCACGCGCAAGTCGGTGGTCGTCTTCTCCCCGCACCCCGACGACGACGTGATCTCGATGGGAGGGCTGTTGCGCAAGCTGTGGGAGAACGAAAACGCGACCGTCGTGGCGTACATGACGAGCGGTAACATCGCGGTCTTCGACCACGACGTGCGGCGGCACCTCGACTTCGTCGAGCGCGCGGCCACGACGCTCGGCCTCGACCGCGCGGTGGCCCAGCGCGTACGCGGGGACGTGGAAGCGAGCTTCGAACGGAAAGCGCCGGGCGACGTCGACCTACCGGCGGTACAGGATCTGAAGCGCGTGATTCGCGAATCGGAAGCGGTGGCGGCGCTCGAGTCGGTGGGCCTGCCGCCCACCGCGGCCCGGTTTCTGAACCTGCCCTTCTACCGCACCGGCCAGGTCCGCAAGGATCCGATCGGTCCAGAGGACGTGGCGATCGTGCGGGCCCTGCTCGTCGAGACGCGCCCCGATCTGGTCTTCGTCGCGGGCGACCTGTCCGACCCGCACGGCACCCATCGGATGTGCCAGGCGGCGGTCGCAGGCGCGCTCGAGCAGTACGATGCGGAGCCGCCCGAGGTCTGGCTGTACCGCGGCGCATGGCAGGAGTGGCCGCTCACCGAAGCCGACGTGCTGGTGCCGCTCTCGCAGGACGAGCTGCGGGCCAAGATCCTCGCCATCTTCAAGCATCAGTCTCAGAAAGACACGGCGCCCTTCCCGGGCGGACACGACGAGCGCGAGTTCTGGCAGCGCGTCGAGGCGCGGAACCTGGAGACCGCGGCGCGGGCGGACCGGCTGGGGCTGCCCGAGTACTTCGCGATGGAAGCCTACCGCGTTCTCACACGGAAGGAGGCAAAGCGACGAACGCGATGACCGCCCGAGGGTTGAGTCTGGCGGCGGTGGTGGCCGTCTGGACCGCGATCTCAGAGATCGCGAGGGTGAATCTATCGTTGTGGCCCGTGATCGTCGCCCTGGGCTGTTCGCTGGCAGCGGGCGGCGGGGTCCCCGGGTTGCAGAAGACGGTGGCCGGCACGATCTCCGGCGTGATCTGGGCGCTGCTCGCGCACGGCGTCTCGCGGGCGTTGGGAGGCCAGGACATCGTCCAGGCGCTGGTCCTGGGCGCCGCGGCATTCGGGATGGTGCTGCAGGCGCAGCTGCCCCTCCTGTCCTATACGGCCGGCGCCTTCGCCGGGGCGGGCGTCGCGATGGGGCTGCGGGCTGTCAGCATCGAGGGCGGCATTCGCGTGGCCATCGCTCTCGCGCTCGGAGCGGCGCTGGGATTCGCCGCCGAGCGGATCGAGCGTGCGCTGCCACGAGGCAGAGTGTGACCGAGGTGCGGGATGCCGAGGCACGCGCCGCGTCGCGGCGCCTCCTCGCGACCAGTGAGCGCGAGCTGCAGCGCATCGTGCTCGACATGCACGACGGGCCGGTACAGGACATTTTCGCCGCCCTGTCGCAGCTCCAGGTCCTCGAGCGCGCGCT
>WNFA01000298.1_pt1 | contig 38737 bp, 34 predicted proteins | sample 5400481 | NCBI WGS metagenome assembly WNFA01 (sample SAMN13153340, study PRJNA577476) | soil metagenome | isolation source: 120 cm saprolite under Douglas fir tree site 2 hole 1 replicate 2 | place: USA:California | collected 2015-04-18 | reverse complement strand
TATTTTCACCTGTCTTTTTTTCTGAAGCCGAACGTCTCACCGATCCTCCTACCGACACAGGGCAATTCCAATTCACGAAGCTCCTCCGATTTCCCAATTTCGTGGGGTGAGAACAAGAATGGCACACAAACACCGCTGCCGCTCGACGCCCTTAGGAAGCGGATGCGTACCTGTCACCAGAATACTGGGATTGAACCAAACAAATACTTTTACATTCAACAGATACGCTGTCAAGCCGGACAGACAGCACGGGCCGTGTAGTGAGAAGCGGAGTGAGGGGTAAATGGTTGGCCGGACCAGACGCGGCAAGCCGCGTCTCTACGGATTTATTTTTTTCTTGAGGTCTTCTTTGTTGAGGTCTTCTTTGTTGAGGTCTTCTTTGTTCAGGTCTTCGATCTCCCGCTTCAGGCGCGAATAGCGCGACACGATCGTTCCCAGATAAACGATGTGGATGATCCAGGTAGCGGCGTAGGCTGCAAAAAGGTATCCGTTATTGCTCATCGGATGCTCCCGCGGGGTTCCACTAGCGATTCCAGGGCATGGGCCTGGTCGACTTCGCGTTGCAGGCTCTCCAATCGATAACGCGACCAGCAAACCAGAAAAGCAAAGCAGGAAAAAGCCAGCCAGTTGATCAGCAGCACGTGCAGCATGCGCGGATCAATCGATCCGCCTCCGCCCATGACCGGCTGCGGATGCTGGGTGCGGAAAAACCAGATCGAGAAGTAGACAAACGGAACGCACAGCGCGCCCAGTACCGCAAGGGCCGCCGCCAGCGTGGGCGTCTGTCCGCTGGAGGAGAAGCGGCGCAGAAAAAGATAGCTCACGTAGATGAGCCACAGAACCAGGGTCGAGGTGAGCCGCATGTCCCACGTCCACCAGATGCCCCAGACCGGGCGCGCCCAGATCGGCCCCGTGACCAGCACGACGGTGCAGAAAACGACGCCGACTTCAGCGCTGACCAGCGCGACGATGTCGGCCGCCGGCCGGCGCTTGGTCAGATAGAACACCGAAGCTCCGAAATTGACGAAGAAGAGGATGAACGCCGTCCACGCCGAAGGCACGTGGTAGTAGAAAATCCGCTGCACGTCGCCCATAGTCTGCTCGGTGGGCGCAGCGACCATCGCCTCGTAGAGCGCATAGCTCAGCAGGAGCGCGGTCAGGACACCGAGAATCGGGAAGGCGCGTTTCATTGAGTCATTGAATCATTGAGCGATTGAATTATTGAATCATTTGGACATCTCGACGCAGGTAATGTCTCAATGACTCAATGTTCTTCATTCCGCGTTCAAAACGGTTTCAAACAAGAGCAGACACACCGTAGTAAACACCAGATCGTACGTCGCAAGCAACACGATCCAGAAACGCGCACCTTCGCCGTTCAGTATGGCGGTAGTCGCCTGCACCATCGCGAGGATGGCCGGAATCGAGATGGGGAACAGCAGCAGCGGCAGCATGATCTCGCGGCTTCGGGTACGCAGGGACATGGCGGCGAAAAAAGTGCCGTTGACGACCAGGGCCCAGGTTCCCAGCACCGCAACGACCAGCAACTGCCACGCTGGACCAAGCGACCGCAGCTGGTAAAACACGATGAAAAGCGGAGTCATGAGCGCTTCGAGCACGCTCACGAAAAGAAAATTGCCGAACACCTTCGCTATGAAGAGCGAGTTGGCCGGAGCGGGCGATACCCTGTAGGCGTCAAGCACCTGGTTGCGAATCTCCCGCGCCCAAGTCTGATTGAGCGCCACCACCGCCGCGAACAAGAACGCCACCCAGATGAGGCCGCCGGCGATCTGGCGCGATTCTTCGGCGCTCGGATCGAACGAAAAGCTGAACACGACCACCACCAGCAGAGAAAAAAACAGCATGGAGTTGATGGCGTCCTTCGACCTCCACTCGAGGCGCAGGTCTTTGAGCAGCGTGGCGCGAGTGATGCCGGTGGGCGCGGTCATTTTGCGTTTTCCTCCGCGCTTCCTCTTGAAATCTCCGGCCGCTTCAACTCTCGCGTGCGCTCGACAATTTTGCCGAATTCCATCCAAACGAACTCGTCGGCCGCGTGCTCAAGCAACGAGGCCTGGTGAGTGACGACGAAGACCGTTGTGCCTCGGTCGCGCGTACGGGCTAGCAACTGAACCATCTCCGTCGCGGAATGAACGTCCACATTCGAAAAGGGCTCATCGAGCAAGAGGATCTTGGGGTCGTTCAATAGAGCCCGCGCCAATGACGTTCGCTGTCTCATGCCCTGCGAATACTGGCCGACGGGGCGAACGAGATCGGGATCAAGGCCGACCGAGCGGATGACCTCCGCGCATCTGGTGCCGCCGCCGATTCCGTACAGCCGGGCAAAGTATTCCAGGTTCTCCATCCCGCTCATCTCGTCATAGAGCAGGGAAGGATGCGCCATGTAGCCGACCTGCTGGCAGACGTCGTGAAACTTGGTGGCGCCGAGGATCGCGACCTCGCCGCTCGACGGCTGACTGAGTCCTGCCAGAGTACGCAGCAATGTGGTTTTGCCGGCGCCGTTATCGCCGAGAATGGCGTAGAGTTTCCCGCCGGAAAATTCCTCGGTGACGCCACGCAGAGCGGCAAAACGGCCAAACTGTTTGATCAGATTCGAGATGGTGATGACGGGGACGGAGGCGGACGTGGCTTCAGTCAAAGGAATAAGGAAGGCGAGTTAGTTCGACATCCCACTCGATCCAGAACTCTGGTTCTGCGACATGCTCTTGCCGGGCTCAGCGGTTGGCGTGGCTCCGGGCTTCGGCGCATACTTCGACGCGCACTTGGCTTGCAGTTGCTTGGCGTGAAAAACGCCATCGCTCCCGAATTTGCCATCGGCCAAAGCTTGCGAGTCGTCCTTAAAAGTGTCGGGCGGAGCTTCGGTCCCAGTATATGAAACGGGCAGCGTCAGATCATTTTCCTTCAGCATGAAATCGACGCGGGTTCCAGAGCGCTTGATCGAGCCCGGCACTACGTTTCCCGCTACTCGAAGACGCTTGGAGTACGCCTCGCTCCCCATGCCATTCAATTCTTTGATGGTGACGTAGTAGCTCTTGCTGTCCTGCACGCCGGTGTAGGCGAGATAGCCGAGTGAGACGAGAATCAGTACGGTGACGGAACCGAATTTCAGATACTTGCTGGTTTCGCTCGACCTTGTTTCGCTGGACATGGAAAACATCGTCTCCTGACTGAAAACTCTACGCGCTGGCTGGGTGCGGGTCAAGATGCTCGCGTTCGCGGGCGAGGGCGCCCGCGCCACACGGTCAACTTGTGCATTTACAATCTGGACAGCGACATGAACGAACTCATAAAGGCAGGCCTGATTCCATGATCCATCCCTGGCACGATGTAACTCCCGGCAGCAAGCTGCCGCAGGAGTTCAACACCGTCATCGAGATTCCCTTCGGCTCGAGCGTGAAATACGAACTCGACAAGACCAGCGGCCTGATCAAACTCGACCGCATCTTGTACTCGGCGGTTTATTATCCCGCAAACTATGGCTTCATTCCGCAGACCCTGGCCGAGGACGACGACCCGCTTGATGTGCTGGTGCTGTGCCAGGAACCTGTGGTTCCGCTGACCATCATCCATGCACGCGCCATCGGGCTCATGACCATGATCGACTCGGGGAAGAAAGATCACAAGATCATCGCCATCGCCACCGAAGACCCCGAGTTCAACGCCTATCGCGAAGCGGCGGAAATGCCGCCGCACCGGCTGATCATGCTGCGCCGCTTTTTTCAGGACTACAAACAACTGGAGGGCAAGTCAGTCGAGGTGGACGAGATACAGTCGGCAACCCAGGCCTATCCCATCATTGAGGATGCTTTGCACCGCTACAGCGAGCAGCGGCGCAAGGGATTTGACGGGGTCAAGGTGTGAATCGTGGGTGTGAATCGTGGCGGTGCGGGCGTTTAAGAACGGCCTTTGTTCAGGGGCAGCCGGGCGAGGACGCCCGGCGCTCCATTGGCCCTCTTTTTTCGCTTAGCTTCCTTTTTCCCGCTCGTAAGGCTTTTGCATATATCGGCGGGATTCCTCGAGCGCGCCCTGGGTGTTGTCGTTGGTCTGGATGGCCTGCCGGTATTCGTTGACGGCGCGTTCGCGCTGGCCGGTCGTGTCAAAGATCTTGCCCAGTTGCAAGTGGCTCCAAACTTCGGTCCAGCGCGGCTCACCGTCGCCATTCAGAGATTCGCGGTAGGCGTTCGCCGACGCCTGATAATTCTTCTGCAGGAAAAACACTTCGGCAATCCGGTAGTGGGCCAGCGAACTGTTCTTGTTAACTTCGAGCGCTTTGTTGAACTCGCCCAGAGCGCCCGCCAGGTCGCCTTGCTGGGTCAGTCCCTGTCCGCGCACGATCGACGACCGCAGCTTGATGTCGGTGGAGTTGGTCAGCACGCGGTTCCCCGGATCGATCGTGATCCGTCTCGGGCGTCCAAAGGTTTCCACCGAAAACGGGGAATCGGTGCCCACCACCTCAATGCGTTTTTCTTCCGTTCTTCCGTCGGTATCGATTCTTAAATTTACCGGCATGCGGAACAGATCAAGGTCTTGTGTGATCGCGCCGACAATCCTGAAACCTTTATTAGTGCCCAGCCGGTAGACCGTGTACTTGGCCTTGAACTCCGGGGCGCTGGTCGAATCCAGCCACTGCGAGTAGAACCAGGTAAGTTTTTGGCCAAAGACATGCTCGCTGACTTCGCGGAAGTCATCCGTGCTGGCAGACTTGCCCGCATATTTAGTCGCGAAGTCGCGCATGAGTTTCAGATACTTGGGTTCGCCGACAACCCAGCGCAGCATGTGCAGGATCATGGCGCCCTTGTCGGTCACCAGAGACTGAAATTCGGGAGAAAAATAGTCCAGCTTGGCGGCGCTCGAAAGCGGCACGCTGTCATAGGCGAGCGCGCCCACCGACATGTCCTTCACCATTTCCTCGAGCCCCGCTTCTCCCGCCGCGCTCTCCACGTAGCGCGCTTCGGAGTAGCGCGAGAAGCCGTCGCTGATCCACCAGTCGTCTTTCGATGCCGGACTCACCGAGACGCCCCACCACTGATGGGCAATTGTATTGGCCAGCAGCCGGTAGTTGGTCTTTTCCGTGATCGCGCGGCTCGAAAGGGCGGCGATCTCGGGCGCCCATGCCGTGGGTAGCGTGTCATCCGGCATTTCAACGATTTTTAACCGCGTCGAGGGTGCGTTGCCATACTGCGTGACGAAGTAGGTGAACGCCTTGATCGCCGTCGATGCGTACTCCGTGCCAAGATTCTGGTGATTCGGCTTGAAGAAGACGTGGAGGTCGATGCCGGCTTCATCGCTCTTGAATTCCTGGAACGTGCCGGCAATGATCGTGCCCGGGAAACTCGGCTTGTCCCATGTGAAGGTGAAAGTCTTGGAGTTCGCCAGCGCGGTTGCGGGCTTCTTTGCCGCCGGCGCCGCCGCCGCCGCCGATTCCTTCCCGCTGCCGATTACCAACATATGCGCCGGGACGGTAACCCTGATGGTCGAAGTAAAGCGGTTGACGCCGTATCCTGCGACCGGAAACCACAGTCCGGAGTAAAGCAGATAGCTGGTATCGGGGCCGACATAGGCGAGCTTCAATCCCTGAACCGGGCTGTCGTCGGCGCTTTCGAGCGTGCCTTCGTATTCGAAGTTGAACGTGCTGCTCGCGTTTTTTGCGAGGCCGCTGTTGAGTGCGAAGCGCACGCTCGAATCCTGCGTATTGCGCTCCGGAGTGAGGGGCTTGTTGCTCGCGTCCGTGAGCTTTGTTATGCGCAGCCCGTTGTTCAACTGAAACGTGGCCACGCTGAGGTCTTCGAGCGCCGTGACCTTTACCGTGGCGCGTGCGGTCAGCTTGTGCGTCTGCGGCAGGAGTTCGACATCGATTTGGTAGTCGTCCACGCGCAGGCGCGTCTTCTCGGCCGCCATCGCCGGCCGACTCGTCACCGAGGTAAGAAACAGGCCAAAAAAAAGGACGGCAGTTAAACCAAGCGCCCGACGCGCTGGTCGAGAGTGGCAGAGCTTCAAATAGAGTCTCCTGGCAGGACTACAAATTCTAAGATGTTAATTTTCCCGCAAAAGATGCTGGGGGACAAGCATCGGGGAAATTGTTTACTTGCCAGCGACAATGCCGGCCGTCGCTCCGGGCCGGCTCCGGTCTATCTCCGTTCCGTCTGGGGCGGCCGTCTGGCTCGATTCGGTGTATACTTTCGCCCGGTTTTCACGCCGTTGTTCCACCCGCGTGGATCAGGAGGTTTCCATGACTCGTGCAGCGCTTCGCAGTTTGATGATATTGCTCACCGGATTAGTCACCGTCTTAACCCCAGCATTGCCTTTCGCGCAAACCTTTCAGCCGCAGACCCGCCTGGGCGCGAGCTTACCTGGAGATACCTGGGAACCAGCCATTGCCGCCGATCGATACGGGCACGTCTACGTGCTGATCCCCGATTTCCCGCCCAGTTGCAAGGGCTGCCCCAGCTCGATCGCCGAGCTCGTGGTTTCGAATGACAACGGCAAAACCTGGTCGGCGCCGCGCGTGATTGCCGACCCAGGCTCGGGACAAATCGACGTCCAGGTCAAAGTCGATCCGATTGACGGGAAGACCGTGTATGCGTCCTGGCTTCAGAACAACAAGAGTCTGATCGAGGTCGCCAAGTCAACCGATTTCGGCCAGACCTGGACGACGGTGATCGCCAACTCTACGAATGCCGGCACCGACAAAGATATCCTGGCCGTGCGTGGCAATGATGTGTATGTTGCCTACGATCATGCTCAAGTAGTGTGGTGTTCGTCTTCTCACGACGGTGGGGTGACATGGACTTCGGTCAAGGTGAATGCCAACGCGCAATTCGGCTGGTCGCTCACCGGTGGCGGCACGGTCGATCTCGCTGGCAATGTTTACTTCGCATGGGACGGCTACACGCAAAATGGCGGCGCCAAAGGTCCGGTGAACCTTTACGTGACCAAGTCGTCCGATGGCGGCCAGACCTGGACCCCGACTTTGCTGGACATCTCCGGTGCGCCGCCCAATTGTTCCGCCTTCAGCTGCGGATGGGCGTTTCTCGGTCCCGGGATCGCCATGACATCTGACGCGGCCGGCCAGCTCTATGTACTGTGGAACTCGGGCACGGTCGACGGCGGCCCGGAGCGAATCTTCTACTCGACTTCCATCGATCAGGGCAACACGTGGAGTCCGAAAGCCGATGTCTCCCTTGCTCCTTCCGGGGTTGACCATGCATTCCCGTCAGTCGCGGCGGGCGCGGCAAGGGACATACGCATCGCATGGATGGATCAGCGCAATGAACCGAACTGGAACGTCTATTACCGCACGTCAACCAACGGAGGCTCCAGTTGGTCGGGTGAAACCGTCCTCTCGACCTACGTGGCCGGTTACAGCAGCTACATTTTCACCGATGGCTTCCGCTTTCCGTTTGGCGACTACTTCGACATGGATATCGACAATCAATCACATACTCAGACTGCCTGGGGCGAGGGCTATAACTGGCTCACACCCGGCAATGTCTGGTACACGCGGCAGCTGCGCTAAGAGGCGAGACGCCGATAGCTGGCGAAAGATAGGCCGTGCGCAGCTAGTTGGATTCCACGTCTAGACCTGATCCGGTGGAGCGCCGGGCGTCCCCGCCCGGCTGGACAGGGCGAGACGCCGTTCCTCCACCGGCCACTGTTGGCCCGCGACGGAAAAATAAAAGTTCAATAGTTAAAGTTCCTGCGCATGCAATCGTGGTCATGCGTCCCAATTCGGGAATACGACTCCTACCTCGTTGAAAAGCAAGTTCCCCTCGATTGGCGCAGAGTTGGCGCAGCGGGTGCACCGTATGGCTGACAACATCTCGAATCGCACGGCCGCGCAGCGGTCTGCCGCTCTCCTCCTGGCAACCGGCCCTTGCGATGACAAGCCCAAGGGGACTTCATTTGCAAACCGCTCGCTTGCTCGTTTTTACACTTACTGTAGTCCTTCTGAACATCGCCCGTGCCCTGGCCCAAAATCAGTTGCCCAACGAAATGCTCCGCGAAGTGAGCGATGAAATCGACGCGACGACTCCTTACACCCACGCTTCTGCCCCGCCGATCTCGCTTCCGGATACGCCCGTCCCGCAAACAGTCAAAGTCAAAGTCAAAGGCATTGTCATTGACAAGAAGTTCATCGCCGTCATGGCAGCGCTTGGGGGCGCCGAGAGTCTGCGTTTCACCACGCACAAACTGGTGCTGGACCATGAGTTCGCTGCCGGCGCTCCCTGGGTCACGAGCGTCCCTGCGAACCCGCACCTGGTCGCTAAGGGCGCGGCGATCTATGCGGCCGAATTGCTCGTGGCTTACGAACTCAAGAAGCCGCACTCCTGGCTTCCCGGGGATAAGGTCATCCGAAAACTTTGGTGGACGTATCCCGCGGCAATGATCGCGATCCACATCAAAAATGGCGTTGGCAGCATCCGAACGCAAGTTCCGTCATGCACCGTGGCCGAGTGTCAATCGCCATAGACTCGTATCAGGGTATCGCTTTAGCGATACCGCAAGCTTCGATATCAGACGCCCCTGCAGGGCTGGGCATCGAAAATCGGGCTCGGACCTATTTGATCATTTTCAAAATGATCTCGGCCGCTGTTTCCGAAGGATGCGCGCCGTTGCCGCTTCCTTGAAGCCGTGCCTTCACCGCCGCCAAGCGCTCGATCATGAGCGCCCGCGGCTCCCCGTCAGGGATGATCTTGTTCAGCTCCCTGACGACGTTCTCCGCCGTGAACTTGTGCTGCACCAGTTCTGGGACGATCTCCTCCTCCGCAATCAGATTAACCATGGCAAAGTGCGGAACCTTGACCAGCGGCTTGCCCAGAAAATAAGTGAGGGGCGAGACCCGGTAGACCATCACGAAGGGCGTGGACATCATCGCGGCCTCCACCGTGGCGGTGCCGCTGGCGACGATCGCAGCACGCGAATGCCAGAGCGCAGGCAGTGCATCGGGCACGAAATGGATTGCAAGCGGCCCCACTAGAGCGAGAGTGCGAGTGAGGGTGCGAAGAATGTCCATATCTAGGGCCGGTGCCAGTGGCAGCAGGAATTCGTAGTCCGCGCCCAGGGCGGCTGCCGATTCCATAATGGTCGTTAAGTTCATCCGCACTTCTTTGACGCGGCTGCCGGGCATGAGGGTGACCCACTGTTTCGAGACATCGAGCTGGTGCTCGTCCGCATAAGCATCGCGAGTAACTGCAGGCGCAGGCAGATCGGCCAGCGGATGGCCAACAAACGTCGCATCCACTCCGCGATCGCGATAGAACTTTTCTTCGAAGGGAAAAATCACCAGCGCCTTGTTGACATACTTGCGCAGCAACTTCACGCGTCCCTGCCGCCACGCCCAGAATTGTGGCGCGACGTAATACACAACGGGGATGCCGCGTTTCTTCATCTGGCGCGCCACGCGCCAGTTGAAGGCCGGTGAGTCGATAACGATAGCCAGGACTGGCCGCTTCTCATCAGCCGCACGAATCAATTTCCGATAGAGCCCAAGAATCTTCGGCAGAAGGCTAAGAATCTCAGTAATGCCGACGACCGCGAGGTCTTTCGCATCGACGACGATTTCGCATCCCGCAGCGCGCATGCGCTCTCCGCCCGCACCGAAGAATTCAAGCTGCCCCGCTCCCATACGAGCGCGCAGAGCTTCGATGAGTTGTGCGCCATACATTTCACCGGAGGCTTCGCCGGCGGAGATGAGAATTTGCACGGGACAATTGTAACGGGCAGACGAAACTGTAGAGTGGAAGGGTTGTTAGTCGTCGGCGTTCGCCGTGACCGAGGGAGTTCCGGCCGGCAGTTCCTGATCCTTATACTGCAGCTGATACAGCTTGTAATAAATCCCGCGCTGGGCCAGCAGTTGCTGGTGTGATCCCATTTCGCGGACCTGGCCTTTGTGCATCACGATAATCTTGTCGGCGCGTTGGATGGTCGAAAGCCGGTGCGCGATGATCAGCGACGTTCGTCCCTCCACCATGCGGTTGAGCGCGTCGCGCACCCGAAACTCGGTCTCCGTATCCACGCTCGAAGTCGCCTCATCAAGAATCAGAATCTTCGGATTATGTGCCAGCGCCCGCGCGAAACTGATCAGCTGCTTCTGTCCGGTCGAGAGCGTGGAGCCGCGCTCGCGCACTTCTTCCTTGAATCCTCCCGGCAAGGTTCGGATGAAGTCGGCGAGGTTGACGTCCTCCGCCGCCTGCTCCACGTCTGCGTCCTGAATACGCGCCGTCCCGAGGCGAATGTTGCCCGCAACCGTGCCGCTGAATAGAAATGGATCCTGCAAGACAACTCCGAAGCGGCTGCGCAATTCGTCAAGATTCATCTCCTTGATATCCACGCCGTCAATGCGAATCGCTCCGCGCTGCACGTCGTAGAAGCGCATCAGCAGCGAGATCAGCGTAGTCTTGCCCGCCCCGGTGTGCCCAACGACGGCGACAGTCTCTCCCGGCTCAAGCACAAAGTTAACGTCGCGCAAAACCCAGTCCGGCTCTGTAGCTTGTGGAGCGACGGGCGTCCCCGCCCGTCCACCCGCGGCCGTCGCCTCTGGACGGGCGAGGACGCCCGTCGCTCCACCGGTTTGTCCTGAAACGTTGTACGCGAACCACACATGATCAAACTCAATCTGGCCTGGCCCCAGCGGTTTTTTCGTGATCGGCGGCGAGGTCACATCAATCTTCGTATCCAGCAGCTTGAACACGCGCTCGCCCGCCGCCATCGCCGACTGCAGAATGTTGTACTTCTCGCTCAGGTCCTGTATCGGACGGAAGAATCGCTGCGCATACTGCATGAACGCGACCAGAACGCCGAGCGTCGCGACGCCCCGGATCACGTCGTTCCCCCCGAACCAAATGATGCTGGCGATGGCAATCGCCGACAGTATTTCGACGACGGGGTAATAGACCGAGTACGCCATGATCGCGTCTTTAAACGCATCCATGTGCGAGGCATTGATGTCGGAAAATTTATTGAAGGCGCGCTTCTCGCGATTGAAGAGCTGCAGCACCAGCATCCCCGAGACCGCTTCCTGCAAAAAAGAATTGATCCGGGCGATTGCCGTGCGGATACGCCGGTAGGAGTCGCGCACCTTGTCGCGGAAAATCAGGGTTGCATAGACGATCATGGGAAGCACCGCGAAGGTGATGAGCGCTAGCTTCCAGTTCATCTTCATCATGATCGCGATAATGCCGGCAAGCACGAAGACATCTTCAAAAATGGAGACCACGCCCGCCGTGAACATCTCATTCAGAGCGTCGACGTCGGTGGTCACGCGCGTAACCAGCCGGCCCACGGGATGCTTGTCGAAAAATCCGACGTGCATGAATTGCAGGTGGCGGAAAATCTGCCTTCGCAGATCGAACATTACCTTCTGCCCGGTCCACTGCATCAGATATGTCTGGATGAACTCAAGCGCGAACGTGAAGATAAGAATCCCGACGTACAGCCCGCCAATCTGCGCAATGCCGGTCAGCGGAGCGTCGCTCAGCCGGTCGCCAATCCATGAGTGTGAGTTCGGCGATTTCGCCAGATATTTATCGATGGCAATCTTGGTGAGAAACGGCCCCAGTACATCCAACACCGATTTCAGGATGATCGCCGCCAGCGCCACCGCGACGTGCCATTTGTAGGGACGCAGATACGTAAGCAGCCGCCGCATCAGCCGGCCGTCGTACGCTTTGCCTAATACTTCTTCTTCCTGATTGGAGGCCATCGGTGGCGCAAAAGATCACCTTAATTGGAGATCTCCCCAATTAAGATTACCCGAAAACACTACTCCAAGTAGATGGCCAAACTGTCGCCGGGGATGCGAAGTTGAAACCGGCCAAAAGCTAGGAACTCAGGCTCTTCGCCATCGAACAATAAATCTCCACGGCTTCCAGCAGTTGCTTCTTGTCCACAAACTCGCCCTCGGTGTGCGCCACGTGAATCGAGCCTGGACCCAGCAGCAGCGGCTCGCCCCAATTCGGCATCGACGGGATATCGGTCGTGAAAGCAGCGACCATCGTCGGCAGACCGTCCAGCGTCCGCAGCCGGAGGAACGGAGTCTCGCGTGTGAAGCGAACCTCGGCTAGCTCGCCGACGGCCTCCGTAATCTCGCGGCGCAGCGCGTCCGCCGGGCCGACCAGGCGATAGAAGAGATCAGCCTTGGCAAAATCAGAAATCACATTCGGCGCGCGCCCGCCTTGAATTGATCCTACGTTCTTTGTGCAAGCGCCCACCTCCGCATCTTCGGGAAGTTTCATAGCATGCAGCCGATGCAGCGCTTCCACCAGCTTGTCGATCGCCGACTCGCCCAGCTCCGGATACGCCGAGTGCGCCATCTTTCCCCGTGCCACCAGTTCCACATGCAGCGCGCCCTTGCTCGCCAGCGCCAGTTTGTTCTCCGTCGGCTCGCCGTTAATCATGAAGCGCGCGCCAATCGGCTGCTTGTCGGCCGCTTTCGCGCCGATCGAATCCCGCTCCTCGCCCACCAGAAACAGCAACCCGGCGAAAACGCCCGCCCCGCGCAGCTTTTCCACCGCCAGAATCTGTGCCGCAATAATCCCCTTCGCGTCGCACGCTCCGCGCCCGTAAATTCGGCCGTCATCTTCGGATGATGCAATAAACGGCGGCACCGTATCCATATGTGTGGAGAAAACAATCTCCGGATGATCATGCCCCGGCCACGTGGCCAGCACGTTCGCGCGCGCGCCCTCGACCGGCATTTTTCGAGCTTCCAACCCGCGCCGCCGCAGCTCATCGCAGAGGAAATCTCCCACCGCACTTTCATTTGGAGTTATGGATTCGATGTCGATCAGACGCCGGGCAAGCGCAAACAGGTCCATGCAGAAAAAGCGTAACAGTGGATCGCGATTGTTGGATAGTGCCGAATTACCGATGGAGCGCCGGGCGTCCCCGCCCGGCCACCCGTGATGCTGGACGGGCGAGGACGCCCGTCGCTCCACTGGGCACTGTTGTACTCTGATTCCGTGCTGCCGGAAACTTCCAGCATCCGCTCCCTGTTCCTCGCCGGTCCCGCCGGACGTCTGGAAGCGCTCCTCAATGCCGGATCGCCCAGCGCGACGTATGCCGCCGTGGTCTGCCATCCGCATCCGCTCTACGGTGGAACGCTCCACAACAAAGTCGTCTTCCACGCCATGAAAGCGCTCAACAGCTTCGGATTTCCTGTGCTCCGCTTCAACTTCCGCGGCACCGGATTGAGCGAAGGTGAGCACGCAAGCGGAATCGGCGAAGTCGAGGACGTACGCGCCGCCCTTGACTGGCTCGAACGCGAATTTACATTGCCCGTCGTCTTCGCCGGTTTTTCCTTCGGAGCCGCCGTCGGATCGCGCGCGGCGTATTCGGACGACCGCGTGCGCGCGCTCATCGCCCTTGGCCTGCCCGCTGTCCCCATCGAAGGCCGCGTCTACGATTTCGAATTTCTGCGCGCTTGCACCAAGCCGAAACTCTTCGTCAGCGGATCGCGCGATCAGTTCGGTCCCCCAGGCAAACTCGAAGCGTTAGTCAACACCTTCGCCGATCCCAAGAAGCTGGTCCGCATCGAAGCGGGAGATCACTTCTTCGCAGGAAGACTCAAGGAGATGCGAGTGGCGATCGAAGACAGGTTGCGCGAGACCATGCTTACAAAACCGACTAACGATGAACGATGAATGAGCGGGCGAACGATGAACTGCGAACGACCACGACTAACGACCCACGACTAACGGCGAACCACCAACGACCTTATAATCCCCACCATGCCCGCGATCTCTCCCGAGCGCGACCAGCAATTCCGCCGCATGCGTGACGCCGCCCGTGAGATATTTACCGCAGCGCTGAAGAACGCCTCCATCGAAAACGCGTTCTCCCGCAACGTGCACTGCGAGCGCCGCGTCCTGCGTATCGGCGACGATCTGTACGATCTCGATTCCTACAATCGCGTCTTCGTCGTCTCCATCGGAAAGGCCGCGCACACCATGGCCGCCGCTCTCGAAGCCCAACTCGGCAGCGGCCTCGAAGGCATCGTCGCATCGTCGATCGAACCTGCCACTCAGATTCGCAGTTTCCGTTATTTTCGCGGTGGACATCCGACCCCGACCAGCGAATCCATCCACGCCGCCGACGCTATCCTCAAATCGCTGACCACTCTCGATTCCACCGCGCTAGCCATCTTCATGATCTCCGGCGGCGGCTCTTCCATCGTCGAAAAGCCCGTTGACGACGAAATCTCGCTGCCCGACCTCGCCGCCACTTACCGGACGCTTGTCCACTCCGGAGCGCCCATCGCGGAGATCAATGCCATCCGCAAACATCTCTCCGCCATCAAGGGCGGACGCCTCGCCCAGGCAGCGTATCCCGCGCAGCAGGTTTCGATTCTTGTATCCGACGTGCCCGACGATACACCCGACGCGCTCGCCTCCGGCCCCACCATGCCCGATTCCACTTCCGTTCATGACTGCGACCGCATCGCCGCCAAATACAATCTCGTCGATCAGTTCCCCAGTTCCGTTGCCGATCTTTTTCGTCAGCATGCGCTCGACGAGACGCCCAAATCCGACGACCCCGCTTTCGTCCGCGCTCGCTGGTGGACCGTGCTCTCGAACAAAGTTGCCGTCGATGAAGCTGCCGCTGGCGCCACCCGCGCCGGTTTCGCCGTCGAAGTCGATAACTCCTGCGACGACTGGCCCTACGAAAAAGCTGCCGCCTACTTGCTCACCCGTCTGCGCGAACTGCGAAGCAAAGTTTCCCGCGTCTGTTTGATCTCTGGCGGCGAGGTGACCGTGACCGTCCGCAACGGAGGCATCGGCGGACGCAATCAGCAGTTCGCGCTGGCCTGCGCCGAACCAATATCGGGACACAACATTACCGTGCTGAGCGCCGGCACCGACGGCATCGACGGCAATAGTCCGGCCGCCGGCGGCGTAGTCGATGGCAGCACTCTCAACCGGGGCGGTGGTGTAGAAGCCGTGCGGGACGCGCTTCGCAACTTCAATGCCTATCCGCTTCTCAATACGCTTGGCGACGCCGTCATCACCGGACCCACCGGAAATAATCTTCGCGACCTGCGAATCCTGTTGGCTTACTAGTCAGAGCGACCACATGATGAGTCACACGAGGGAGGGACGGCGTCTCGCTCGTCTAGCCGGGCGGGGACGCCCGGCGCTCCACTTGCGCTGCCCGAAATTAGCACGATAATCACCGGACAATTCGAGATCGTCCAGCCACTGTAAATTCTTGCAAATCTTCCTCTCGCCCGGCAGCGCCGCGCCTCCAGCCTGCATCCAAGCGATTAAACCCACTATTGCTACCGGAGGTTTCGCTTTGAAGCAGACTTTACGTGGAGCCATTCTTTTTTCCTTTGCTTGCGCTGCAATGGCAGCGCTCTCGAATTTCGCGCTAGCGCAGAAAATCGACGTTGCTTTCGGCCTCAGCACGATAGACGCCCCAGGGGCCAGTTCAGCCGACAGCAGTCATGCGCCAGTATCGCTCACGGGCGGCACCTATCCCGGCTTTAGCGGCGACGTGCTTTTCTGGCACAATCTCGGCGTCGGGGGCGAAATCTACTGGAAGGCAAACCAGGGCAAGTACCTTGGCGACCCCACCCTACCGTATCGTCCAATTTTTCTCGACTTCGACGCCGTTTACTCGCCCAAACTCGCGAGCCACACGTATCTTGAGTTGGTCGCCGGCATCGGCGCGCTGGACACTCGTATCTACTGTCAGGGATGCGGCAACGGCTACAACACCAACTACTCGAGCGACAAACACTTCATGGGAGACTTCGGCGCGGGCATCAAGTTCTATCCCAAGGGCGGCTTCTTCGTCCGTCCCGAGGCGAAACTCTACCTGGTCAACAATAACTTGAACTTCAGCTCCGCGCGCATTACCCGCTTCGGCCTGTCGATCGGCTACACCTTCGGAGGACACTAACGGGCTGATTTGGATTTGTCATCCCGATTTAGATTTGTCATCCTGAGCGAAGCGGGGGACCTGCTGTTTGCCGATTACGGCAGATCGTTGGTCCTGCGCTATGTAAATTTCTTCCCCGTGCTTTGTAACTTTCTTCCCCATCCCCGCTCGCGAGTGGCCCGTTTCCCCCATCCCGCATTATGATAGAGCTATGTTTGGCTTCTCAGGCGAGATGATCTTCCTGTTTTTTCTGGCGCTGATTCTTTTCGGCCCCAAGAAAATGCCGGAGATCGGACGCCAGGTCGCGCGCTTCCTCGGCGAGTTCCGGCGCGCTTCCAACGAATTCCGCTCCCAGATCGAGTCCGAAATCAATTCTCTCGAGAGTAGTACCCATGGCAGCGGCGCCCGCCAGCAGATCCTCCCGCCCCTTCAGGCCCCACTCGGATCGCTGGCTAACCGCATCTTCAATCCCCCGCCGCCCGAAAGGCTCGATGCTGCCGAAGATGCCGCCGCCGAAGATGCCGCCGCCGAAGCCGCCGCTGTCAAAGCTGCGGCTGCCGAATCAGTCGCGATCGAAGCGGCCGCCGTCCCCGAGCCTTCGCCCGCTCCGAAAGTAGCGCCCGATGCCTGATGCGGCCGCCTCCTCTCCGGTGAACGAATCCGCCCACGATGAAATGCCAACCATGGGCTTCCTCGATCATCTCGAGGAACTGCGCAAGCGCATCGTTTATTCCATCATCGCCATCGTCGTCGGCTTTTTCGCCTGTTGGGGATATGCCGAGAATATCTACGGGGTCATGCAGCGTCCCATCATGGAGGCGCTCCACAGCAACGGACTCTCAGCAAAACTCGTCTACCTAAATCCCACCGAGCCTTTCAATCTGTATCTGAAAGTGGGATTGATGGCCGGCTTGTTTGTTGCCTCGCCCTTCGTTCTTTATCAACTCTGGTGTTTCATTTCGCCCGGCCTCTATCGCAACGAGAAGCGCTACGTCACACCCTTCATGGTCTCGACCGTAGCCCTGTTCCTGGCTGGCGGATACTTCGGCTACAAAGTGGTCCTCCCGCAGGCGCTTGTGTTCCTGATCGGCTACGGCAAAGACTTTCAGCCCATGATCACGCTCACCGAGTACAGCTCTTTGTTTCTGACCATCATCGTCGGCCTCGGCGTGATTTTCGAAATGCCGATCCTTATATTTTTCCTGGCGCTCATGGGCATCGTCAGCTCCGGCTGGATGTGGCACAACATCCGCTATGCTGTCCTGGGCATCTTCATCGTCGCCGCCATCATCACACCCACTCCCGATATTCTGAACATGTGCATTTTCGCCGCGCCCATGATCGCCTTGTACGTCCTGAGCATCGGCATCGCCTGGATGGTGCATCCCAACCAGCGCAAGAAACGAGCGGAGAAAAACTCCTAACCACAGGGGACACTGAGGATCACAGGGGACCACAGGGAAAACATGAAACGACCCACCAAAACAAGAATTTGCTTCCCCTGTGCCTCTCTGTGCCCCCTGTGGTTAAAGATCTTTTTGATGTTGCTGCTGACCTTCGCCCTGGCTAGCACGATAGCCTGCGCCAAAGGAATCTCCTCCGCTGGCGCCACCGCCGCAGCCCCAAAATCCGAATCTCCCGCCACGACGCCTGCTCCGCCAGAAGCCGCCACACCCGACTCCGCCCCGCTTCCGCACATCGATTCCAAACGCGCCTTCCAATACACGCGGGAGGTCACAGCCTTCGGCCCGCGCTATATGGGAAGCGAGAATCATAAGAAGCTCGAACGTTACATTCTCGACCACCTCAAAGGCGATCAAGTCGAAGACGACGCCTTCACCGCTGACACGGTGGAAGGGAAGTTCCCGGTCCGCAACATTATCGCGAAATTTCCCGGCACAAAAGATGGCATCATCGTCATCCTCGGCCACTACGACACGGTTTATCCATTGCGCAACTCCGGGTTCGTCGGCGCCAACGATGGCGGTTCTTCCACTGCTATCCTGCTCGAATACGCCAACCAGTTGGGTGGAGGGGGAGCCGGAAAGAAGCGCGATGGCTACAGCGTCTGGCTCGTCTGGACCGACGGCGAAGAAGCGGTACGGCAATGGACTGATACCGATAGTGTTTATGGTGCCCGCCATCTCGCCGAAAAATGGGAGAAAGACGGCACGCTCAAGAAAATCAAAGCCCTCATGGTGATGGACATGATTGGCGATGCCGACCTCGACATCGCCCGCAACACCAAAGGCGCTCCGTGGCTGCTCGACCTAATCTATGCCGCTGCCGAGCGCGGAGGCTATCAGTCCCACTTCTACACCCAGCAGGGCCCCATCGAAGACGATCATGTTCCCTTCGTCAATCGCGGTGTGCCCTGCGCCGACGTTATCGACCTCGATTACGGATACAACAATGTCTTCTGGCACAGCCCGCAAGACACCATGGACAAACTAAGTCCCAAAAGCCTCGAGATCGTAGGCGATACGATCCTTGAAACCATCCACATGCTCGACCAGCGCTAGCCGGTGCGGCTTGGGTTTAAGGCGTTTGTACTTCACTGTCCGGTGCCGGTGAGGGTTGCGGTGGCCGTGCCGCCACCGTTGTTCGCTACGTTGAGCTTACCGTTGCGGGTGCCCTTCTTGGTGGGATTGAATGAAACGTTGAGCGAGCAATTGGTTCCCGCGGCGAGCGAAGTGCCGCAGATGTTGTCGGAAATGGTGTAGTCGGCGGGTATGCCTCCGATGCTGAAGCCGGTGAGATTCACGGAGGCCGTGCTTACGTTCGAGATGGTCACCGGCTGCGGCGTGCTCGTCTGGCCCACGGGCTCGGCTCCGAAATTCAGAGCGGTCGGCGAGAGCGCGATCGACATGCCCATTCCAGTCAGAGTCACCCGCTGCGGATTGTTGGCCGCGTTGTCGGTAAGCTGCAATATGCCGGTGCGGGAATTTTTTGCGGTCGGCGTAAATCCCACCGTGATTGCGCAGTTGTTGCCGGCGAGGACTTGCGCACCACATGTATTGGACTGAACTGCGAAATCGCCAGTGGTGACGATCTTGGAAATATTTAGGGTAGCGTTGCCTGTATTAGTCAGGGTAACGGTCAGGGACGTGGTCTGCCCAATGAGCGTCTTGGGGAAGATAAGCTTGGTGGCAGAGAGCACCGCAGTCGGGCTGGGGCCGCTGCCGTTGCCGCAGTTGGGGAAAATTAAATTGGAGATGCGCGTGTTCCAGTTGAAGCTGCCGTTGGACTGGATGTACTCCTGGGTGTACCAGAAAGTGCAGTCGTCGACGGGATCGACAGTCATGGCACTGTAGTCGCCCCAGCGGCTCACGCCTCCGGTCTGGGAACCGGAACCGCTGAAGATCGGTTGTTCGCCCTCCATGCTGCCGGGCGTATCGGCTGCGACCCGTCCCGTAAAGTAAATGGAAGGGTAAACGGAACTGCTGGAGACGCTGTAACCGAGGGCCATATCGCCGGACTGATCCATGGCGATGCTGCCCATCCAGCGCGTGGTGGAGTTTGGACCGAAGGTGCCCTGCTGGAACACGGTGGGCGTAATGTTCGGACTGCGAACTTCATACCAGCGAACTCCGGTGGAGATGGAATGATTGAAAACCAGGGATTCGACTCCGCTGGGGAACTGGCGATAGGCGAGGCGGTACATGGGGCGGTCGCCGAGGGCGTCGAGGCGTTGAGTGGTTCCGGGTTGTGCCACGCAGGAACGGAAGCAACGCGCCGTGAAGGTCGCGACCGGAAGAACGGTGGGGCCGATGAAGGTGGAGTTCGTGGGGGTGGTGAAGTCTACGTGAAACGCCCACAATTGGATTGTGCCCGTGCCGAAGTTCATGAAGAAGGCGGGTTCTCCTCCCGCTGGCGGAATGGTTCCGTCCATGTCTGAGGGCAACAAGCTGGCGACCGAGGAAGGCTGTTGGAAACAGATGATCGTCGAGTCGTTGCCGGCCAACATCGCGTTGCGGTCGAGGGCGCAGGCGTCAGCGCCGATGAAAATGCTGTTCACGAAAAGATTAAACGACATGTAATAAGCGTCGGGCCACACGCCCAACTTCGGGTAGTCCGGAAGATCGGCGTTGCCAAAAGAAAAGGCGTACCGGTTGTAGGTGCCGGTGGCGTCGCTGGTGGTAGAGACTGCTACGCATTCCGTGTAGGGAAGGGTGAGGATGGAGAACTGGGTGAAGACCCAGCGGTTGGCCATCTTGTCATATTGAACGATGGGATCGCCGTCGTTATTTGTTTCACATCCTCCGCCGAAGCCGGTCCAGAGAGTATTTCCATCGCTGGGACCGGCAACAAGCGCGCCGGTGAGTTTGTCAAAGACCGCAAACTGAGCGTTGACCCACTGTACATATTGCGTGGCGCCGACCGCTCCGTTGGTATCGGGCGGGGTCAATTCAACATTAAATCCGTACTGTCCCTGACCTAAGCCGTCAATATTCAGGCCCAGGTTGGCGGCGACTGGAGGCAGAGAGGCTTGCTGCAAGGCAACGTCGGGCGCGGCATACTCGGGCGCGTTACTGGCGGGGCCGGTGGGTAGGATTTTCAACAATCGGGGAGAGAAATGGTGGGGCTGGGCGGGAGTCATCCGCTCCAGCTCGGCGAGCGGGGCGGAGACGTCGTGCTTCAGCTCGCGGATTACGCGGACGGAGCTTTGTTCTTGTTCCTGGGCAGAGGAGGAGACCGAACACAGGAGCAGCAACGTCGCGATTAGAGAGAAAGCTGCGGCGAACCGTGCTGTCACAGCGTGAGTCCTCAACCAAGTCATATACCAAGTGATGGCGTGGCGGGGAAGGTTACGAGTTGAGGTAGTATATCCCGTTTTCTCAAGATCAACTGGAGAGATTCGCACGCCAAAGTCCACTTGCTGGACCTTCGAAAAGGGGAATATAACCGGTGTCAAGCTAGTCGTCGCAATTATTTGCACATGATTGGCGGCGCTTCGGGACGCCATCGAGAGCCGCCGTGCCACGGAACCTGCCGATCTGCCTTCGGCTCGGACGGGCGAGGCGCCCGTCCCCACACGAGTTCTACGCTTGCTTTCTTGACCGGGAGATGGCTTCGCGCGCTTCCTTGTCGGCGGTGCGGCGGCGCTCGGTCTCGCGCTTGTCCCATTGCTGTTTTCCTTTCGCGAGGGCGAGTTCTACTTTGATTTTGCCATTCTTGAAATACATGCGTGTGGGGATCAGAGTAAGTCCCTTCTGCTGGGTCTTGCCAATGAGCTTGCGAATTTCTTCTTTGTGAATCAGAAGCTTGCGGGTGCGGAGAGCGGCATGATTGGCGTAGTTGCCATGGTCATAAGGGCCGATATGGCAGTTGAGGAGCCAGAGTTCGCCGTCCTTGATCAGGCCATAGGCATCCTTGAGATTGGTCTTGCCGGTTCGGATTGACTTTACTTCGGTTCCGGTGAGAACGACTCCGGCTTCGAATTTTTCGAGCAAGAAATAGTTGTGGCTCGCGTTCCTGTTTACGGAGGCGTCTTTCTCTCCGGAGGCGGTCGGCTGGCGGCGAGGATTTTTCTCCCGATTGGGCTGGGTCTGATGGGTAGTCTGCTTGGCCATGGCACTGAAAAGAAAGTAACAGGTCTCAGGTCTCAGGTGTTAGGTATCAGGAAGGGCTCGCAACAATTCCAACTTTCGAATCGATCGGTGGCCTGTCTTCCCTGAGACCTGACACCCAAGACCTAAGACCTGCACTCCGGGACAGGTACTAATGAGTGTAAACATCGACGTACCAATCACTTCGGGTGCCGGTTCATGCGATGCTATAATCCGAATTTCCGGTACTTTTTGCGCGCGACGGCCGCTGAGACACCCGCCCGGTTGGCTTTTACGGGTGGCGTGACGCGTCCTGGCTGGATGAGTCCTGGTCGGATGAGTCGTCGTCTTTTAAATAGTGGCCGGATGAGTCCGGTCGGTGACGCCGCCGGCGAGAGAGATTTTTATGAGGACTGCTTGATGAGACGCCTGATCCGTCCGGCTCTGTTCGTTCTGCTGCTGCTCTGCTTGAGGCTTCCTGATCTTGCCAAAACTGTGGATTCCGCCAAGGCGCTCTATGACAGGGGCCAGGATGCCGAGGCGCGGCAGAACTACGAGCAGGCCTTCGACTATTTCAAGCAGGCCTACAATCTAAAACCGAAAGACCTGAGATATCGAACTGCTTTCGAGCGCAACCGCTTCCTGGCGGCTTCATCGCGCGTGCATCGCGGTCAGATTTTGCGCGATGCCGGCAAGCTCGACGAGGCGGTCGTGGAATTCCAGAAGGCATTGGAGACCGATCCTTCTTCATTCATCGCGCAGCAGGAGCTGAAGCGTACGCAGCAGATGATTCGGGAGGCGGAGAATCCGCAACCGCAGGCTTCGGCGCCGGGCGGGACCGCGTTGCGCAGGCGGTTGGAATCGGCGCAGGGCCCGGTGGAGCTGGCTCCGATCTCGAATGTGCCCATTACGCTCAAGGTCACGGAAAAAGCCAACGTGATCTACGAGACGGTGGGCAAGCTGGCCGGCATCAACGTGCTTTTCGATCCCGATTACACGCCGCGCCAGGTGCGCATCGAACTGAACGGAGTGACCCTCGAAGACGCGCTGGAAATTATTTCGTTTGAGACCAAGACCTTTTGGCGTCCGGTGACGCCCAATACGATTTTTGTCGCACAAGACAATCCTGCGAAGCGGAAAGAGCTGGAACAAAACGTCATCAAAACTTTTTATCTTTCGAACCTTTCCCAGCCTACCGAATTGCAGGATGTAGTGAACGCGATGCGCACCATCCTCGAAGTGAGCCGAATTCAGCAGTTGCCCTCGCAGGGAGCGATTGTGGTGCGGGGTACGCCGGATCAGATGGCTCTGGCGCAGAAACTGGTGGACGATCTCGACAAGGCGAAACCTGAGGTGCTGATCGAAGTGGCGGTCATGCAGGTGAGCCGCAGCAAGGCGCACACTCTTGGAATCAACCCTCCGACCAGCGTCACGGTGCAGCTGCAGAACAATATCAACAGCACCACCAGTACGACTTCAACCACCTCGACCACGAGTACTACGTCATCGACCTCGGGCATCAACCTGAATACGATTGCCAACCTGAATGCCACCGACTTCCAGGTGACGATTCCTCCGGCCACGGCGACGGCGTTGATAAGCGACAGCAACACAAAGATCATCCAGAATCCGCAGATCCGCGCTCTGGACGGCCAGAAGGCTTCACTGAAGATCGGCGACCGCGTGCCGGTGGCGACGGGATCGTTCCAGCCGGGAATTGGCGGAGTCGGTATCAACCCGCTGGTCAATACTCAGTTTCAATACCTCGATGTCGGCGTAAACATCGACATCACGCCGCGGGTGCATGCGGGGCGGGAAATCAGTTTGAAGCTGACGATGGACGTCTCGGCGGTGACCTCGCACGTGAGCATCGGTGGCATCGATCAGCCGGTGATTGGACAGCGCAAGATTGAACACGAAATCCGCCTGAAGGACGGCGAAGTCAGCCTGCTGGGCGGCATGCTGGAAGACACGCAGACGAAGTCGCTGAGCGGTATTCCGGGCTTGTCTTCCATTCCGATCCTGAAATATCTCTTTTCGGAGAACAAAGCCGAACACTCGGAGAACGAAATTGTATTTGCGCTGATCCCGCACATTATCCGTGGGCCTGATCTTGCCCATAGCAATGTCGATATGATCGACGTAGGCACGGCGAATGCACTGTCGCTGAGACACTCCAGCGGCAAGGTGGCATCGCCGGCGAGTTCGGTTGCGCCCACTCCAGCTTCGCAGTCCGCACCTCCCCAGTCCGCACCTGTAGCCCCTCCGCAGCCGCAGACGTCAGCTCCCCAGGGGCAGGCTGCTCAGAACTTAGTTCCACAAAGTCAGGTTCCGCCGAATCAGGCTGGCGCCGGTGCGGGAACATTCATGTTTGATCCGCCTACATTGACCCAGGCCAAGGGCTCGACCTTCACGGTGAATGTCATGCTTTCCGGCGGGCAGAATGTGTATTCCGTGCCCGTCCAACTCAACTACGATCCGAATCAGCTGTCGGTGGTCAACGTTTCGAACGGCGGATTCCTGTCACAGGATGGGCAAGCGGTGGCGTTGGTGCATCGCGACGATCCTGCGACCGGCACGCTGCAAATCACGGCCACACGGCCTCCGGGCGCCGGGGGCGTTTCGGGACAGGGCGCGGTGGTGACGCTCACATTCATGGCGAAGGGACCGGGCCAGTCGGCTCTAACCATCACTCGGGGCGGAGCGCGGGATCCGGCGATGCAGCCGATTGCGATGAGCGGAGCGCAAGCGGCCATTACGATTCAGTAGAGATGTGGCTTGGTGTGGGGACGGGGCTTTGCCCCGTCCAGCGCGGGTCAGAGACCCGCCACCACACAAACTGTCGAATTCAATGATCCAGTTGACTCACAAACGGACTTCGGACCGCGGCATGAGCCGCCGACAGCGCGGCTTCACGCTGATCGAGCTGATTGTTGCGACCGCCATCCTGGCTATCCTGGTGGGGGCGGCGTTTCCGCTGGTCCGGATGACCATTTATCGGGAGCGCGAGCACGAGTTGCGCCAGGACCTCTGGATGATGCGCGACGCGATCGATCGCTACAAAGACGCCGCTGATCGGGGCGCGTTTCAGATCAAGGTGGGGAGCGAAGGATATCCTCCGGATCTCGACACGCTGGTCACCGGGGTGGATGTGGCCGGAAAGAAATTGAAATTTCTCCGCCGGATCCCGGTTGATCCCATGACCAAACAGGAATGGGGAATGCGCTCCATGCAGGATGATAAAGACTCGGATTCCTGGGGCGGGCAAAACGTTTTCGATGTTTACACGAAGTCGGACCAAGTCGCTTTGGACGGCACCAAGTACAAGGATTGGTAAATGAAATTCAAGTCCAAAGCCCGCAGCCTCAAATTCTGCAATCCCAAAATCCGCAATCGGGGTTTCACGCTGATTGAGATGGTGGTGGTGATCAGCATGATCCTGATCCTGCTGGCGATCGCGTTGCCAATGTACAACCAGAGCGTCATCCGCGCGCGGGAAGCCACGCTGAAACAGAATCTGGCGACGCTCAACAAAGTCATCGATCAGTACACGCTGGACAAGCAGAAAGCTCCGCAGGCGCTGGATGATCTGGTCTCGGCGGGATACCTCAAGTTTGTTCCAAACGATATCACCGGCAGCAAGGACACCTGGGTGCTGGAACAGGAAGACTCGCTCAAGTCCATCGACCAGACGCAGCCTGGCATCGTGGGTGTCCACAGCGGCTCCGACCAAACGGCCATCGATGGCACGCTTTATTCGAGCTGGGTTTACTGAGCCCAAGCTGACTTCTAACCGAGCTTTTCTGTTACCTTATCCGTTCACTATTCTGGAGATACGTTCTGGAGGTGAGCGTGGATTTTCTCAACCGGATGCAGCCCTTCGCGCTGCTCGTCATGCGGCTTGTGCTGGGAGCGATCATGATTGCGCATGGTTATCACAAGGTGTGGGGCGGGTTTCATCATCACATGGATTTCGTGGGCTCGCTCGGCCTTCCTAAGTGGCTGGCATACCTCTCCGCTGGAACGGAATTTTTCGGCGGAATCGCCATTGTGCTTGGATTGTTCACGCTCTTCTTCGCAGCCGCGTTCATCATCGAAATGGCGGTCGCCATCTGGAAAATCAATTTTAAGAATGGGCTGATGGGTAATGGCGGATACGAATTTCCGCTGGCGATGGCTACGATTGCGTTTGGACTGCTTTGCTTTGGCGGCGGGCCGTGGGGAGCGACGTTTGCCAAATCTGGAGGGTGGAAAGCAAAGTAGCGTCTTGACTATTCAGCTGCCATTTTAGCCATAAATATGGCAGAATAGAGTCCATGCGGACCACCGTCGACATTCCGGACTCCCTTTACCGTGACCTTAAGAGCAAGGCGGCCAGGGAAGGGCGCAGTGTAAAGGAACTGATTCTTCGTGGCGTCGAAATCGAACTGCAACTGACGCCTAGGCGGCGTCGGCGCCCGGTGTCATTGCCGTTAGTACGTTCCAAACAGCCCGGGACGGTTGCACTCGACAATGCCAAGATCTTCGAGATCATTCCTTTTCCCTGATGTGAACGTCTGGATCGCCCTCACATCCGAGAGGCATATCCACCACGCCCTCGCTGCGCGTTGGTTTAGGAGTCTGGATGAGGACGCACGTCTCTGCTTCTGCCGGATAACCCAACTCAGCCTTTTGCGGCTTCTTACGACGGATGCCGTGATGGGTTCAGAGGTGATGACGCAGTCGCAAGCTTGGCAAATCTATGACCGCTGGCTGGATGATCCGCGTGTTGCCTTCCTCGACGAGCCAGTGGGTTTAGAACAGGCGTTCCGCTCCCATTCGCGACGACGAACCCCATCTCCTAAAGAGTGGGCCGATTCTTACCTGCTCGCTTTTGCTGCGGTCTCCGGGTTGAGGCTGGTCACTCTCGATCGGGCATTTCGCGAAAGAGCGAGAAACCTTCTGCTCTTGCACAGCTAAGCCGCAGTTGCCAGCACTCAGAATTCCGCCAGCTCCTTCATCGCGCGGAACAGGTCGCTGGCCTGCGGCAGGATGGCGTTCTCGAGTATCGGCTGATAAGCGACGAACGTATCCGTCGCCGCGACTCGTTTTACCGGGGCATCGAGGTGATGGAACAGCTGATCTGCGATGCGGGCGGCAATTTCGGCTCCGTATCCCCAGCTTAGCGAATCTTCGTAGGCGATCAGCGCGCGGTTGGTTTTCTTTACCGACGCGGCAATCGCCTCCCAGTCAAACGGATTCAAACAACGCAGGTCGATCAGTTCGACGCTTACGTGATGCTCGCGCTCCAGTTTTTGCGCGGCCTGAAGGGCGCGCGGAACCACCGCTCCGTAGGTGATGACGGTGAGGTCGGTTCCGGGCTGCACGATCTTCGCCTTTCCGAATGGGACCATGTAGTCGGGGCCGGGATAGGGCGAGCGTCCGTAGGTTTCGCGGTAGAGGCGCTTGTGTTCTAGGAACAGGACCGGGTCGTCGCACCTGATCGCAGTGCGCAGCAGGCCCGCGGCATCGAGCGCGTTGGAAGGGAACACGACGCGCAGTCCGGGAGTATGCGTGAAGATGCTCTCGCCGCACTGCGAGTGGTAAATCGCGCCACCCGTCAGATAACCGCCAATCGCAACCCGGATCACCAAGGGCGCCGAGAAAGCGTTGTTCGACCGCCAGCGAATGATGGGGAGTTCGTCGCGCAACTGCATCATCGCCGGCCAGATGTAATCGAAGAACTGGATCTCAACCACCGGCTTCAATCCGCGCGTTGCCATGCCGGTGGCGCGGCCGATGATGTTGGCTTCGGCCAGCGGAGAATTGAACACGCGGTCGGAGCCGAACACGCTTTGCAGACCAGATGTCAGCTTGAAGACTCCGCCCTTGCCCTTGATCAGCTTCTGCTTGAGATACTCTTCGCGGCTGGCGTCGGCGACGTCTTCGCCGAAAATGATGACGCGTTCATCGCGGCGCATCTCGTCGCGCAGCGTGGCGTTGATGAGGTCCGCCATGGTTTTGGGCGTCGAGGCAGCGGAGCGCTTGCCATCCGCAGTGGTCTCGGGAGCGGCAAATGCGGGCTGAGTTTCGAATGCCGGCGTGGTGGGATCGAGATCGGGCGAGTACACGAAGTTGTAGATGGTTTCGGGTTGCGGCACCGGGGCTGCAAGTGCGCGGTCGGCATCGGCCTGAATCTGCTCTTCGACTTCCTTCTCGATCTTGTTGATCCCTTTTTCGTCGAGGATTCCTTCACGCAGCAGGAACATCTGCAAGCGCGGGACCGGATCGCGTGCGGCGTCGGCCTGGCGCTCGGAGTCGGGGCGGTAAAGGCGTTCGTCGTCGGAGAGGGAGTGGGAATAAGGACGGATCACATGGGCGTGGACAAATGCAGGACCGTGGCCGGCGCGGCAATGGTCAGCCGCGCGCCTGAGAGCGGCGTAAGCGACGACGGGGTCGGTGCCGTCAATCTCTTCGAAATGGAAGTTGGGGAAGCCGGAGACGAGGCGCGAAATGTTGCCGCCGGAGGTCTGCACCTCCACGGGCACGGAAATTGCGTATTCGTTGTCCTGCACGCAAAAAATTACCGGCAGGCGGAGATTGGATGCAGTGTTCAGGGCCTCCCAGAATTCGCCTTCGCTGGTCGTACCGTCGCCGAGCGAGACGTAGGTGATTTCGTCGCCCTGAAATTGGACATCCTTGAATTGGCGGTAATCGCCTTCCGCATTTTGGCTGGCGTTGGGATGCCTGGCGAAATAACGGCCCGCTTCGGCGCATCCGATGGCCTGCAGAATCTGAGTGCCGGTGGCGGACGATTGAGTAACGACGTTGAGCCGCTTGTAGGCCCAGTGCGAGGGCATCTGGCGGCCGCCGGAACTGGGATCGTCGGCAGCGCCGACGGACCCGAGCAGCATTTCGTACGGAGTGGCGCCCAGGGCGAGACACAGGGCGCGGTCGCGGTAGTAGGGATAGAACCAGTCGTAGGCGGGCTTCAACGCAAGAGCCGCGGCGACGCCCATGGCTTCGTGGCCTGCGCCCGAGATCTGGAAAAAAACTTTCTGCTGGCGCTTGAGCAGGATCTCGCGGTCGTCCACGCGGCGCGAGGTGAACATTGTGCGGTACGAATCAATCAGTTGCTGGCTCGTCAGGCCCTGATAGGTCTTGGCCTTTTTCGTGATGCTGAGTTCGTTCAGCTTGGGATCGACTTTGGTAGTGGCCATGCCGCGTTCTTCACCCCACGGAGTTTCAGCCCCGCATCATTGTAAATCAGGGGGCAGGTGCCAGGTGTCAGGTCTCAGGAAAATCTGACGGGCAGGTCTCAGGTGGCAGGTGTCAGGTCTCAGGGAAACCCTTTCCCTTGAGGCCGCAGGTTTGTCCCGACCATCTGGCTCGCTCTTGACTGTCGATTCGTATGACTTCAGCCTTTCCTGAGACCTGACACCTGAGACCTGGTTTATCCTGATCTCTCCATGATTCGTTTCCTGCGCCCGTTTGATCCGCATCGCATCCGCTTGCTGGTGTTCGACCTCGACGGCACCTTAATTGACTCACGCCTTGATTTGATTCACTCCGTGAATGCAATGTTGCAACATATCGGTCGTCCCGCGCTGGACGGCGACCTCATTGCGAGCTATGTGGGAGATGGCGCTCCAGCGCTCGTGCGTCGCGCTGTCGGCGACACAGACGACGAGGCGCTGTTTCGACGAGCTCTGGAATATTTCCTTGGCTACTACCGCCTCCACAAGCTCGACCACACCACGGTTTATGAGGGGATCGCGGAGGCACTAGCGAGCGTGACTGATTCGACAAATGGAGTGCGGCGACTGATGGCGGTGCTTTCGAACAAGCCGGTCAATCCCTCGCGCGATATTGTGCAGGCTCTGGGGCTGGGAGATTTCTTTGTGCGCGTATACGGCGGCAACAGCTTTACGACCAAGAAGCCCGATCCGCTGGGAGTGCGGACGATCCTGCAGGAGACTGGCTTTGCGGCCGATGAGGCGCTGATGATTGGAGACTCGTCGGTCGACGTCTTGACCGGGCGCAATGCTGGGTTGTGGACTTGCGGTGTGACCTACGGCTTCGCTCCCCATTCGCTGGAAGATGTGCCTCCGGATGTCCTGATCGAGACTCCTCGCCAACTGGGGGAGCTGTTCCGCTAACTAGACCTGCGCGGATTTGTAGTACACAGAAAGTTCCATATCGTTGCAAAAAGGGCATCCTGAGAAGGCTCGGAATGCCCTTTTACGATTGACATCTTACCTCTGGGAAGCTGAAGCTCTACTCACCCGGCGGCTTCTGCTCTTCCCGCTTCTTCCGTTCCTCTTCCTGCTTCTTTTCCGCGGGCGTTTGCTGGCGCTGAGGCGGCGCTGGCTTCGTGGCTGCGGGAGGCGGCGTACGTTGCTGCTGCTGTTGCTGGCGCTCCTGCTGCGGCGGTTGCTGTCGTGGAGCAGGAGCCGGCTGGTTTCGGTTGGGCTCGGGACGATTGTTCGGCTGTGCCGCGGGCGGCCGATTAGCCTCCGGGCGATTATTCGGTTGATTCGTCTCGGGTCGATTGTTTGGTTGTGCCGCGGGCGGACGATTCGCCTCCGGGCGGTTATTCGGTTGATTCGGTTCGGGACGATTGTTTGGTTGCGCCGCGGGCGGACGATTCGCCTCGGGGCGGCTATTCGGTTGATTCGGTTCGGGACGATTGTTTGGTTGCGCCGCGGGCGGGCGATTCGCCTCGGGGCGGTTATTCGGTTGATTCGTCTCGGGTCGATTGTTTGGTTGTGCCGCAGGCGGACGATTCGCCTCGGGGCGGTTATTCGGTTGATTCGTCTCGGGTCGATTGTTTGGTTGTGCCGCAGGCGGACGATTCGCCTCGGGGCGGTTATTCGGTTGATTCGTCTCGGGACGATTGTTTGGTTGTGCCGCGGGCGGACGATTGGCCTCGGGGCGGTTATTCGGTTGATTCATCTCGGGACGATTGTTGGGTTGTGCCGCAGGCGGCCGATTCGTTTCGGGGCGATTGTTCGGCTGCGGTGGAGATGGCTGATTTCCCGGCCGGTTTGCCTGTTGGTTAGCGGGCGGATTGGAGGCGGGTTGTCCCGGTCGCCCAGCATTCGGCTGGTTCCCGGGCTGACCCGGACGCTCGTTCGGGGCTGGCTGATTTCCCGGCCGGTTCGCTGGTTGGTTAGCGGGTTGATTTGAGGCGGGCTGTCCCGGTCGCCCAGCATTCGGCTGGTTCCCAGGCTGATTTCCCGGCTGGTTCGCCGGACGGCCCATGGTCGGTGTGGCCGGTTTGCCCGGAGGCGCCACTTTGACCATCGGCTGCGCAGCCGCCGCGGCCGCCGGGCGCAACGTCTGCACTTCGTGCTTCGCCAAAGGTTCTCCCGGATGCGCTGCCAGTGCTTGCTGCTGTTTTGCAAACGGCACCGGCGGAGGAGGTGGAGTCGTCTTCGCGATCACCGGCCGGTTCATGACTGCCGCCGGCGGCGCGGTTACATGATTCGCGGTCGCAGCCTTCGCTCCGAGTACGCTCTCTCGCGTGGGGGCAACCGCTACCCTCGCACTCACAGGCGCGGCGGCAATTTGCCGCGCGTCCACCTTGACCGCTGCCCGGGCTACCGGCTGCGCGCTTGCGAAGGCGCGTTGCGGAACCACCGTCACCGCACCTTGTACATTCCGGTTCGCATACGTCACGTTCGTGATGGTCGTGTTGGTCGTTCTGTTATTGATAATCGTGGTGTTGTAAATGTTCGTGACCGTGGTGGTATTGACCGTCGTGTTGCTGATGTTCACCCGGTTCACATACTCCCGGCTGACGTGGTACGAGGGCACAAAAACTTCCCGCGGACCCAGCGGAAACCATCCCACATTGCCGCCGAAACCAACTCCAATTCCTCCGCCAACAAAGACCACCAGCGCGGGAGCATATACCGCCCGCACCTCTACGGGTCCGGCCACCCAACCCCAACGTCCGCCGACCGTGACCCAACGTCCATAGTGGAATGGCGCGTAGCCCCAGGAAGAGTCATCGACCCACGTATATCCCCAGGGAGGAATCCAGTCCCAGTGGCCTTCGTGATACGGCGCCCAGCCTGCTTCAACACGGTTGGGGAACCAGACGTGGCCGTAGTTCGAATCGTCGCGCCAGTCGCCATTGTCATCCAGATCCTCATAGCCGACGACATCGTGGGACAAATAGCGCGCCGAGCGCGAGTTGTCGTAACGGTGATCGCGGTTGTACGCCCAGTTATCAAATTGGTCGGCTCCGCTAATCTCAATTACATCGGCATTCAGCGAGTCGGTCCCGCTGAAAGTGCCTCTTTGTCCGGCGTGCAGCGTGTAGGTCTGGCCGTTGCCGGTCGCTTGGCCTCCGCCCTCGCGCGGGCTGACGACTGTGTAGGTGCCGTCTTCACTCGCCTCTACCCGGTAGCTTCCCGGTTCGGTAACCGAAAACGCCAGGTTCGGGGTGTCGATCTCGAAGATATCGTCCTGGTCCAGCCGTCGCACCCGAATGTTAATCGAGCCTGAGGTCAGCTGAATCTGCGCCGTGTGGTCGTCCAGGTTTAGAAACGAAAATCCGGTGTTGGCCGACAAGCGAATTACGGCCGACCCCAGTTGCAGTTCGGCGCGCGAGTCCTTGTCTGCCCAGATCTTGTCACCGGTTGTCATGGGCCGATTCGGGACCGCTTGCACCCATTCGGTTTCACCGGCGGGTTGGAATGAAACCGAACCCTCCATGTAGCCGATGCGAGCCACTCGGCTCGGCGGATCGTCCTGCTGCTGATATTGATCTTGAGCGGCCACTCGTATTGGTAGAACCATGGTCGCGAGCACCAGCCCGAGCACTACGCTCCACCAGCCTGACTTCTTAAGTTTTTGTGTCATGGAAGTGTCTCTCTCCTCGTAAGGTTTCTATCGCGAACCCTGAAGTCCGCGGAATGTTCCGTCATCTCGCAGAATTTTCCGCCATCTTTTGATGCTGAAAATGGTCGTCGCAGCAGCCAGCATTTGGCGAAGCGCGCCTGACAAGGACCTCAGAACGAACTTCAATCAAATGCACCCGCAGCTCACTAAACTGTTGACGGCGAAAGGATAACAGGTTGCCTGGCGGCAAGGATGAGCAAAATAGCTCAGGTGTCGTGAGCGAGGAGGACGTTGATTCCAGCGGGTTGAGTTTACGCGATTGATCGTCTATTCGTCCGGCTCTAAGCGTCCGGCTTAGCGTCCGGTTTTAGGCTCTGCAAGCCGATTTGGCCTTCCTGCGGAGTGCCCGGCTCTCCCACCCAAATGACTCGAAACCGCGCATCGACGCCGTCTGACACCAGATGAACGATCTCTCCAGCCTTGGGACGGAATGCGATGCCGTCGACCCGCGCGCCGCGATGGCTGACATCGATCAGGGAAGTCGTCTGGGGCAAGGATTCCTGGCGGTCCTGGCCCCACACGTCTATCGGCTGCGACACGGATAGTCTTGGTTCCCGCCGTCGATAAATGATCGGTTCGTTTAAATTGAGTTGCGATGCGCTTCCGGGAGAACCCGCCAGCTGGTACTTTTCGAGTTCAACAAGAAACCGTTCTTTGGTAAGGGTGGCCCCGATACGGAACAATTCCAGAAGAGGATCACGTTCGACAACGTCGTCGATCGAGCGTGTGGCGCCTCCCGACGAATCGGCGGCGGCATCGGCGGCACCATCGTCCCAGTCGAGTCCTTCCGGCTCCACGAGCGCCTCGGCAATGGTGTCCGGGCTCGCAGCCATTTGGTGGATTAACTGTTCCAGTCGATGCCGATGCTCCGATGTACGGTCCAAAAAAGCGATCCCCATGCCGAGTTCGGGATCCATGAGCCGAACTTTTCCTTGCGTCTTGACTGAACTTTCCGCGGCTCGGAGCAGCAACTCGACTCGCGTATGGGCGGGAAAAGGGGACTGGGTTCGCAGGAAGCAACCACCGAAACTGAGTCCCAACAGAGAGCAGCGTATGGGCGGATCGTGCTTCTCTCCAGACTGCAAATGCAACCATTCCTTCAGACTGCGGTGCGAGGCGTCGGAGAGTGTCGCAAATTGAATGCCGACCCGACAACGCGAATCCTGCCAGGCAATCATTCCGGTGGCTTCGATCACGGTCGTCGTGTCAGGCAGCGCAAAGGAGAAGGCGATAAGGCTGCTTTTCTTGCCCGGCGAGTTCGCAAGCCGTACCGAGAGCCCGCCCTCGCTAAGCCCAGAGATGGAGGCCTGCTCGCCCTCTCCATCCTGGAATCGGAAATATGCGGGAATATTGACTTCCAGCCGGACGGACCGGCGCCGCTCTCGTTTCAGGAGGGCGCGGGCAGCTCGAAAGCTCGACTTCGCCTTTTCGGTAGAGATCGGCTTGTAGACAACAAAGTTCGCGCCCAGCTTAAACGCAGTCTGTAGATTGGTGCGTGCGTCGATAATCGCGATGGCGACTGATTTACGGTTTTGCTGCCCGGAGCGGACGCTTTTCAGCAGCCCGAAGCTGCTCTCGTCATTGCAGTCAATGATGACCGCTTCGAAGCTGTGCTGCGCGAGTTTGGTGGCGGCGCTGACGGTATCCGCGCAGTGCTCGACATGAATTTCCAATTCGCCCAGGACACTGCGAAGGATGCGAAGGGCGCGGTCATCCGAGCAAACCAATAGTGAAGTGAGATTCATGCCAGTATGGAGAATGGTAGGGAAAAAGCAAGGACATCCAAAGTTACTGCCGTAATGTTCATGGGGAGTGCGTTCTGCTCGGCGTAACATGCATTGTCACCATCGACGTTTGCTTTGCCCGCGAAACCGCTGCTCTATTCCCAATCATTGCCCTGTCCTGCTACTTTCAAGTGACGCTGCGATGAACGACGCGAGACGCGGCCGTGTGGTGACGTGGCTCGTTATGGCGGGGCAGAGCCCCGCCACCACACAAGCAACGTCTCTACGGGAAAATTTGGGATGAAGAACGACTCCAATACCTGGGGCCTGACCCCCGCCGAACTCCGCAGACTGCGCGGATTGAAGACTCCGCACGGGATTCAACGCTTACTCGATGACATGCCGTACCACCTTGCGGATAGCGCCTGGTCTCCGCGCCGCGTGCTGCGTGAGAATACTTCGCATTGCTACGAGGGGGCGCTGTTTGCGGCGGCGGCGCTGCGCGTGATCGGATATCCTCCCCTGATTCTCGATCTGGAAGCCGAGCACGATACCGACCACGTGATTGCCGTGTATCGCAATCGCGTCGACGGACACTGGGGTTCGGTGGCCAAATCGAATTACACCGGCTGCCGCTATCGCGAACCGGTGTATCGTTCACTGCGCGAACTGGCGCTCAGTTATTTCGATGTGTACTTCAATCTGCGGGGGGATCGAACGCTGCGAACTTTTTCCCGGCCCGTCCACATGCGCCGTTTCGATCCTCTCCACTGGATGACGACGGAGAAGCCCGTCTGGTTCGTGGCGGAGTATCTGTTGACCATTTCTCACTATCCGCTGATCACGCGCGCCCAGGCGAAGCGGTTGCATCGACTGGATGGACGGTCGTTCCGGGCTGGGTGTTTGGAGCGGGCGGAGAAAAAGTCTTAACCACAGGGAGCACGGGGGTACACAGGGATGCACAGGGGAATCCGGCTTCAGATGGGACTGCTCGTGGAGCGGCTTCGTACTTCTGCTGTGCGTTTTTGCGTCGCATTAAGCTTTCCTGTGGTTCTCTCGGCGGTGGTTCTCTCGACGGTCTTCGTTTTCAGTCAGGATTCTCCTTCAGATTCAAAGTCGCCTGTCGCTTCAAGACCCGCAGCACACGTTTCCCCGCCCATCGATCTTAAGCCCGATGGTTCCGGCACCGTGCCTCCGGAGCAGATTCGGCAACTCCTGCGCCGTGCCGAAGAGAAGGACATTGAGAACGACAAGCAGCAGCGCGATTACACCTACATCGAGCACCAGGAAGAGCACAAACTCGATGGTCATGGAGCGGTCAAGAAGATCGAATCGAGGACTTCGGAGGTTCTTGAAATCTACGGGGAACCGGTCGCGCGGCTGACTGCCAAGGATGACAAACCCTTGCCCGCCAACGAGGCGAAAAAGGAAGAGGAGAAGATTCAGAAGATTATCGACAAACGCAAGAACGAATCCGAAGGGGATCGGCGCAAGCGAGTCGAGCGCGAAGAAAAAGGTCGCGAAGAAGATCGTAAGTTCGTTCTGGAGATCGCCGACGCGTTCAACTTCCGCCTGGCCGGCTCTGAAGTTTTCGACGGACGCGACGCCTGGGTGCTGGAAGGCGAACCTCGTCCCGGCTACGAACCCAAGCGGCGCGACGCCAGGATCCTCAGCAAGTTCAAAGGCCGCGTCTGGATTGACAAGGCGGAGGCACAATGGGTCAAGCTCGACATAACAGCGATCGACACAATATCGGTGGGCCTTGTGCTTGCGAGGATCCACAAAGGCACGCGTGTTCTCATCGAGCTGACCAGAGTGAATGATGAAGTTTGGCTGCCCAAACTTGTTCAGCTTCATTTCGACGCGCGCGTGGCGCTGTTCAAAAGCTACGACGAGGATGTCGAACAGACTTATCGCGACTACAAGAAATTCCGGACGGATACGAAGATCACGGTCGTCGGCGAGGACCGGTGAAGGCTGCGAGCTACGAGCTTTGAGCTGCGAGCGAGCGCCTAGCTCGCAGCGGCACTTGCAAGCTAACAGTTGTATCGGGAAGCGCACGTTCTCACCATCGCGGGTGAGGTTCGTGTGCGTATTTTCAAAGGTTTGCGCGGCCGTGCAAGTACTTACGTACCGTCTCTAGTACCTTAGTTACCCCATTTCGGGTGACCGGTGCCCGATTTGCCTATTGACTACTAGGTATAGTGGTATACCAACCTGTAACCACAGCCTGCAGAGATGGACTGCAACTCCACTTTTTGTGAAATCCAGAAAACCCCCATAAAACCCAAAGAAACCGGGAGATTCATGCTGAGAGGCCCTCGGTACCGGTTGAGATATGCTCAGCACACCAAAATACACTCGAACGCGTTGGATCGAGGACTTGGTTCTCCCAAATTCCTCAGCGTTGCCGGGAAGAAAAGGCTGGGCTGAGAGCTGGATTCTGTGGGAGAGGGAAACGTTATGGCCGACTCGCGAGAAGTGATGAACATTCGCCAGGCTTCCCAGTATCTGGGAGTGAGTCCGGACACGTTGTACAAGTACGTGAACGAACAGAAGATTCCGGCGTTCAAGTTGGGCAACCGCTGGCGCTTCAAGAAATCGAAGCTTGATCAGTGGATGGAAGAGAAGTCGATGGAACTGGAACCACGGGGAAAAAAGAAAATCAAGGCAGCGGTGAAAGCTGCCGGAACTCCGTAAGCGAACTCCGTAAGCGAACTTCGTTAAAGAAGGGCGGGCACATGTTTGGAATGGGATCGAAGACGATCGTGGGACTGGACGTAGGCTCTTCGAGCATCAAGGCCGTGGAGCTGCGGAGGACACGCACTGGAATCGAAGTGGCGCACCTCGGCCTGGAGCCGATCGCGCCCGACATTGTTGTCGATTCCATGATCGTGGACTCGGGTACGGTTTCGAGCGCCATTGCCAAGCTGTTCGCGGACACGCAGATCAAGTCGAAGGCGGTGGCCACGGCGGTAAGCGGACACTCGGTGATCGTGAAGAAAATTTCGCTGCCCTCGATGAGCGATCAGGAACTGGCCGAGACCATCCAGAAGGAAGCTGCCCAGCACATCCCGTTCGATCTTGCGGACGTGAACCTCGACTACCAGATTCTTTCCGACGACGCGAGCAGCCCGCAGATGGATGTGCTGCTGGTGGCCGTCAAGAAAGATAAGATTCTGAACTACACCAACGTACTCTCGATGGCGGGCAAGACTCCGGCTATTGTGGATATCGATGCCCTGGCCCTGCAGAACTGCTACGAATTCAACTACGAGCCGGCTCCGACGCAGGTGGTTGCGCTGCTCAACCTGGGTGCGAGCGTGATGAACATCAACATCGTCAAGGGCACGACGCCGCTGTTCCCGCGCGACGTTTCGGTGGGCGGCCATCAGTACACCGATTCGCTGCAGAAGGAACTGGATCTCAGTTTCGATGATGCGGAATCGCTCAAGCTGGGGCGCAAGGTGGGCACGATGCACGACGACGCGAAGACGCCGATCCTGCAGCAGGTCACTGAAATTATCGTGCTGGAAATTCAGAAGACATTCGACTTCTTCCGCGCCAGCGCCGCGGGCGAGCACATCGAGAAGATTTATCTGGCCGGTGGTTCGGCCAAGGTTCCGGGCCTGGTGGAAGCTCTGCGCCAGGAGTTCTCGATGCCGGTCGAGTTGTTTAATCCGTTTCAGAGAGTACTGGCTCCGGCGGAAGGCGCTGGGGCGGAGCTGGTCGAACAGAATGCTGGCCAGTTGGCAGTGGCCGTGGGTTTGGCCCTGAGGAGCTTTGAAAAACTATGATCCGAATCAATCTGCTGGGGTCTCCGAAACCGAAAGGCAAGAAAGGTCCCGCCTTCACCATGCCGAGCTTCGAGGTCGGCAACTTAGGCGGCCCGATGATCCAGGTGGCTGCCGTGCTGCTGATTGCCGGCGCACTCAATGCGGGTTATTGGTACCAGCTCGACCGGGAAAAGAAATCGATCGAGGTGCGAGCCCTGGTGGCGGAGCAGAAGAATCGCGAACTGGCCGCCGTCAAAGTGAAATATCTGGAGCGGCAGAGGCAAGCCGACTCCTACAAACACCGGGTGGATGTGATTGACCAGTTGCGCGCGAACCAATTGGGTCCGGTCAGCCTACTGGCGATGATTGGCGATACGGTCAACAGCACCGAAGCGGTCTGGTTGAACAGCATGCAGGACCAGGGGGCGAGCGTTGCCATTGACGGCACGGCGCTGAGCAGTGATGCGGTGGCCAACCTGATTTCCAACCTGCAGAAGACCGGTTTCTTCCGCAACATCGAGATCAAGGAAAGCGTTCAGGACGACGGGGTAAAGGACATGCAGGCGTTTCAATTTACTCTGACCTGCGAAAAGGCGAAGTCGTAAAGGCGGAACCGACTATGAATCTTGGCGAATTATCAGGTGTGAAGCTGCTGGGAGTTCTGCTGCTGGTGGCGGTGGTGGGCACGGGCGCCCTCTACTACACGGTTTTCAAGTCGCAGCGCGATCAAAATGCGGCGGCCCAGATCAAGCTGCAGGCCAAACTGCGCGAGAACGCGGAACTCGAAGCCTACCGGCCGAAACTGGCCGACATCGAGCGTCAGCTCGCCAGCTTGAAGCAGCAACTGGAAATCGAGCGGCGCATCGTGCCCGATGAAAAAGAAGTGGACAATTTCATGCGC
>WNFA01000296.1_pt1 | contig 38831 bp, 41 predicted proteins | sample 5400481 | NCBI WGS metagenome assembly WNFA01 (sample SAMN13153340, study PRJNA577476) | soil metagenome | isolation source: 120 cm saprolite under Douglas fir tree site 2 hole 1 replicate 2 | place: USA:California | collected 2015-04-18 | reverse complement strand
CATGTCTTCGTCCTTAGCCGGCGCGTAGCCGTCGATCGCGACGCTTGCAAACGCAATTCCGCCATCGGTGAGGGGCAAGCGCCGCGCCAGGGTCGCCGACTGAATGCCCGGTACCGTCCTGACGCGCTCGACCAGACGGCGATAGAACTCGCGCCCGCGGCTCTCGTCGTAGCCGCTCAGAAACGGGTCGAACGAAGCGAGCAGGACGCCGTGAGGATCAAATCCCGGATCAGCCTTGTACGCTTCCCGCACAGTGCGGACAAATAGCCCCGCGCTGATCAATGCCACCATCGAGAGGGCCACTTGAAGGACCACGAGGGCGTGTCGCAAGTTAACCTTGCGCGTTCCCCTTCCGATCGTAGGCGTATTGTCTTTCATGGCCGTGACCAGATCCTGCTTGGAGGCGTGCAGCGTCGGAGCCAAACCGAAAAGGAGTGTCGTAATCGCCGCCAGCCCGAGAGTGAACACGAAGACAACTGCGTCCGGCCGAGTGTCAAAACTAGCTCTGTTGGCATAAGGAGGAAGGAATAACGCGAGTGATCGTGCCGTCCAAAAGGCGATCACAAGCCCCAGTGCGGCGCCAAGGGAAGCGAGCACGAAACTCTCGGTCAGCATTTGCCGCACCAATCGTCCCCGGCTACCGCCCAGGGCCAGACGCAGCGCCATTTCCTTGCGGCGTGAGGCAGCACGCGCCAACAGCAGGTTTGCCACATTGGCGCAGGCAATCAGCAGCACAACGGCAACGGCAGCCATTAGAATCGCAAGCGCTGGTCGCATGTCCTGTTTCAAGCTGAACGGCGACTGCAGCACAGAGTAAACCGCAACGCCCAGCTGTTCGTTGGTTTGTGGGTATTCCTGTTCCAAGTGACTGGCGATTGCCGCGATATTCGCTTGCGCCTGGGGCACCGTCACGCCTGGCTTGAGACGGCCCATGACCATCAGCCAACGACTACCGCGATCGGTGAGTGAGAAATGCGGGCGGGCCACGTAGTCCTTCATCATCACCGGGGTCCACACATCGAGTGCGAGGCCCGCAAAGGGGCTGGCAAAATCCTTGGGAGCCACGCCGATGACCGTGAAGTCATGCTCGTTTAGGGTGATCGTTCGTCCGAGAACGCTTGCATCGGCACCGAAGCGCCGCTCCCACAATCCATAGCCGATCACGACGACGGGATGCGTGTTTGGTGTCCGATCCTCTTCGGGAAGAAATGTGCGCCCGATCAGCGCTTTTATGCCAAGAACGTCAAAGTAATTGCCCGAAACGATAGCTCCCCACACACGCTCTGGCTTCTCGCTGCGGCCCAAATTAAGAGGTAGCACTTGGTGGGCGATCAAACCGGAGAGGACCTTATTCTGGTCGCGGTAGTCCAGGTAGTCGACGTAGGACGACGAGAGAGCGGAGTTGTTGCGTGTTGCGCCCCAGACCTCGACAAGTTTTTCCGGCTGCTCAATACCGGGCAAAGATGCCAGAAGGACGGCCTTGATCCATGTGAAGATAGTCGCGTTGGCACCAATGCCCAAGGCCAATGTGAACACCACCGTAAGAGTGAAACCTGGTCTGCTCCGAAGCAGCCGTATGCTGTGTCGCAAATCTTGCCAGAAGGTTTCCATGATTCGCCTGTTTCTGCTCTCAACGTCCCATAACTTGGACACTCATTTCTGATTCAGTCTGTCCCTAGCGGCTCGTGCCACGTCACCCAGGCAGCATTTGCCAGAAGGATTTTTCACTTCGCACGCACAGCGATCCGCCTCGACTTCTTCCTTAATCCGCTCCGCCACGGTTGATTTCCCCGTGCTGCGGATTTCGTCCCAAATGTCCTGGCGAGTGAATCCGAAGCAGTAGCACATCGGAATCGGGTCCGCCGTTTCTTTCGCGCCGACCCGCACGATCACGTCTTCGCGGCGGAATCTCGGTGCTTCGGCGTCAAGGGCGAAATAGACCACGTCACAGTCCGGCGCGTCGCAGAAGTAGTACTGCGTGTTTGGCATTCCCAGAGGCAGCTTGCGAACTAGACTCTTCACCGTAAGCATGCCCACGCGCTTGGATCGCCCGCCGTTCGCGGGGCAAGCCATAACGGCCGGTGCAGTACCAGATTTCGCATTCACAGAACAGCAGTCCGACATGCGGATCTCCTCGCCCCATCCAAAGTCATCGCAGTACCTAACAGCTTGCTACTTGCCGGCCTTCTCCGGTTGCGAGGGGTAGCCCGCATTCGTCGTGGCTTTCACCAGCGCATCTGTGTTCGTTTTTGCATCGTCGAAGGTCACCAGAACTTGTTTCTTTTCGAATCGCACTTCTACTTTTGAAACGCCAGAGACTTTTTCAAGCGCCTTCTTCACCGTGATGGGGCATGCTTCACAGGTCATGCCGGAAACATTCAAGGTTACTGTTTGAGGCAACGCCCAAGCTGGAGCAACCAAAACGAGCGGAACAATAGCGGCAGCCAGCAGGGATTTTATATTCTTCATAGCAACTCCTCCTTGATCGAGATTCAGTAAAAGAACTTGGCCACGTACGGATACACCAGCGCAATAAGAACGAGCGCTGAAACTATCCCGAATACGATCTTGTATACGCGGCGGGCCCGCGGCACGGCGCACACTTCACCTGGCCCACATGCCTGTGCTGGCCGAAAGATTCGCCGCCCCGCGAAGAACAGAGCCACGAGAGCGCCAGCGATAAAAAACGGGCGATACGGTTCGAGTAACGTAAGGTTTCCGATCCACGCCCCGCTCAGACCGAGAGCAACCAAAACCAGAGGCCCCAGGCAGCAGGTCGAAGCCAGGATGGCGGCCAAACCTCCGACAAGAAGCGCGCCTGAGCCACTCCGGTCGGACCCGTTTTTGCCAATTTCAACTTTCACTTGGCCCCCTCCGGCTTCCGCGGATTTCCTTGTCTCAAAATTGGGCAATGAGTGGGGCGCTTACGCATCTCTCTGTTGCAACTGCGCAGTGCCAATCGCAGCTCGTGCTCCAGTTTGTGAAGATCGGTAAGCTTCTGCTGCACATCAGAGAGCTTTTCTTCCAATCGGCGGCGCACCGGCGCACACGGCTGCGACCAATTCCCCCGCAACCTCAAAAGCGCTCGAATCTCGCTGAGCTTGAATCCCAAACCCTGAACACGGCGAATAAAAGCGAGGGTCTCCACGTCGCTTTCGGCGTATTGGCGGAATCCGCCTTGCGTTCTTGGCGGTCGCGGAAGGAGTGCACTCCGTTCGTAGAATCGAATCGCGTCAACGCTAAGACCGATCTTTTTCGCGACGATGCCAATTTGCATGGCCCTGGCTCCTTCTTAGACGCTACACCCTGGAGTATAGTCCAGAGTCAAGCTCTTCTTTTCGGCCGATCGCCTCTGTGCCGCGATTGACATTAACCACGATTCTCAACTACTCTTCTGTAAGTGAGTCAGTCACTCACATAATGCGAAGAACAGACACCAAGCGATGGATGGAACTGGTAGGGGCGGCCACCGGCGTCTTCCTGGGCAAAGGGTACAAGCGTACCCAGATGGCCGATATCACCGAAGCTATGGGGTTGTCGGCCGGCGCGATCTATCGATACGTCGAGAGTAAAGAGGCGTTGTTCGACCTCGTTGTTCGAGCGGGCGCAGGCATGGAATTGGAAACAAATGCACTCGTCCCGCCCATCGCAACTCCCCGGCCGGGGGCCACGCTGGCATTTCTCCGCAAAACATTGAAGCGGGAAGGCCGAATTGCGAGCCTGGACTCAGCTCTCGCGCGGGCGAAGGCGGATGATGCTGCGGGCGAACTCGAAAGCATCGTGCGCGAGCTGTATGCAAAAACCGTGCAATTCCGTGTTGGAATCAAACTCTTGGACCGCTCCGCCTTGGATTGGCCGGAGTTGGCCGCGCTGTGGTGCGGGCATTGGCGCGCGGGCCTAGTGCATCAGTTATCCCGCTATCTCGACATGCGGATCTCACAACATTTGCTGTCTCCGGTGCCGGATACACAGGCCTGGGGTCGGCTCATTGTGGAAACGGTGGCCTTTTTTGCGCTCCACCACCACTACGATCCTTTTCCCACCGCGATGAGCGAAACGGTCGCCGAGGACACGGTCGTGCATGCACTGATCCGTGCAACGAGCGGGGATGTCAAACGAAAGAGAGGGACATAATTCATGCCGAAGACTCGGGCCATTCCCGTGTGTACGTTGGACGGCCGGTGCGTGAGGCTAAGTCATTTCTATCCGCTCCTGGCTTTTCTGATTCCCACCGCACTGATCGGATACGGCGTGGTCATTCCGCGAAGCCCCATCGCCGGGCTGAACCAGTACACGATCGGATTTGGAAGTGCTTTGCTCGGTGCGGCGATCGCGTACTGGCAAGGGATTCGCATCGCGCTGCACAAGCAGACGGTGCGGGAGAAGGACAACGCGGCGACCTGAATTCCCCGTGAGGCAGGCGAGTCATTTGATTGGCCCGCTGGGTGGGTTGTTCTGGAGATTGGCTTCGGATTGGAGGGACGCCATGGGTTTCTACGCGAGACGGGTCTTGCCTCACATCATTAATATGGCGATGAAGAACAAGGACGCCACGCGCCTGCGCGAGGCTTGGGTTCCTAAGGCTCGCGGCGATGTGTTGGAAGTTGGCATCGGGTCCGGCCTGAACCTGCCGTTTTATTCATCGGAGGTTCAACGCGTGGTTGGCGTGGAGCCTTCCCTTGCTCTGCAGGAAAAGGCAAGCAAGAGGGCGGCTGCCGGGCACACCAAAGTCGATTTCTTGTCGCAGTCTGCCGAAGAGCCGCTGCCGCTTCCCGATCAGAGCATCGACACCATCGTGATGACGTGGACGCTGTGCTCCATTCCGGACGCTCCGAAAGCCCTTGCGCAAATGAAGCGGGTTCTCAAACCAGATGGCCGTCTGCTCTTTATTGAGCATGGCCGTGCTCCCGACTCGGGCGTCGTCACCTGGCAGGACCGACTTACGCCGGTCTGGAAGCGAATTGGGGGCGGCTGTCACCTCAATCGCAAGATCGACGATCTTATCGCGACGGCAGGATTCGCGATCGGTGAGTTGAGGACGTGCTATCTTCCAGGGCCGCGTCCAATGACTTACACCTACCAGGGATTCGCCCAGGTGGTGTAACGCGGTGCGCCGCCCACGCTCTCCGTGGCACTGCCTGGCGAGGATCCGTGCCCATCTACAGAAATCACGTCTATCCTTATCTTGTGAGCCGGATGGGCGATCCGAAGCCGATCCGGGAAATTCGTCAGCGCCTCGTCGGGTTGGCGCATGGCACTGTTCTCGAAATCGGGGCAGGTTCGGGCGCGAATTTCGTGCACTACGATCCGGCGCGAGTCACCAAACTCTATGCCCTCGAACCCAATCGAGGGATGATTGCGCTTGCGGAACGGCAGCGACGCCGAACAGAGCTGGACGTCGAATTTCTGGACCTGCCCGGAGAGCGCATTCCTCTGGAAGACAAGAGCGTTGATTCGATTGTCAGCACGTTCACGTTGGGCACCATTCCGGACGTGCTTGCGGCCCTTCGAGGGATGGGACGTGTCCTGCGGCCCGACGGCAAGCTCATCTTCTTTGAACTTGGCCTTTCACCCGACGCTCGCGTACGCCGCTGGCAGAAGTGGTGCGATCCAATCGCCAATTGGCTGTTTGAAGGTTTGCATCTGACTCGGGATATTCCGTCAGTCCTCGCGCAAGGCGGCTTCGAGGTAAAGAGTCTGGAGACGATGTATCTCGCGGCGTTTCCGAAATCGTGGACGTACGGTGTGTGGGGCACGGCGAACCCGGCGGCAGGTTCGGACCGCTCAGGAAGAGGTTCTTGCTGAAGCCTGGAAACAGCAATCATTCGACGCGGCAGTAGCAATAGAGAAACTGTTGCGTGGTCCCAAATGGAGTTTGGTGCAGTTCCTTCGAACTCTCCTCCAGACGGAAGCGGATGCCGAATTGTTTGTGCAGCGATTCTTGGTCGTAGCGCACGACATCGAGACCGCTGCACTTCGTGGGGCCCTCCAATCCGAAGGTACTGACGATGACGTGGCCTCCGGGCCGAACAGCGGCAGCGACTTGCCGGACATAGGCGGCACGCTGTTCCGGCGCTATCAGAAAATGAAAGACCGCGCGGTCGTGCCACACGTCGTAAGCGTTTGGCGCGAGCCGAATCTTGGTGATATCGCCGACGAGCCAAGATACATGCTCTGCGGCGGTCCCCAATCGCTTCTTAGTCGCGTCAATCGCGGTTTCGGAAATGTCCAGGACAGTGATGTTCTGGTAGCCGCGCGCAAGGAGATCGTCGACGAGCGTCGATTCGCCCCCTCCGACGTCGACGATGGATGCCGAAATTGCACCGGCTGCCCGCTCGATCAGAGCGAGAGAGGTTTCCAGATGCGCCCGGTACCAGCTGACAGCGTCGGGCGCTTTTGTCGCATAAATCTTCTCCCAATGATTTTTTGCATCCATATTTGACCTATTTGGTGCCAAGCTCGCTTAACGAGGATTCGTGCCTGACTGCCGGTTAGTGCTTTCCAGAACTTTCTCCAGTCGGTCCAATTGATCCTGCAGTTCACCCAGTTTGGCCCGCTCCGTCCGCAGTTGGTCCTCTGCCTCGATTTCTCTCGTTTGTCTTTGTTGTTCTTCATTCTCAAGTGATGCGAGTTTCCCTTTGAGCTGCGTCAACGACTCCTCGACCTGCTTCCGCTCCGCCGGAGAGTTCTCAGTGCCGCTCACGAAATCTTCGTGCCGCTTAATATCGGACGTGAGTCTCGTCCGATTCGATTGTGTCTCAGTAATTCTTGCGCGGGCGTCATCGATTTTTTGCGAGGCACGTGCCACAGCCCCTTCTTGTCCTTGCAAGCGATAGAGAAGAATCTGTGCTCTTTGCGCGGCGATCGTGGTGGTCTGCAAATCGTGGCGCAGTTGCTGGACCTCCGCCAGAAGTGCCTGCAAAGTTTGTGAGTCCGTTGAGGTGGACTGACCGAAAACAGGCGCTGAGATGAGCAAGAGAACCGGGATCAAAAGGCAAGAGCGATGCATGATGCGCCTCCTGACGAATTCTATCTCCCAGTGTTTGATATTCGTTGCCCAAGACGCAAGGCCGAATTCGCGCCAAGCCCGGACAGGGCTTGGCCCGGGCGACGTTGTACACTGCCGATATGGCCGAAACCGCCATCTTGGAGCGTACGGCTGTCGTGCGACATGGACGAAGGCTCGAATATTTCACGATCGCCTGGAATGCGTTAGAAGGTCTGGTGGCCGTCGTCGCTGGGGCAATCGCCGGCAGCATTTCGCTTGTGGGTTTTGGTATCGACAGCTTCATCGAAGTGACGTCCGGGTCGGTCTTACTGTGGAGGATGTCTGTTGACGCAGAAGTGCAGCGCCGCGAGCTGAATGAAAGGCGGGCGCTCAAGATTGTCGGCGTTTGTTTTCTTTTGTTGGCGGCCTACATCGCCTATGAATCTGTGTCGGACCTGTGGTCCCGTCGGGCACCCGAACACAGCATTCCGGGAATCATTCTGGCGTGCATCTCACTGGTCGCAATGCCCCTTCTCTCACGTGCCAAGCGGAAAGTCGGGCGCGCCCTGGGCAGCGCAGCCATGCACGCGGACGCGAAACAGACGGAGTTTTGCACCTACCTGTCGGCGATCCTGCTGGCCGGCTTGTTGCTCAACGCGCTCTCGGGCTGGTGGTGGGCCGACCCTGCGGCGGCGCTCATCATGCTTCCCATCATTGCAAAAGAGGGCATTGAAGGATTGCAGGGCAAAGCGTGCGAAGATTGCGCTTCATGCGCGGTCTGAGTCATTCGTTCTGGTGCCGGTCTATCGTCGGGCGCTGTGCGTCGCTGTTGCTAAATTTGGTCCGCATGGCAGAAACCGGTTTGGCTCGGCAGGATATGAAGACGGCGCTGGCGCACGAGCGCGCGCTTTCACGTTTGGAGGCCAGTCGTGAGCGATAATCGCAAGGTCACAATCACAAGTTCAATCGCGCCCGAGCGCGGTGCAGCACCCATCGTCGGACGGGGAAACCGCATGAGGCTTGAGACCATTGCGGTGCGAGCGGGTGCGGAAATCGACCCCACCACCGGAGCGCTGGCGCCGCCCTTGCATCTCTCGACGACGTTTGAACACGGACCCGCCAGCGAGTCCATCCACGGATTCCTTTATGCCCGGGAGAAGAATCCCACGCAGCTGCGGCTCGAAGCGGCGCTGCGCGACCTCGAAGGCGGTCTCGCCGCGCTGGTTTTCTCTTCAGGGATGGCCGCCGCGGCGGCCATGGCGCATACGCTCCCGGCAGGCTCGCACGTCATTTTTTCCGATGACATCTACATCGATGTCCGTAACCTCGCCCGGGATTTCCTGCCCGCCTGGGGCATCGAGAGCAGCGTCGAGGACTTGCAGAATTTGGAGGCGCTCGAAAGCACGGTTCGCGCGAACACGAAGCTCATCTGGATCGAAACACCCTCAAACCCGCTCATGAAAATCCTGGACATTGCGGCCATCGCTCGCATCGCGCACGAAGCCGGCGCGCAGTTGCTCGTCGATAGCACCTTCGCCACGCCGGTTCTCCAGCGGCCTCTGACTCACGGAGCCGACGTGGTGCTGCATTCGACGACTAAGTATTGCGGCGGTCACAGCGATGTGCAGGGCGGTTGTCTCGTCGTCAAGACACGCGAACTCCTCCACGACCTTCTTCACGTTCGTGAAATTTTGGGCGCCGTGGCCGCTCCGTTTAACTCTTGGTTGATTCTGCGAGGGCTTCGCTCGCTGCCGTGTCGCATGGAACGACACTCCGCAAATGCGACGGCGGTCGCCGCGGCGCTGGCCGCTTCTCCTGCGGTCGAGGCCGTTTTCTATCCAGGACTACCCTCGCACGTTGGACACGCTATTGCCCAGCGCCAGATGAAAGGCTTTGGAGGCATGCTCTCCTTCCTGGTTCGCGGAGGCCGCGCCGAAGCGCTCCGTGTTGCTTCGCGCGTACAACTGTTTGTGAACGCGACGAGCCTCGGCGGAGTGGAAAGCCTGATCGAGCATCGCGCCTCGAGCGAGGGCAAAATCTCCCGCGCGCCGCAAAATCTGTTGCGGTTGTCGGTCGGGCTCGAACATGCGGACGATCTGATTGAAGATCTGTTGCAGGCGCTTGCGTAAAGGAACGTGACTTCAAATTGTTGTCTTGCTGGAGCAGGATTTCCGCGGAGCTGAATTGCCTCATTGACGATCTCTAGCGATCCCCCGGTGACCGCCATGTCCTTGTCGAGTCGATTCCTGGTTTCTTCCGTCTTTTCTCTTCTGTTCTGTGGCGCGAGCCTGTGCCAGCAACCTGCGTCCAAGGTCGCCGTTCCGACGAATGCTTCGAAAGCAACCTGGGAATTTGATACTGGCGGATGAGTTTATTCCACTCCTACGGTCGTAGGGGATTTGCTCCTGGTCGCCTCCTGCAACGGCTTTGTCCGAGCTCTCAACAAAATGACCGGCGCGCTGGCTTGGTTCTATGACAGTGGGCAGGATGGCAGTGGCGGCGCTCAGTTCCATGGAAATCCAGCAGTGACCAAAGAGACCGTGTTTATTGGCAGCGACCGTTCACCGCAATACGGCGGCGCTTACCTTTACGCATTCGAGAACCACACCGGCAAACTGCGATCGAAGCATGCTGTCGGCGTGGGGACGTGGTCCGATATTCTTCAGGACGGCCCGAACCTGTTTCTCGTGACCGCAGAAGACGAACTCCTGAGTCTCGACGCTGCGACCGGCCGAGAAAACTGGAAATTTGCGAGCGGCGTTTCGAACGATGATCTTCTCGTGACGTCCAGTCCGGCGCTCTCGCATGGGCGCGTTTTCTTTGGCGGGATGAACGGAATGGTTTACGCGGTGGACGAGAATTCAGGCCGAGTGATTTGGAAGCGCGATCTCGGATTGCGGGTCTCCACGGCCCTTGCGGTGCTCGGCGACAGCGTTTATCTCGGTACGATCGCGAACCGCCTGTACCGGCTAGCGGCGGACACGGGCGCAGTGGTTGCCGAGTACCCGCTTGATGCCAGGCCGCTCGGCAGTATCACGATCGGTGACGATTCAATTTTGGTTCCGGTCGGAACTCGACTGGTTCTCTGCCTCACCTCGGACTTGAAAACGGAGCGTTGGCGAAAACAAGCCTCTCAGGCGTGGACGATCGCCAGACCGTACGTGATTCAGGGAACCGTGTTGCTCGGCGAGCAACGAAAGCTGCATGGCTTTCAACTGAGTGACGCCCGGGAACTGTGGACGGAAGAAATCGGCGGGGTCATTCGCGGCGTCGGCAACGACCAGAGCACTCTCTATGTGGGTACGCTGAAGGGCATGATCTTCGCGTATCCCTCTCCGATTCGTTAAAGAGAAGAACGTTCCAATGTGGCCGTTTCAGCCATGTCCCCAGTCTACAGCCCGCCCGACTGAATCCAGACTGTGACCCAGTGCGATCTAAAAATAGTGCTTGACCCCGGACTGTAGTCCGGGGTTTACACTGCACTCAGAAAGCGAGCATGGAAATGAAGTCACTCACAATCGGGCGTCTCGCCAAGCAAGCCGGGGTCAATCTGGAGACCGTTCGTTTCTACGAAAGAAGGGGCTTGCTGCCGAGACCACCACGCAGCGAGTCTGGTTATCGTATGTTTCCAGCGAACGCTGCACGGCGGCTTCGATTCATCCGCCGCGCTCAGGAGCTTGGGTTTTCGCTTACGGAGATCGGAGAACTGTTGTCGCTCCGACTGTCACGGAGCACCACCAGTGCTGACATTCGGACGCGAGCCGAATCCAAGATCTCCGATATCGAAGCGAAGATCAAAAGCCTGGAGTCCATCAAGAAGACCCTGCGGAAACTCACAAGAGTGTGCGACGGATGCGCGCCCGTGGCCCAGTGTCCCATTCTTGAGAGCCTTGACCGGGAGGAAGCGTGAGCAGCAGATGGAGGCAAGGCCTGGTAGCCGTACCGAGCATCGGTGTCTCGATGCTCCCCAAATTCGCTTGTCCGGCGTGCTGGCCAGCCTATGCGGGATTGCTGACCTCGATTGGTCTCGGGTTTCTGATTTCAGTTAAGTACCTGCTGCCTCTGACCGCGGCGTTTCTCGTCCTTGCCCTGGCTGCGATGCTCTTCAGAGCAAAGAACCGCCGTGGATATGGTCCCTTGGTGCTGGCAATATTCGCGGCGAACGGCGTTCTGCTAGGCAAGTTTGTCTGGGATTCCCGGCTCGCGGTGTACGGCGCAATCGCACTGTTGGTTATCGCTTCGCTCTGGAATACGTGGCCTCGACGGGAAGGTGCCAACGACCGCACAACATGCTCAGATTGTCGCAGAGAAGATATCCAGAAATTCTTTAGGAGAACACCATGACCACAGGAAAGAAAATCGAAGTCTTCAGCGCGGGCTGTGCCACATGCAAGGAAACCATCGAACTCGTGAAGAAAATAGCGGGTTCTTCTCACGAGGTAGTGATCCATAACATGCATCAGTCCGAGACAGCTTCGAAGGCAAAGCAGTTCGGCGTCCGCAGTATCCCTGCTGTGGTCATTGACGGCAAGCTTGCAGGCTGCTGCGCAGGTCGTGGCCCGGATGAGCGTGTCTTGCGCTCCGAGCTCGCCTAGGCCGAAAGGAACGGTAAGAGAACTAGAACGGTGGCCTCGGCCAGCGCTGCTTCTTTCCCGCCGAGTGTACCTTGTGAACCGTTCGATGATTTACGTGCGCACCGCCTGTGACCGTCAGCAAAGAATTTCCCGCTCAGTTAATTTGTTCTAGACAAAACGCAAATAGTTCATAGAATAGCGGGGCAATCGGTTTGCCCTTGCCCAGCCATCGAACAAAAACGTCCCGCTCAAAGTGCAGCCGGGCGATGGAGGAGGGTCCTCGTATGCGTATGATTCCCCGCCGGTGGTTTCTTGTCGTCGCAATAGCGTTTGCAGTCTCGCCACTCGTCTTGCTCGCGAATCATTCCTGGGGCGGTTACCACTGGGCGCGAACAAGTAATCCTTTTACCGTGAAGCTGGGCGACAACGTCTCTTCCGCCTGGGATTCATACTTAGCGACCACGTCTTCGGACTGGAGCGCATCGTCGGTGCTGAACACGACCGTCGTCGCGGGCTCGGCTAAACCGAGGAATTGCCGGCCTACCAGTGGGCGCGTCGAGGTCTGTGACGCGAACTATGGCAACACGGGATGGCTCGGCGTGGCGCAGATATGGATCAGTGGCGGCACTCACATCACGCAGGGCACGGTGAAGCTGAACGACACGTATTTCAATACAGCGACGTACGACACGCCGGGATGGAGAAACCTCGTGAGTTGTCAAGAGGTCGGCCACACCTTTGGCCTCGATCACCAGGACACAAATTTCGATAACAAGAATCTGGGCACATGCATGGATTACACAAGCAATCCATACGGGCCGCCCGACAACGAGCACCCAAACCAGCATGATTACGACGAGCTGGTGACGATTTATTCCCACCTTGACACCACAACGACAGTCGGTCAGATAGCACAGGAGCATCCCATGGTGCCGGCGATGACGGATCTCGATTACGACACACCAGAACGCTGGGGCAAGCTGGTCAAGGGCTCGCGCGAACGCGGCACCTCCGTTCACGATCTCGACTTCGGACACGGAAACCACATCTTCACGTTTGTCATCTGGGCGCGAGACGCACAGGAACAGAACGACTGAGGGTCGCTTTCAAGTAGTCCCAATCCAGCGACCGTTGGGCTGATTCAGTTCGCCCAACCTGAATGTCGCTGACGCGCATACGCTCGGCTGCGAATCGCGACTTCGGTCTTTTCCCCCGCCAGGCCGTACCCCGTCCTCGGAGCATGGGCACGATGTAGCGCGGGGGTTCGCCGCCGAAACCCCCAATACGGAGCGAAGCCATCCTCATTCAACCAATCGAGTACGCGCTTCTCGTCTGGTTCGCACTTGCGCTATCGTCCGCAGCTTATGTTGCGCTCGACCAGGGGCGCAACAGCCCGGAACCCAATGTCATGCGAGCGGGTTTCGTGCTCGTAACCTTATATATGGGACCGCTGGGGCTGCTCCTGTACGTACTTGCCGACAAGGAACCCCGCCCCGCCGCGCATAAGGAATTCATCAAGCCACTTTTGAAGCAGGGGATCGGCAGCACGATTCATTGCGTCGCAGGGGATGCGACCGGAATCATATTCCCCGTCACGCGGAGAACGACAACGTGGAAGAACACGGCGGCGGCCTCATGATGATCATCGACGTCGCGGAAAAATAGTCCGGTCAGCGGTGCCCCTTCCGTAGTTCTTCTTTTGAGGTTCGCCGACCCTCATAGTATCGAGAACGAGGCACCCGCTAAGAATCGCCCCGGCCACGTGAGTATGCCGGTTCCGGAGTAGGTTGAATCGACCACGAATCCACGCAAAGTGTTTGCCAACCGCCGTGGCAAACCGCGTAATTTCGCACACAACCTGTCCGGTATTAACTGTTCTTGCTTAGACCTATGCGGGGCCCCAGTGCCGTCGCACCCGCAGGCTGCAATGGAAAGGAAGTCGTTGATAGGGAGGTGCACCCCTTCGGCGAGAGTGCATCTGTCCTGCAGCTTCAATTTTCATTTATGGGAAAAACTCGAAACAGAAAACTTAAGAATGAAAAACTAGAATGCAGAATGTAAGTATTGAAAAATTTAGAACTTAAAATTCTTTTACGCCGGAGGCACCATGACCAAACGCCGCAACTACGTCATCCTTGCGGGAAGCGAACGCCGCGAACGCGAAGACGCGCGCGCAATCGGCGCCGTTGATCCAAATGAAAAACTGCAAGTCACTCTGCTGCTTCGTCCCAATACACCGGCCGAGGAACAGCAGAATTTCATCAAGACGCTCAGCGCGCAGCCGCCGAGTCAACGGCGCCATCTGAACCGCGCGGAGTTCCTCGAGCGGCGCGGCGCTTCGCCCGAAGACGTTCGCAAGGCAGAAGCGTTCGCGCGCGAAAACAGCTTCACTGTTGTTCGCAGCGAGCCGGCAAAACGCGCCGTCGTCCTCAGGGGCACGGCGGAGCAGTTCATGAAAGCCTTTGAGATCGAGTTGAAGCGCTATCAGATGCCGGAAGGAACCTTTTGCGGTCGCACGGGACCGCTGAAAATTCCCGCCGAACTAGACCAAATTGTGACCGCCGTCCTTGGTCTCGACGACCGCCCGCAGGCCAAGCCCCATTTCCGCGTCCGCAAATCCGTGCGTGCGGCGGCTGCCGGAGCCACATTTACGCCGGTCCAGATTGGACAACTTTATGATTTTCCCGCGGATGCGACTGCCAAAGGCGAGTGCATTGCCCTCATAGAACTGGGCGGCGGTTTTAAGCCATCCGATGTGCAATATTACTTCCAAAATGAGCTCGGCATGGCTGCTCCCAAGGTCGCAGTCGTGAGCGTCGATGGCGCGCAAAACAGTCCTAGCGGCGATCCGAATGGCCCTGGCGGCGAAGTCATGTTGGACATCGAAGTCGCGGGCGCCGTTGCCCCAGATGCGGAGATCGTCGTCTATTTCGGCCCCAACACCGATCAAGGCTTTTACGATGCGATTGCCGCCGCAGTCCACGATTCGCAGAACAATCCTTCCGTGATTTCCATCAGTTGGGGAGGGCCGGAATCCTCCTGGACCCAGCAATCCCTGACGCACTACGATCAGCTCTTTCAAGACGCCGCCACTTTGGGCGTGAGCATCTGCTGCGCTTCCGGCGACAACGGTTCAAGCGACGGCGTGACTGATGGCCTCGCGCACGTGGATTTTCCCGCGTCTTCGCCCTTCGCCACCGCTTGCGGCGGCACGAATCTCGAGGGTGCGGGCCAGACCATCACGTCAGAAACCGTCTGGAACGAGCTTCTCGCGAACGAAGGCGCCACCGGCGGAGGCGTCAGCGCGTTTTTCCCCCGTCCTGATTTCCAGGCGGATGCCGGCGTGCCGCCATCCGTGAATCCCGGAGCTTTCGCGGGCCGCGGCGTCCCCGACGTCGCAGGCGATGCCGATCCCGTGACGGGCTATAACGTCTACGTCGACGGCCAGCCCTCCGTGATTGGAGGAACCAGCGCGGTCGCGCCGCTCTGGGCCGGTCTCATCGCTCGCATCAATTCCGCGCTAGGCAAGCGAGTTGGCTACATCCTTCCGCAACTCTACGCCACGGCGAAAAATTCCGGCGAATTTCGCGATGTGATCAGCGGCAACAACGGGGCGTACTCCGCCAAGTCCGGCTGGGACGCCTGCACCGGATGGGGCAGCCCCCGTGGCGCCGCCATCCTCTCGGCCCTAAGCAAGATGGCTTGACGGCGGCCGCCGCGATGCGACTCCATCTTCCCTGACCGCGAATGCAGGTTGACAGTCTATCGCTTACTATGTAGCTTATCTACTAAGCGAGTTCGGTATAGACAGGAACGGACCGATGAAAGCTGCAAGCGAAAGTAAGCACAAGCTGGCCGACGAAATCGTAGGGCGACTGGCACGCCGACACAGCACTGCCGTGGTGCTATTTCACCACGTGGTTGCGGAGCGCCTTGGGCTGGGTCCAACCGATCACAAGTGTCTCGACCTGCTGCGCGAGCGCGGGGCGATGGCTGGCAGCGATCTGGGCGCGATCACAGGCCTGACCAGTGGCGCGATCACGGGTGTGGTCGCGAGGCTCGAGCGAGCCGGATACCTGCGTCGTGAACCGGACCCGCACGATGGGCGTAAACAGATCCTTCACCTGGCACTGAAACGGGCGCACATCCAGGACGTGATCGACCCATTGCGAAGAGACGTCGCCGCGCTGCTGCAGAATTTCGATACCCACCAGCTCACCGCTGTCGCCGATTTCTTGGCTCGCACGACGGACCTTATATACCGTCATGCAGCCCTGCTGCGCGCTGAAACAATCTCCGACGTGCGCCCGACTCGCACGACCGGACGAGCATCCTCTTCCAACAATGCGCAGTGAAGAGTCAGAAATGAAACTCCAGCGATGACACCCACACTCCGCAAGTTGACCATAACCGCGCATGTCACTTTCTCGATCGGCTGGCTCGGCGCGGTCGCCGCTTTCCTGGTTCTCAGCATCGCCGGCCTGACTAGCCGTGATACTGAAGTGGTGCGCGGCGCTTATCTCTCGATGGACTTGATCAGCAGGTTTGTCATCATCCCGATGTGTTTCGCTGCCCTGGCCACCGGACTTCTCCAGGCACTGGGCACGCCATGGGGCTTGTTTCGGTATTACTGGATTCTGATGAAATTCGGGCTAGCCATTTTTGTCACTATCGCCTTGCTGATACACCAATTTGCGGTAATGGCTGTGGCGGCCAAGCGCGTATCAGGAGCTGCGGCAGAATCACTGTTCAGCTCAGACCTCGTTTCTCTGAAGACCGAACTCGTGCGCGCTCCTAGTCTCGCCATACTGTTGCTGCTCGTGGCCGCGACACTGGGAGTGTACAAACCATGGGGCCTGACCCGCTACGGGCGACGCAAGCAGCGGGAACGGCGTTCAGTAGAGCAGCCACCTGACAACGGGACTCCCTTAGGAGTGAAGCTCTTCTTCGCCGTGATCGGTGTGCTGGTATTGGTGTTCATCGTGCTGCACGTCACCGGCCATGGTTTTGAGAGCCACGCCCACTGACCTTGGAGGTCACCTGCGCAAATGCACAGCGCGGGACGTGTTCATCTGGACCAAGGACAGGGCAGTGCAATGCGGTGCCGCCAGTCAGCACGGCTGTTCTGTCAAACCGTCCAGCGCGGTGGTAGTCTGTTTGTGGTTATGACGAACAAAGTCAACTGGGCCCGAATAATTGTCGCCGTCTTTACGATGGCGATGTTCTACGCCTCAGTTTGCTCGACGATTTGCGCGGTTGGTGTTTGTCCCGACCAGGTTCAGCAGACAGCCGGTCACGACTGCGACCAGATGCCCTCGCATCATTCAAACCAATCGAAACACCAAAGCCCGGATACTCCTGATTGCTCGCAACATCAGCATCCGGGATTGTTTGTGACGAAGTCCGGCGATGTCTCGCAAATCCAGCTGAGTGTCATGAACCATTTGACCGCTGCGGCTACAACCTTCTCAGTTGCGCACAGCCTGCCCGCAATCGGTACCTACTCAGACGATTCGGAGCACGCCCCACCTCTTGTTTCGAGCGTTCCTCTCTACCAGCAAATTTCCGTTCTTCGAATCTGATTCTCTCCTCGCTGTCTATTCCTTTTTCAAACTCTAGACGTTAGTGCGCGCTTGCGACTCCGCGTTGCAGGCCTGTCGCCCCGTTCCGATTCCCCTCGAATGCCCAAGGCTGCCACAGGAGGTGACGCTTGCTGAATCGCTACAAGGAAAACTTCTACGGACTGCTTATTGGATTCGGTGCTTGATCATCGACGCCATCATGCACGCACAGCAACCGCGAAAACGCGGCAGAACAAAACGGAATTCGGTCTCAGGAGAAATGAAATGAACAAAGGAAGAAGAACATTTATTCAGGGAGCCGCGGTTGTCGGCGCTGGCCTTGTGGCCGCGCGAGAAGCTTCCGGCTTACCGCAGCAAAAGATGGACGACATGCAGGACATGAAAAACATGCCCGGAATGAAGAGGAAAGGAAAGAAAGAGACGGCGCCTGACTACGGCCCTTTCGTTCCTGTCGAGACGCCCGACGTGCCCAACCTCCCGTTCCGCATGGACGGCAATATCAAGGAATTTCATCTGATTGCCGAGCCAGTGAGGCAGGAAGTCATCCCGGGGCGGATCGTTGACCTCTGGGGCTATAACGGCAGTGCGCCGGGACCCACGATTCAAGTCACTCAGGGCGATCGTGTCCGCGTCATCGTGGACAATCACCTCCCTGAACCAACCTCGATGCACTGGCACGGATTCGAGATTCCTGTCGAGATGGATGGCGCACCGGGTTCCAGCCAAGACCCGATCCCGCCCGGCGGTCGATTTGTCTACGAATTCACACTCCACCAGGAAGGAACCTACTTCTATCACTCTCATATGGCCATGCAGGAAATGATGGGAATGATCGGTGCGTTCATCATGCATCCAAAGCAACCGTACAAACCTCGCGTTGAAAAAGATTTCCTCGTCATCCTGCAGGAATACGCGATTCTGCCGAACATTACAGTTCCCAACTCCATGAACATGGAGTTCAACTGGCTCACCTTCAACGGTAAAGCCGGGCCAGCCACTACTCCTTTGATCGCGCGGCATGGGGAACGCGTGCGCATTCGGCTGATCAACCTTGGCATGGACCACCATCCCATTCATCTTCATGGTCACCAGTTCGTGGTGACCGGAACGGAAGGCGGGCGACAGCCCGAGTCCACTTGGGGCCCCGGCAACACTGTGCTCGTCGGTGTGGCGCAATCACGCGACGTCGAATTTGTCGCCAATAATTCCGGTGACTGGATGCTGCACTGTCATCTCCCCCACCACATGATGAACCAGATGTCCTCGAACGTCGGGCCGATGTCGCGCCGCCCGGGAATGCCCGCCGGTCTCGAGATGGAGCGCGGCATGGGAATCATGAAACAGGGAAGCCCCGTGTCCGACGAAAACGGCCCTAGCCTCGGTCGTGGCATGGGCGTCGGTTCGACAGCTGAGCAACTCATGTCGAATTCTCCGCTGAAAGCCAGGAATCCGATGCAGAACCAAGACATGCCGGGCATGAAACATCAAGACATGCCGGGGATGCAGATGGGCAAGCCCGATGTCAGCAAGGATGCGAATTCCGTTCCGGGCTTTCCCCAGGATGCCTTCATGGAAGGTCCCATGATGGCGATGGATCAAATGGTCGACAAACCGGAAAACTTCGGCCTGCGTCCGGGCTGGAGCGGCTTCATGGCGGGAATGATGACGTTCGTACGCGTGCTGCCTCAAGACAAGTGTGACCACATCATGGAGCTTCGAAAAAAGCAGGAAGGCAATAAACCAATGAAGATGGACATGCCGGGGATGGAGCACAAACATGAATAACCTGACTATGCCGGTGAAGTTTATGGAAGTAAGAGAAACAGTGTCACCACTCCGTTGTGTAATTCGACTCGTACTCTGCCTTTCTTGGGCTTTGTTCCTGCTCGCCCTGCCGGGCCGAGGGCAAGCCCCAGCTTCCGAGCAGAAGACGATCACACTCGAACAGCTCCAACAGATGGCCTTACAGAACAACCCGACGTTCGCGCAGTCGGACGCGAATATCAAGTCGGCGGAAGGCCGGAAGAAGCAGTCAGGACTCTACCCGAACCCAACCGTTGGCTACCAGGGCGAACAGATCCGGGGCGGGTCGTTTCACGGAGGCGAGCAGGGTTTCTTCGTTCAGCAGGACATCGTGCTGGGTGGAAAGCTGGGTCTGAATCGACAGATTTTTCACCAGGAGCTCAAGCAGGCAGAAACCGAGGCCGATGAACAAAAACTGCGCGTCGTCACAAACGTGCGGATGTCTTACATCCAAGCGCTCTCTGCGCAGCAGACGCTGGAGTTGCGAAACAACCTCAGCAAGCTTGCTGATGACGCTGTCGAAACTTCCCATCAACTTGCGAATGTCGGCCAGGCCGACGCTCCCGACGTTCTGGAGTCGGAAGTAGAAGCGCAGCAGGCGCAACTCGCGGTCATCATGGCCGAACAGAACCAGCAGCGGGTTTGGACAGCACTGGCTACCGTCGTGGGAAATCCGCGGCTTCCCTTGATGCGACTCGAAGGAAAACTCGAGGACATGCCATCGGTGAATCCGGAGGAACTCGTGGAAAAGATCGTGAACGATAGCCCGGCCGTCAAAATTGCCGAACTCGGCGTCAAACGCGCGGAAGCATCCCTGGTCCGCGAGAAGCGCGAACCCATACCCGACCTGCAACTCCGCGGTGGCATGCAGCAGAATGGCGAGCTATTGTCCGCGCCTAATGGCAGAGCCGTCGGACTGCAGGGTTTTGCCGATGTGGGGGTGAGAATTCCCATTTTTGACCGCAACCAAGGAAACATCGCAACCGCGAAAGCCGATGCCGAGAGAGCCAGGCGCGAAGTGGACCGCGTGAAGCTCGTCTTGCGGGAGCGGGCCGCAAGCGTCGTCCAGTCTTACACGTTCTCGCAAACGGCGGTTGACCGCTACAAGAACCAGATGGTCCCGAGAGCGCAAAAAGCGTATGAGATGTACACAAAAAAATACAAAGCGATGGCTGCCGCTTACCCACAGGTCCTTATCGCCCAGAGAACTCTGATGCAGCTGGAAGTCTCCTACGTCACTGCGCTGGAGAACCTCGCCACGAGCTCGCTTTCCCTGCAGTCCTACTTGCTGACGGACGGCTTAGAAGCTCCTTCGCAACCAGGCGGCATGGACAAACCGGTGCGTGAGGTCAACCTCCCCTTCCAGATGACAGGCGCAAGTCCCCAGCAATGAAGGCGGCTGGACGAAAGGAAAAGTCATGAACCGCATTCACCACTGGATTTGTTCTTCGAGTCGCTGGAAACGCACTCTTGCCAACGAAGTGTTTCCCCGCGTTCTCGACGGCGTCGATCTCGGCAAGAACGTATTGGAAGTCGGCCCCGGTCCGGGACTGACCACGGAGTTGCTACTGTTGCGTTGCGAGCGCTTGACCTGCCTAGAGCTCGATCCCGTCTTTGCCTCGCCGCTGCGCCAGCGCATGCAAAACACAAACGTCACCGTCGTCGACGGCGACGCGACCGAAATGCCCTTCAGCGACGGCGAGTTCACCGCCGCCGTGTCTCTGACGATGCTTCACCACGTTCCCACGCCAATGCTGCAGGACCGGTTGTTCGCGGAAGTGCGTCGCGTTCTTCAGCCTGGCGGAGTCTTTCTCGGCATGGATGCCGTCGACACGTGGGGCCTCCGCCTGATGCACTGGGGCGACACGCTGGTTCCCGTCGATCCGGCACACCTCGAACCAAGGTTGAGGATGGCTGGTTTCGAAGACGTGATCGTCGAAAAAGAGAAACGTGCTTTTCGTTTCTCTGCCAGGCGGCCCGCATGACGACGAGCTTTGTGAATTCGAAGAGAGGAGGCAATCCCATGAAACAGATGTTTCTCGCTTTTGCTTTGACCATAGCACTCCCGCTGCTCTCCTTCGCCAACAGAGAGGAGGATTCCGTCCGCAAGGCACTCGATGCGTACGACCAAGCGGTCGCGAAGAAGGATGTGGACACCGTCCGCATGCTCCTCGCGCCGGAGATACTGCTCTACGAACACAGCATGCGCAACGACGGCGCCAAGGACGCGTTCGAAAATCACTTGAAACCTGAAATCCTCGAGAGCGGACTGCAGCTATCGTTTTCCGACATTCGTGTCACCGCAAGTTCCGGTCTCGGGCTCGTCACGCGGCAATACCGCGTCAAGGGAACGTTTGAAGGCAAGGCTGTCGATTCCACCGGAAATGAAACGCAGGTGTGGAAGCTGACGGATGGCCAATGGAAGATTCTTCATATCCACTACTCGCACGCCTGTCCCCGGACTAAACCCGCAGCATGACCCGGTTCGAAGGAGAGCATCGCACATGAAAACGTGGAAAAAGGTGGCTGCTGCAATTTTGGTTTTGGTTCTCGTTGGAGCGTTCCTCGCCTGACGTGTGATCGAGAGAGGCTTCAGCGCCCGCGAAACTCCCTCGAAGATGGAAGTGTTGGTCGCCACTAAGGCGCGGGCTCTCGCGGTTCCCGCTTCCTACGGCAGCCTGAAGAACCCCGTTTCCAATTCTCCGGAAAACATTCGTGACGGCATGGAGCACTTTGCCGATCACTGCTTTCTCTGCCACGCCAACAACGGCAGCGGCGATACCAGCTTCGGCAGAAACATGTACCCAAAGCCGCCTGACATGCGCGCGGCAGAAACTCAGAACAAGACCGACGGCGAACTTTTCTACACCATCTACAACGGAATCCGCCTGAGCGGCATGCCTGCGTTCGGCGAAAAGGATCAAAGCGACGCCGAATCCACCTGGCAGCTCGTGCGGTTTATCCGCCATCTCTCAGCACTCACGGAAGAGCAAGAGAAGCAAATGGAAAAACTCAATCCGAAGAGTCCGATGGAAGAGAGCGAGGAAAAGCAAGAGGAGCAGTTTTTGAAGGGAGGTAAGCCTCCCATGTCCATGAAGATGAAGCATTACTAAAGGGGGAATGTATGAAACGCATGTTAGTTCTGTTGGTGGGAGCGGTTCTGCTCGCTGGGTTGGCGTTGGCTCATGGCGACGAGCAGCACGTCACGGGAACTGTCAGCAAGATCACGGACAACACGATCTCGGTGGAAGTTGCCCCTAAACAAGGCGAGACGCAGAAAACCACGGTGACCGTGAACGTAATTTCTTCCACGAAGTTCGAGAAGATGGGTGCGACCGCCACAATCAAGGACCTGAAGGTGGGCGATCGTGTCGTCATCCACGCTGGCAAGAAAGACGGCAGGCTCGAAGCTCACGTCGTCAAGATCGGCATGGCGATGGATGGCATGAAACACGAATAACGCAAACAGAGCAGCTTGACACTCAGCTCAGCTTGGCGACACAAAATCACATCCTCTGTACTTTTGCCCTCGCGCCGTGACTTCGGCGAAGCCAAAAATGACATGCTCATCTGTTGAGAGCATAGTTGGAATGAAAGTGCCTCAGGTCAGTCGACTTGGCCGGTACGCAGTCCGAGAGTTAGCATTGCACCAAGAGGAGCAGCGTCATGAAGCTGTTCCTGTTCCTGTTTCTCCTTCCTGGCTTGATGTGCCCATCCGCTGGCCCTCAAGAATCTCAAGCCCAGTCCACGATCAAAGTGGAAACCGACTTGGTCACTCTCACGGCTACGGTCCTCGACCGCAGCGAGCGTTCTGTTGCCGACCTCGAAAAAGGTGATTTTGTCCTCTACGAGGACGGCGTCTCACAGGACATCGCGGTCTTTCACAAAGAGGATATTCCTGTGAGCCTTGGAGTCCTCTTCGACACGAGCGGCAGTATGGTGGACAAGATCGAAGAGGTAAGGGACGCGGTCATCCATTTGATTAACACCACGAATCCGGCCGATGACATTTTTGTGATGCAGTTCAGCACGGAGGCTTTTGTCGTACAGAATTTCACGGGCGACGGTCAGGCACTGGCTGCGGCCATCGGCACACTGCGAGCGCGCGGTTCCACAGCACTGTACGAGGCGATCGTTAAAGGGTCAGAGTATGTGCAACATGGACAGCACAAAAAGAGGGCCTTGGTTGTTATCACTGACGGTAACGATACGAGCAGTGAGATCACTTTGCAGGAGGCGATTGATGCCGCAGTGAGGTCCGAGGTGCTCATCTACGGCTTGGGGATTGGACATGGGGAGCACGGCAGCTTTGGGCATGCAGAGGGCTCCTTCAAAGACACGGTCGATATAGATGTGCTCCGAAGATTTTCAGATCTGACTGGCGGCAGGGCTCTGCTCGTCGAAGGAGCTCACTTCAAACATGGCATGGACCAAATCGACCAGGCCTGCCAGTCGCTATCGACCGAACTCCGCCGCCAGTACACCCTTGGATACTACCCTCAAAACAAGGCCCACGACGGCAAGTACCGCCGCATCCGGGTCGAGGTGAAGAAACAAAACCTCAAAGTCCGTGCAAGGGAGGGCTATTTTGCGCCTCGTGGATAGACAGGATTCTCGTCTGCGTGGTTTCGCACACTGGCCTGACTTTACGCGACCGGCAGCTCAAGCGAATGCGGACGCGGCTCTTTCCGCGGGTGCTATTGTGACCACGGCGTCTCGTCCCAGTTTGAGGCCACGTAAGAGCTGAGCGTTCGCGGCGACAATGATGGTGGACAGGCTCATCGCGATAGCCCCCACGCTCATCGGCAGTTCAAGTCCCCAGCGGAGAAACAGTCCGGCAGCGACCGGAATTGCGACCAGATTGTACGCCGTGGCCCAAACAAGATTCTGGATCATCTTCCGGTAGGTGGCGCGAGAGAGTTCGATCGCCCCTACGACATCGCGAGGATCGCTGCGCACCAGCACAATTCCAGCCGATTCCACGGCAACATCGGTGCCTGCGCCGATGGCGATACCGACATTCGCAGTTGCGAGTGCCGGCGCGTCGTTGACGCCGTCACCCACCATTGCGACACGCTTGCCTCCCGCTTGAAACCGCCGGATCGCTGAGGCCTTGTCGGCGGGAAGCACTTCGGCGGCAACGTCATCGATCCCAATACGCCGCGCGACAGACTCCGCCACCGCCTTGGAATCGCCCGTGATCATCGCGACGCGCATCCCCAGCCGATGAAGTTCTTCGACCGCCTCCTTGGACTCGGGGCGAATTTCATCCTCAACGGCGAACGCGCCTAGCACGCTATTTCCTGCGACGATGGAGAGCACTGTTTTCCCCTCGGCGGCCCAGGCCGCAGTGATCTTCGCGAGTTCCGGCGGCGACGTCACGTTCCGCTCGTTCAACAGGCGCGGCCCGCCGACCGCGACGGTTTCGCCATTCACCAGAGCCTGCGCGCCGCGCCCGGCCAAGGCCTCGAACTGGCTGGCGGGCAAGGACTGGAGTCCGCGTCGCTTGGCCTCGGCAACAATGGCCTTGGCCAGCGGATGTTCCGAATCTCCTTCGACAGCGGCGGCTCGCGCGAAAAGATCGTCCTCGCGGACACCTGTGGCAGCCGCCACGCCGGATAACGCGGGAGCACCACGCGTGAGCGTCCCGGTCTTATCGAAAATCACCACGTCTAAATCGCGCGCGCGTTCGAGCGCGAGCCTATCTTTGACCAGAAGACCATTCTGCGCGCCGAGCGCGGTCGAGATCGCAATCACGAGAGGAATGGCTAAGCCCAAAGCATGCGGGCAGGCGATGATGAGAACCGTTGCTGTCCGAATCAACGCGTGTTCCCTGTCGCCCGAAAACCACCAATATGAAAACGTGGCCGCCCCTGCAGCGAGCGCCACATAGAAAAGCAGCGCGGCCGCGCGGTCGGCCAGGGCCTGGGTGCGTGAACCGGAAGCTTGGGCTGCGGCGACGAGACGCATGATGCCGGAGAGGGCGGTCTGGTCTCCGACGGCCGTGATCCGGGCGCGAAGGCTTCCGCCGCTCGCGACGGTTCCCGCGATGACTTTCGTTCCGGGGCCCTTCGCGACGGGTTTCGACTCTCCCGTAATCATGGACTCGTCCACCTCCGCGTCGCCTTCGATGACTTCCGCATCAGCCGGGACGCGCGTTCCAGGGCGGATGAGAACGACGTCGCCGATGCGGAGCTGCGAGATCGGAACGTTTTGGACTTCCGAACCGCTTAGGCGTTCAGCAGTGTCGGGGAGCAACGCGGCGAGAGCGTTGAGCGCACCTCGGGCTTGTGCGATCGCACGCATTTCCAGCCAATGGCCGAGAACCATGATCGTGATCAACGTGGCGAGTTCCCACCAGACTTCCACCTTGAACAGGCCGAATGTAGCGGCGAGCGACGCGCCGAAGGCGACGAGGATCGCCAGGCTGATGAGCGTCATCATGCCGGGCTTGCGGTCGGCTAGTTCCCCCAACGCGCCGCGGAGGAAAACGATTCCTCCGTAAGCGAAGACAATCGTTCCGAAAATGGCGGGAATCCATTTGGATCCCGGGAAGGACGGCGCTGTGTACTTGAGCCAATACTGGACATCGGACGACCAGACGACCACTGGAATCGTAAGCGCGAAGCTCAACCAGAATTTGTCGCGGAACATGGCGACGGAGTGTCCCGCGTGGCGGTCGTGACTCGCGTGCCCGCCGCCCATTGTGTGTTCGCCTTGGGAGTGGATTACGTCCGCTTGAGGGGCGTGATGCATATGGCTCATGGAAAACTCCGGCCGCGTAAGGCAGGACAGCCTTATACCATATGGGACAGGTCGTAGCTGAAGACCCTGTTTCGGGACCCGTGGCATTTCCACTGACTTAAGTTATGACCGCTGATTATCATTACGGCATTCCCTGTTTTGCTCTGAAACGATTTCGACGCTCTCGACACTAACCATTACATAGTAACGGACACCCTGTGGAATCAAGATCGCCGGTATTTGCCCTTCGCTAGACGTGTGCGGACGCGATCCTAATTCATAGAGGGTGGGCCCTTGGAGGGAATGATGGCCAAGCGGAAGAATGTAAGTACCCTGAACACGGCGAAGCTTAGTCAGTTCCGGACCCTGCTTGATCAATTCATCAGCAAGCCGAACGACAATCCAGTGACCGAGCACAAGAATGCCGGAATGGACATGAGCCTGATGATCCATGACCAGGGCTTCGTTGCCTGGCACCAACACTTTCTTGCCGAGCTGGAAACGTGGCTGGTAAACAACGGGGGTTCGCAGTTCGTGCCGCTGCCCTATTGGGATCCGGCGAAACCGATACCCGCGCAGCTCAACAAGAGCAACTCCACCGTCAACATGCCCCTTCCGAAGAACCTGCGACCCGCAGCGTTAAAGAAGGTCAACAGCTATAACGTTCTCAACGGCCGGCTCATTCCGTACCACGGTGCGGTTCACGATGCATTGGGCGGACAAATGCCTAATCCGAACACTTCGCCGTCCGACCCCATTTTCTGGCCGTTCCATTCCTTTTTGGTGTCCGTGTACGAGCGCTGGCGGGACAGCTGACGATTTGACGCTTCTCTGCGCCAACGAGAGCAAGGCGTTCTGTGACTTCTGTCATGTAAACATGTGGCGCCCATTAGAGGAAATCCGGTTAATCAACCGCGATGTACTTCCATGTGGTCAGTACACGACGGTGAAGTTTCCGTCGCGGTCTGCAAACACAGCAGGCAGGTCCCAAGCTGGAATCCCAGGTAGAGAACCTTTGGCGGCCAGGGGTTTCCCCGCGCTGTCGAAGAGCTGCCACGCAAGCGAACCGCCTTTGTGCCAGCCTGTGCCTTCTGTCCACGCCATCAGGACTTTGCCGTTTGCGTTCGCTGCTAGTGCGGGATGTTTTCGATTGCTGGCATCGCCTGACGCACCAATCGGTGCAGAAACTGCAGGTGAGTTTGCATTGATCTGCTCAAAATAGATTTCGCCGGCCTTTTCCCAAGCAGCTAATACTCGGTGTCCCCCTTCGCTCAAATAGGCCGTACTCATGGGACAGGCGTTCACTTCCCAAGACGCTACAGTTGCTGTGCGAAAGGTGCTGCCGCGATCGCTGGAAACCAAGAGTGTCATGTCCCGGTGGATACTTTGCGCTGCAGCGCGATAAAGGACATACAGGGTACCGCGCTCGTCTGCAAATGCACGCATACCGCAACACCCGCACGCCCCGAGAGCCGGCGGTGAAATGGGGATCTCTCGAGCAAAGGTTTTGCCGTCATCCGCGGAATGCGCCAGATAGACGCGGCGATTGCCATCACCCGGCTCCGCACCCATAGCGTGCCAGACCGAATAAACATTTCCGCGCAGGTCGGAGGCCACGGAAAGTCCGCCGTCGCCGCCTCTCGCGTACTGCATGAGGTTGCGCTGGGGCTCAAACGCTGTGCCGGAATCATTCAGTCTTGAAAAGAATACCGGCATCGTCGCAGTCGGATCGCCAGACTTCGCTTGTGGACCAAACCAAATCACATATGCTCGCGCATTTCGTCCGACGCTCAACTGTGGTCCTCGTACGGTACCGATGGCCACGGCGCTTCCCGGTTCACTATTCACACGGAGCGGCTCAGAAAAGCCGTGTCCGGAAGGGTCGGGTCGAACATACTCGATGTCCCCGGCCGAGACATCACCTATGAAATAGATCATATGCAGCACGCCGTTGGCGTCGAGTACGGTCTCTGGCTGAATCCCTTGATGAGGTGTCCGGAGCAATGTGACCCTGGGAACCGACGGTGCGCTGGCGCGTATTGTATGAAACGCGATCGCTGTCCCCAGCAGGGCCAGACCCAAGCCGATCGTAACTCCTGTAAGCCTCATGCTGTCACCCTGCTCATCATCCTAACGCGGTCTTCGGGTTGTGGTGGCCGACGCCGCGGCGGACCTCAATATAGTTTCTATCATCCGACAGGACCGGTCCAACGAGCTTATCCGAGATGATCTCTCCGCTGCGCGGCACATGTATATGTCAGTGTTGTTTCCCCTTGCCGTATTTGAAGTGCAACAAATAAGTGAGCTTCAATGCAGCAACGACAAGGAAACCGCCAATCATCAGGTATGAAAGCGGATTTTTAAGCGAGAATCCACCGGCCTTGTATATTGAATTGGCGGCCACGGCATGCAAAATAACGAACGCGATGATCATCAACACCACGCCAACAAGCACACGGTGTCTCTTCCCTTTGAGAATGCCAAGACCCATGCCGTGAATAGTGCGATCCTTGTTGTGTTCCATCGTGAATCCTGAAAACTCCTCAGCTTGTATGTAGCCTTCGTTTATCCCCAAATCCGTGAGCAATCTCTTCATAGCGCTAACCATCTCCGGCAGGCCTGCGATGTAATAAATCGAAGCTTGCGGATCGTCCACATACCTCCTAAGCATGGAGTGATTTATGAACCCGGTTTCTCCTTGCCATGACTGTGCTGATTTCTCGGGCTCAGTCATGGTTGCGATCAACTTGAAAGAAGGGTTTTGCTTTTCCAACTGTTGAAGCTCGTCTAAATAGGGAGCGTCCTCCGGCCGACGGTTGGAATAGAAAAGGAAAATCTTGTGTGGAAGTTTTCTTTCCGTCGCGTCTTTAATCATCGAGTACGCAGGAACTACGCCGATTCCTCCGGCCAGCATCACCGCAGGCTTTGACGCATCCTCATGCAGGGCAAATGCTCCGTCCGGTACATCCAGCAGTATTTGTATGAGTGCCGTCTCGCCGATTTGCATACGTCCCAGAACTCGCTTGAATGCTGTATCTCGCATTCTCATGGCGATAACCAAATCTGCGTCTTGAGGAGTACTGGCGAGTGAGAAAAATCTACTATTGTCCTCGTTGTCGGTTTCAGAGGGATCGATGAGTGTCATCCGTATATGTTGGCCAGCCCTAAACTGAAATCCGTTCGGTTTCTCAAAAACGAAAGCCATCGTGCCTGCTGCTATTTGCTTTTTACCCTTGAGAGCAACCTCAAATTCCGCCTTTTTCATTGAAAGCATCGTGTGACCGTGCATGCGGCGGTAGCGTTGGTGATCCATACTATTGGTTCCTTTTGGAGCTTGTTACCTAGGCGATTGCCCGGTAGTAGGCAATGTGTCCGAAGAGCATCGTCCGGTCAGCGACTTTCTTTGGGTCCGTAAGACGGGCCTCCGTCATGAAGCTGAGAACTCGGCTCTCGGAATTGTCTTTCAGCCGGTTACTTGAGTGAAGTAAGCGGGCCAGGAAGCCGTGAGCACCATTCTCTGGCCCTTCGAAATCGAGCATGTGAAACTCGCCGCCAGGTTTAAGGACGCGCCGGATCGCGCGCAGGGTCTTCCCCTTCTCCTCCGTAGGAAGGTGGTGGAACATGAGAGAGGACAACACACGGTCGAAGGCCGCGTCGGCGTACGGAAGTTCATCCCCAAACCCGCGGTCGAGCTGGACCGAGACTGCCTCGTGCGCAGCCTTGCGTCTCGCTCGGGCAAGCGCTTTCGGGTCGGGATCGAGCCCGACAACTTCGGTGTCCGGACTGAGGCGTTTTAGTTGAATGAGTAAGGTTCCAGTTCCGCAGCCAACTTCGAGAACGCGGTGGCCAGGTCGAATCTTCGCTCGCTCAAGCAGTTCTCTCCGGGCTTTGTCGGCACCCATGAGGCGCGTCATTACGTCATAGAGGGGCAGGAAAATGTCTTTTCCCGCCGCCGGGAGGTAGGTTCTTTGTGATTGCATCGTCACGCCCAATTCTTTCATCTGTCCTCCAACACAAGTTACGCGTCCACACGAGCGCTTGCCTGTGCCGAACATCGATCCGTTAATGGACAGATGTTCGGTTACTAAAGTAAGATTGCGCTGGCTCGATGGCAAGAACAGTCGACGCATTTTTGTTCCGTTCGGGACAATTTCTTCACTTTTGTCCCGAATCGCAGGAGGAAAAAATGCGCAAGGAAGACCGGCGCGTTCGGCGCACGCGTGAATCACTCCACAAAGCGCTGATTTCTCTGGCCTTGGAGAAGAACTACGACTCGATCACGGTCCAGGAGGTTCTCGATCGAGCGGACGTTGGCCGCTCGACCTTTTATACGCATTTTCAGAGCATGGATGAACTGCTGAGCTTAGGCACTCAAGAACTTCGTGTAACGCTCAACTCAGCGCTGGAGCAGCAGAGAAAATCCGCGAAACCTCACGAGAACGTGATTGCCTTCAGCCGGGCCATGTTCGACCACGCCCATGGATACCGCAACGTCTACTTCGCTCTCTTAAATACAGGAGCATGGCCGATTGTTCGGCAGCAACTACAGGCCGTCTTGGAGGAATTGATACGACGAGAGTGCAAGGCCGAAATTGCGAAGCTGAAGACAGCGAATTCGGACGTTCCCGTTGATCTGTTTGTTCACTATCTCACCGCGGCTTTCTTTGCGGTTTTGATCTGGTGGATGGACCGCCGCAGCCGCTTAACACCGTCGCAAATCGACGACGTATTCCGTTCTTTGGTACTCCCAACGGTACGCGCCGTTCTCGGGTAGAGGATCGTCAGCACACAGTTCCTTCCTACGAATTTGCAATGAGTGCCATCCTTCGCCTCTCCCAAAAAAGTAGTTAACCGCCTGTTTGAACCGTTGAACTCCTCCACGCAACTGCCTTGCTGCCTTTTGTCAAAAAGCTAGTTCTCCTGCCCTTCCTGGCCAAACCCTGCGCCTAGCCGCCCGCTTCTCCTGTAAAGGCTCTCCGCTTCGCTCCGATGAACGCACACCCCGCGGCCTTGACAGCGCGGACGGCTAGGCGCTTTCCCCCGCCATGAAGGGCATTTGCTTTTCATGCGCGGCTCAGGCCGCGCCTCTGGGGAGCAAAGGCCAAATTCAAAAACAGGAGAATCCCATGCAACAAACCGAACGAAAGCCGCTGTTTGACCTGGGCCAACTCGTCGCCACACCCGGCGCGCTGGCCGCTCTCGAAAAAACCGGACAAAACGCGATGGAGTTCCTGTCGCGTCACGTCACGGGCGACTGGGGCGAAATCCCCGAAGAAGACAAGAAAGAAAACCAATTCAGCTTGGAGAAGGGTTTTCGCCTCATGAGCAGCTATCGCACAACCGCGGGCGACCGCGTATGGGTCACCACCGAAAGTTCGCGTTCGCACACGACTCTTTTGCTTCCCGATGAGTATTGATTCACAAGAAAACGAGAAAAAGGAGAAATCGAAAATGAATACAGAAGTGGCAATAAACGCAAGCAACTATCCCTCCCTCGGTGTCCTCCGTTCAGGACATTCCCCTTCACCGCATTCAGGAATCCAAAACCAATCCAAGACGAACCTTTGATGAAACGAAACTTGCGGAACTTGCGGAGAACATCCGCCAGCACGGCGTCCTGCAGCCCGTCCTCGTCCGTCCTTTGCCGGGCGGCGAGGATGGATTCTTCGAACTCGTGGCCGGAGCTCGGCGCTACCGCGCTTCGCAACTCGCCAAACGGGAGACCATTCCCGCGAGCGTCCGCGAACTCACCGACACGAAATGCCTCGAACTGCAACTCTTCGATTTATCTGGAGTTGGCAACACTTTTCTTCGTTGCTAGTGGTTCCACACGTCGTTTACATGTAAACGACGTGTGGAGTCTGCGCTCCGTGGAACCTCAACTTCCGTGTATCATCCTACCATCCCACAAACTCCCACAAACGACTCCCAGTGGCCGAAGGCCGTGAATGGTGGTAGAACTTACTGCCTGATTCGCTGAGGGGAATTGGGAATGGACCGAGCGAGGGAGGTCAGCCAATGAAGATCCTCTTCCTGATCGGCCGAATCCTCTTTGGTGGTTTCTTTCTGACGAGCGGGTTGAACCATTTCATCCATCATGTGGCGATGGCCCGGATGGTTGCGGCAGGGGTCAGCCCTTTCCGGAGTTGTCCGTAATCGGGTCGGGTCTGCTGATCTTCTTAGGCGGAGCCAGCATCCTGCTGGGTGCGCGGCCGCGAATGGGCTGCTTGCTGATAATCATCTTCCTTTTGGTGGTCACTCCGATTGCACATGCTTTCTGGACCGACACCAACCCGAGCGCGCGTGCTGAGGACATAAATGACTTCTCGAAGAACGTGGGGATGCTCGGAGGGGCGATGATGATGCTGATTATTCCCCAGCCCTGGCCATACAGCATTGCAGCCCGGCTCACGCACGGCAAATCGCTTGAACATAGGTAGCCGGCCTATTTATCAGATGAGGTGTAGCTTGGCACGATTCGCGCGTATGCCGAAGAAAGAGTAGATCTGCCCGGAAATGGAATGGTTTCGTTACATCGGATAACTTCCCAGTTGCCGACATCCGGGAGTTATCGCGAGGCAGCGCGGACGAGCGGCTGAATACAACCAGTTCTAATTTGCCTGTCAACACGCTCGGGTGAGGGACACGCATTTCGTGGCACTTGTCTGGCGCCGCGTTCTCGCGCACAATGACCGAAACGGAGGACGCAGGCGTGCCATGGAATACAGCAATTTTCCTAGGCCAGCAAACATCTTCGGGATCGCTTCTTATCTGATTTGGATTGTGCTTCAAGTACTGATTACCTTGCCCGTCGGGGCACAGACGCGGGTTCCCCTTCAACCATTTGCACAGCAGGTTCGTCAAGTGGAAACGAGCCTTGCTTATCTCGGGCAGCCTCTCGCCCAGAATGATGCGGACGCAATCAATCAGGCTATCGGCAATGCAAACGAGGCTGCCGCAATTGAGCGTCTAGAGCAGATCCTTGACAAGTACACGCTGGCGATTGTGGACATCAATGCCGAGAGCCGCGTCAAAGTGCAGCCGGGCCCCGCTAAGCCCGAACTAGTGGAAGCCGGGGCGCGCCTTTTTCTCGTGAAAGTCATCAACAAGGCTGGAGTAACAGCTCGGCTCGCAGCGGAGAGCTCGAGTGCCCTTCCTGTTTTTGTTCAATCGGATCTTAGCCCCGAACCGCCAAAGGCAATCTCAGCCGCTGACACGCGTGACAGGTGGATGGACCTGGAGCTCTACGACAAGGATCCTATGTCCCCACGGCTTTCAGGCCTGCCGCTCGAATACCGAATCCTCCAAATCTACAGCCGTGACCAGGGGCAACGCTCTGCCGCGATCAGTTTTAACGTCGGACAAGGCACGCAAGACATCGGGTTTCGCAATGAGATGGTCGTTGTCTTCACAGCTCTACCCGCACGCCCGTTGCGGCTGTTCGTCCGCGATGAGAACGGCGCACCGTCGATGGCAGCTTTCACCATCCGCGACGCTTTAGGCCGCCTCTACCCGAATCCCGCAAAGCGACTAGCACCCGACCTCTTTTTCCAGCCGCAGGTCTATCGCGAGAACGGCGACACGATTCTCGTGCCCGCGGGTTCTTATACGGTGACTTCTTCGATGGGGCCCGAATATCACGCGCAAACGAAACAAGTCGAGGTGACCTCAACAGGATCAAACGAGGTTTCATTCGCGATGCAGCGCTGGATCAATCCAGCGAAATATCGTTGGTATTCTGGTGACCACCACGTGCACGCGGCGGGTTGCTCGCACTACCAGAATCCCACCGAAGGCGTGCAACCGGATGACATGGTGCGCCAAATCCAGGGCGAGAAATTGAACGTGGGCGCCGTGCTAACCTGGGGACCTTGTTACTACTATCAGAAACAGTTTTTCAGCGGGAAGGATCATCCCCTCTCGAAGCCGAACCAACTGATGCACTACGACCTGGAAGTTTCCGGGTTCCCATCGAGCCATGCTGGGCATTTGGTGTTGCTCGGGCTAACGAATCAAGATTATCCGCATTGCGTTCGGATCGAGCAGTGGCCCACGTGGGATCTGCCCGTTTTACGATGGGCCAAATCGCAGGGAGCTTTGGCGGGCTTTGCGCACTCTGGCTGGGGACTTGCAGTGAAGTCACGCGAACTTCCGAATTACGAAATTCCGGGGTTCGACTCCATTGGGGCTAACGAATACATCGTGGACGTGACGCATCCTGACGCGGTCGATTTCATTTCCACCATGGACACACCTTATCCCTGGGAACTCAACATTTGGTATCACACGCTGAATGTCGGGTTCCGCGCGCGCATCTCCGGAGAGACGGATTTCCCTTGCATCACGGACGCCCGAGTCGGACAGGGTCGTGTCTACGCTAAGGTTGACGGGCCGCTCAGTTACAGCGGCTGGGTAGAGGCACTGCGCGACGGCCGAAGCTACGTGTCCGATGGCAGGAGCCATCTGATGGACTTCAGCGTGAACAACATCGAGGTAGGAACGAATGCGAGCGAGGTGAAGCTGACGGAAAGAGGGACAGTGCACGCCCGAGTGAAGGTTTCGGCTTACCTCAACCCCGTTGCGTCGGGAACCGACAACATCCCTTCTGACCGCGGGGATTATTTCTGGAGGGCTGCTCTTAGCACGGGCAACGGTTCAGCGGACAACATCCATAATCGACCGATAGATCAAACACCTTATTGGCACATTGAAAGGGCACGCATCGGAAACACGCGCGAAGTGCCGGTCGAGCTGGTGATGAATGGGAAACCGGTTGCGCGGAAGAACATCGTCGCGGATGGAAGTATTCAGGATGTCTCTTTTGACGCATCCGTCGAGCGCAGCAGCTGGCTAGCAATGCGTATTCTGGGTTCTTCGCACACCAACCCCATTTTCGTATTGGTGGACGGAAAACCGATTCGCGCATCACGTCAGAGCGCCCAGTGGTGTCTTGCCGCTGTAAACCAGTGCTGGACTCAGAAGGCTCCTAAGATCTCGAAGGCTGAACTTACGGACGCTCAAGCAGCCTACGATCACGCGCGCGAGGTTTATACCAAGCTCATCGCGGAATGCCCACAATAAATGGGAAGTGGATGGGTTTTTATGGCGCTACCACCATCGAAGCGGAGCTCCCGGCCCGGTAATCCGACTGTCACCTCGATATTGTGCCCAGATCACGGGGAAACAGGAAGGAATCGGATTACTTCTGGTTTGCCGACCATTCCTCTGAAATCCCGACCCACTAAGTGGCGCTATCAGAATTTTGGTGTAGATGAGCTCCGATTATAGGGCGAGGGTTGCATATATGGCCGAATAATGAGCCACCAAAGTGGTGCCTTTCATTGGTAGTTCAACTCGAGCCAACGAGGCGATAACTTCTGGAGTAACAAAATGGCAGGCGAACTCTCATCTGACTGTCCGCTGAATCGGCGCCGCCAGTTCCTACAATACTTCGCCTCCATGGGCCTATCATCTTCACTCCTGCCAGGTATCTTGTGGGCCAAATTGCATGAACAAAAGGCTCAGAAAGTCACGCGCGAGATGCTACGCGATGCGGAAGAAATCTCGGGCCTGCATTTCACCGATGCTCAGAGAGAAATGATGCTTGAGGGGGTGAACCAAAACCGGGACATGTACAAAGAACTTCGCCAGGTTCATTTAGATGTCAGCGTTCCGCCAGCTTACCGCTTCAGTCCAATCCTTCCCGGCATGCGCTTTGATACCGTGAGGCGACCGTTCCGCATGAGTGAGATTGGCACATTGAAAAAGCCCTCTGGCCTGGAGTCTCTCTCATTCTGGCCAGTGACACATTTGTCGGTTCTCCTTCGATCTCGTCAACTCTCCTCGCAGGAACTAACCGAGCTTTATCTCGACAGGTTGAAGAGATTCGATCCAGCATTGAAATGCGTAGTTACCCTCACGGACGATTTGGCGCTGAAGCAGGCCAAGCAAGCCGACGCAGAGATCAAGGCCGGCCGCTACCGCGGACCGCTGCATGGAATCCCTTGGGGAGCAAAGGACCTAATTGCAAAAAGCGGATATCCAACAACGTGGGGCGCGCCGCCTTTCAAACAGCAGATTATTCCGACTGATGCGACAGTGGTCGAGCGCCTAAATAAGGCGGGGGCCGTGCTTGTGGCGAAGCTCGCAACAGGGGAATTGGCACACGACGATGTCTGGTTTGGCGGGCAGACAAAAAACCCGTGGGATACAACGGAAGGCTCGGGTGGCTCCTCGGCTGGGCCGGGTTCGGCAACCGCGGCAGGTTTGGTCGGTTTTGCCATCGGTACGGAAACAGGAGGGTCCATCGTTGATCCTGCAATTCGCTGCGGGGTGACCGCTTTGCGTACGACGTTCGGGCGCGTTAGCCGTAACGGGATAATGCCGGGAGCGTGGAGTTTTGACAAGGTCGGGCCTATGTGTCGCAGCGTCGAAGATTGCGCCGTGGTGCTCAACGCTATTCATGGGCCGGATGGGATGGATTTGACAGTTGTGGACTTGCCATTCAATTGGAATGCGACTCAAGACATCAGAAGACTGCGCGTTGGGTATCTAAAGGTGGCCTTCCAGCAGCAGCGGCCGGTTCATGAGGAGCAGGTCAACGACGAGGCAACGCTCGAGGTGTTGCGCTCTCTAGGAGTGAACTTGCGCGAAATGAATCTTCCGAATCTCCCTATCAATGCTACGAACCTTGCGTGCGCCTTCGCAGAGATCAGTGCCGTTTGGGATGAGATGGTAAACAACGGGCAAGACGCTCAGTTGACACGACAAGATCCAGATCACATTGGAAATCTTTGCCGAACGACTCAAATGATGCCCGCCATTGCATACATTCAAGCGAATCGGATACGCACGCTTCTGATGAAAGCTATGGCCGAGATTATGACTGACTTCGACATTTACGTAGCACCGCAAAGTAGGATCGACGAGCCTTCCAGCATCCACCTAAATCTCTGGTTAACTAATCTGACTGGCCATCCCGCCGTTGTAGTTCCGAATGGTTTCGCAAGGGGTGGCAAGCCTACCGGAATCACGTTCATTGGCAATCTTTATGACGAAGGCAAACTGCTTGCGTTGGCCAAGGCCTATCAGGACGCGACCGACTTCCACCGTAAACATCCGTCAGCCTTTGGAGGTTGACAACCATCCCGCCTTTCCGCTGCTCATCCCCCGCTGTAGTCCATTAGCCGGACTTCAACGGTAGAGCTGACCTTCTTCGACTAAAGCAGACTTCTAGCGCAAACGACCGAACGCTACCTGGGCTGCAAGCAGCGGATTCAATCAGCGGTCAACGATCGCATTGGAATCGAGCCGAATCCTTGAGCTGGGTGCACGGTTGTGGAAGGGTTGCCGAACTACTCTGGACTAGTCTGTTCGAGGTTTGACCATGTAGCACGAACGAAGAAAGCCCTGCGTGCAAGAGCTCCTTATCCAACCATAATTGGGAAGAACGAAGCCGTAGTTGCAAGCCATTCCAGCCGAAACGTCAGCGCGACTGAATGCTCTGAATGACAGCGATCAAGTGCAGCGTATGGACTCCGGTCACGGTCCAACGGCAGACGCAGGGCCGATAAGGACATGCCTTCGGGCCAGGCGATAAACCGGGTAGCTGGCGATGATAATCAAACACCCGTAAAGGCTGTCGCGTGTATCGGCGACAATAGACCCTATGAGAAACGCGAGTGAGCCCAGGACGGCGACGGCACTAGTATAGGGATACCCGAAGGCGCGATATGGGCGTGGGGTATAGGGTTCGCGATGGCGGAGGATGAATACGGAAAGACACAAAAGAAGGTATTTCGACACCAAGACAAACGAAGTTACCGCAAGAACGCGATTGAATGATCCAGAGAAAACAAATCCTAGAGTAACGAAAGCCGAGAGGAAAAGTGCGGCTGCGGGAGTGCCGCCGCAGTTTACGTAAGCAAGCCGGATTGTTCCCCAGCCGTCGCGATTGATCGCGTACAGAATCCTACTCGCGCATAGTGTCGTGGCATGAATGAGGCTGACGAGAGTGATGGTCATCAAGGCACGGACGATGTTCGGGCCACGCGGTCCTACGATCAACTGACCAACCGCAGCAATAGGCAGATTTTGACGCGCCAAACCAGAAGTACCGAGTGCATATAGGAGTGCAGCGTTCGTGAGAATGTAAATAGCGCTAAGAAGCAAGACCCCATTGATCATCGAGCGCGGGAGTTCGACTCCCGGATTCATGATTTCGTCGCCAAAGAAGAACGCTGCGTTCCAGCCGTCGAACGTAAAGATGACCGCCTGAAGCACGAGTATCCACGCGATGAAGAGTGGTATGCCAGTAGAAATGCCGGGAGTCCCGAGACGATGTGGGTGGTGCGGAAGAAGGAATGCTCCGAGAACAAGAGAGAAGAAGACGAGTGTGGTAATCGCGGTAGTAAAGTTCTGAAACCGGCTGCCCCAACGGATGCCGCGAGATTGAACGATAGTCACGAGCACCACCATGGCGGTAGCCATGAAAGCCGTGTGCCCGGAGAACTGCGGCACGAGGTTGTTGAGGTATTCGCCCGCGACGAGAGCGATTACAGCGTTCGCGGCGCACAGCGCAACCCAAGTGATCCAGCCCACCGTAAAACCAATATAGTTGCCAAATGCGCGGCGAGCGATGGCGTAGGAACCGCCAGCGCTTGGAATCATAGCGGCCACTTCAGAAAGTGACCAAGCACCCACAAGCGTGTACAACGCTCCCACAATCCACGCGAGCATAATGAGCGAGGCGCTGGGCAGGCGCTCGGCAATCTCAGCGGGCGTCCGCATGATTCCTGCCCCGATGGAATTGCCAAGAGACACAGCTACGCCGAACCCGACGCCAAGTACGCGGAGCAATGTTCCTTTCGGTGCGGCTGTCATGGGAGCGAGCATTTGCAGGCCAGACTATCACCAAGTCGATACTTCGGACGTCGAGTGGATAACGGACCACCCTTCCCTAATCGGTTATGGAAGGGTGGTCGACCATCCGGGAGTTATCGCGTGGCGAAGGGCTATTACCTCTTGACGAACGACTTCTTCGACGACCAGAAGCAGCGAGAAGCTTTCGAGACCTACTGTCACTTCGATTCGAGGCACAGACTGAAGGGACTTTCTACCGCCGGCGGGTGGTGCGGTCTA
>WNFA01000293.1_pt1 | contig 39045 bp, 34 predicted proteins | sample 5400481 | NCBI WGS metagenome assembly WNFA01 (sample SAMN13153340, study PRJNA577476) | soil metagenome | isolation source: 120 cm saprolite under Douglas fir tree site 2 hole 1 replicate 2 | place: USA:California | collected 2015-04-18 | reverse complement strand
CGATTCGTAGAGTTCCCGATGCTCTTTGCGGAGCTTCATACGGGCCTCATTGATGGCGATCTGGACCAGCCAGGTGCTGAACTTGCTCTCGCCACGAAACTCTTCGATGTGCATAAATGCCTTCAACACCGCCTCCTGCGCGGCCTCTTCGGCATCGGCGTCGTTGTTCAGCACCGACCTTGCCGCAAAGAATACTGCTCGCTCGTAAGGGCGGACCAAGCCGTAGAATGCTTCCTTATCGCCCTCTCGAACTCTGCGGATCAGCTCCTGCTCCGTCATATCGACTTGCGGCTGCGGCATCAGTGTCATGTTTGCCTGCATGGCGACCCGCGCGGAACCCGCAGACCCTCGCGTAACAATATACGATAATCCGAGCGCGACCACCTCATCCCCGAGAGACCGCATCGCCCTGCCTCGCGATGTGAGGCTGGTGGTATTTTTCCGGACGATAGAACCGGGTTGCGGGCACTATCTCGGTAACAATCGGCCGCGTGAACCTGCCGCTTTGTCGCAGCCGCTCTTTCGAGGCGTGCGCCGTAGCTTCCTGCTCAAGCGAATGGAAGAAAATCGCGGAACGGTACTGACTGCCCACATCTGACCGTTGCCGATTGAAACTCGTAGGATCGTGGGCATCCCAGAATACGTTCAGCAGTTGTTGGTAGCTGACCTGGCCCGGGTCAAAATATATTTCGGCCACTTCAGCGTGGCCCGTTGTCCCCGTACATACATCGAAGTAACTGGGATCGGGCGCGCACCCGCCAGCGTACCCGACCATCGTCTGCTGTACGCCCTCGATTCGGCGAAATGTCTCCTCGACGCGCTCGAAAGATCCCGCGGCAAAGGTCGCTCTTTCCATGAAAACCTCCGCACTACGATGGGATGGCGGGTGGCAAGAAATGTTACAAACCCGGTTTCTACTCCTGGAGACCTCGTTCGACCAACACGACATTGGCGACGAGTAGCTCATTCGACCGTTTGCCGACGGTGCCCACGAGCATACGAATGAATAGGGGACGAATATATCTGGGAAAGATGCGGAATTGTCTCTCAGAGTCCACCTCACGGTACCCATAGATGATCAGGTCGTAGTGATCGCTAATAGCGATTTCCCGATTCCTCTCCCTTGTCAGCCACCCGATCTCGCCTGTGATTTCGCGACAAGGGGCGAGATCGTCCGCAGAAGCGCCTGCAGACCGCATCTCTGTCACGAACGCACCAATGGCGAATCTGATTGCATAGGTCCGGTATCTGAGGCAATGAACGTAGGTCTTCCTTATGATGAACTCAAACACACGAAGCACCCGCCCAGGAGATTACAAGGCCGATGCTGATGTCTCGGACGAATATGTGTGGTCCGAAATTTCCTATCTCGATCCGGAACAAAAAAATGGGCCAAATAACTCAGTACTATGGGTTATTACCGTTGCCGATTTGCTTATCTGGGGATCGCTCTGGTTCCTATTGCATTCGTTGTGATCGTGGCGGACCTCCCTTACGAACCGCGCGCATATGCTGCGCCTAGATAGTGTGTCGTGAGCAGCTGCGATGCGCGCCGGAGCAGCCATTACCCATGCATCGCATTTGTTCAAGGGCTGATGAGAGCGCATCATGAAGCCAGCGCCTTGGCTGCCGCGCCTTCATGGCCGGCGCTCCTTAGTTATTTAGCCTGCTAAGCCCTGAGCGGTAGTCGTTGGGAATGATTTGGAAATGACGGATCGTCTCGCTCACAACCGGACTTTCCGCCTCGTTTGAGCACGTGCCCTGACTTGAACGTTGTAGTCTTTACCTTCCCAGCGGTCTTCATCCACCCACAAGAAAGTGAACTGCAGGGAAATCGTGCTGTTTGGCACGGCGATGTCGGCGTAATCAATTCCCATGGCAGTGGTTCTCGATGGTATATCGGTCGAATGCTGCCAATCATCGTTCGTCCAATGCAGCAGAAATGGCGAGTTGGCTTGTATGCGGAGAATAGTGCCGGCCTCAACCATTTGCACTTGCCGATTGAATTTCCAGACTTCAATCACCTTGCGCTCGCACTTATGTCGAACATATCGGTCGTGAACTGGCTCGACCAGATCAAAGACTCTGCCCTCGGCAACGGAACGATGCAGTTTTACATATTCGGAATGCGCCCAGATCAAGGGCACCGCTGCATCAGTCGGTCCACCGAAACGAAGATGACGCGAGGGCATGTCCGGTGCGTCCCAGATTTGCTCGGGGATCAGGCCAACACCTTGGGCGAAGTTCTCCAGCGCGCGCAGATAGGGAGCAGGGTCACGGCCCGCAGCGATTTCATAGTGGCCGCGTTCGCCCGTTAGCAGTGGCCATGGCCGTCCCGTGCCCCAGCCGCTGTAGGACGTGCCATTGTCTCGCTGGCCGTAACCATCATGGTTGTAGCGCCGCCAACTCGGACCATATGGGGTCTCGACCTTCAGCACAGCATCAACGACGCGGAGCGAGTCTTGAATGATGGGATCGTCCGCGCGGCGAATCCCGTAGCGAACCAGTTCGAGAAACCCAGCGTCAACGATCTCCTTGGCGGGAAATTCATGCCGAGTGCCAGGAGCTTGATTGGCCAAAGACAATGTACCGCAATCTGGATCCTCATCGGCGCACTGATTGATGTCAGCGGGATTGATGCGAATGTAGTGACGGCTTATGCCGGGTACCAGAGTCCCCTGTGTCGTCAGAGTCCAACGTTCGATGTGCGATTCAAGGAAATCAGCATAGTCGCGGACAAACTCGGCGCTGTCATGGTCGCGGCGATCGGAAAAGAATTCTGCCGCACAGATCAATGCCGCTATGTGCACCGCTAGCGTTGAAGGCGAATAGCCGCTCGCTTCCTCCCACCGATCTTGGGCCGTGACTGGCCCCTCGCGAATAAGGAAGCCGCAGGCTCGGCGAACCATATCGTAGGGATCGAAGTTTCCCAATGCGTCGTGTTTCCAAAGCCGCCAGGCCAGCAGGACCGGAAATGCGACCTGGTCCAACTGAACGCCTCGCCAGTAGGGACGCCCATCGATCCAGAAATTCTGGCAAAAGCCGCCGTCTTCGTGCTGCGATACGGCGAGATAAATGAGCGATCGCAACGGGGTGCTTACGTCGCCGACCGCCAGCAACGCAGTGACGCTCTTTACCAGGTCACGTGTCCACACCAGATGGTAACCGCCAAGCTCGTCGTCGCTTTTTTCGCAGCCCCAGGGAATGCTCAGGGAAGCGATCAGTGCTCCAGGATATGTCTTGTCCTCGTGTGCCAACAGAAGGTTGACGCTGCGCTCAAACAGCCTGGAATTGTTGGGGTTCGCCGGCAGAGAAAACCGTTTTGAGGTTCGCTCCCATTGGCGAGTGAATGTCTCGCGCACCTGCTCGAACGGAATGCTCAAAGATTGCCCAAGAGTGCTCAGCGCGTCGTGCTCAGTCGTGCCGAAAGCCAGACCTACCGTGAATTCGGTGCCGCGAGAAAGATCGAGGCCGCCGGTCAGGGCAATGTTGCCGTCGAGTGCGGCATCATATTGCCAGTCTAGGCGATAGTTATCAGCCAGGTCGGTCCAGCCGTCATTCACGCCAACATAACCGCACGACGTTTCGGTAAATGGAACGGTGGCGCCGATCACGAGCCAGGTATTCCCCTTATGTGCAGCCAGAAGTTTGTGGCTTCCGATGTGTAGAACCTGGCCATCGTTGTGCCAGCCGCCAATTTCAAGGTGTGGCGCACAAAGGACATATATCCTTAGGTCCGACAGCAATTCCGGGGGTGCCTCGACACGGGTATGAATAAGCAGGCAATTCTGATGCGGGTCACCGATGATAGTTTTATGGAGTGTGTACCGGCCTTCTTTCTCCCGATTGATTACTTCAAAGCCCAGCGCCGTTTCGGAAATGCAATCGACCTCGGCGCATAGATGCCGCCGTTCGTCATGAAAGAAGCTTTTACCGTCCGTGAAGAGGAATTGCAGGTCGCGAATCTGCGGGGTGTCGATCGTGGGATAGTAGACTTCGGTCACGCAACCTGAGTCGAGCGTGTACCAAACACGGCTCGAAGTCGAATAGGCGGTGCCGACGGCGACCTTGGCGCCCCGCGTCCAGCGCGGCCCGATTCCCGGCCCGCCCGGAGCAATGGGTTTAGCTTGCGACTTCAGAGCCATCTCTACCTCCCTAAAAGGTGCGGGCAGAGCGCAGAGGACCTGCGCTCTGCTGTGTAATCAATTAGCTGGGCTAGCTGGGGCAGCATTCTCGCTGGTAAAGGAAAGCGATACCTCAGGAAGTTCCACTTCGACAAGCGTGCTGGTGCTGCTATCGGTAGGGATCGCCGGACTGTGGAATCCGCTGCGTGCTTGAGTCACGTGAGCCGGTACAGTAGCGATCACATTCTTGCCTTGCGAGAAAGTCACTGCGGCGTTCGAGCCGCTCTCTGTCCAGGTCATTTTGTACGCGCCGGGACCGAGTTGCGTCGAACCAACGTGTAGCGTCTGGTCGATTTGGATATTCGCTTTCATCTTATCGCCCGCCCATGCGCTCACTGACAACAGCACCAGTACGACGGTGCTCAACGTAAATTTACTTGCCTTCATATTGCGTCTCTCCTGTGTAGTGTTGATGCAGGAACTTCTCAGTCGGGTCTTCCTGCTCTCACCATGCGATGCTGAAGAGCCCATTTTGTGACAGACAATTCCCACACCTGAGCGCCTGCAGACAGCAACTCTGTCACGGACCTGTCAATCGCGAATCTGATTCCATTGAGCCGCTATCGGGCAGTGCAGAAGACTGAAACGGGCTTGACATGCATTTCGAAGAAGGAAAGGAAGTCCATCCATGGCGACAACGGCGCTAGATGTCCATGGCCAGGGAGTTGCGGTCCAGTCTTATCAAGACAAGTTCAGCGATTGACCGACGTTATCGGCCGCCACTTGGCTCGCTTTCGTCGTATCGCCCTGCGCCTTCTGGGCAACATCGCTGACGCCGAGGATGCGGTTCAGGACGCTTTCCTGTCAGCCTTCACACACCTGGATCAGTTCGGAGGACAAGCGAAGATGTCCACGTGGCTCACGGCCATCGTGATCAATGCCGCTCGCATGAAATTGCGTCGACGTTCACGGCAAGCGCAAATTTCTTTAGACGAAACCCACGGAGAGCAAAACCTTCTGCTGGCAGAGATGCTGCCAGACCACCAAACAAACCCCGAAGAGGTCTGCTGTAGGCGGGAACTTGCCGAAAGACTCGCCGACGCGACAACACAACTCTCGCCTACCTGGCGTAAAACTTTTCAACTTCGGTATGTGGACGGCTTGAGCATCGGCGAAACCGCACATCTCCTCGGAGTGCCAGGCGGTACGGTAAAGGCTCAGCTCGCAAGGGGTCGTGTAAGACTAAAGGAAATAGTGAGAAAGAGCCTCTGAGGAAACGGTGATGCCATCCGAGGTACACCGACTGACAGCAATCCATAAAAAGCGACCAAAGCGCAGCTACGGCGCCCCCAACTGACTGATCTTTGGAAGTCTGGAATTTATGTTGATTGAAGTACCCATGTGGTCAGAAACCTGACGCGGAACAGAATGCGCGTCTGAAACATTTTTCATATCAAGGAATCTGACTCCTTGGATGCATTAATTTTGACCGTAAGCAGAAGCAAAGGAGACTAAGATCATGGCACAAATTAAGATTGTCGATCCTGCTCAGGCGACCGGCAAGTCAAAACAATTGCTCACCACCCTTCAGAACAACATCAAGTCCGTTCCGAACCTGGCGAAAGCACTGGCGAATTCTCCCGCGGCTCTGAAAGCCTGGATGGAGTTCGACAGTGCGCTTAACAAAGGCACCCTCAATGCGAAATTAAGGCAGGAAATCGCCTTGGCAGTAGGACAAAAGAACGGCTGCGAATATTGTGTGTCCGCTCACACCGCAATCGGCAAGTTCGCGGGCCTCACGGACCAGCAAATTCTCAACAGCCGCCAGGGGCAAGGCACCTCACCCAAGGACACAGCTGCGCTGACGTTTGCGCGCGAATTGTTGGAAAAGCGTGGGCAAGTGCCGGCGAGTAGCATACAGGCGCTTCGCGACCAGGGCTTCACGGATGGAGAGATCGCCGAAATCGTCGCTCATGTTGCGCTGAATATCTTCACCAACTACTTCAACATGTCCCTCGACGTTGATGTTGATTTCCCACGCGTGGCATTGCATCAGGTGGCTTGAGCAGCCTACAAGGAGGAAGTAATTATGAGTCTGGTTCTATCAGGGCAAGCAATTAACGCGGAGAAACAAGACCTTTCAAAAGATGCCAAGAGCAATTTAACCAAATTGGCTGCATGGATAAATGATCGTAATGTCCCTTTCCTGGTCACCAGTATCGGCATGATTGTTATGCTTCTCTGGGCAGGGTCTTATAAGATGACTGCTCCCGGGGCCGAAGGAATAGTTCCTCTGGTTTCTAACAGCCCGCTGATCTGGTGGCACTTTAAATTATTCGGCCCTTATATCGGTTCCGATATCATCGGCCTTACCGAGATCGCTGCAGCGATATTGTTTATCGCAGGCTATATGAGGCCTAAAGCCGGTATCATAGGCGGATTCATCACAACACTCATGTTCTTTACAACCAGCACTATGGTCATAACTACCCCCGGTGCAATTATTTCCGTTCCCGGAATTCACGGTATGAGGTACATGAGTTTTTTGGGCTTGTTCCTTTTCAAGGATGTCATATCGCTCGGAGTATCCTTTTACCTGATCAGCTACTTCGGCCGAAAAGCCACCCTTTCGGAAAATCAAAATCAGTAACTAAGACAGAAGATACCTGGGGAATTTCCATATTCGTTGGTAGTGTCCGGTATTTTTCTCACTTTTGTTGAGGGCCGAGCTCCGGCTGGGTGGATGACTGTTCTGACCGCCCCCACGGCGGCGGTCAGAGCAAATTGTGACGCGTGCCGCGGCTGCGCCGACCGACGACCATACCGCTTCGCTCGCTTCCGCCAAGCGGTCCATATCCAGGAAGCGAGCATGGCCGTTTTCGCTACGGAGACCGCCGGGGGCCCGCGCTAACGCTCGCTCCGCTATAATCCGCGCCGATGGTCACGATAACTGGGGTTGGCTACTTCGTGGCGACCGGCAAACGTCCGGCGGTGCTGGAGGGCGAGGACGCTTCTCCAGGAGGTCCCAATGATCACAAACCGGGACCCGACACGCTGCTGTAGAACCGTTTCACGTATCGGATGATCTCAGCTAGGACACGACCGAGCCCGTCGCCGATGGGGATGACACGAGCGCGATCGAACTTCGACGGCTTGATGTGCAGGAGGTAATAGATGCGGCCGTCGGGCATCTTCCGCTTGAGAATGTCGAGCGTGGTCAGCTCGCTCGCCTCTTCGATGCGCAACCCGCTCTGTACGAGCAGTTCCAGGAGGGCCCAATCCCAGAACGTGTCCACCTCGTCTGACCACGGGTAACCGCGCGTGGTTGTGACCTTCGGTGCCGCGACCGCAGCTTTCCACCGCTGAAGAGCGAAGGCGCGAATCTTCGGCATCTCGCGCTCCAGATCGAGCACCGTGGCCGTGATACGGGCTCGGGTCCGTTCTCGTGCTTTTTCGAAACCGTACCCGAGAAACGTGTGCCGCGTCACCGGAATCGTACGCGGAGCGAAGCGCTTGAAGAGAGAGTCGGGTTCGGTCGCCCAGGCGCAGAGGTCGGAAAAGAAAACGCGCAACTCGACTAGCCAGCTGTGTGCGGTTGGACGTACCTCTTCGCCGGCTCCGGGGCCGCGCTGCACGGCGCGAGCGCGTGTGATCGTATGCGGGATGTACTCGCGGACGTGTCTTGGCAGGATCTCGGAGCAGCGCTTAACACTGGGATGTTTATCCCGAATGAACCGCCAAAAGTGCGCGAGGGCAATGACTTTATGTCGCAACGTAAGATAGACATCGCTGACTCGGGCCTCGTACGTTTCCAGATAGAGAATGACGACCTGCTGGAAACGATCTGGTACGCCGGCGTTCTCAACCAGTTCCGACGCCGTCATCCGCTGTCTCCTGCCGTGGCGAGCAGAGCCGCGCTTCGGGGTCCGAGAAAACACGCCAAGTGAGCAGAGTGCGGCGTCGAGCGTGTCCGTCCCCTTCGACCAACGAGCAGACAGCAGCTTCAGGTCGTCATCCTTTATATGGTGGAGGGTGTCGTAACCGCGAGCGAGCAGGAGCCGCAGCCCGTTGCAAACAGCGAGATGACGATTAAACGATGAAGTCCAGGTTATTGGAGCGGTTGCTCCGAGCAGCGCACGATGTTGCTGCGCTCGACCGCCTGCTGGATCCCCGGAATACGGCAGTAACGCTCGATACTATAACCCGCGCCGCGAAAGCCCTCGGAATGAAAGTTGTCCTTCGCGTCTCAAATCAACGAAGGCTTCGTCGCCCGAGACAGCGCTTGAGTTTGTCTCAGTGACGGCTTGGACGGTAAAGGGTAAAGAAGGTCCTTGTCTTACCTGCGAACGAGTGGGTCACGAATCAGAGAACCAACGCCCCGACGAAAGTCCAGCTCGCGATGGTGAAATAAGCTTTAATACGATTCGAAATGGGAACTTCGGTCAGTCATTGTCACTTTTTCCCTTCAAACTCAATCGTGGCTGCAGCCCCACAAAGGCCGCGCGGCCTTGTGCCTGAACAACCTGGCAGTAATTACGGCTTGAGAATGGAATATCGCCCGGAACTTGTCTGCTTAAGGGTAAACGTAAGACCAACTTTGAATGAGTGGCCCGTGAAATTAAACGCTGGAGGGAGACTGCCGTAGGTGTGCTCGAAACTCAGCCCAGCCCACTTCAGGAACATGTAAGTCATGGTCGTGTCCACCGTGTGTCTCGCCTGCGTTCCAAGCTTTGGTGGAGTGTCCCCCTTTTTTCCGGTTGTTGGATCCACTGGAGCAAACTTATCGTCGTAAAAAATTTCCGACGCTGATGGAATCCGGACTTGGTAGGACGACGTAAACAGCAGGGAATGTAGTCCATTCGACTCAGGAGCGTACCCGGCGGAAAATGTGATCCCCGCCAAACCTCGCGTGTGCCATCCCTTTGCCTCAGCGAGTGGCGTATTCCAGACATCTACAAACTCCGTGCCTAGCTGAAGGGTCATGTGCGGGAACGTCACACCGGGTTCGATAGGTCCTGCCAATTTTCCTGACAAGCGAAACGGAATTGTCATCACAGGACTCGTAACAAAATTTAATTCTTTTCCTTCGCGATCAAACTCCCAGCCAGCGAAACGGTAGTTCAAATATGGTGCTTGGAATGGCCCTAGCCACGCTTTGCCCAAAACCCGCTGATAGACGCCGTAGGTTAAGAAGGAGTCCGGATCAGCCGTGGCAGACGAATTCGTCTTTATTTGTCCGAAGAAGCCGAGCTTACCCCAGTAGTGAGAGTCCGTTTGGATAGCCTTCATGTACCCGGCAAACGCATCAATGTCCCAGACTGGGTCTCCATCGACGACTCCCGTGTAGGAACCACTAAAATAGATATCCGAATCATCTCGCCCTGTGGCCGATTCCAGGGGACTCGTCTCCTGGCCAGAACCTCCGCTCTTCGGCTTCACGACTAAGTCAGGATCTACGTGCAGAATCGTCGTGTCGTTCACCAAGCTTACGTCCAGATCGTCCCAGTCTTCCGGGAGATCTTGCGTTAGTTGAAGAATAATCGTGTGCTCGGACTGTCCCGTGAAGCGGGATGTGTCCACTCCCACCACTGTATGTCTGTTCACTTTGTCGGATGCTTTGCTATACACGATCCAGTAGTCAGCGCGTTGGACTTCTGTAATATTGGGCACAGGATCAGCGAAATGAACAAGAACGATTCGGCGATCGTTGTTATCAACACCGACTGCATCAATTTTGGGATCATCCGCACCGCGAGACGAGCATCCGAAGCAGAGCATCAGAATAAAAAACACGGCGGTCCTTAACATCGTGTATCACCCCAGTCTCCCGAGCCCCTCGATCTCACTGGCTCTCGGCGCGTTTTGAATTACAAAGACAACCCTGATCAGCGTGGTATCCGAACTATCAGGAATGTCATCAATGTCCATGCGATATCCGGCCTTCCGGATTCCTTCGAACACGCACGACTGGAACGCGATACCGTCAACGCCGAGTTCTGCGAGTGTCCGCGAAAGGTTTGCCGGGGTTGTCTTGGCGCAGAACGTCACAATCACCACCGCGCGTGCATGGCCTAAGAACGGCAAGTCTCCGCCCGACGTGTCCGCCCGCATTGGTTCTAACAATTCGTCCTGGCTGATATGTCCAGCAGCAAGTTTTGCTGCCGACCACTGCTTGGTTTTTTCGGCACTCGTTCGAGTCCCTATCGGAGCTGCTGTCTTTGGCTTTTTTTGCTTCATCGTTGTCCTATTCTCCGAGTCCGACAGTCGGTCCGATTCCCGAACGACGGCTACGACTACCAACGAAGCTCAGCTAATCGCCAACTAAACCTTCGGAGTAATTCTCGTTTCTGGCCGCGGCCTCGGTGCACCATCACAAAAACATTCCTTTCCGTGGAACCATCTTTCTGCAAGATCGGCTAGTTCGTGTGTTGCCTCTGTAGCCCAGTGTTCTTGGCCCGAATTCCACCGATACCAGGAGGGCTCGCCCATCCCGTGGATCACTTTCCAAATCTCTTCGTCTTGCGGAAGCGGGTTCCGATAGCTGTTACCGAATCTCTCTAAAGTCGTTTCCAAACAACACATGCTCGAGCGGTATCGAATCCACGCATGGTTCTCCCAATTGAACTCGGTCAGGAGCGCCTGCGCCGCCCTCCGTCCGCGATCGCTCATCGTCTTGATGACCCCGGCGTCCATCTTCAGGTTTAGGCCGCCTTCCCGATCGGTATGGCTGATGTGCACAATTCTGTCGCGATATCCCGGGATGAACATCTGCACGTTGTCACGCCAGTTTTGCATGACGTTCAGGATGGCACCGACGAATCCGAAAAGACCGTGACTCTCAAACCGATTCCACGAGGGCAGAAGGCCTTCCTTGTTACTCGTGGGCAGCCAAACATAATCATCCTCATTATCATGGTCGGGATGAGGCGACTTCAGATCGATTCCAAACGTCGGCCAACGCGGAAGTGGCGAATCAAAAAAATGAATCGGAAAATTGCTGCTAATCCCGCCGTCCGAAAACCAACACCGCTCTGCCAGCGTTGGCTCACTCTTTGGTTTCTTGAAATTCCGCTGGAGTGTGAAATCAATCGCGTACAGCGGAACCGCGCATAAAAGGATCGGGAAACTGAGACTCATTCGAATAGCAACGATAATGGGTAAATCACGCATTTCGGGTAGCGGCAGAAGGTGCTCATCCTGCGCGTTACGTACTGTTCGATCGCTTGCTGCTTGATGCTTCACCATCCAGTCGACGACCTCAGCCGGGAAAAACTTGCTCCATTCCTTAGGGCTCCAATAAAACCCCTTGGACTCAAACGGAATACGTGATGGACATCCCAACGTTAGATTCGTCGTCATCACCTCCAGATTGATCGCCCGTTTCTGCTGTTCAGTGCAGCGAAGTTGGGCCGGTTTTTGATCCTCTCCCTCATAGGCCGGAGCCTCCCACAAATCTCTAAAGGTGAGCGGCACGCCGGCATCTTGTCCTGATATCTCGTTCAGCAGCGAATAGAGCCAGTTGGTTAGAGGTGGTGTTCCCGGACGCGACTCGGGATCGAAGCCCGTGCAAAATCCAAACCAATTCTTAAGAAGAGAAGTAATTGCTTCCTTGACGGCGTTTCGCAACACCAAGCAAGGGACTAAGATCACAGACCCAAGGAAAGCGAGCAGCGCATACGGAATCCAACTTCCCTTGAGCCACGATCCCAGCAGTGCACTGAATGCCGCTGCCACCAGAACCGCAACGGCAAAGGGCCCAAAGAAGTTCACAACCAACTTTCGGAAAACCGCGACCCACACCGACCGATTCGACTGTTTTGCCGACATTCCCGCAAGGAGAACTTCAAAGATTCTTTTTGTAGCGGGATCGGGCCGGAATAGCGACAGCAGGAAACTATTGCCAGCAAGTTCCTCAGGAAGTTTCGCCACTCGATCAAACCCGCTATCTTCTCTCGCGCGGCGACGGCGGCATTCGGCTGCAGCAGTGACTCCGGCTGCGATTGCTCCGGCTGAAGTTCCTCCGATATTTTTGAACCAATACTCGGTTGCGAGTTTCTGAACGGCAAGTGGATAGACGACACCACTCGTTACACCGCCCTTCATCACGAGGTCGCAATATTTTTTCTGGGCCTTCAATTCCGTCATGACGCCTCCCGAACCCTGCTGGCGCTGCGTAACGAAGCCAGAACCTAGATCGCCCCGCAGCCAAGCAAACCGAACTCGGCAATCGCACAGGCGCGAGCACTTTCAGCCGCGCCTTCCGATGCGCCGTGAAACAAAATCGTGAGCACTGCGGTATCTTCCGTGCAATTGAGAGGCCTGGCAATCCGCTGTCAGCAATCCCAGGGACGCTCACGGAAGCGGCGGGGATTTTAGCTATGAGACGCATCATGCGAGCTGCAGCCGAGTACCAAACGTTGTGTCCGCCTCGGCCAAGGTGTCGTCGGCTTCTAGCGCATAACCCATTAGATGATCGGCCGCTACGAGAACACCGCACCATTCGCTCGCCGCGGTCTCCAGCCATCCCCCCGAATCGCCTTGCGTAGGCACGGTCGCGAGCGCCGCGCGGACGCGGGGACTGACGATGCCCCCCGGGGACGGCGGACGCACCTCAAACATGTTCTCGAAACATACGTTGCTGTTGCCCGGGCAATACGTCATCACGTGGCCGCCGACCTCAAACGTGTTGACCTGGGTCACGCCACCCCGCAAAACGATGCTCTGCTTGGACGCGATTTTCGCAGCCACGCCGGCAACAGCGTTTTTGACGGTCGCACTACCCAGGTCGATGAGCGCAAGGTCCAATTTGTTTGCGCCCGAACAGCCGGTCGTGCAAGATTGTCCCGCGGTAAGCTTACGCGGCACCTGTGAGTGCGAGCAGGCACCGAGATGTTTTCCCGAGACGCTCACGCTGGCACCTTTCGAGACCACGTGTCCGCAGGTGGCGGCATAAACTCCGCCTGTGTTTCTATCGCGTAGAAAGCCGCCTATTGTCCCGGGCACACCACTCGCAAGACACGTATCGCCAGCAGACACAGCGAGCCTCCCCATCGGTCGCGTTTCGACCAACGCGAAAAAGTTTTGGCGTCTGACAAGCGCGACGAGCTGCTCACGTGTCTCCAACAATTCGGGGCCTGCCGGCTTAGCGATCACCTTTACGACAAATGGCACAGCCGAATTTGGCACGCGCCTGTCGGAATGCTCAAAGATGCGGGCGGATACGCCTTCGGTCCATCCCGTCTTTTCCATCCACTTGAAGTCGATAGCGTCGCCTTCGAAGGTTTCAAGATGCACTAGCTCTTCGGTGGCGACGAATGGCAAGGGCCAGCGCATATCAAATGCATACAGGTTTAGTCCTGCGCGATCCAGGCGATAGGCCAACAGCCAGAGCGGATTGATGTCGAGCACGACGCCTTGGGTTACCGTGTTAGCGGCGGCTTCTGCGACGAAGCCTGTGAGTCCTTCAATGCCGTCAACATATTGGCGCAGTACATGCATCTACGGTTTGCCTACGGGTGCCGCTACGGGTTTCTCTTCGGGTTCGAGAAGCCAGGCAGCTAGAGCGGCAATGGCTTGACCGATGATCGCAATCCAGCCGATGAACCACGACCCAAGCAAAGGAGCTGCTAGCGGATATCCCCATGCAAGAAAAGCAATCGGGGACGCGACAAGATGCGCCTTTCTGACGACGCCCGGCGGCGCCTTAAGTCCAAAATATGTGAGCGTGCCTGCGCAGAAGAGCGCCATCAGGCCCACCGCGATCCACGGCGCGATGGACACGTCGGGCCTAGCGGAGACCAGGCCACCGATCGCGATCGTGTAGAAACTTATGATCTCTGTGGGAAGGTATTTGGTGAGTCTGCCCTTGAATCCGTCCGGCGGCTCCGTGGTGCCTGCTGCCAGACCTGGGCGCTTTGGTACAACAAAGCGGCTCATAACGTGTTCTCCTTCCTACAATTCCAAATTGTTGCTAAACCGAACCGTCACAACAGCACGCTGACCCAATCTGGGAAACCGAAAGTGAGAATTAGTTTTTGGATAATTACATAAATATTTAATAAGTTCAAGTTGGTTATCGATAGAATTATCGACGGTTTTCGGCCATAAGTCTTACTTGCGAAAGTAGGTCATTGGTGGACTAGGTCGGCCGGCAAAACAAATAAACCTGAACCCGTATTTTTTGATGAAATGTAATGCCGCTTTTGCATTGCCCTGGGCCGGACCAAAATCGAGCAGCCAGTTGTTGCCATCGGCGATCTTCCAGCGTTGGCCGATCTGCTTAATGGCGATTGTGTTCGGGTTGAAGGGGATGGCGTCTTCGCCGACCATCGGCCCCGACGGTGCCTGTCCTTGGGAGTTCAGCCAGTACATCATGGGATGCTCGCCTGGGCAAGAAGGACGGCCCACGAAGCAGATGAAAGAAAGCCCGTAGTGCTTGATGATGGCAACAGCACGCTCCGCTGCTGTACGCTTCTGGTCGAAATCGAGGATCCAGTGGTTGCCGTCCACCACTTTCCAGCGGGTTGAGATCTGCACGGCGGCGACGTTATTCGGGTTGAGGCTCAGGCGGTCTTCGACGATAAATGGGGCATCAATTTCGGTGACTGTATCGCCATGAATGCGGAGTCCGGTCCACATAGTGTTATCACCGTAACAATCCTCCGTCACCACGTGCTTCGAATTGGTGGTCGACTGTAAGGTGTAATCCCCATCCTGGAGGTTGTCGATGACGATGTACTGGCATGGCAGCCCGGAGCTATAGAGATCGGCCCAACCCCAAGATATACCTTGATTCGCGTTGCAGTCTTCGAACTTGCCGTTCGGGACTGCCAATGGATGGATTCTTTCCACGTCGATAAGACAGAAAGCCTGCTTGTGACCAACCTCAACTTGTTGACCGGATGTGTTGTACATCTTGAACTCGTTGAAATCCTTTAAGTGATAGTGACCGTGGGCGGCGGACCAAACAAACAAATCCGGCCGCGCGGCCGGTGAGCCGACCACCAGGTCGGCATCGCCAGTGTTGTGGGAGAGAAAGTCAAAGCGCAAGACACGGTGAGCGCCGGGTGTCACACAGCCGTCCTGAACGTCGTGGTCGTTGGGACCGAATGTCTCGCGACGAATGTAGAAATTCCTGACAATGGTAACGAGATTGACTCCCATTTTGGTTCCTCCGAAGAAGTGATGTAGTTACCTGCCCTGCGTTTAATGCAAGAAAAATGTTCGACGATCGCATTGTTGCCGTGTTCATCTCGACTGCGCTTGTTTGGATCGCGTTTGAGGTAACCTGGGCAAGCGTAGTCACCCTTCTTCCCGCTCAGCCTCACGGCTACAGTCCGATTTACAGTTAGGCGATGCGAAAGACCTCGTCGGCTTATGATTTGCGGACAGTAGCCGCGCCACAGCCAAGGCCAACGGTTGACCGGCTGCGTCCTCGTAATACGTAAACCCCGGCGAAGGGTTCACCTCGAAACAAAACCAATGCCCATCATTTGTGAGTCGAAGATCGATCCCGGCGAAGAGTAGTCCCAAGGCAACAGTGACGGACCGGCACCGCGCAACGACGCCGCGCTGAATTGTCGCGGGTCTGACTTCCGCCGCGGGCCCGCTGCGGGCAGCATAGCGGTAGTCGTCCGCCTGCGAGAAGATTTCGCAAGCGTACACGTCGTTGCCCACGACGTGTACCCGGTAGTCACGGCCAACAATGTATTGTTGAAATTGTGTTGGGCACCACCTCAAGTCAGCAAGGCGCCCACCATCGGTTGAGGAAAGCCGGGAGACGATGCTTCGTACGCCGCTGACCGACTTGAAAATGATCTCGTCATGTTGAATCCGTAAGGTTTCAAGCGCCGCAGAACTGGTAGTGATCAACGTATCGGGCACATCAAACCCGTGAGCGCGAATGAGGTCGGCTTGATACGGTTTCGAGCTATTGCTAGCGGCAGCGCTCGGACGATTAAGAACAGCAGCGGGCGTCAAATCGGCCCAACTCAACAAAATCTCGTCCACGCGTAGCGCATGGCGCCACAACGAACTGTTGTCTCCCGCCCGCGCGACATCCGGGAGTCTGCGCGTGTCGTGAGGGCGGAGGTAAACCGCCGTCACATCTTCCAGACGAAGGGCTGCGCCATTGCTGCGGAGAGTGCCGGACATGGTGCGCCCAACATGAAAACGCACGTGCGTGTCGCTGACCTCGCGTTGGTCGAGAAAGAAATAAGGGCTCCCAAGAATGTCGAGAGCATTCTTTACGGCGGCCATGGGCGGATCATCGGGCAATCCCCACAACAGTGTCGTCATGTTCAGAACACCTCATTCCAAAATGACCGAACAGCGCGTGCTTGACGGCTTCGTTGCCGAGATCAATGCAGCAAGAAGCAAACTGCACGTTCCGTTTCTCAAAATAAACAGTCAGTGTAGTTACGTCGGCGATGTGCGCCAACTGAGTGGCATAGGCCCCCAAGGAGGGATCGTTTGTGCCAATGATCTCTTCCCCGACTACAGTTATGACCGAATCAGCAGCACAGAGATGGACGTCGCTGGCACAGTCGCGATCGAACTCAACGACGGGAATGCCCTGCTTTGCTGCCTCGGATATCCATCGTTCCCGTCCCCAAGCCGGACCGGCTAAATGGCCTGGAGTGGGCCTATTCACTACCGGACAGCGGAGGGTGGACAGCCAGGCCACTAGAAACGCATGCATCTCCGCCGCGGCGTAGTCTCGCTCCTCAGGTACCATCCGCAGAAGTTCATGCGGCATTACGCACGGAAGTCTAGTAAAGACCCCTGTTATGTCTTTTGTCGGAATGCACTCGCCGTCAGCGATCATGACGCCGGACTCCGGAAAAGAAGGGCGAAATACCCAGCCCTCAACGGAGAGATCGTCTGGCGTCAACAGGCGGACACCGTCACAGCATCGATCCAATTCTGCGGCTTGCTCATCCCACCTGCTTGCGAGTACGAGAAGCATATTGAGCGTCGTCAGCCCTTCTTGCTGCCAGGTTTCTCAGTCGTGATCCGCCCACCAACATCCGGGCGCTCTGCCGGCCGAATGAATGCCTGCCCAGCGGCCAGTTCCAGCTGTGCCACGCGCTGGGACAGATGCTGAATCTGGACCGCCGGGTCGCCAGGATTGAAGACGCCGCCCTCGAAAATGTCTTTGTCCTTTTCCTTGATGAACTTTTCGGGATGCTCTTTGATTTCCTTGAATTCTTTGTGTTCCTTGATTACTTCCTTGTGCAGATCCTTATCCTTGATGAGCTCCTTGATGTGGATCTTGTGATCGATGATCTCTTTGCCCAGCCTTTTTTGCAGCCCCGCCCAGTGATTCCACCAGTTCGTAATCAAACCGTGGAGCTGATAAAAATGCGTGCTTAGGGGAGAGGTCATCGGGTTGAAAAGCAACGGCTCGTTGTAAGCCGTGCCGGCTGCGTTATGGAGGAAGTTGTTATGGATGCCGGTCTCGATGAAAATCCCCAGTTCATCTGAGGTCGCAAAAGCAGGTGAGTTCGTCGTTATGCGAGTTTCCTGGGCTGCCCACGTTGTATTCCAACCAGCAGCGACAGTCTTGAGTTCTGGGGGTATCGCAGCCCATGCAGCCACCGCTGCTTGGTCATTTCCGGGCTGAACGTCATACCAGGTGTGGAAGTGCGTAAGGAATGAACGATGAAAGGTAAAGAACTCCAATCCTGAACCGGGAGAGCCCATCGCGAAAGTCCTTCCACCCATTTCGGGATGACCAGGGTGCATGTGCCAGTTCGAATGCTCGTCGAGTAGCGACTGCGGATAGTTCGGAATTGTTGGCATGATATTTCTCCTTAAGGACTAGTCCACGATTGCGGAACCTCAAAACCAGTTGACGAATCTGAGAGTGCTATCCGACGACGCTCTCCTCAGAGACAGGCTCTTCCTATTAGTGATCGCCCGAATCAAATCGTGTCAGACGTTAGCGACTTACTTTTCGCCCGGCACGAGGTACACCGCCCGGATCACAGCCAGCTCACCAGACGCTTGCAGGGTGACTCGCTCTCCCTTCGCGACTTGCCACAGTTCCCCGCGATGACGTTGCGTGCGACTTGCTTCCGCAAAAGAGGCAATGGACCCGGCGCGAACTTCGAGAAAGCCCTCGTATTCCATAGGCAACGTCACTGGCTTACCCGCCTGCACAACCATCGTGCGAATCTCGATCCGAGAACGGAGCTGCGGCAAGGATTGCTTCATGAGCGTCGCCTGCTTCGCGACTTCAGGGGCCCCGGGAACCGGCTGAAATTCAAACGCCGGGTGCACAACAGCGGCCGGGCGGACAGGTTCTGGCGGGGTTGGCTCCAGCTCTTTCTGCTTGCAGCCGGCGCACAACAAAACCTGGAGGGCCATGACGAGTAGGCAGCACCTCCAAGCCTTGCAATGGATTGTCATCAGCTCTCCTCGCTCTCCACTTGGCTGTTCTACTTGCCCAGCGAATAGAGATGGCCACCAGCAGTGGCGACATATACGCGGCCGCCCGAAATAGCTGGAATGGCTTGGATCGAACCAGTCAAGGCAAGGTCTTTCACGATCACTGGCACGCCGACATTCTTGAATCCTGCGGACGAGCATAGGAATCCCGAAGGTATGCTCGGATAGCTGCAGACGAAGGTGGTTGGAGCCAACACGTCCGTATCGGCGACGGCAAAGAAATGGTGCGGTGTGGCCGAGGTATCGAATGGACTCCAAGTGCCCAGGTAAATTACGCCGTTGGCCACACTAATGCCCCCGGCATTGGCAGGTAGATTCGGAAGGATCCAACGGACGCGATCAGCGTCGGATGCGCAGACATTCAGCGAATGCAAGCGATTGAAAACTTCCTGTTCCGAATGCCCGGGTGGAGGCTCTAGATCGAGGCCTCCCCCAACGATGAATAGATGATCACCGTCGACCGCGCCCTGACGCTTAAAGTCGCTGTCACCGTGCCCATCATCCTGAAACGGAAGGCTTGCGACGGGAGGAAAGGACCAGCGAGGACATTCCAAACTGTGGCCAGGGTACGAGCATGCCGGGTTGGAGAATGGTCCGCCAGTCTTGATATCAACGGCGTGGACAAAGCCATCCTTCTGAACCGATATGGCCAAGCTGCCGCAACTCACCTGTCCAACAATCGGAGACGCCGCGAAATCCGGATCAAAATCGTGCTGAATAGCTACCGGCTGTACTTGCCAGAGTACATTTCCATTGTGCCAATCAAGTTTTAGAATGCTGTTGGTGTAATCCGGGGAGGGGATCACACTGCAGTTACTGCCGCCTTCGTGGAGGCAGCTATTTCCAGTGGTGACGACGACATTGCCGCTAGGCGTAATCGCCGGCGAACTCCAGATTCCCCCACCTGGCGCGAGGCCGCCTACAGCGGAGAAGTTGAAGCCGGGATCAAGCGCTCCATTGGAGAGATCAATCGCATAGATTTTTCCCACAGTAATCGGAGCGTCAGGTCGTTTAGCAGAAACTCCGACATAGGCTCGCCCGTGCGCGATGGCAGGCGACGAATAGCCGATCTTAGAGGTCCCACTTGTGGAAGCGATCACCGCGGACTTCCATATGCATTGGCCCGTTCCTTCGTCCAATGCCCACAGGCGGCCGTCGCCACCGTTAGAGTTGGGGTCTGGCGCGCCGAAGATGACTGCAGTGTGACCGGCGACGTTCGAAACGACTGCTGCACTCGAAGCAATACCGGGACCGGAAGGATTCCCAGAGCCCGCTGCAATGAGCATCGGCGCCGTAGTCGTGCCACATGCGTCGGGCGGATTGGGAACAGTTGTCGGAGGATATTGCCACCGAACCTGCCCCTGGTTGGCACCCGTGGCATGGATCGCATAAAAATGTCCATTCAGGGAGCCAACGTAAACGGTGTTGTCGTATACGGATGGCGAGGCAGTGAGAGCCCCACCACCTGGGACTGAAAAATCCCAGAGTACATGCAACGTTGAGACTGTCGATGCGTTCAACACGGATTCGTTAGGCTGACGGGAGAACTGGGTCGAATCGTGACCGTAGGCGCGCCAAGATGTGTCGGCACAACCAGAAAAAGCGATCGCAAACAAAATCAGTGCCGACAGACCTCCATGCCGGAGCGTTATGAAAGACGTCATCGCCCGTGCCTCCACGGTGTTCACCGGTTTCCTTCAAAGATGTAAATTGCGCGAAGGACAGCTACTTCCCCGGAATTGTGAATCGTGAAAGAAGTGCCCTTGTCCACTAGCCAGAAGTCACCCTGGTGCCGCTCTTGTTTTTGCTGATCGGTAGTCATCGTCACCGCTCCCTGGCGCAATTCCAAAAGGATGCGTGTGGGGGTGGGTATTGATTCGGTCTCGCCGCGACCCATCACCAGGTTCCGGATCTCTAGACGGAGAGGGGCCGATTTGAACTGGATCTGAATGGGAGGGGTGGCCACTACCCCTTTCGCCAGAAGCTCGAATTGCGAAGGCTGACGCGTTTGGTCTTTGCCGTGGTTATCTGACTGATTTATACCCTGTGCCAAAACACAGAGAGCCAACGAAGGAAGGAATAGCAGGAAAACGAGAAGGCTCGATTGATGTCGCGACACGAGCATACCGCCAGCCTCCTTGGATACAAGAACACGGCGCGGCTAAGAAACGATTCAGCGAGTCTCGACACTACTAAAGTGTGCGGATCGCTGTGCGTAGGCTGTCTAGGGGCAAAGAGGGCAAGCCGAATTGCTGACACATTCGAGCTTTCGATCAACGCCGACCTGGCGACGCAATGGCGAAGCCGTGAGTGTCGAGAGTGTAGGAGTGCGCCGGTCGACTCGACAACATCCGGAGAGGAGAGTCGCTGCCCCTGCCAGTAGGCTAGGTGTTCAGACAGGTACTTGACTTCAGCCGCTAACAACCTCATAGTGCCTGCCTAATAAGGTCCCCACTTCTGACCGGTAACGATCGGCGGCGAGGGCCACACCTGTTGACAGTGACTCGAGTAGGTGAACCATGTCTCGGGCCATATCGCAAACCCCTGTAGCTGTTTGTTGTGTCACGGAAAACTGTCTTGTACAGGCCTATCTACTTGGCCTGCTGCGCGCAAATTCGCGTTTCCGCTTGTTGAATTGGGAGCGTTACGCACGAGTGTCACCGACGGGTTGGCAGGATACCGTCTTCGTCATAGATCAATGCGGCTTGGACATTCCCTTGTGTGAGTGTCTCAAGAAATTGAGGAGCGTTTTCGTCAACCCAAAATTCCTTGTGCTTGACTATGAGAAATCAAGGCAGGAAATCCTGCGGCTTCTCATCATGGGAACTCAAGGCTTCGTAGCACACTCGACCGTGTCTGAGGTCCTGAGTCGCGCGATCTTGCGCGTGGCCGCCGGACAACTATGGGTGCCGCCGGAAGTCTTGCAGGAGTTTCTATGCGAGATTGGTCACATCCTTCGGAAGGATCTCCAAAGGCAAACCACCACGCCTCGCGAAGGCGAGATTTTGGAACTTATTCGCAAGCGTCTCTCAAACAGGGAAATCGCCGATCTCTTGAAAATACGCGTGAGCACCGTGAAATTCCACGTCTCCAATATTTTCTCGAAAATGCACGCTACCAGCCGGCGTGAGCTGGCCGCTGATCCCTTCCGTAAGTTCGGAAGAATCCTGACAAACTAAGATGCGACTCTCTGTCAGCACACACGAGTTCACTCCGTCGCAAGCCGCTCTGATTGCTACCGTGGAGCGAACCCGTTCACCGGGCAAGATCACACCGCTGTGGACCTGCGCTTTTCAGGCCTCGCCCGGCTTGCCGACTATGAATACTCTGTTGGATCTGGACAATCTCGCGCGATTCACCAAGCCCAATCCGCAATCACGACTTGAGTCATACGTTGCACGCACGAACTCTCTTTTTTCAATCGGACTTCGCAGGTCCCGAGGATCCGCTTAATTAGCTTTGCGGGTGTGCTTCGATGAGACTAGGGCACTTAATTCGACTCTTGCCGATCCTCTTGCTCGTCCCCTGTCTGCCGAATCATTTGAATGCTCAAACAACGACTTCAGGCGGATTGACGGGTGTTGTGAGTGATCCGAGCCATGCGGTGGTGCCCTATGTGAATGTCGAGATCCGGGATAACACCAAGGGAACCACGCAAGCGACCAAGACCGACAGCGACGGAGTGTACTCATTTTTCTTTGTCGCGCCGGGTAGCTACATGCTGACCGTTTCCCATCCCGGCTTCCTTGAAGAGAGCCAGAAAATAAATGTACTGCTGGGGCCGGCGGGTACACGCAATGTCACGCTCAAGCTTGCTGGAACCAGCGCGACGGTCAAAGTGACCGATGAGATTCCGTTGCTGCAGGCGGAGAACGGCGACGTTTCAACCACCGTGAGCCGGCAGCAGATTACTGAAGTGCCCAATCCGGGCAACGATCTCACTTACATCGCGCAGACGGCTCCAGGCGCGGTGATGAATACGGATACCCTCGGCATCAGTTACGCGGGGAATGTGTCGATTCTGGGAATGCCGGGCACTTCCAATTTATTTACTATAAATGGAATAAATGATAATAATATATCTGCGAATGTCAACAATAGCGGCGTGACCGGAATGATGCTGGGCACCAACGAAGTACAAGAAGCGACCATTGTCAGCGACGGCTATTCCGGGCAATGCGGCGGCGCGGCGGGATCCAACATTAATTACCTGACCAAATCCGGTGACAACGCGTTTCACGGGAATCTGCTGTACTACTGGAACGGAAGCCTATTGAACGCCAATGACTGGTTCGACAATGCGCAGGGCAATCCGAAGCCATTCGATATAGCGCATCAGTGGGCCGGCTCGCTCGGTGGTCCGATTAAGAAAGAGAAGTTGTTCTACTTTTTCGACGCCGAAGGGATACGGGTCATCCTCCCAAACCAACAGCAGGTGGAACTACCAAGTGCGAAATTTGAAGCCGTAACCATGACCAATATCGATTCCGTTTTCGGAGCAGGATCGGCGTCGCACAACTTCTACCGGCAAGTCTTCGATATCTACAACCAGACGCCGGGGGCCAGTAAAGCAACGCCCGGCGGCTTTGCGCCCGGCGATCTAGGATGCAACGGATGGCAGGGGCCACAGGGGCTGGGCACCACAGATAACTGTGCGGTCCATTTCTATGAAAATATTGATGCGCCATCCAACGATTCGCTGGTGTCGGGCAGAGCGGATTGGAACTTCGCCGCCAATGACCGCGCTTTTCTGCTGGTGCAGTATAACTTCGGGAATAAGGCACTCACTCTCGACCCGGTGAACGCGCTGTTCGATTCCTTTGCGAAACAGTCGGCCTGGCAGGGGCAAATTAGCGAGACGCATACCTTTGGCCCAACCGCCGCGAACCAGTTTCTGCTGGCCGGGACTTACACCTATGGCGTAAGGAGCGTTGCAGATCCGGCGAAGACCCACGCTTTTTTTCCGTACGTCTTGAACTTCTTTAACGCGAGCGGTCCATTTTCCGATCTCGGAGGATGGGATTTTTTCTATGCGTACCCGAGCGGGTCGGGAAACACCACCTTCCAGATATCCGATGACCTGGTGAAGACCTATGGCAAACACAAAATTGGAATCGGCGGCAGCTTTTTACGGGCCTACAGTACCGGATTCGGCTATACCTTCAGTGGCGTCGGGCAACTGCTTCCGCTCTCAGTTGACGCATTTTATTGGGGAGGGCTGGACCCGGACCCATTGAAGCAAGGGACCGACAAAACACTTCTATGGCAGACATTTCCACTCACGACCGAACAACGGATTCAAGCCTATAGCCTCGGGCTGTACGCGCAGGACGAATGGCACGCGCGCAGCAATCTGAAGCTGACCGTCGCATTGCGTGCCGAGCATGAGTCCAATCCGGTGTGCGTGGCGCGTTGCTTTGCGCGGTTCACCGGGCCTTTTTCATCCATCAGCCACGACCCCGCGCAGCCCTACAATCAGGTAATCCTGAATCATCAAAAACAGGCCTTCCCGAATACCGACAGCGTGGTATGGTCGCCACGGTTCGGTTTTGCCTGGCAACCTTTAGGTGTCTCGCACAACATGGTGCTGCGGGGCGGAGTCGGAATCTTTTATAACTGGCAGCTCGCGAACGTCGCCGGAAATCTGATTTACCTTGCCAATTTCTACAACGTTTCTGGCTTTAATCTCGCTCCCGGAGAAAAGAACAGTCTCTCCAAGAACGCGGCAGCCTTTAATGATGCGTATGTGAAGGCACTGGCCAACGGCGGGACCCTCGCGCAGATTCAGGCCGTGGATCCGTTCTTTGCTCCTCCTGGGTTTAACAATCCCGCAAGCATCATCCATTCTCCGCAATACCAGAAATGGAGTTTGCAGGCCCAGCAGAGGTTTGGCGCGGCCACTTCGTTGACCGTCGGCTATATCGGATATCACGGAATTCATGGTTTTTATGGAGATCCGAACGTGAATGCGTGGGGCTTTGGTACATACCCTGCCGCGATTTGCTCGCGTCCTCCGGTTCCACCGTGTGCCGACCCAAGATTTGGCGTAGTAACGGAGCTGAAAACTTCGGCGATATCCAACTACCACGGCATGGTGGCATCCTTCGAACACCGGTTTACAGAATGGGGGCAGGGATTTTTCCAGGCGAACTACACGTATAGCCACGCTCTGGACGAAGTCTCCAACGGAGGCCTGGGCAATTTTACCTACGGCAGCTCGCAGGCTCCCGACGACGCTAAAAATCTTCGGACAAGCTACGGGCCAGCCGATTACGACGTTCGGCACAACCTAAACGCGAACTACGTTTGGGAATTGCCGCTGAAAGAGTTGTTTCGTGGGCACGGCCGGGATTTGGTGATGAAAGGCTGGCAGATATCGGGAACGGTCTTCGCGCGAACGGGCTATCCGTTCACAGTGTTTGACTTTTCGGAACAAGGCGTACTCAACAGCCAGAATTTCGGAGGAGTTTTTTACGCGGTGCCGGCGGCCCCGCTCGGTCCGCTGGGACCCTGCGGGAAAGGAGCATCCTACACCTCTCCAGTGGTTCCGTGCTTTCCGCAGCAACAGTTGAATGGTTCACCAAGTCCGGGCGCCTTGTTCGTGCAATCAGGCTGCGAAACGGGATACAACTCGGGTACTCTGCCAGGTATGGGTGGTGCCTGCAGCGGCCCAAGCGTGACCTTTGCGCAAGGCCGCAATCGTTTTCGTTCAGACAAATACTTTGACACCGATTTTTCGCTGGCGAAAAACAGCAAAATTCCCCGCTGGGAAAATGGAGTTCTGACGATCGGGGTGCAGGTCTTCAATCTTCTTAACCATGCCAATTTTGGATTTCCCGACCCCGGTATCTCGGACGGGACCTTTGGTCAGATTTTTTATCTGGAGCAGCCGCCAACTACGGTCCTCGGATCGGGGCTCAACGCGAATGCTTCGCAACGAATGATTCAACTGCGCGGGCAGATTCGATTCTGATCTCACAAAGTAAGTGTTCCCGCGATTCAGTTGCGTACAACTAGCCGCGCAACTGTCGTTCAGAAGTTTTCCATCAGCCATAGGTTACTTTCGACGTTCCAAGCGCGCATTGCGATGTGGCGGCCGTCGGGCGAAGGCACACCCCAGGTGTCGATGCCGCCCGGCTGTTCCCACAGAGGACTCGCGTTGCCATGCAGGTCCACGTTCAGCAGCACGGCTCCTCGGGCCTCGAAGCTGGAGACAAGCAGACCCTTCCCATCCGCTGTCCAGTTCACACTGGAAAGAATCTTCCATCCCTTCACAGTGATATCCTGCGGCGCCCTGCCGTTCAGGGAAAGTATTTGGAATCTCCCTTCGCGTTTCTTGAGGACGGCAATGCGCGTGCCGTCGGACGAAAGGTCCCAATAAAAATCGGCCATGACGTCGGTTTTCCATTCGGCAAGCTTGCGCCCCCGGCCATTCACCGGATCGAGAGCTGAGAACACTAGCTGCTTGCGATCCGCACTTCGTTCAGCGATTGCGCACAAAGTTGCTGGGTACCGTGCGCACCGTGGACCTCCGTCTGTGCTAGCCGTCAACACGAGCTGTGGAGATCCTCCCATGACTGGAACGCGCATTAATTTGCCTGCCGCTTTTTCCGAAGACAGCACGTAGATAACCCAAGCGCCATCCGGGCTTAGGCAGCCAGTACTATCCGGATCCTCGCCTGCCTTTCCCGTGACGAGCGGTTCCGCGAAATCTTGGTCGAGACGTTGTTTGAAAAGCACGCTTACATCAGTTCGACGGTTCGAATAAAAAATAACGGACTTGCTATCGGCGGTCCAGGCGAATGGCTCATTCCAACTTTGCTCCATGGTGAGGCGGGTTGGTGTGCTGAGGCGCGTTCCACGGGCCTGAAGCTCAGCCACATATACATTGGTATTGGGTCTCCATTGCGAATAGGCAAGCCGTTTGCTATCCGACGTAGCGTTTACGGGGTTTGCGCAGATTCCCGCGAGGCTAGTGATTCGCTGAGGTTTCTCGATGAATTTGGTCATTCGCGGGTCCATTCGTGCTTGCCAGAGATTGCAGGTATACATGGACCCCCATTCGCCCAAGTTATAAATCAGCCGGCCATCCGGTAACCAGATAACACCTGAATTCAACTTTGTGTCAAACGGCGGAAGGATCGTTGTGAGAGGTCCCCCATTCAAATCGCCGCTTACGAAAACGAAGTTGTTGGGGGAACCCTCCGCCTGGACGTAAATGACCCGTTGGCCATCCGGCGACCAGGTGAGCCCTCCAATCGAATGGTTCTCATCGACGTCAAAAACCTTCCGCGTTTGCTCGCCGTCGGGCCGCATCACCCAGATTTCACGATCGCCAATCCTGTTCCGGTTTTTACCAAAGGAGATTAGAGAGCCATCCGGCGATATGGAATAAGCGACGGCCTCATCGATAATTCTTTGTGGAGGTCCCCCCGATAGGGAGACGATCCAAATGCCACTGCCCTGGGAAGTCCACTCGGAAGCGTCAGCTCCGCGCGGATGAGAATTGGCTAGAAGCCTGGTGCCGTCAGGAAACCAGGAGACAATGTCGTTCAAGCTTTCTTGATCAGTATTGAGCTGGACCGGCTGAGGAAATATCCGTGTCTCGCCGGTTTCGATGAGCTTGATGTGTATCCCCACCCGATCGATGAACGCCAGATATTTGCCATCGGGCGAGATAGCTCCGACCCCAACGCTGTTCTCGCTTGAGTTGCTGGTGAGTTGGCGTATTTTTACCGGAGGCATGGCTGAAGCGGACTGTAAGCGGCGTTTGACAAACCAGAAAGCCACAGTCGCGAGGAAGAGTACGACGATGCTTACCGCCGCCATAGTCTGCCAGCGAATGCGATGTCTTGGCTCGGTCGCCTCCTTTAAACTTTCCAGATCCGCGCGCATCTCCGAAGCGGATTGGTATCTTGCTTCGCGAATTTTCTCCAACGCGTGGTCAACGATTTTGCAGAGCTGTTCAGGAAGCTCGGGATTCACTTTGCGCGCGGGGCTGGGCATCTGGGTGAGGATGGCTTCCTGAAGCTCCGGCCCGGTGGAACCAGAGAACGCACGTTTACCGGTGGCCATTTCATAGAGAACCAAGCCAAAAGAGAACAGATCGGTACGCGCATCCAACTTTTCGCCGCGGACTTGTTCCGGAGACATGTAGCCTGCGGTGCCCATGGCCACGCCGGTGCGACTTAGAAAAGGGCTTGATGCAGTGAGCGACTCAGCTTCGTGAGCGGGAAGGTACGAATTGTGTTCGTCGCGGCGATCGGTGATTGGCGAGTTTTCTGGAGTAGATTCGGAAAGAGCCAGCTTGGCCAAACCGAAATCGAGAATCTTGGCCTGGCCCTCGGCAGTGACGAAAATATTTGCAGGTTTGATGTCGCGGTGAATGATGCCCTGCTTATGCGCCGCTTCTAATCCCGCGATGATCTGAACAGAGAGATCGAGCAAATTTGAGAGCGTCAGCGGAGGCTTTTGTTGCGGCGCGGTGCCGATCAGGTCGCGCAGAGTTTGCCCTTGCAACAACTCCATCGCCAGGAATGGTTGCCCTTCAAATTCTTCAACGCCGTAAATGGTGCAAATGTTGGGATGGTTCAGTGCCGAAGCCGAGCGGGCTTCGGACTCAAAGCGCTGCCGCGCAGCGACATCGCTGGCGATTTCTTCGGGAAGAAATTTCAAAGCCACGCGGCGGCCCAGCTTCAAGTCTTCGGCTTTGTACACCACACCCATTCCGCCGCCACCCAGAACTTCGAGCACCCGGTAGTGTGAGACTTTCTTGCCGATCAGCGTGCTGTCAGGAGTATGCAGTGGAGTTGGTTCAACGACCAGCGCAGGCGTCTTCTCGATTTGTTCTCGGTCTTCGCTGGAAATAGCTGGTCCGATCCAACGATAGCCACGGCGCGGCAGAGTTTCGACGAACCGAGGCTTTTCGGCGGAGTCGCCCAAGGCTTGACGGAGTCTGCCGATGGCGGTGTTGATGCTGTGGTCAAATTCGACGATGGTGTCATTGGGCCAAAGAGTGGTACGGATGTCCTCACGCAACACTAGAGTGCCCGGCTGATCGAGAAGCATAGTCAGAATGGTGATGGACTGGTCGGGCAGCCCGGTGCTGCGGCCGTCCTTGCATAATTCCCTGGCGTGGAGATCCAGTTCATACGCGGCAAAGCGAATGACCTGGGGTGGCTGGGGAGTGTTCATGCGAATGTCTTGCCGAGAATGTATCACTTCACCGTGCAGTTCTTCAATGGATTGGGCGATGATTGCCCGGCCTGTAGCGCAGATAACAATCCTATTTTCAACAAATTAGCCGTGTGGCCGTTTTGTTAGATGTATGTGATACCCGCTGCATTGAGTGTACTCGCGTGTTGCGCCAGAGTGCGTCCTGCAAGGCAACCGACGGTCAAAATTGGAGATTGAAAATGAAATTTCAGAGCAGCTACGAAACGATTTTTGTGAAGTTTTTTGTGATGACGCTATTTGCGGCGATGGCGATTCCGGCCGGTGTGATGGCGCAAAGCGCCGCCCCGGCGAATCCGCCGGCGCCCTTTCATCACTACAAGCTTATCGAGATACCGACTTTCGGAGGGCCCAACAGCTTTCTATCGGGCCCTGAACAGCAAGTATTGAATGACCAGGGAACCTTCACAGTCCTTGCGAATACGGCCACTCCGAATCCCAATGCGAGTTGCGCCATCCCTTTCAACCCCAATGACTGTTTTGTCGAGCACGCCGCTAACTGGCACAACGGCACGCTCACGGATCTGGAACTTCTTCCTGGCGGTGCAAACAGCCAAACCAGTGCGATCTCCGCAAGCGGGCTCGTCGCCGGTTTCTCAGATAATGGCCTCCTTGATGCTTCCGGCATGACGATTGGCCCTCTGGACGAAAGAGGGAAAGGTCACCGATCTCGGGGCCGTTCCAGGGGGAACCTCGAGCCTCGCCATTGCTATCAATAGCCTTGGCCATGTGGTTGGTCTTTCCGACAATGACATCCCCGACGCCTTCTCCATGGCCGGCTTGGCCAACCAGACAAGGGCATTTCTTTGGCAGAACGGAGTGATTAAGGACCTGGGTACTTTAGGCGGAGCCGACGCTATTGCGGCGTACGTGAACGAGGCGGGCCAAGTCGGTGGCTTTTCATACACGAACTCTGCTTTCAGCATGAACTGTACGTACCCACTCACCACCCACGCCTTCTTCTATGAAAACGGCAAGATGACCGACGTCGGCACGTTCGGCGGCAGTTGCAGCGTCCTTGGCTGGATGAACAATCGCGGGCAGATCATCGGCTATGCCAACACTCCGGATGAAAACAATCACGCGTTCGTCTGAGACAAACTAAGCGGGCTAAAGAATCTGGGCGAATTGCCCGGAGGACTTTATTCCGGTGCAGCGTGGATCAGCGAAACGGGTGAAATCGTAGGCGGGTCGGATGGTGGGACATTTTTCCACGCGACGCTCTGGAAAAACGGCGCGGTCATCGATCTCGGCACTGTGTATGGAGAAACATGCAGCGGCGCGAACGCGATCAATTCGGCAGGGCAGATCGTCGGGTTCGCATCGGCCGACTGTTTTAACGAAGACCACGCTTTCCTGGCGCAAAACGGCGCCATCGTCGACGTGAACACGCTGATTAGCGGGGGCGCGGGCGTGACGGTGGTGAACGCCTACGACATCAACGACCGAGGAGAGATTGCGGGTTGGGGACCGCTTCCAAACGGAGATGAGCGCGCCGTCCTGCTGGTGCCGTGCGACACAAATCATCCGAACATTCAAGGCTGTGACTACAGCAACGTGGAAGCCAGCAGCGCGAGTACATCTGCATCAGCGCCTCCGAAACCAGCCAGGTTTTCCAAAGCGAACATGATGATGCGCATTCGCGCCCGGATGGCGAGCCGCTACCGCCGATTTTAATTACTGAAGGTTATCCGGAAGTTCTGCTGCAAGACTGAGAAACGAACTGATGAGTGAAGAAGAAAAGTTTGGAGAAACGTCATGAAAAATGCACTCTTAGCGGTAGCTCTAATCAGCAGCTCAATTTTGCTCAATGGTTGCGGCGCTGGGAACACTACGACAACTCCGCCGCCGATACTGGCGACGCATTTTTCGGTGACGCCGGCGACGGCCACGCCAACTGCTGGGACGGCGTTCATGGTCACGGTGACGGCACTGGGCGCCTCCGGGCAGACCGCAACCAGCTATTCCGGCACGCTGCATTTTAGCAGCAGCGATGCCATCGCGGTTCTGCCGGCGGATACGCCGGTGACCAGCGTGAGTGGAACATTCTCGGTGACCCTGAATACCGCCGGCGCACAAAGTGTGACGGCGACCGCCACGGCTTCGCTCTCCGGCACCTCGAGCGCGATCACCGTCAGCGCGGCGACGGCCACGCAATTTTCCGTCACCGCGGCCAGCGCCGCGTCTCTCACCGGGGCTAGTTTCAAGTTCACGGTGACGGCGCAAGACGCCTTCAAAAATACGGCGACAAGCTACGCGGGGACGGTTCACTTTACGAGCAGCGATACCAATACCAAAACCATATTGCCAGTAAACTCATCACTAACAAACGGGACGAAAGACTTTTCGGCGGTTCTACAGACCGTTGGCAGCGAATCCATCACGGCGACGGACACAGTTACGCCGTCAATTACGGGAAACTTGAGTGCCATCGCTGTCACCGCTCCGGCCGCGCTCGAGATCACCAACGCCACACTGCCGGACGGCGCCGTTGGAATTCTCTATCACGAAAGATGCTTTTATCAGGGAAGCTGTAGTTCAGAGAATCCTCTAGATGCCACAGGTAGTGTGCCACCATATCGTTGGAGCTGGGCTGCGGCGCCAGGTTCATCACTGCCACCCGGCTTGGGTGTCTCAAACATTTTTCACTGCGACGTACGTAACCAGGTGAGTCCGTGTGCCGCCATCACAGGTACGCCATCAGCGACCGGAACCTCCAGCGTCGTCCTCACCGTGACTGACTCAGCGACTCCCGCGGCACAAAAAAGCCGGACCTTCACCCTCACCATCATTCCGAAGCTGGTGGTCACTTCCGGCACTCCGCCCGATGGGCTCATTGGAACGGCCTACAACTTTACGTTTACCACCAACGGCGGAAAACCCCCGATCACCTGGAGCGCCCAGGGAGGACCATTGGCCGCAGGGCTGAGTCTTGATGCCAACACCGGAGCCGTTACCGGCACCCCAACCGCGGCCGGACTGTCTAATACAACGGTGGTCGCGACGGACTCGGGTGCTCAAGTACAACACGCCTTCGCGGCTCTCGATGTTACCGTGAACCCTCCCGTCGTGAACAACGCCGAGTTGAATGGCCAATATGCGTTCTCCTTTCAGGGATTCAGCAGCAACCAGCCAGAAAACATCGTCGGCAGCTTTACGGCGGATGGAGCGGGAAATCTAACCGGCGGCCTCGAGGACCTAAATAGCACTTCTCAGGCCTTTGTCGGGACGTATGCGATTTACGCGGACAATCGCGGAATCTTTAAGCTGATGACGTCACCCGGAGGAACGGATCTGGGTACGTTCCGGTTCGCCGTTGGCTCCATCAGCGCTGGCGTGGCCAGCAAGGCGCGATTCGAAGAGTTTGACACCAGCGGCACGCGTGGCGGGGGTTTTATTGAGAAACAAGACCCCACGGCCTTTTCGACCGCAAAAATCGCTGGGGACTATGCCTTCGGCGTGTCGTCTGTCATTCGCAGCATCAGCAGTTCTATCGGCAATTTCGGCGCTGCCGGCAGGTTTACCGCGGCGGCAGGCGCCATTTCTTCAGGCAGTATCGATGAAGATGACAACGGCACGGTTACATCCAACACCGCCTTCACAGGTACATACAGCGTCGCTGCAAACGGCCGCGGCACATTGACCCTTGATGTTACCGGCTCGCCGAATCCCGTGAATGCCGTGTTTTACGTTGTTTCTTCTAGTGAATTGTTGGTGCAGAGTAGCGACGCGGCCGACGTCAACTCCTTGTTTGCGGGGACCATCCTGCAACAAACTGGGGCAGGAACGTTCTCGAACGCGTCGCTGAACGCCGCCAGCGTCATCGGTTTGCATGGAGTCAACAGCAGTGCAGGCAACGACGTAGTGCTGGGGATATTAAGTATCCCCAGTGCAGGCAATTTTACACTCGCTGCCGACGAAAACAACGCTGGAGCGATGACAGCCTTGAACCAGGCGGGGAACTACGCCGCAGCGGCCAATGGCCGGGTGACCGTCACCGGGACTTCCCATCCGCTGGTCTTCTATCTCGTGGGAGCAAACCAAGGGTTCGTCGTGGGCACGGTCGCCGACGCCTCAACCGGCTTCTTTGAACCGCAAACGGGCGGACCGTTTTCCGCTACATCCGCGAATGGAAATTTCTTCTTTGGCCCCAGCACACCCGGGAGCACATTTGCCAATTCCTATGATTCCGGAGTGGAGGCGTATAACGGAACAGGCAGCGTCACGGGAACGATTGACTCAAATCCAATCAATCCGCCGATTAGCATTCAAACCTTTACAGACGCCTACACGATTGCGGCAAGCGGCCGAGGAACAATGACCACGAGTGCCGCCATATTCTATCTCGTTTCTCCGTCAAAATTCGTGCTCATGGATGGCGGGGTGGGCGTAACTCAATCCACGATCACCGTGGGCGAGAAATAAGCATTGGGCTTGGGGTCGAAGGTTTGGCGACGCGGCTCAAATGACGGCAAGTGTTCGTCGTAGGCGGAACGTTCGGCTCGCCTGCGGGCAACTTCGGCTCCTTTCGACTTGCCACCGCGGAGCTGAATCACTAGAGTGCGCCTCTGGTTCTCCAGAGGCCTGCTCTCGGAGGGCACATTGCGGCTTTGCTTCTGAGCGCAAAACTTCAGTTTTCCGCCCGTCAAGACTCCCGCCGCTAAGTGCCTTATATACAGGCGTTGCCTGGCACATTTGCGTGGGTTTTTAGCTCACCCCTTATGGAGTCGTGCGCGGACTGTTCCGTAGCCGACCCCCAGGTTTACGGCGATCTATCGCAGGCTGTGTCCTTGCGCCTTCAACTCCGGAATCCGTTCGTCGTCTAGCCCGCTCCTTGGACGGCCTAGTTTCTTTCCATTCGCTTGCGCATTCCGTATCCCAGCAGTTACCCATTCCCGTAACGCCGGACGCTGTGATCCAACGGGCGATGCGTCACACCAGCCCGGAGACAAAGCGCCGGTATCAACTCGGCATGGTCGAGCAAGTCCGTGAAGCGATGGAGAAAGCAAATCAGCGAGTGTATGGCGAGCGCGTCACCATCCAGTGAGCGTTTTGCATGACACTTACATGACACCGCGATTTCCAGTGATGAAACGTAAGAATGAGGTTTTATAACTAACTGAAAGAGAAGGAGAATTTGGCTCCCCGGGCTAGATCGAACTAGCAACCCTTCGGTTAACAGTTGCGGCGCTCGTCTTTGCGACTGAGTGCGACATTTTGCTATGGTGTTGATTCTCCGCTCATGTATCGGCGGTTTTCGTCCTCGTCCGATTGCTACCAAGCGCGACGGTTTTTGATGCAGGTGTGGCACAAAATGTGGCACAGTCCTCGAATCATGCCATCCACAAGGCTCCAAGGCACTCTGAAAATGTTGTCTTCATGGCCCAGCAGTCACCAAGTGCCCATACCGGAGGGGTAGAACCGGTGACGAGGACTGCCAGGCAGATGGCTTGCTAGGAAGCGGATCTACAACCGCAGCCCGGTTTGCTGAGTATGGACCTACTGCGATGCCCGCAGCTCCAAGACTCCTGAAGAGAGAGGCATCGAGTCCGTTCAATTCCCTCTGAGCCGTTATAATGCTTCTATGACGGACTCCCCCACACAGTACATGCAGTGCATGGAGGTCTGGGGAGGTAGCCAGCTCGCGTCCAGTGGAGTCGAACTGCCCGGTCTCGATGTCTGGGTCTATAGCAAGCCGTTTCACCAAGCTCAGCATGGGGGCGATGTCTACTATGTCTCTAGCTGCGCTTCCGGTCGCATCAGCCGCCTGCTCCTCGCCGATGTTTCCGGCCACGGCAAATCCGTCGCTTCCACGGCAGCCGACCTGCGCACCCTAATGCGCCGCTTTGTGAATCGCCTCGATCAGAAAGAATTCGTCCGCCTCCTAAATGAGCAGTTCACTTCGCTCTCCCGCCAGGGGGCCTTCTCCACGGCGGTCGTCACCACCTTTTTCGCGCCCAGCCGTCGGCTCACTCTTTGCAATGCTGGGCATCCTCGCCCGCTTCTCTTTCGAGCCCTCGATGGCCGTTGGTCCTTCCTCGGCCACCACGACAATTCCGAAAAGAAGGGGCCACTCAATATTCCTCTCGGCATCTATCAGCTAGCCGATTACGAGCATCTCGACATCGAACTGGACCCCGGCGACTGCTTCGTGAGTTACACCGACGCGCTCATCGAATCCTGCGACGCCGATGGCGAGATGCTTGGCGAAGAAGGCTTGCTACGCATCGCCAATCTGCTCGGCGACATCCCTGCGGAGAAACTCATCGTCTCACTTCTCCAGGAAATCGCCGAGCGTTTCCCAGAAAATCTCTCTGCCGACGACGTCACCCTAATGGTGGTTCGCGCTAATGGCCGCTCGCTCCACTTCAGCTTCCGCGAGAAACTTGATGCAGTCGGGCGCTTCCTAAAAGCGTGCTTTGGTTCTCTGAACCCCCGCGCTGATCGCGCACCGTTCCCCGACGCAAACCTCGCCAATATGGGTGGCGCGATCATTCCCGCGCTCGGTCGTCGATGGCGTGCCCCTCGCACGCCCCCAAAGTAATTTCCCGATCCTTGCCGCTCTGAACGGAGACTGGTGCACCCCTGCAGTGAGACAGATTTCTTGGGCACACTTGCAGTAGTTTGAGTTTTCTTTCGACTTCCAGAGTCTCGCAGAATCGCGGCCCGGTTTCTAGTCGCTAGCAAAACGGTCAGCATCTTCAATTTAGCACACCGAAACGATGCTATTCGAATCCTCGCGCGCTCATCTCGCGGGGCGACCAGCAGATTGCGACCATGCTCACCACGAACAGGATCACACGCAATTGCGTTAATCCTGAACTTGAACTTGACTGTCGTTCTCCATATTGCCAGACGTGCTCCAAATTCCTCGATTCCAAAACAAGTTGTCAGTGCCGCCGGAACCATTGTCGAATGCGGGCGCCGCGCCGCGGGCTTGCACAAATATTTGGATGTACTCTTCCGCCAAAAAGTGGTTGATCTCGTCCGCTTTCAGCATGCTCCCAAAGATGCTGTAGTGTCCGGGAAGCAGCATCAGTTCGGGGACTTGTAGCTCGCACGTTATGCGGCCGGAAGGCGGAACCTGTATAGGATCGCTGTAAAACGCGTAATAGGAGAACCCGCCCATGCTTCCTACCGCAACGCGAAATCCTACCAAGCTGTTTGGCTGGGCATCCGCGACAAAGGCCAGTTTCATCCCTGAGTCAGGATACGGCTCCCTGTCGCTAGCCCATTTACCCAGCGGCTCCAGGTGAAAAACGTGAATACGGCCGTGGCGCTTCGACTGGGATTTCGAAGCAGCGGCGGACTGAGCCGGTGCGGCTTCGTCCAGCGACTTGCGGTAAGAAACAATGGCGCTCAGGGGATCTCCGTCAAAAAGCACGCTGCCGTGGCTCATGCAAATGGCTCGGGTGCACAAAGTCTGGACGAGAATCATGTGGTGAGATACAAGCGCGATGGTCATCCCGCTGGCGTGCAGCGAACGCATTTTGTTGATGCATTTTGCGTGGAACCGTGCGTCGCCAACGGCCAGCACCTCATCGACAAATAGCACCTCTGGCTCAAGGTGGGCGGCAACAGAAAACGCCAGACGCAAATACATGCCGCTGGAATAGTGCTTAACCGCCGTTTCTATGAATTTCTCGATCTCGGAAAAAGCCACAATTTCGTCGAACTTCCGCCGGATTTCCGCCTTCGACATGCCCAGTATGGCGCCGCTCAGGAAAACGTTCTCGCGCCCCGTCAGTTCGGAATGAAATCCCGTGCCCACCTCCAACATCGAACCGACGCGGCCACGAATGAGGGCGCGGCCGGTGGTAGGAATCGTGATGCGAGAAAGCATTTTGAGCAAAGTGCTCTTCCCAGCGCCGTTGGCGCCGACAAGCCCTACCAACTCGCCCGGACGGATTTCGAGGGAAACGTCCTTCACCGCCCAGAAAGACTCGTCTGCGGTTTTGGCCGGCCTCCCCAGCAAACGCGATGCGTAACGCTTTGGGGCAGAGACGGCCGAAATCAGCGCCTCGCGAAGATTCGGCCTATGCGTAGCGCCGATCCGGTACTGCTTGCCGATAGATTCGGTACGGATTGCAAACTTAGCCATAAACGCGCCTACACCACATCGGCGAATGTGGTTTCCATCCACCGAAAAAAATAAGCTCCGCTGATCAACACCAGCACAGCGATAGTGCTCGAGATAACTAGCATTGCCCCCGGAGCAGTGTTGGTACCCAATAATGCCCAGCGAAACCCTTCGATGACCCCGGTCATCGGATTTAAAGAGTAAAACAGTCGGAATTTTTCAGGCACGAGGCTGCTTGGATAAGCAATGGGTGTGGCAAACATCCACAGCTGAACTACGAACGGAAGCACATGGCGAATATCGCGATATTTCACGTTTAGGGCTGAGAACCAGAACGAAACCCCGACCGACGTCACCAGCGCGAGCAAGAGTAGTGCAGGCACCCACACAACGTGCGCCGTAGTGCCACGATGATAGTATGCCATCATAAAAACTAGAGTCGCTCCGGAAATGGCCAGGTCCAGCAGGCCGGCAAGGACTGAAGCCATGGGCACTACGAGACGCGGGAAGTAGACCTTAGTGATCAAATTAGAGCTGCTAACAAGACTGTTCGAAGCCTGGCTCAGTCCGGTTGCAAAAAACATCCACGGTACGAGGGCAGAATAAGAAAATAGGGTATAGGGAAGGTTGTCCGACGGCACCTTGGCAAGTCGACCGAAAAAAATGCTGAAGACTAGCATCGTGAACAAGGGCTGAATGACAGCCCAAGCAGCGCCGAGAGCGGTCTGCTTGTAACGAACCTTAATGTCGCGCCAGATCAGAAAATAGAGCACTTCGCGATGCTTCCACAGCTCGGAGACGTGTAGGGACACCAGGCCCTTTAGCGGCTGGATTACAAGAACGGGCGTCGTATCCGAGGCAGCATCACTCGCGTGAACCTGCGATGCACCCTCTAGTTCTTTAGCTTGTGTACGCATACCGATTCAGAGCAGCTCCCCTGTCGTTGCCGCGATTGTATCTGGGCGGGTTCCGTTGCCGCCAGCCAAAATTGCGACGTTCATCGTTCTTCTCTCCTTGCAAATCGGCTATTACCTCAACTCACGGGGTTGAGGTAACAGCCTTGCTCGCCGATGCGTTCACCGCAAACTTCCGATACAGGTGCGTGGCGAAAAAGGTATGGCTTGGCCGACGGGCACTTTACTGCTGCGGAGTGAACGCATAGTACCAGTGCTTTAGCCTCGATACACAGAATTTCGAAGCGAGTGCAGCTATGTAGTTCGGCTCTGGACTGAAGTGACTTATCGTCCAGCTTGAAATATCTTCGCACTTCTGGTGGGCCAGTGGCGAGACGTGATCTGCTTCGAGTGGAGAGGAAGGGTAGTGTTCCGGCTGAAGCGACAACAGCAGCACGGACGGCGCGGCCATTTCCTCGGTTTCTGGGCGAGGCTCAACTGCGAGAACATGCCCGTCATCCCGGCTTGGCTTGTGCGAAGCAATCTCGACGATCCACGCAGAATCCCTTATCTGTTGATCTGGAAGGACGAGAGACACGGCGGCGAAATAAAAGAAGCTGTGCGGCTGGCGCGCTATGTTGAGCCGAGCAATTCTCGTATGACGGACGACTATGTCGCGTTGAAGCGAACCGATGGGAGCGTCACGGTTCTGCGCATCGTCTGGCGAATGCTGCCACGGAATGGCGGGCGGGCCCTTTTGTTGGTTTGTTCTGGTTAGCCGGACTTTCGCAGTTGCGGACGTTTTTCGGCTTTTTTGCCCTGATTTTTATTGTTAAGCAGTGTGTTTTCACCGTTGCTCTCTGAAAAAACGGTAGGGTGAAGACCAAGTGTCTTCCCTTTGCCCCTGGAGTTTTGGCAGTCTGCAGTCAGCATGTTTCTGCGCAGCATCCATCGTAAAAAAGACGGCAAGGATCATCGCTACTTCAGCATGGTAGAAAACCAGCGCATCGCTGCCAACAAAACGGTGCAGCGAACCGTTCTCTACCTCGGCGAGATCAACGATCAACAACAAGTGACATGGCGCAAGACGCTGTCGGTATTTGATGAACAGGAACAAGAGTATGCGAACTTGAGTTTGTTCCCCGACGACCGCGAGATTCCCGCGGATGCGGTCGACAGTTTACAAGTGAAACTGAGCGGGCTCGAACTGCGGCGCCCTCGTCTGTTCGGTAGCTGCTGGCTCGGGTGTCAGTTGTGGCAGCAA
>WNFA01000320.1_pt1 | contig 39142 bp, 33 predicted proteins | sample 5400481 | NCBI WGS metagenome assembly WNFA01 (sample SAMN13153340, study PRJNA577476) | soil metagenome | isolation source: 120 cm saprolite under Douglas fir tree site 2 hole 1 replicate 2 | place: USA:California | collected 2015-04-18 | reverse complement strand
CGTCGAAGAAGTGGCACTCCCCTTGCTCGAACAGCAGAAGCCTGGTCGACACCTGCGCACCAACGTCGCTTTTTACTCCGCTATCCTCTTAGCCGCGATCGGGTTGCCTGCTAACCTCTTTACCCCCACCTTCGCCGTCGGTCGAGTAGTGGGCTGGACCGCCCATATTTTAGAGCAGGTGGGCAACAATCGCGTGCTCCAGATCACGCGGGTGACACAGTTCGACCCAGTTCAAAGGCATTTGCGGGCAGGCTGGCACGAATCGCTCGAGCCATCCCAAGGCTGACGACATTGAGTGTGCACTTCGTGCTGCTGGAACAGCGCGAGGGAAATATCAGGCTTCTGCGATGCGAATGGCACGCAGATTCCAGACCCAGCGCGTTGGGAACGGCAGTGCATTTGGGGAGGGAGAAGGCTGCACTCTTTTGTGGTGCAGTGCCTCCCCTCTTGCGAAAAAGGAACAATTTCATGAGGATTGGCATCAATGGATATAGACGTGTTGGTCGCTTAGTTCTCCGCTCGACACTGGCTCGTGGCGTCAACTTGGACGTCGTGGCAATCAATGATCGGGGCGATGCTGCGATCAACGCCTATCTCTTCCAGTTCGACTCCACCTATGGACCCTTCCGAGGTCGCGTGGAGGCAGACGGTGATCGGATCATCATTGACGATCTCCTTGGTGCAATATCAGACTTACCTAGACAACCTGGTCGGCACCTATAATGACCTGGCCGATCTGATGACCTTGACTTTTCAGGGCAAGGTGACACTGCATACGGCGGTCTATCCCCTGGATGCTGCTCTCGATGCGATTCATGATCTGGATAGTGGCAAGCTGCGCGGGCGTGGCATTCTCGTTCCCTGACACATATAGTGAGCCAGTCATCTCGCTGTACCTGTTAAGAATAGTTTGGCATCAAATTTGATCCTGTTGGTGACAGGATCAAATTTTCTGACACATCTTATGGTATACTCGGCATAGAGTCCCTATGTCTGAGGCCAGGGAACTCCATGTTGCAGCAAATTGTTGAAAGAGGGAAACATTCACCATGGCAAAACAAATTGCATTCCATGACGACGCTCGTCGCTCCCTGAAGAAGGGCATTGATATTGTGGCCGGTGCGGTCAAGTCCACGCTTGGCCCCAGAGGACGCAATATTGCGATCGACAAGCGGTTTGGCTCCCCTGCTCTGACCCATGACGGCGTGACCGTCGCGAAAGAGATTGATCTTGAGCATCCACTTGAGAATATGGGCGCTCAACTGCTCAAAGAGGCGGCCAGTAGGACGAACGACGTTGCAGGCGATGGCACAACCACTGCCACTGTGCTAGCACAGGCCATTGTAACTGAAGGACTAAAGAACCTTGCCGCCGGTGCCAACCCAATGCAGCTCAAACATGGGATCGAGAAAGGCGCTGAAGCTGTCGTCGAGTATATCCGCAACATCTCGATCCCCGTTGAGAGCCAAAAAGAGATAGCTCAGATTGCGGCTATTTCGGCTGCTGACGAAACCATCGGCCAGCTCATCGCTGAAGTGATGGACAAGGTTGGCAGAGACGGCGTCATCACCGTCGAAGAGTCGCGAGGCACTAATTTCGAGGTCGAGTATGTTGAAGGAATGCAGCTCGACAGGGGCTACATCTCTCCCTATTTCGTGACCGATACCGCAAAGATGGAAGTCTCCATCGAGAACCCCTACATCCTCATCACCGACAAGAAAATCAGTGCCGTGCAGGATATGCTGCCTATCCTGGAAAAGATCACGCAGCAAGGCAAACGTGAGATCGTCATGATCGCCGAGGATGTCGATGGCGAGGCGCTGGCCACCCTGGTTGTCAACAAGCTACGCGGTATCCTCAACGTGTTGGCAATCAGGGGTCCTGCCTTCGGCGACCGTCGCAAAGAGGTCTTGCGCGACATTGCTGTTCTGACGGGTGGGCAGGTCATCAGCGAAGAGATGGGTCGCCGCCTCGAAAACGCAACTCTCGCCGACCTTGGTTCTGCTCGCCTCGTGGTAGCCCACAAGGACGACATGACCATCATTGATGGACACGGCAAACCAGCAGATATCCAGGCACGTATGCGTCAGCTCAAGGCGCAACTCGCGGATACCACCAGCGACTACGACCGCGAGAAGCTCCAGGAGCGACTGGCGAAGTTAGCCAGCGGTGTAGCGCTGATTAAGGTTGGTGCCAGTACAGAGATTGAACTCAAGTACCGTAAGACCCGCGTTGAGGACGCACTCTCCGCTACTCGCTCTAGTATAGAAGAGGGTATGGTTCCTGGTGGTGGTGTTGCTCTACTGAATGCCGTTGAGGCCCTGGATACGTTGCACCTCACTGGCGATGCTGCGACCGGCGTGAGCATTCTGCGCCGCGCACTCGAAGAGCCGCTCCGTCAAATAGCTATCAATGGTGGGCGTGATGGTGCGGTGGTTGTCGACAATGTTCGCCGCACACAGCAGGAGCACAACAGTAAGCGCTATGGCTACGATGTGCTCACGAACCAGTATGTGGATATGGTGGAGGCCGGGATCATCGACCCCGCTAAGGTGACGCGCTCCGCCTTGCAGAATGCTGCCAGCATCGCCGCGATGATCCTGACAACCGAGGTCCTGGTTACGGATGCGCCTGAGATAATTGATCCCACACCGCTCACAGGACAGTTTTAGCTAGGCCACCCCAATCCCCCAGGGCGGAGGCAAGCTCACACCCTGGTCCAGGACTCTCTGTGCAAAAATCCTATGCACATCCATCCCTTTCCCCCTCTTGACAAACAGATAACAAATAGCTATACTACATATAGCAAATAGTTATGTGGAGAGTACGATGAACCTTGCTGAGAAACTCAAGCACCTGCGGAAAATTGAAGGAGACCTGCGCGGCCTGAATCGTCCAATGACGCAGATGGAAGTGGTCACAACCATGCGCGAAGAACTCCATGAGAGTCTCAGTCAAGCATATCTATCTCAATTAGAGGGCGGGAGGCGTGTGCATTTGACGGCTTCCAGTCGCGACCTGCTGGCCCGTTTTTTCAAAGTGCATCCCGGATACCTGGTCAGCGACCCGCCCGACTACAGTACTGATCTACTCACCGATATGGAGAATGGGGCAGATGATCGTCTTGGCACCTGGTTGGTAGCAAGCGCCGAAGAGTGGCGCAGCGAGCCAGCCGTGCAAGATTTTTTTGAGCATCTTGCCGACATCGAGGACCCTCGTCGCTATCTGGCCCTCTTGCGGCAGTTGATGGATTTGTCGCTGGAAGAACTCGAGGCGATCGTGCGTGCTTTCAACGAACACAATCAACGTAATGCAGACTAATATTGTATTTTTATCACGTTTCAGCGTTTATAGGTATATGAATGAGGAGCAACGCATGATCCAAGGCTCGTCTGAATATCCTTGTCGACAGCATCTGCCTGTGCAGCACCGGAGCCGCCTGCTACAGCAACATCCAGTGCTGACGCCCGTGCTCCTGCTAGGGAGCTCAGTCGGACTGCTCATTGCCAGTTCCTCAGGGGATACTCTGTTTCCTGCCCTGGCAGTGATTGGTGTACCTACTGCCAACCTATGCCTGCTGGTTGCACTGGTGCTGGGCATATCGGGTATACTAGCTAGTATCATCTACCTCATCGAGAAGGTTGATTGCTACTTGTCAAGGCGTCTGCAGGCTGGAGTGTTTGCCCAGTCAAAGGAGCATAGTTATGCTAATCGCAACTGACCCGCTTTCTCTTGTGTTCATCGCTTGTTTTCTGTTCGGAATGCTTTTCCTCATTGTGACAACCATACTGGGGAATCTTGGCCATGGGGCTACACACAGCGTCGCCCATCAAGGTCCGGTGCATATAGGCGGCCACGTTGGGGCCCACAGTGTTGGTCATGCAGCCACTCACGGGCCAGCCCACGCGCCCACACACACAACTGGACACGCTGCAGGTTCGCATGGCACAAGCGGCAATTCCACACCACAAGGAAATATCCCGTCGTTGCTTTCCTACATCAACCTCACATCCATCGTCTTCTTCCTGATTGGATTTGGCCTTTTCGGCTACCTCATCAACAATGTGGTCCAAGTGGTGGCTCTCTTCGCATTAGGACTGGCAGGGGTGAGCGGTATACTCATTGCGGCGCTTTTGCTGCTCTTGCTCAACCGCCTCTTCGGTAATAGCGAGGGTGAGACAGTGCAAGATGTTTCAGACCGCACAGGCATAGTGGGGAAGGTCAGCACAACAATCCAGGAGAACAGTTTGGGCGAGGTCATCTACACCTCACCCGGTGGGATGCGTAAAAGTATCCCCGCACGTAGTGTTGATGGGCGTCGACTCGATCGCGATCAGGAGGTAGTTATCATCAACTACCAGCACGGAGTTGCAGAGGTTGACACCTGGGATCACTTCATTGACGAGGAGGAATCGCACTTTATAGCAACCGCCCCTGCTGCCCCTGACACTGATGAACTGGCACAATTGCGTGCGTTACTTGACGAGCCAGCCAAAACAGACACAGAATTGGTTATGCGCAAAGACTTACAAAAGGAGTAAAACTTCATGTCGCTGATCATTATACTTATCATTGTCGCCGTCGCCGTCGTTGTGGTGCTTTTTGGGATAAACACCTACGGGCGTCTGCTGCGCAAGGTTGGGCCAAACCAGGCCCTCATCGTCTATGGGTCAGGCGGTACCAAAATCATCACGGGAGGTTCTCATTTCGTGGTTCCCTTGTACCAGCGTGCCCAGGATTTCTCCCTGGAATTGATGTCCTTCGATGTCGCGCCTTCACAAGACCTCTATACAACACAGGGGGTGGCTGTCAATGTCGAGGCCGTGACGCAAATCAAAGTGCGGTCTGACGAAGAGAGCGTGAAGACCGCTGCGGAGCAGTTTCTTAGCAAACCCCAGGACGAGCGCGAAAACCTGATCCGCCTGGTCATGGAAGGCCACCTGCGTGGCATCGTTGGCCAGCTCACCGTTGAAGAGCTGGTAAAGGACCCTGAAAACGTTGGTTCCAAGATGCTCAAGACCGTTACCCCCGATATGGAGAAGATGGGTCTGGAGGTCATCTCATTCACCATCAAAGATGTACGCGACAAAAACGACTACATCACCAACATGGGTCGTCCGCAGATCGCCCAGATTAAAAAAGCGGCAGACATTGCGCAGGCCCTGGCCTTGCGCGATACACAAATTCAGCAAGCCAATGCCTCTCGTGAAGCAGCCGTCGCCAAATCTGCCGCCGACCAGGAGCGTGTCAAGGCCGAGGCCGAATCACTGGGCTTTCAGGCCGAGTCGCAGCGGAACCTCTCACTGAAGAAAGCCGCCTTTGACGCCGAGGTCAAGAAGCAGCAAGCCTCTGCCGACAAGGCCTACGACATCCAGGCCAATTTGATGCAGCAGCAGGTGGTCACCGAGGCCGTCAAAGTGACCGAGGTGGAGAAGAACGCACAGATCAAGGTGCAGCAGGCTGAAATTCAACGTCGCGAGCTAGAACTGCAGGCAACAGTCCAGAAGGCTGCCGAGGCCGAACGCCGCCGTGTAGAAACTGCTGCCGAGGCCGAGCGCCAGCGTCTCACCCTTGAAGCGCAAGGTCAGGCCGACGCCGCCAAGGCACGCGGTATCGGTGAGGCCGAGGCAACCCGTGCGCGTGGTCTAGCCGAAGCTGAAATTGTACGGGCTAAAGGTCTGGCGGAAGCCGAAGTCATCCGCGCCAAGGGTGAGGCTGAGGCCGATGCCATGAAGGTCAAGGCCGCCGCGTTCCACGAGTACAATCAGGCCGCGGTACTGGATAAGTTGCTCACCGGTCTGCCTGAGATCGTGCGTGCCATTGCTGAACCTTTGAGCAAGGTGGACAAGGTGACCATCGTCTCCACTGGTGGCGGAAACGGCACTGGTGGGATCGGTGCCAGCCGTCTCACCGGCGATATCGTGAACATGGTGGCACAGGTACCTGCTCTCTTTGAACTGCTCAGTGGCACACGCATCGGTGACCTGATGAGCCGCGTCCCCGCGTTGGCAAATCAGGGCGACCAGAGCGGTTCGGACAGCACAAAAGCCAACGGTACCAGCCCCACCGTTGATGCCTCATCGAGTGAGAAGTAGTTTCTGGTTTGTGACATAGAACCTCTTACCTACAAGGGGCACCACTACAAGCATAGGCAGGAAAATGTAGTGGCACCCCTTGCGGGTGCCAGGCAAGGAGATCTTGCATGAATCTGTTGGAACGTGTGCTCACCCTAGTACTACAAGCATAGGCAGGAAAATGTAGTGGCACCCCTTGCGGGTGCCAGGCAAGGAGATCTTGCATGAATCTGTTGGAACGTGTGCTCACCCTGGTACGTGCCAATCTCAACACGATGGTTGAGAAGGCAGACGACCCGGAGAAGGTCTTGAAGCAACTACAACTGGATATGCACAACCAGCTCGTGCAGGTCAAGACCCAGGTTGCCACTGCCATCGCCGAAAGCCACAAGCTGCAAAGCCGTAGTAAGGCAAAGATGGCAGAGGCGGAGACCTGGATGCGCAAGGCAGAGCAGGCGATCCAGCAGAATAGTGATGATGCTGCCCGTACAGCACTCGCTCGCTACAATGATATTCTTAAGCAGGCGCAGCGTTACCAGCACCAACAGAAGGAACAGGAACAGGTGGTGGCAACGATGCGCAGTGCACTGCGCAAGCTTGAGGCGAAGCTAGCCGAGGTCGAGACAACGATCGATCTGCTGATTGCACGCAAGCGCAATGCACTCCTGCAACAGCGTGTTTACGATACCCTGGGTAAGACAGGCACACAGAAGGACACAGAACGAGCATCGCGTGCCCGTGATGCCGTATTCGATGCCGAGGCTCGCGCCCGGGCCCTGGCAGATTTGCATCAGCGCGATCTCGATGTCCAGCTCGACGATATTTCTGCAGAACAGGTGATTGAACGCCAGTTGCACGAACTCAAAGCAAAAAAGCATTCTGCACAGGAGCCACCCCTGCTGCAGGAAGCAAACCTTCAGCCTTCACCGCTCTTGCATCCTCAACCACAGAAAGGCGAGCCGGCGAAGAAACGCCCGCCCGGAACCACAGAGTCAGAACAAGGCAAGCCTGCCGCCACACCAACCACACCCACGAATGTGGACTTGACAGAGCTGAAGAAATTACTTGAATAATATTTATGAGGACCTGAACAGGATGACGAAGAGAACGATAATCGCCAGGGCAATCAGGATCCCCACGATGAATGAGAATCGGTTGTTTCTCTTCTCCTCTTCGGTCGGTGGCGTTTTCTCACCCATGGTTCTATCCTTCTAGTTTAACGCAACAGCAAGGGCCTCCCCAACATTGGCCATCATCTTCAGGCTTTCTACAGGGTCTGCTTCGCGGGTGGTAATGAGAACGTGGAAGTCCTCGCTATCATTCCCGACCAGGCGCAGCAAGATATAACGATCGACGCTAGTAATAACAGCATCCTCATAGCCGCCCCACTTCACGTGTTCCAGAGAGAGCAGTACGCCTTGCAGAATAGTGCTGAAGTATCCATAGAGGGGTGAAATATCCAGATCATCTACTGCCACCTGGGCGATAGGGTGCCCGTCCAGGGTAACGACTGCGGTAGCGACAAAGCCAGGAACAGAGTATCCCAGCGTTTGCAAGGCTGAAACAAGCGTCGAGTAATTCCGCTTCAACGTCCGTTTTGGGTTATCTGGCCCCACAGAAGCCAACCTGCCATCCTCCTGGCGCTCATCGGAAACGGGTAGTTTATCAGTCTTCCTGGGCAAGCCCAGGCTCTTGAGTGACCCACTCTGTGACCACTGCTGGCTGGTAGGCTCCGATGGCTGCCATTCGGGTGAACTGGGTTGGCGTAATGTGGAGTTCGTGGCAGGCGCTACATGTGGTTCCACCGCCGGCTTACGTGCTGCTTGTTCTGTTATCTTTGCCATCGGTGGCTTCGCTGGTGGTTGCCATTCCGCCGGCGATGATCTGGGAACCGGTATCTCTACTGAGTTCGAGAGCGATGAAGGGCGCAGGACAGGCATAGTACGCATAGTTGGCTGATCTGTCAACCATGACGGCAAGTCTGTACGCTGGCTCACAGGTGACTTCTGAGAAGGGTTACTGTCAGCACCGCTGGCATTATTGGAAGCCGCCGTATTGGCAATCGATTCTTCTTTGACATGACCTTCACCCCGAGTCTCTACCTGGGGAATGCTGCGTGCTCCAGTATCCACACGGGGAAGCCATCCCGTTTGCTGCCACCACTCCCTGGACTTAGCAACCTGCTGCTCAGGACTGCTTGCTGTACCTGGCGCAGCCTGTGGTTCCTCCATTACCTGCGATTCTGCCAGGTACACAAAAGGGCTATCATCCCCCTGCTCTTGTGTAGGGAACGCAGGTACCCGGCTCACTGCTTCGTGCTCGCTGGAATGCTGCTGAATGGCAGCATACTTCGTACGATACTGGAGTGCTTGAAAAATGAGACGGGAAAGCGGCTGTGTGACATTTGCTTTAATCTGATCATTCCAAGGTTGATGTATGACGACGCCATTTTTGTGTGCAGCCAAGGCGAAGAATGCCTCTTCACCACGCAGCGAGCCGTACTCCGCCCAGATCAGCTCTCCTCCCTGAAAACCCAATACACCGCTTTCCTCCAGCCCCGTATTCACCATCAAAGCGATACTCTTTCGACTCATGGTGATGATCTGGATCACATCCAGTAGATCGAAGGAGTCCAGGTTAGCGGAAAACCCTGTTTGTTGCAGCAAGCGGCGCAATTCCTCTTTGAGCGTGTGCAGATCAAACGGCTTTTCTAAATAGCTGATAACTCCACCTTCTAATGCCTGGGTGCGCGTGGAGGCAGAGCCAAACGCGGTCACCATTATCAGGCGCGTCCTTGGGCGATGCATGCGTAGCCATTGGAGCAGTTCAAAGCCATCGGCTCCAGGCATCTTCAAGTCGCTGATGACCACGTCATACTCTTCCGACCAGAGTTTGCGCATAGCCTCTGCTCCACTCATGACACCCTGGACGAAGTATCCATCCTTACGCAGCGAGTTGACGATGCTCCAGTTGAGATTTTCCTCGTCCTCAACAACGAGAATGCGCCATTGATCAGACATGATTGTCACCACCTACGAAAATACAAGAGGCAGCAGGGTTCTTAGGGGCCCGGTTCCCTTGCAGCCCCTAAGCGGGGTGTGCGGGACGCCAGTCCCCAAGTGTCTCCACTTCCTCTTTCCCCACTCAAGGGACGAATGCTGGGAAAGTAATCGTCACTTCTGAGCCAAGCCCTTCATCGCTGGAAATAGTTATTCTGCCGCTGTGATGGCGGACGATACTCCGGACGATAGAGAGTCCCAGCCCCATACCTTCGGCCTTAGAGCTATAGAGCGACTTTGTAATACGCTCTACCTCTTCTTTACTCATACCAACGCCCGTATCTGCCACTTTTATACCTACAGTTCCATCTTGCATGGTGATCAGATTGACAGTAATCACCCCACCATTGGGCATTGCGTCAGAGGCATTGGTGATCAGATTGACAAAGAGCTGTGCCATTTGATCAGGATCACCACGAAATTGCACATCCGCTTGCGCACAGATCACCTGCATGTTGATATTACGGCGTCGAAAGTCTTGCTCGAAAAGGTCTGAAATGTTCCGCACCAGTGTCAGCAATGAGAATACTTTCATCGGGCGATATTTCAGACGAGAGAAGTGCGCCATCGATGACAGCAGACGGCTCAAACGTTCAATTTCACTGACCAAACGGCTGGTGTACTGCCGTGCATTGCTATCAGCCTTGAGATCCTCTTCCAGGCTCTGCACGAGTGCTTGCATCGCTGAAAGTGGGTTCTTGAGTTCATGGATGATTTGCGAGATCACGTGCGCGAGACTTGCTTCCGCCTCACGCAGTTCTACGACGCCCATGGACAGCCCCTGCACCTGCATCTGCCGCACAGACACAACATATTCCGCTCCATTGAGGGTGACGGCGACATTGAAACAGGTCCGCAACTCGTCAAATACCTCGAGCCCCAGCAGTTCAGGCAGGGTGTGCCCTTCCAATTCGCCCGGCGATGTGCCAAAAGGCAATCCGGCAGCATCACTCGCAAAACAGACGCGCCAGTACATATCTGTCAGCAAGTAGGCCGTCTCTACCCAGGCCATTGCACCTATCATCTCTGAAGTGATCATTGCGAATTCTGTCCTGTACGTCGTTCAGACTTTCTGGTTCGCCGTTGCGTTGCGCCACGCAATGAGTGTACCATGATGCTGCTGAGATGACAAGTAAATAGCAAATTCTAGTATTCGTCTCTGCGCCTGGTACCTGCCTTTGTCCCCTTGCGGGAATCCTGTCTAAGGGACAGGTAACTACGATCATTCACAAACTATGCGCTAGTATGGTACACTTGTACGAGATTGAAGCAACCGAGAGGAGCCATCCCATGCAACGCGAAACCCAACAAGACACCTGGAAGCGACTCGCAGGAGAAGCAGCAGTAGAACTGGTCGAATCAGGAATGGTGGTAGGCATAGGCACAGGCTCGACCGCCGCTTACATGATACAAGCGCTTGCCCGGCACATCCAGGCTGGTTTGCACATCATCGGTGCGGTCCCCACCTCGGAAGCAACCGAACAACTTGCCAGCAGTCTCGGCATCCCGCTGACCGACCTCAACGCCCACCCGGAACTTGATCTCGCTATCGACGGTACAGATGAGATCGATGGTCACCTGAACCTCATCAAGGGTGGAGGTGGGGCACTGTTACGTGAGAAAATCGTCGCCTCGGCTTCGCACCGCTTCATCGTCATCGCGGATGTTACAAAGCAGGTAATGCAGTTGGGTCTCAGGGCCGTTTTACCTGTCGAGACTATCCCCTTTGCAGTAACCCCTGTCAGCAGACGTTTGCAGGCACTTGGAGCCTCGGTTCAGATTCGTCAGCGATCAAACCAGGTGTTCATCACCGACAATGGCAACATGATCCTGGATTGCTCCTTCCCAAACGGCATTGCCGATCCTGCCGACCTGCAGGCTCGCATCCGACGCATCGTCGGTGTGGTCGAAACGGGCTTGTTCCTCAACATGACGGAACGGGCCATTATTGGGGGACCGGAAGGGATCAAGCAAATCATGGCATATTGACTCTCTCAGAATGTACGCTTTCTCACCGCCATCCAGGGCAATACCACTACTCCGATTACAGCAACCCACAGCGCCACGGCTGTGGCCATATATTTCCCTAACAACAGCGCACCAAGCCAGCCTCCGAGCAACCCCGCCAGCGCACCGATAGCGAGCATCATCAGCCATCCCAGGCGTCTCCAGGACCATGAAGCGGGCCGCAGCCTCGCTGCGTTCGCCAGTGCGCCAATCAGAGCACCCAGCAGGAGCCAGAATAGTGAGAGGGTGAGCATGATAAACCTGCCTTTCTGTTTCCTTCAGGAACTGGGGAGCAATATCTCGCTGAGAACATGCAAGAGTCGTGGGGCGTCACCGAGCACTTGACCTATGCCGAGATCTGCCCGCACCTCCACATGCTCGAAAATGCCAAACTCAGCGAGGTCGTAGGGATGATGGATGCGCATGAGCGCCGCCGCGAAGTCGCGTGACTCGGTGAAGGGAACGGACGTATCGCTGCGGTCGTGGAGTAAGTAGATCGGCACACGAATCTGGCCAATGACCCTGCTTACCGAGAGTTCGTCGAGCAGGGCATGCACCTGTGAAGGTAGCGCGGCCAGGTTGGCATCCACCTGCTTGGGTTCATCGCCAGCCAACAAGTGGTAGGCTGCAACGGTACTCGGCGAGAGCTGCGCCAGGTCTTGTGCAGTCAGCGGCTTACCGCCAGGAGTAAATGCGTTTTGCAGGCGCAAGCCTTCGGAAGGAGGCAGCGTTCCGGAGATGACGTTGGCAAGAACTTGAATAGGAAATGGATTGGGCAGCCAGGGCTGCACATGCCCATTCACGGTCAGGGCGCGCCGACCAACCGCACGCAGGAGGCTGGTTGCATTGAAGTAGCTGCCGAAGAGCGCAACGAATGCCACTTGGTCGCGAATGCGCGGATCGGCTGCGGCAAAGCAGATGATAGGGCCACCTCCGCTGAAGCCGATCAACCCAATGCGATGTGCGCTCACACCCGGCCAGTGAGCCAGGACGTTGAAGGCCTGTACGACTCCATCGCTGTCCTGGGCCGAAAGGTTGTAGTTGATGAGAGTTGGCGTCGTCATATTCATCACCACCAGACCCGCACGTGCCAGAGCCAGCGAGAGGTTGACGAGCTGCGGCACATTACGATTGTCACCGATGCCAGGAATCATGATCACGCCACCGCGTGTGCGTGAGACCAGCGGCGCAGTGGTCGTCGGTGCATAGATATCCAGGTAAACGGGTCCATCACGCGAGGAGATCGTCATCCGCGTGCGTCGCACCGGCTCATCGAGAACCGCCATTGGTGCAGGCTCTGAGGCCATAAGCAACGTCGGCAAGAGAAGCGTGGCCCGCAAGCCAGCGCGTCCTATAGGAAACACGGACAGGAAGAAGCCTATACCGAACAACAATACAAGTACGACTCGTGCTATTGTGCTGCCGAACCTGCGCGTGCGCTTGGTTTTGGCAGGTGCAGCGTTTCCGGCCACCGGTGGGGTGACTGCTTGTTGTGTGTGCTCTTGCGCTTCGTTGGCCATCGCATCACCTTGTACTTCTGTTGTTGCTCACCAGGACATGCACTCCGTTGCACATGACCGGCTCATGGAGGTAGTATACGCGAAGGTTGTCTCAGAGGGAATAGGTCAAATGACCCATCCCTGGTGTAAAAATATTACAAGAGTTTCAGAACAAATAGAAGCAAGCCGGTGGTCAGTAAGGGATCAGGGTGGAGACAAGTTCTAGACTCGTGGTTGGCATTGGTACGAATATATGGTATGGTGTAATGGAATATATGAACAACTGACAATACACAAGAGAAGGATGGAGGTAGCTATGGCAATCGAAGTACGTGTGAAGACCATTGTTTTGCCTGGGGGCAAGATCGAAATCAGCAGACCGGAACTTATTCCTGGCCAACATGCAACGGTTGTTGTCACGGTCGAAGACAATCAGTCAGTTGAGCACCGTCACGTCATTGATATTCTAGCGGCATTGCCCGGATATCAACTCTTTCATAGTTCTGAAGAAGTGGATGGGTATGTACGCGAGGAGCATGACTCGTGGGAACGTTAGCGTTGCCCACAAGCGGTACCATCTACCTGGATACGAATAGCTTCATTTATAGCGTCGAGCGGATTGATCCTTATCGAGCCATTCTCGATATACTTTGGCAAGCTGTAAGTGTGGGGCAGTTTACGGTCGTCACTAGTGAACTGACTCTGCTTGAAGTACTGGTGAAGCCGCTCAAGGTTGGTGATACAGCTATTGCCGAAACGTTCCGCACTGTGTTACGCCACTCTCCTGATGTACAAATGTTACCCATAACACAGACCGTGCTGGAAAAGGCAGCAAACCTCAGAGCAACCCTAGACCTCAAAACGCCTGATGCAATCCATGCAGCGACGGCGTTATTGAATGGATGCGTACTCTTTGTGACCAATGATAGCACTTTCCGTCGACTTTCTGACTTGACTGTGACGCTACTCAGTGAAATAGTCCTAGTAGACGAAACCAACAAAGAATTCATGGCGGAATGAGGCATTGTGCTTATATCATTGCCTTCTACCCATGCATAACACCAACATAACAACCAGACAACCGAGCATTATTCCTTGACATGAAACAATCCAGCAGATATACTTGAAACATCATCTAACGTCCTCAGCAGCATCATGAGGAGGTGCAAAAGTACTTCATCAACAGCTTCCCCTGTCAGAAGTCCCTTATGGCCGTTCAGCTTGTAACTAAGTTGTTGAGTTCCCCACACAGGAGGATCCATCTTGAGCAAAGCCACATCTGAAGTCTCAGCCCCTGGTCCCTGGGCACTCACCACCAGGCGTATTGTTACTGCAGGCGTGCTGGTGGCCATTACTATCATCTTAGGCGTCATTCCTGGCATTGGATTTATCCCTATTCCTAACCTTTCTGGTAATGCTACGATTGAACACATACCCACTATTCTTGGTGGTGTACTCGAAGGCCCTCTTGTGGGCATGGTCACTGGCCTGGCCTTTGGTCTACTCAGCTTCACCCGCGCCACAATACCGCTCTTCAAGGACCCCTTGGTAGCAATCCTTCCGCGTATTCTGATCGGTTTGACATCCTGGGCGACCTTCGCTGCTCTGTACCGTTTCAATCGCACTGCAGCGGCAGCAGTCGCAGGCTTCATTGGCTCAGCGACCAATACCGTCTTCGTACTCGGCATTGCGGTCCTGCGTGGCTACTTCCCTCTCATAGCAGTAGTTCCCATCATTCCACAGGCCGTCGTAGAAGCGATTATCGCAGCTATTCTGACAACGCTCATCGCAAGCGCCGTCTACATCGTAAGAGCGCGCTTGGTGCGCGCACCCGACACCAAGCCGCGCGACCAGTTGCCGTATTAGTAGCACCCTGCCTGGGGGGCAGGTATCCCCGATTTATTGAGGGGAATTCCTTTATGCTAGAAGTAGATGATGTCACCTTTAGTTATAGCAGCGAGCAGGACACTCCTCCGGCACTACGTGAGGTGAATCTGCGCATCGACGCTGGCGAAACAGTAGCGATCATCGGCCACAATGGCTCCGGCAAGAGCACACTAGCCAAGCTGTTAGCCGCCATTCTCAAGCCCACGAGCGGCACGGTGTTGGTCGATGGACTCAACACCAGCGCCCGTGGCGAAGACCTCTGGACCATTCGCCAGCGCGTCGGTATCGTCTTTCAGAACCCTGACGATCAACTTGTGGCAAACACCGTAATCGATGAGATCGCCTTCGGACCAGAGAACCTGGGCCTACCACGCTTTGAAATTGAAGAGCGCGTCCAGGAGGCGATGGCATTACTCGAACTGGATGCATACGCGCAGATGATGGTGAGTGAGTTGTCAGTAGGCCAGAAACAACGGGTGGCTATTGCAGGCATACTGGCAATGCGCCCACGCTATCTGCTACTGGATGAGCCAACCACGATGATCTCTGGTCACACGGCCCGCCAGTTACTGAAAACTGTCCGTCGCCTTGCGCATGAACGCGGCATAACCGTTATTCACATTACCCACTTTATGCACGAAGTAAGTGCCTTCAAGCGAGTGATCGTGATGGACGAGGGGCATGTGTTGATGGACGGCACACCCTCGGATATCTTTGCACGCGCCGATGAGCTGCGTGCAGTAGGCCTGGATGTCCCAATGGTCACCAGCCTTGGTCTACGTTTGCGAACGCAGGGATGGACCAGGCTACCGGAGGTCGTACTTTCCAGCGATCAACTAAAAGAATCCGGCGCGCCCACAAAGGAAGGGAATGCCGTAGGGGCCCGATTTATCGCGCCCGCGGGGTGGGGCGGGGTCGATATCAACCAACTCGCTAACAGTCCCCAAAATGCCGTAGTCTCCCTTGAGGATCCCACGCCTCTCTTTGAACTGAGGAATGTTCAGCATACTTACCTGCGCGGAACACCTTTCGCCGTGAAGTCACTTACTGGACTCTCTCTCTCTATTTTAGAGGGACAGACCACGGCGTTAGTAGGACCAACCAAAGCAGGCAAGTCCACAGTAGTTGACGTGTTGGCCGGTCTGATTAAACCGGCGACAGGAACGTTTTTCTTCGGAACTGACGACGTTGGTGCACCTTCCTTCAATATAGAGCGCATCCGTTCCATTGTAGGAGTAGTGTTCCAGTCACCAGATTCCCAAGTTTTCGAAGATACGGTCGGTAAAGACGTCTCCTTTGGCCCACGCCGCAAAAAAGTACCGCTAGCCGAGTCGCGACGTCTGGTTCAGGAATCCCTGGAAGCGGTGGGGTTGCCCTACGAGGATTTTCGCTCACGCTATACGTATGCGCTGAGCGGGGGACAGAAACGCCGTGTAGCTATCGCTGGTGTGCTCGCCCTGCAACCAAAGATAATCATTTTTGACGAGCCAACAGCAGGGTTGGACCCGCGAGGACGCCGTGAACTACTCGAGTTGATTGCCAGATTCAAGAAGCAGCAAGGACTGACTATTGTCTATACCTCAAGTGGCCTGGAAGATGTGATTGGGCTCGCAGATATGATCTTTGTTCTCGACCAGGGGCACACAGTTCTGAGCGGAACACCCCACGAGATCCTGCTACACGCAGATCAACTGGCGGCGCTAGATATCGCCCTACCAGAAGCGACACAGATCGCCTTGGCTCTGCATGAGATGATCCCCGCTATCCGTACTGATCTGCTGAGTTTGGAAGAGCTGGAAGTAGAATTAATGAAGGCGAAAGACAGTTTGGCACCCCTTGCGGTCGCTAAACCTATGGTCGGCGATCCAACAGAATCCGAAATGTAGTGGCACCCCTCGCGGGTGCCAGGACTAGTGAAGGTACCGGGATGATCGAACTCTCAAGAGATATCACCTTTGGCCAATACATCAATAATGGCTCAGCGCTTACACGCATGGACCCACGCACCAAACTGCTTGCAGCAGTTCTGCTCATTATCCTTGTCTCCTTCTTAACTAGTTTCACCGCTTTTGCCTTGTGCCTGCTCTACTGCATCATCCTACAACAGGCATCACGCATCTCGGTCTCGTATGCCCTGCGTGGTTTCAAACCTTTCCTCGGTTTGCTGGCCTTCATCTACATCATCCAAATCGTCTTCTACTACTCACCGACACAGCACACAAGCATCATCTGGCAGTGGGGTATTTTCACTATCTCCCGCGAAGGCATCATTCGTAGTACACTGATCATGGTGCGTGTGTTCTTCCTCTATTATCTTGCTTCCATGCTGATGTTCGTCACCTCCCTGGTAGACCTCACCGACGGCTCAGAGGCATTACTCTCGCCACTCGAAAAAATCGGCCTACCGGTAACCTATATTGTGATGGTGTTTGTCATCGCTTTTAAGTTCGTACCCATCTTTATTACTGAGATAGAACGCCTAATAAAAGCTCAGACGGCCCGTGGAGTGCGCTTCGATCAGGGTAACTTCATCAGTCGTGCCACCAAGTTCGGCCCTTTATTGATCCCGCTTTTTCTCAATGGCTTCCGCCGGGCTGAGGCACTGACTATTGCCATGGAGGCGCGCTGCTACGGCGCTGGTCGTCGTGGCTGGCGACGCAGCAAACGCCGCGCCCTCCATTACAGCCGCTACGACATCTTGGTACTTGTCTTTACCATAGCTTTTTGCATCGTGACTATCATCGTAAACATCGTCGCACCATTCTAGTAGTCCCCCGATTTATCGAGGGGAATTCCGATGAGAGAGACCTTGAGAGCTGAACAAAAAAATGCCATCCTACATTCGGCTGATACCGTGCTGGACGAGGCCGTCGCCTTCTTGCAGGGCCTGATCCGTATCCCGACGGTGAACCCGCCTGGCGAAGCCTACCCCATGTGCGCACGTTACATCGGCGAGCGATTGCACAAACTGGGCTATGCCATCGAATACGTGGAGTTAACCCCTACAGAAGTGGCGGAACTTGCTCCCTTTGGCGACGGTCTGCCACGTGTCAACGTTATTGGTCGGCTGCATGGTTCCCATCTGTCACCAGTATTGCATTTTAACGGGCATATGGATGTGGTGCCGGTCGGACCGGGTTGGTCCTGCAATCCGTTCGGCGGCGAGATACGCGATGGACGCATCTTTGGACGTGGCGCTTCCGACATGAAAGGCGGTATCGCAGCGCAAATCTACGCCGTCGAGGCCATTCGACGAGCAGGGTTGCAGGTGCAGGGAACGATTGAGCAAAGCGGGGTCGTTGATGAGGAGAGTACAGGCAATCGTAACGCCGGCATGGGACTGCTGGTCGAGCAGGGGTATATCACATCTGGTCGCACGGATTATGTGGTGATCACCGAGCCTCTGAATGTTAATAATATTTGCCTTGGGCACCGCGGTGCCATTTGGGGTGAGATCACTACCTTTGGCCGCCAGTCACATGGCAGTACACCGCAACTCGGCGTAAACGCTATCGAGCATATAGCCGATTTCATCGCCGAGGTGATACACGAACTGAGACCGCGCCTTCAGCAGCGACTGAACAGTATCCCAATCGTCCCAGCGAGTGCAATCTCCGCCAGCCTCACGTTCGGCACAATTCATGGAGGCACAAACATCAACAGTGTGCCGGAAAGCTGCACCGTCACATTCAACCGTCGGCTTGTGATGAGTGAACAACTTGAAGATGCACGCGCCGAGTTACGCGAACTGCTAGATCGACTGAGCAGTACACTGCCCGACTTTCGCTATAGCTATTCAGAACGTTACGCCACCGGACCAACGTGGGTAAGCAGCGAAACGCCGCTTGTGCAAGCCTTCGCCTCCGCAGTACAGGAAGTGCTGGGAAAAGCCCCTGGCTATGTATGTAGCCCTGGCAGCGACGACCAGCGCTTTGTCGTGCACAACGCCGGCATCGAACAATGCATCATCTACGGCCCAGGGGAGATTACACAGTCCCATGTCGCCGATGAGTCGCTCGCAATCAACGACCTGCTGACCTCAATCAAGGTCATGGCGCTGGCTGCGGCACATCTTTTAGGAGTAAACATCCCGTAGGGGCGGGGGTGGATTAAGAAGGAGCAAACTATGGCCACGATCATGATTACTGGTGGTTCCGGCTTCCTGGGGACATATGTCACACGCAGCCTGGCCGAGCGAGGTGACCGCGTGGTCATCTTCGATGCGGTAGGGCCAGCTCCGGTGCTTGCCGCACTCACCGCTCCTTTCGAGCAGCAGATTGTATTTGTGCGCGGCCAGGTACTGGACCTTGCCGGCATGCTGCGGGCTGTGCAACAACACAACGTCGAACGTATCTTCCACGCCGCCGCGCTCTATGATCCACCTTACTCGCTAGACGAGCCTGCAATCACCTATCAGGTCAACGTCACCGGGACGATCAACATGATGGAGACGGCTCGTCTTTCGGGTGTGCAAAGGGTCGTCCAGAGCAGCAGCATTGCCGTTTACGCACCGCGTCAATACGAACCGATCGATGAGCGGCATCCCATCTCGTTGCCTTCGGCGGGCAATCCCCTGGGGCCATACGGCGCTTCAAAGGCCGCAGCCGAAATCGTCGGCCTCACCTACTATAGTACGAACGGCGTCGATTTCGTGGCTTTACGCAATTCGGCGATCTATGGTCACGGCATGCGCTATCCAATGTACATCAAGCCAATGGTGGAGAATAGTGTGCGCGGCCTGCCCACGCGCTTTGCAACAGGCGGTGATATGTGTCGCGATTATACCCACGTGAAGGATATCACGCAGGCAGTGATCAAGGCTTTGGATGTTTCTGCATCTGCGCTCACCCAGCGCGTCTTCAATATTGGCTCCGGCACGATGCATAGTGCAGCGCAGGTGGCCGAGACGGTATGCATCGTACTTCCCAATGCAGATATCGAGATTGGCGCAGGCCTCAGCGAACTGGAGCAAAACGATATGCGCGCTCGTGGCATGCTCGATTTGAGTGCGGCCCGCCAGCAACTGCGTTATGAGCCACAATTTACATTGGAGGCTGGTATACGGGATTATGTCGCAATGTTTAGAGCGGCAAATGATTTGTAACTATTCAGCGATGCCAGCTCCCGTTTTTGTATGATCTCCTAATATCCAGACCCATCATGAGCATCAGTATCCTCTGTGCATACTTGTTAAGTGAAGAGAGATAGGTAACTGGATAAAAGTTCAAGAAATCACTATAATGTGCTTTATAGTGATGTAATGGACATCTGTAACTGCCAACGCTTACTTTCCCTCAAGCAGAGCGTTCCCCACGATAAATCGGGGGACTACAGATGAATATGGATAGTAGCCCCCCGATTTATCGTGGGGGGCAGGAGAAACCCAGCAACATGCTGAACAGCATCTACTGGCAACAGCCGAGAACGGCACGCAAAGTTCTCTTTTGGCTGTGCCTGGCACTCACGCTCGTCACTTTCCTCCTCTTTCCTGAAGGGGCATCTGCCTATACACGTACTATTGCCACAGGTGGACCAACGCTGCAAATAAACGTAGGTTTTGAAGATGACTCCAGGGTTGGTTACTGGACACCGGTACAGATTACACTGAGCAACGGTGGGGCCAATTTCACAGGCACGCTTTCCGCCACAACCTATTCAAGCCCACTCCTGTCCGGATTAGTGGTAGGCAACATCTCACCATGGAGTTACCAGCAGCCGGTAACATTGCCACATGGTACACTGAAACAGGTCATGCTGTATGTCCCCTTCTACGAGAGCCCTTCTGTCCCACGGGCCATCATAGCAACCCTACGCGATAGTCATGGTAAGGTGATCCTGACTGAAACCCAAACACCATACTCGCTACGAAAAGGAACCCTCCTCATCGGCATCCTCTCTGACCAGAGTACAGGCTTTGACGCGCTCAGTGCTGTAACCTTGCCCAGCCCGAGCAGGTCAATCGAAACAGTGACACTGAACGCAAGCACATTGCCAGATATGGCAGAGATGCTGGGAAATTTTGATGCCATCGTGTTGGATGACTTTACGACAAGCACGCTCACCTCTGCACAACTGACCGCTTTGCAGACCTGGATCAACCAGGGAGGCGCTCTCATTGAGATTGGTGGAATACAATGGCAACGTACACTCAGCACACTCCCCCCCGGACTACTGCCGGTAGCCATACATGGAACGGATATACTACCCGCAGGCACCCACCTGCTACCCGTCGGTAGCCCTACTATAGCCGACATCGGTCAACAGCCAGCGCCGGATGTCCTCAAGCAGCCCATCACGGTCAGTACAGGGACATTGCCCAGGCCAGACGATGCCAGTTTGCTTTCCAATCTTGAGACCGTCCTGGCATCTGGTACGATCCCATTACTCGTGCAAGCTCATCAAGGACAGGGAGTTATCTGCTATCTTGCATTCGACCCTGCGGCTTCACCTATCGCCGGGTGGGCTGGAGCCATTGCATTGTGGAAGGGTCTGCTTTTTCGTGCCCTTGGTGACCAGTTCCTGATTCCCGATACTTCCCCCAGTTTCAGTAATGGGCCTGGGCAATTCACCGCACGTAATGGGTTGTTTCAAATCCTGCAACCGGAGACGCTGTTCCCAATTTGGGGGCTTGTCTTTTTGCTGCTCGGCTACATCCTGCTGATAGGACCCGTACGTCTTTTGATTGTGAGACGACTGAAGCGACCGCAATGGAACTGGCGCATCATACTCAGTGGCGCAGTCGTTTTCTCTCTGCTCTCCTACACACTGGCATTCTCTCTGAGGGCAGCGACCGTCAACAGCATCTCCCTCTTCCAGCTCAATCAGGGGGGATCATCGGCACATGTGACAACCTATTTGAGTGTATTTACACCTGGACAGGGCAATTTTCAAGTACAGATCCCTGGTAGAAGCCTGGCACAGCCAATACCCGATACACTGTTTCCCAATGGATTGGAAGGGCTAACCGCAGACGAGCAGGCCACGGTTACACTTGGACAACATGAGACTGATGTGAATTTGTTGGATATCGGCATGTGGACACTGCATCCGATCGTCTTAGAGCAGGATCAACGGCTGCACGGAGGAATTGTCGCACATCTCACACTTCAGAAAGGCATGCTTGTAGGAACCGTAACGAATACACTTGACAGCTCTCTCAGCGACGTGTATATATTGCTGCCCCATAGCTTTGCCACCATTGGCCAACTGCCAGCAGGAGAAACCCAACAAGTCAACGTTCCCTTGCATACCTCAGCACCCGATGCTGGTACAACATTGGCGGACCAGATAGCCAGCAGCAATGGTTTATCTGCACCCTACTTTCCCTACGCTAACAGTGCACAACCGCAGACCATGTTCCAGCGCCATCTAGCCATCTTATCAGCTCTGAGCGGAGAAGGATTTCCCTTCTCCCCTTGCTCTGGCCCATGCAGTACACATGCTATCGTCACTAAACATGCTATCGTCACTCCACCTATCGGCGCAGCAAAGGTGAACCCGGTAGACGGCAATGACCCACTATTGGTTGCCGGCACACCTGCGACCTTAATCGGCTGGGCAGACCAGTCATTGGGTGTAACCAACGCCGTGACCGTCAATGGCTTCACATCCGGTGGCACCCGGGAGAACCTGGTACAGGTGCCACTCGACATCAACGTCTCTGGCTTAGAGAACGTGCCACCTGACCTGATTTCAGCACAGGTGATCAACGCTCAAGGCAATGATGTGCAAACCACCGCTCCCGATGTGTACAGCATGGCGGCGGGCAGTATGACCTTTGAATTTGTCCTGCCTACCTCGCAGACCGGGTCCCTACAGGTCAACAGCATGACTTTTAGCGAACCGTTCTTCATGAACCAGTCAGCAAACATCTGCCAGGTTCGGCTCTACAACTGGAGTACGAGTTCCTGGGACACAATCATCCTCAACCGGGACACCTTTACAATAGGGGACCCAACAGCGTACACTAGTCCTGATGGTCTTGTGTTGCTGCAATTAGCTAACCAGAGCAGTTCGTCTGAAGTGCTCACGTTTGGCAAGCCGTCATTAAGCTTGAATCGGGCCATCTCAGATTCGTAAACGATGTGGGGACCCGTTCGGAACTCTATCTAGAAGATAGGTATGCCCGATGGGGGATTACCCCGCCGGAACAGAGCGCAACAAAATATGCAAAAAAAACGTCATAATGTGTAGAGCGTAATATCTACGAAGGGGGATTCACTTGAGAGAAAGCTTGATAAAAATCACCAGGACCCTGGTTGGGTCCTGCCTTTTGCTTGCACTGCTCTTCTTCATCTTCCCCATGCAGGCCCTGGCTTACACAGCCAAGGGTGGGCCAACGATGCAGGTGAATGCGGGTTTCGAGACACGTTACCGGGACGGTAACTGGGTTCCAGTGCAGGTCGCACTACACAATGATGGTCCAGACTTCAGTGGCACTCTGTCTATCAATGCGTCTGCCTACAATGGCCCTTATATAGGATCAGGAAACCTAAGCACACCAACACATTACCAGGTACCTATTACCCTGGCCAACGGCGCTCAAAAGCAGGTAACAATTTATGTACCGATTTATTTCGACGTACAAAGTGTCGTAGTGAGGTTGCTCGACAGCGGTGGTAATGTCATCAGTAGCCAGGATAGCATACTCAACCCACTCAACTTGGGCGACACTTTTGTCGGTGTCCTCTCCGACCAAAGTTCGGGTTTTGGTCCACTCAGCACCGTTTCTCTACCCAATCAAGGCAGTTCGGTCATTGTAGAGTTTCTGAATGCGAGCACCATGCCTACTATGGCTGCAGTTCTCAAAAACTTTAACATCATCATACTAGATAATTTCACGACAGGTAGTCTGAGTGCAGCCCAACTGACCGCATTGAAGACATGGGTCAATCAAGGTGGAGCACTGATCGTAGTGGGTGGCCCAGAATGGCATCGAACCCTGGCAGCACTGCCAGTTGGTCTCTTGCCAGTAGCGGTGAATGGAACAACGATACTGGCAGCAGGAGACCACCTCTTGCCTCTCGGTGGCCCCAACGCAGGTCGCTTGGGGCAAAGGGGTGTGCCTGATACAGTGCAAGCCCCTGTAGCAGCCAGTACTGCGACCTTGCAAGGAGACCCGGGTAAGAGCGAGGTAGTACTTGCATCGGGCACGACACCGCTCATCACTCAGACTCAGCAGGGTCAAGGTATTGTCTGCTATCTTGCTTTCGATCCCACCCTTGAACCTATCGTCGGCTGGTCCGGCGCCAGCGCCCTGTGGAAAAGCCTCCTATTCCGTAGCCTGGGAGATCAACTTCTCTCTAATCCCAATTCCTACCCTGGCCCCGGGTACTACGGTGGACCAGGGCAATCGATGTTGGCAAGTCGGATGAGTGGTTTGCTGCAATCGCTCCTGCCGAACACAATTCCTTCACCGTGGACACTTGCTATACTCCTGATTGGCTACATACTCGTACTCGGACCTGTTCGCCTCTTGCTGCTACGACGGCTGAAGCGTCGCGATTGGAGCTGGCGTATCGTTCTGGGCAGTATTGTGATCTTCTCCGCCCTCACCTACAGTCTTGCCATTGAGGAGAAGGGCACCTCGATTGTAAGCAATAGTGTTTCAGTTGTCCGGTTGAGCCAGGATCGTTCAGCGTCACATATCACAACATACCTGGGTGTTTTCGCGCCCAGCCAGGGAGATTTGCAGGTCTACATCCCCGGCGATGGCCTGGTACAACCATCACCAAACACGTACTATTCGGTCGGACCCGGTGTTCCAGGTAGCCAGTCGCCGGCCACCGTTATGCCCGTACAAAATGGCACGAATGTGGATCTGCAAGGCGTCGAGTTTGGGACGTTACATTCTATCCTCTCAGAACAAGACCACCCCATACAGGAGGGACTTGTCTCCCACCTGACCATCAATAATGGCACACTGGTGGGCACGGTAACTAATACTCTCAACTATGCACTTAGCGACGCCTATGTGCTGATGCCCTACAATGTGCTCAGGATCGGGCAACTGGCAGCAGGTCAAACCAAACAGGTCACACTTCCATTGAGCAATTCAACGACCAATGCCGGTGAGACACTGGCAGACCTGATAGTCCAAAGCAGTGGTTCACCTTATCCTTATGGCATTTACCCCTTTGGCTCTGGACCACAACGATTGACCGAACAGCAACGTCACCTGACGATTCTGTTAGCCCTGGACGGGCAAGGATACTTCGGCTACCCCGGCATTGGACCGATAAAGCCAATACTGCCAATACTACCAGTAGGGCCGATTAATTCAGCTCCGGGAGTGAACAGCGTTTCAGTATCCAGCAGTAGTATCAGCATTTCTAGCTCGATAGCATTGAGTGGCGGTCCACCTGCCATATCATTTTCTGGTGGCGGGCCCTACATACCTATGACCGGCGACAACGACCCGTTGCTGGTACCCGGCTCAGCGGCTACGCTCATTGGCTGGGCAGAGAAACCTTTCACGAAAGATGTGATGGTTAATGGCATCAGCCCGACAGGCCTTCACGAGACGCTAGTCCAGGCTCCACTCACTGTCAATCTTTCCGGCTCACTGAACTTGCCGCCCTACTTTATTGCAGGGCACTTGATAGATGTGGAGGGTAACAATGTGCAAGCTCAATTTCCTGGTATCTATGCAATGACCACCGGCAGCATGACCTTCGAGTTTGCCGTACCCACCCAGGCCAATCTTCAGGTGAGTGGTTTGACGATTACTGAGCCTCCCAATGCCTATCAACCTGGACTGGGGCCAGTGGCCGCAAATGGCAGCCCACTCCCCCTGCGCTTATACAATTGGCACACTCGTTCCTGGGATTCGGTGTCGTTCAAGCAGAACACCTTTACAACAACGGATGTAGGGGCGTACATTGGTCCTGGAGGACGTGTCCTGTTGCAACTCGCCAACCAGGATAGTTCGCTTGGTACACTCATTTTCAGCACGCCTTCCCTGAACTTGCAAGGCGTTGCATTGAGTCCGTAGGGGCGTCAGCTTGCCTGCGCCCTTTGTAAGAGTAGCAAACAGGAATCATATGATCAAAATTCAGCATATCTCTAAACATTATCGTTCCGTTCGAGCACTACAAGACCTCAGTCTGGAGGTGCCGCAAGGGTCAGTGTATGGACTGATTGGTCCGAACGGAGCAGGGAAAACAACTCTGCTCCGTATTCTGGGAGCATTAATCCTCCCCAGTGCAGGAGAGGTCTGGTTTGACAATGAGGAAGTGAGCCACACTCCCGCAACGATACAGCGCAGAGTAGGATATATGCCGGACTTCTTTGGCGTCTACCCCGACTTGACAGCTGCGGAATACCTTGATTTCTATGCAGGAATTCACGGTGTATCACGCAAGAAGCGGGCCCGCTCCGTTGCTGATCTCCTCGAACTAGTTGATCTCACCTCCAAGCGGGATGCACTGGTTGAAACACTCTCGCGTGGAATGAAGCAGCGCTTATGCCTGGCACGTGCTTTAGTCCACGATCCTGACGTGCTACTACTTGATGAGCCGGCCTCCGGACTGGACCCGCGTGCCAGGGTGGAGTTGCGAGAACTACTGCGGACACTACAAGGCATGGGCAAAACCATCATGATCAGTTCACACATCCTGCTCGAATTGGCCGAAATGTGTACTGACGTCGCCATTATACAGGGAGGACGCCTGGTCATTGCAGGAGATGTTGAGCAGGTCTCGCGCCGTATGGATGGGGGACGCCAACTTGAAATTCGCGTGCTGGAGCGTCATGCAGAGGCCAAAGAGCTTCTCAAGAACATGCCCGAGATCAGCAACGTGTTAGAAGAAAATGGCGATGCCGAACTTATCCACGCTGAATTCAGCGGTGATAATCCAGCACTGCATCGTATCCTGGCGGCTCTGATGGCACAAGACATACCCGTTGTTTCCTTCGCGCCACGCAGTGGCGGTGGCCGTCTTGAAGAAGTGTTCATGAGCATCACCGAGGAGAGGAATCCCGCATGACTTTTATAGCACTGCTGACCAAGGAACTTCGCTTACGCCTGCGCCGCGAGCGTTCGGTCTGGGTTATCGTCATTTACTTACTGGTGATGGGTTTGCTCGGCTTTGCCTACCTTGAGCGTGATAGCGCCTTTAGGGGAGGCTACCAGGGTTACTTGCTTAGCCAGATTGGCACAAACCTCTACACCTTGCTCGCATTTGTGCAACTCTTCTTGATAGTGTTTATCGTGCCCGCCTTCACATCTACGGCCATCAACGGCGAGAAGGAACGGCAAACTTATGACATGCTCCTGACTTCTAAGCTTTCTGCCTTTTCACTGCTCGCCGGCAAACTGGTTGCCGGCATAGCCAGTGCACTGTTATTGATTGCGGCATCTATTCCACTCTTCAGCCTGGTCTTCTTTTTCGGCGGAGTAGCCCCGGTAGAAGTTCTCAAGGCGCTGCTTGTTTTTGTGGTCACTGCCATAGTAACAGGTATGGTTAGTCTGTTTTGCTCGGCACTCGTGCGTCGTCCTCCTGTATCAACGGCCATAGCCTATGCATTCTGTGTGCTCTGGATGTTCGCCCCCTGGGTTGCATTCCTCCTGTCTATAGGAGGCGGATACTATGGCAGTCCTCGCTGGCTTAACCTGATACAATCGTTGTCTGTATGGAATCCCATATCAGCACTCATAAATACGCTCTCTAATGGACAGAGTGGGGTTGGGCTGTACATGCTCCCTACTCCCAATCTCATCATTTCCCTATGGAAAACTTACATACTACTGAGCTTGATCATAACGGTTTTCTTGTTCTTACTCGGCATGGTCCTTGTCAAGCCAAACCCGCTCGGTCGACTGCGGTCCTGGTTCCGGCCCCTGACGAGGAAACTCACATCATCAAAGAAAGGTACAGTAACAGCTTGACACAATTTACGGCAAATCAGTATGTCTATAAGAAAGGCTGAGCTCCTATGGCAACTATAGCACCAACACGCCCAGTAGAAGTAACCCAGAGGATGGCCGATGGGAAAAGCCTATCCGAAGCCCTACATGCCTGGCGTAGGCGGCTATGGATGCAACAGACGCTGCGCTGGACGGGCACTGGATTGATTGTTGGCATCATGCTAGCGTGCGTCCTCTTACTCATCTCACGTCTCACTCCCTGGGCCAGCGCCCCAACCTGGGCCATCAGGGTCGGCATAGCTTGCCTGCTCTGCACATTAGGAGCTGCACTCTGGTACCGTCCTTCCTTTGCGCGTACAGCACGTCTCGTCGATGCCCGATTGAGACTACATGATCGCCTGAGCACAGCCTGGGAATTCCGTGATAAGTCAGCGCCGTTGATCAGCCTACAACGTCGAGATGCTCTCAAACAACTGGGCAAACATACACCCGCCACAGCGATCTCGCTGGGGCCACGACGATCACTCCTGGCTCTCTTCGGTGTCCTCGTCATCGCCCTCGCGCTGTTGGTCTTCTTGCCCAACCCGATGACGGCTGTGCTTCAGCAGCAAGCGGCATTTCAGGCACAGATAGCCAGGCAGGTCGCAGAAATCAATCGTATTCGTCAGGTGATCGATAGCCAACCCACCACTTCGACACAAGAACGTACACAGATCGATCAAATCCTGCGCGATGCCGCAGCCCAACTACTAAATGCTCGAAACGAGGCACAGGCTCAGCAGATCATCGCACAGGCGCAGGCAAAGCTCAATCAACTGCGTGACCAGCAGGCAGCCAATAAAGCGCAGGCCCTCGCAGCAGCCAGTTCAACACTTCAGAATAGTTCAAACTCCAATTTGAGCGCCGCAGGCCGCGCACTCGCCAATGGAGATGGCAAGGGCCTTGACGCCGCGCTACAGAAGCTCGCATCTCAAGTAAACTCTATGACCCCCACACAGCGAGCACAATTGGCACAGCAGATTGAACAGGCGGCTAACCAGGCAGGTCAAAACCCTCAACTCAGTTCTGCCCTGCACCAACTCGCCAAGGCCATTGCCGACGGAAGCCCAAGCGAAGTTTCCGACGCGGTCAAAGCCGTTGAAGCTGCTGCCGCCCGGGATGCTACCGACCAGGCTAACACTAGCAGCGTCGATCAAGCTTCTCAAACGCTACAAAATGTGGCCGACACGCTGGCCGCATCAACAGACGGCACCGGCGGGCAAGGACAAAACCAGGGGCAAGGACAAAACCAGGGGCAAGGTCAGGGACAAGGGCAAGGTCAGGGGCAGGGCCAGGGTCAGAACCGGGGACAGGGACAGGGAACTAATGGGACTGGCGGAGCGAATGGAACGGGGAACCAGACGGGGAAGACCGAACAGGTATACGTTCCAGGACAAGTAGGCCCAGGTACCAGTACGATAACCAACAACGGCAACAATGGCGTTGTTCAGCCTGGTAGTCCAGTCCCCTATTCACAAGTGATCGCGGCGTACAATCAGATGGCCCACAATGCCATTGACAATAGCGATATACCGCCCGATATGAAAGATCTCGTTCAAAATTACTTCAATACATTAGAAGGGCAACACTAACAGATGGCAAGCAAGAGCGAGCACCCCGAGATAAATCGGGGGCGATCTGCCTGGGGGGCAGATTCGGAAGTAGAGGGCCGATCTATCTCGCCCCCGCCGCAGGAGGCGGAAACCGAAGCGCCGATTGAAGAGATTAGTACACAAAATGGTGTTGAAGGGCCTAGCGAAACCGATATCGCAGTGTTCATGGATATCGCCCAGCAATTAGAGCGTGAACTCTGCTCCATCGTGGTAGGTCAAGAACGGGTTATCCGCGAGTTGCTGCTGGCCTTACTTGCGGGTGGCCATATATTGCTGGAAGGGGTTCCAGGACTTGGTAAGACGTTGCTTGTGCGCACATTATCTGACGCGCTTGCACTCAAATTTGCGCGCATCCAGTTCACACCAGATTTGATGCCGGCAGACATCGTCGGTACAACAATTGTGAGCGAACAATTAGATAACAATGCTACGGGGAGCAAGCGCGTTTTCAGTTTTCAACCGGGTCCCATTTTCGCCAATATAGTCCTGGCCGATGAGGTGAACAGGGCAACTCCGAAGACCCAATCGGCGCTGCTTGAAGGGATGCAGGAGCGCACTGTGAGTGTTGGAGATAGAACACGCCCCTTGCCCAGCCCATTCTTCGTCCTGGCTACGCAGAACCCGCTAGAGATGGAGGGCACTTACCCTTTGCCGGAGGCTCAGCTTGATCGCTTCTTGTTCAAAGTGCTTGTTCGTTTCCCTAATGCTAACGATCTGATGCGCATTATTGATACCACGGTTGGCACGCAGACCTACCGGGCCAAAGAGGTCGCTTCGGGCGAGCAACTGCTCCATTTGATTGCGACTGCTCGTGCCGTTCCAGTGGCAACGCACGTCAAAGAGTACGCAGTACGTTTGCTGTTGGCAACCCATCCAGACCATGAGGACGCACCCGAAAAAGTACACAAATTCGTTCGCTACGGTGCCAGCCCTCGCGGCTTGCAAGCTATCATCATGACCGGTAAGGTGCGTGCCCTACTCGAAGGTCGCTACAACGTCTCGCTAGAAGACTTGCAAAACGTGGCCTTCCCCGCGCTGCGTCACCGTATCATCCTCAACTTCGATGGCCTTGCTGATGGAGTGACGCCGGAAGAATTGATCGAGGCGATTATCGAGGAGACTGAGAAAGAGTGAGCAATTGACCTCGATCATAGTCGGAAAGTTTCTTTCAACTGTGGACAAATTGTCCATGGCTGGTGATCAGGACAACTATCGAGGAGTGCGAAAAACCATGAGCAACGAAGACAACCCAGCAACTGCACATCTCTCGCCATTTGAAGCGATACGCCGAGAGAGCGAAGATGGCAGTGAGTACTGGAGCGCTCGTGATTTAGCCAGGATTCTTGGGTACACTCAGTGGCGCAACTTTGTTTCTGCCATTGAAAAGGCCAAGGAGGCATGTCAGAACAGTGGGCAAGCCGTCTCAGATCATTTTGCTGAAAGCAGCAATATGATCGAGACAGGAAAAGGAGCCAAGCGCAGAGTTGAGGACTTTGAACTATCCAGATACGGTTGCTATCTCACATTGCAGAACGCAGACCCTTCTAAACCGATAGTGGCATTAGGACAGACATATTTCGCTATTCAGACACGCCGCCAAGAAATTGCAGACGAACTGGCAGGTTTGACAGAAGACCAAAGACGTCTCTACTTACGCGGGCAACTTGCTGATCACAACCGGCAACTAGCCGAGGCAGCGAGTCAAGCTGGGGTGGTCAAACCGATAGACTTTGCAGTATTTCAAGATCATGGATACATGGGCCTTTACGGTGGACTGAAAGCCAGAGATATTCACGCACGAAAAGGTCTTAAGAAAAACCAGCAAATACCTGATCACATGGGTAGCACCGAACTGGCAGCTAATTTATTTCGCGCAACCCAGACGGAAGAAAAAATCCGACGTGAAGGCATAAAAGGCAAGGACAAAGCCAATCGCACCCACTTCCAGGTTGGACGAAAAGTTCGACAAACCATTCAAGAACTTGGTGGCACCATGCCCGAAGACTTGCCTACCCCCAAAGAGAGCATCCAGCAGTTGCAACAACGAGAACAAAAGCTGCTCAAACAAGGTCCTCAAATCTCATTATTTGACGAGGCAACAGACCTCAGCGAACCAGACACTCCCTAAAAGAAAGTAGCCAGAGGGGTATCACAATGACCAATGAGAACGGCATAGCCCGCTTTCCACTGGACGCCGCAACGCTCCAGCGCCTGGACAGTCTGACGCTCATCACACGCAAAGCGATGGCGTCCGGGCGTCCGGGACGCAGGCGTTCTCCGCTTGCTGGCTCATCGATGGAGTTTGCAGACTATCGTCGCTATGCCCCAGGCGATGACTTCCGCCGTATCGATTGGCGAGCATTTGCGCGCCTGGAGCGACTCTTCCTGCGTGTCTTTGAAGCCGAGGAGAATCTGACGGTAACCGTGCTCATCGATTGTTCTGACTCGATGCAGCATGGCACGCCGCCGAAATCCTCGCTGGCGATCACACTGGCAGCTGCCTTGTCATACGTCGCGCTTCGGTGCGAAGATAACGTCATCGTCGGCGCGCTGACCGATCGCCTGGCAGCTTACCGGCGTACCGGCAGCGGCAAACATGCCATCTGGACGATTGGCGAATTTCTTAATCGCCTGCCACATTCCGGCACAACAGATTTGAATCGAGCACTGTACGACCTCGGCAGAGTAGTGACTGGGCCAGGTCTCACTATCGTAATCTCTGATTTCCTGGCACCAGGAGGGTACCAGGCTGGACTACGCGCAGTGCGCCAGCTACGCCAGGAAGTGGCACTCTTGCATCTCCTCGCTCCAGATGAAATCGAGCCAGACCTGCAAGGTGACTGGCGTCTGCGTGACAGCGAGGGAGTTGGCAGTGTTGACGTAAGTAGCACACCCGCTGTCCTACAGGCATACCGGCAGCGACTTCTCACATTTATGGACGAATTGGCTTCATTTGCCCATACCCATGCCATGACATACGCGATGATCCCTAGTGATACTGTCCTTATCGAGGTTGTACAAAGACTACTCAGACAGGTTGAGATCGTCAAATGAGTCTACTTGTTCCTGCGGCACTGGCCTTTAGCGTTATCATACCCATCATCCTGCTACTCTATTTCATGCGCCCGAAACGGCAAGAGCGAGTGGTTGGGAGCACCCTGCTCTGGCAACAGGCGTTACAGGACTTACAGGCCAGCCGTCCCTGGCAGCGACTGCGCATCACACCGCTCCTGTTGCTCCAAATCCTTGCAGCTATCATCATTGTGCTGGTGCTCGCACGTCCGGCTACCTTTATCCGCAGCCCCATCGGCGGCGACAGCATTATCATTCTACAAGCATCAGCCAGCATGCAGGCCACCGACGTAGCTCCCAACAGATTTGAGGAAGCCAAAAGCCGCATCGCTGATTTGATCGCCGGGCTTGGACCCAATGACCATCTCTCCCTGATTACCATGGCACTTGTACCACGGGTCTTGATTGCAGCCTCCTCAGACAAACAACAACTCACAGGCGCACTCCAGGGTGCGAAAGTCACAAACCAGGACGCTGACCTCGAACAGGCTCTTTCATTGGCAACATCATTGGCCGCAGGACACACCAATATACAGGTGTTGGTTATCGGTGATGGCCATGTTCTGGAGCCGGATCAACCACTTGTGGTTCCCTTCCCCGTCCACTATTTACAAATTGGCACCGATGCCCCCAACACTGCCCTGTTAGCACTCGCCTCGCGCACCATCCAGGGCAATCTGGTAGCCCTGACGCAGGTCGCCAACTATAGCCACAAGGAGCGATCAATACCGGTCGAACTATACGCCGACGGCAAACTGGTGAGTGTGCAAACCATTGACCTGGCAGCAGAAGCGAGTGGCGCATTACAATGGGGCCCTCTACCTCCGGCAACCCGTTTCCTGCACGCACGTATCATCGCGCAAGACGCTATGACCATTGACCACGATGCATGGGCCATCGTTGGTGGGTCGATGCCTGCCCGGGCGCTGCTAGTGACCAAAGGCAACAGTTTCCTTGAGACGGCACTGCGCCTACAGCGCAACATTGACCTTTTTGAAACGACCCCCGATAAATATTTCGACCCCGGCAATTTTGACCTGACGATCTTCGACGGTTTTGTGCCTGCGACCCTGCCCGCTGGCGATGTATTTTTCGTCAATCCGCCCAAAGGCTCCTATATCTTTGGCACATCGGGTCCTGAGATCACTGTCAGTCACATCAGTGCAGGCAACAACAGTGCAGGGTTGCTGCAGGATGTCGATCTCAGTAGCATCCATGTGCTGCGCGTCAGCCATCAATTCACTCCGGCATCCTGGGCACAACCCATCATCATTACACCCCAAACCCCACTGCTGATCGCCGGGCAGACTGGCAACAGGCGTGTAGCAGCCCTGAGCTTTGATCTACACGAGTCTGACCTGCCACTGCAACCCAGTTTTCCACTGCTAATGTTTAACCTGGTCAACTGGTTCCTGCCACCACCTGTCCCAGGTAACGGACAGATCGCACCAGATACACCCGTCAGCATCCAGACATGGCCCGGTGTAGACCGGGTAACGATTACCGGGCCAGGGCAGCAAGCTGTTACTGTGGCACCACCATTCCCTGTGGCAACCTTCAACCAAACCAATACAGTCGGCATTTACTTTGTGACACAACGTGTCCACGATCAGGTGCGGCAGGGTGCGTTCGTTGTTAACCTGTTTGACCCCCTGCAGTCACGCCTGGTCCCTGCCGAGCAGCTTCCGGTGGCTCATAGCACACCCTTCGACGCTGGCAGCTCCACTTTGCCACGCGCCTTACTCGAACTCTGGCCCTGGATCGCCGCCTTCCTGCTCCTCATACTCTGCGCGGAATGGTGGCTCTTTGGCCGCAATTACACACTACGCAGTACTTCAAGCGTAGAACCGTCAGCGTATGCACGCACGGCAGGTCGTCTCCAACAACGCAAGCAACTCAATGCAATCACTGCACTTCAGAACCAGGTAGAGGAGCGTTATAGAACCGTCATGAAGCGCGTCACAAAGACGACAAAGCGCATCCTTAGTAGGGTTCCAAGGGGCGGCCGCCCCTTGGCGGGGCGTGGGGTGTCCCCACTCTCTCCTTCTTCCTCCGCGAGGATAGAGAACCAGCGTATAAAGAACAAGCAAAAAAAGGCGAAAGGAAAGAGCAATGCTAACATTTGAGCAGCCACTGTTGCTACTGATTTTACTACCAATCGGCTTGCTGGTCTTTCTCGCCTGGCGACGTATGTCCCTGCCATTCCCTAAAACCCAGCGCTACATGATCCTGGCGTGCCGATTAGCCCTCTTCTCGCTCATTGTCTCTGCTCTGGCCGGCACGGCATTATCACAGCCAATTTCGCGCCAGGCGGTAGTTTTCGTTGGCGATATCTCTGCCAGCACAACCCCGCAACGAGCATTCATTGAACAATGGATTAACAACGCGATACGCCACAAGCGCCCCGACGACCAGGTGGGCATTGTCGCAGTAGGACGCAATGCGCTCGTCGAGCAATCGGTCAGGACGCAGATTGATTTCTCTCAATTCGAGTCCACTCCCGACACCAGTTATACCGACCTTGCCACCGGCCTCCGACTCGCTGCAGCCATTCTGCCAACGGACAGCGAGCGGCGCATCGTGCTTTTAAGTGACGGTCAACAAAACCTGGGAGATGTACTACAGGAAGCACAACTGTTGCAACAGGAGGGGATTCGGCTGGACGTCGTACCCTTGCCCACTTTCAGTGGTCCAGAGGCACGCATTGATGATCTTTCGGCACCAACTGAACTGCGCACCAACGAGCGTTTTCTCCTCCACGCCAGGCTCTTCAGCAGCGTGGCTCAGCAGGCCACACTTCGCCTGTACCTCGACCAAACGCTTTTGTTACAACAATCGCTGCACCTGGTCGTGGGCAACCAAGATGTCTCGTTCAGTATAATGGCTCCGCCAGCAGGTTTTCACACGTTCCGCATAACGCTGGATGCACCTTTTGACACCATCAGCCAGAATAACGAAGCCGCCGCGTTCGTCAACGTGCAAGGGCCCCCGCATGTGCTCGTCATCGAGGGCAAGCCCGACGCTGGCCACAACATCGTCGCTGCCCTTCAGGCTACACACATCAACGTGACGCTTGGCACTCCAGCTGATGTACCGTTCACCCTTGACCAACTGGCCGGCTACAGCACGGTTGTACTGGCCGATGTCCCTGCCGTAGAGCTAGGCCCAACCCGAATGCAGGTGCTGCAAGCATTCGTGCGCGATCTCGGGCGGGGGCTTGTTGTAAGCGGAGGTGAGAACAGTTACGGCGTGGGAGGCTACGCTGGCACACCACTGGAACAAACGCTCCCGCTGAAAATGGATATTCCTCAGCACAAGGATACCCCAACTATCGCGGTCGTGCTCATCATCGAGAGCCTGGAAAGCGATCTGGAGGTAAACATTTCCAAAGAGGCCGCCAAAGGCGTAATCAATCTCTTGACTCCACGCGACCAGGTAGGCATATCGGATGCATCCGGCCAGCTCGTCATTCCTATGCAGCACGTCACAAATCGAGCAGCGATTGATCACTCTATCGACGCGATGAATCCTGACGACCCCGCCAGTTATATGCCAGACCTGGTCAATGCGGAGTCGGTATTACTGCATAACAACGCAAAAATAAAGCATGTGATCCTCCTTGGCGATGGTGACGCCAGTGACAACTACACACAACAAGTGCTCAAGATGGCAAGCGAACACATCTCTATCTCAGTCGTTGGCACCAATATAGATTCCTACCAGGATTTAGCGATGATGCAACAGATCGCCTCTTTGGGCAAGGGACGCTTCTATCTGGCTAATAACCCCAACGCCATCCCCCAGATTTTACTCAAGGAGACGCAGCAGGCTGCCCGGCGGGCTATCGTCGAAGAACCATTTATTCCCGCCATCGTCGGGGCCCACCCGATTTTGACGGGCTTAGGCCCACTCCCACAGTTAGATGGCTACGTGGCAACCACCCCTAAACAGGCGGCTCAACTGGTGCTAATCAGCCAGGAAGATGATCCGGTTCTTGCCGTCTGGCAATATGGCCTTGGACGTGTTGCAGCCTGGACAAGTGATGCTCTCGGCCTCTGGACAGCCAACTGGCTGCGCTGGAGCGATGCACCTCGTTGGTGGGCCAATCTGGTCACATGGACATTACCCACACCCGATAGCCAGCTCATTGTCAATGGGAAGATAGCCAATGGAAACGGACACGTCACAGTGGATCTTCCCCCTGGCATCCAGGTGGGAGCGGCCAGTCAACAGCAAGTGCAGATCAAGATCATCGCACCCGATTTATCGCAGCAAACGCTGACGTTGCAACCTACCGCACCTGGCCGCTGGGAAGGGAACTTCCCCACTGATCAGGTCGGGGCATACCTGCTGCGTGTGACCTGGCAGGCACGCAGTGGCAACAATGCTACCAGCCAGTTGACCACTACCACCGGTCTGGTGGTCCCCTACTCACCTGAATACCAGACCATTGGCACAGACCTACACTTCCTCAAGCTGCTCGCCCAGGCCGGCGGGGGAAGTATACTCGGCCCAAATGACACTGCGGCTGCTTTTTCCCCAAACTTGCCGCCTGTATATGCAGCCTTATCGATTACGTTCTGGTTATTCGCTCTGGCGGCCCTCCTTCTGCCCATAGATATCGCACTACGTCGCCTTTCCAGCCTGGAGTTCCTGGTCGTGGGTTATCGCTGGCTGGCCACCCGCTTTGGCCTACGCAAGGCCTCACTGGCAACCGAAGGCATGGCAACACACGATGCTACAGATAATCTAGTCTTGAGCAACTTGCGTTCACGACGGGAAGAACGGCGCAATCGCTTCCGTTCCAAACCTAAAGCTACCAGCCATGAAACGCGAAAGGGAACAACTTCAATCGGCCACGCAAAGCAGGAGAAAACGCCAGCAACTAACCCTGATCAGTCTCCAAAGAAGCAGCAACCTGAAACCTCGCTGACTGGAAAGTTGTTGGAGGCCAAACGGAACAGGGGAAAGACGAAGTAGGAGCCGGTTTACCGCGCCCATCGCCGATTATGAAACTTTAGGCAAGGTTCAAAACACGCTCAGTCAAATGTGACAGTTTGAACAGTCGCAATTAAATGTGCCATGGCTTGCGGAGCGTGAGTGGTTATATGCAAGCGAAATGAACTGTCACATTCATTTGAACCATGCCTTAATGAAATACCCAGGGTATCGTGAACGGGGACGGCATGCTTGTAGGGGCCGATTTATCGCGCCCACCGCCGATTTATCGGCCTCCTGTGCATCCACCACATACCTGGATGTATTTGTTAAGGCAAGGTTCAATTTGAAGAAAAGTCCTTGACCGTTTGAACAGTCACACCGGAACAGTCACACCGTGTCACCCTGAGCGCAGCGAAGGGTCTGTCTCGATAGGCAGAGAGATGCTTCGCTGCGCTCAGCATGACAGGGCTGGACCTTGCTGTTGGTTAGGAACTGTCAAGTTCATTTGAACCATGCCTAAAACTCATTATCGTGCCCGCGCGGTAGAGCAGTCTGACGCTTCGTCCCCTGTGAACCCCACGTCATAAGCACAATCGCTGCGAGAACACACAAGATACCCACCCAATGAGACCACAAAACTTGCTCCTTCAATACCACGTATGATAATAGGATCGCGCTTACAGGCAAGATGCCAGTAAACACCCCCGCTGTACTTGCAGCCACCTTCGCCACTCCTCGATACCAGAGAATGTAAGCCCCGACCGTAGCAATGCCATAGTAGACAATGGGTATCCAACTCGCAGGAGGCACTGCCGAAAAGTCAAAACTTCTAGCTTCGTAAATAGCGAACGGCAAGAACATCAAGAGCCCGAAAAAGCTTGTCAGGCTTGCAATTGTCAGAGACGTCACCTTCCCTGATACCACTTTCCCAAGAATGGTCCACAAAGCCTCGCCAATGACAGCTCCCAACACCAACAGATTGCCAAGAACGGGGTTTGAACCTTGCTCCAAACGCAACGAGCCTCCCAGAACATTGATGACTACTACTCCAAATGTAGCCAGTACAACCCCTGCACTGCTATTCCAGGCCATCTTTTCTCTCAGAAAGAGGAACGAGATTAAGTCCTATCACGGCAGAAGTTGTGCCTATGATAATCCCACTCTCTGCAGCACTGGTCAATCTTAGACCATAGAGCAAGAAGATACTAAACAAAAAATTTCCTGCGAATGATTGCAAAAATAGAATACTCACATCTTTCCTCCTTAGCGCAGGGAAACCGTTGTTCGCTTTCAGCAGTATAGGCAGCAAAATAACCGAGGAGATGGCAAATCGTAATCCAGAAGCCAGAAACACAGGAAAACCGGATGTTATCACCTTGCCTATGACGACTGTACTGCCAACAATGATCATCGCCGAACTTAGTTCCAAATATGGCATTAGCTTTTTTCCGCTCATTGACAACAATCCCTCTCAAGAGTTTATTGCTGCGGGTTTGCAGCAATAAACTACACGAGCCGCCGGAGGCGGCGAGAAGCCAGATCCCGAATAGTTACAAAAATCTTTCACTCTTGTGGCCCTACACTAACATGCTAAACTGGTCATGTGTAGTGCCACTTCTGGCCAATTCCAGTAATACCAGATGTGAGAGGAGACAACGAGTATCATGCTTTGGATATCTGTTGATCGGTCTTCAGACAAACCTTTGATAAGGCAGGTGTACGACCAGATTCGCACGCGTATCTTGCGTGGCGAACTTCAGGCAGGGGAGCATCTTCCTTCCAGCCGTGAACTGGCCTCAGAATTGCACGTCTCACGCATCGTCATCTTAGAGGCTTATGACCAACTGCTGGCAGAGGGATATATCGAGAGCCACCAGGGATCAGGTACATACGTCGCTCAAGGTACCTATTTGGAAGAAGCCAGTGAAGAACAGCAGCAACATACTCATGAACTGATTGACTCACAGAAGGAGATAAGCCATGCTATCGATTTTCGTTCAGGCATTCCCGCTCTAGACCTGTTCCCGCGCAAAATATGGGCACAACTCGCACAGCGCGTTTATACCGAATCTCCCCATGCTGT
>WNFA01000290.1_pt1 | contig 39177 bp, 37 predicted proteins | sample 5400481 | NCBI WGS metagenome assembly WNFA01 (sample SAMN13153340, study PRJNA577476) | soil metagenome | isolation source: 120 cm saprolite under Douglas fir tree site 2 hole 1 replicate 2 | place: USA:California | collected 2015-04-18 | reverse complement strand
GCGGTCAGCGACTCGGCGGAAAACATTTCACGAAATAGGATGCTGCCGCTCCAGAGCTTGTGCTGCTCCATCAGCATCAGCCAGTTCACCGACTCCGCTTTGCCCTCGCCTCGTGGCCCGCCCTGCTGGTTGTAATCGGCAAAGACTACACCGTGCGCCATCAGGTCCCAGGCTTCCGCGGACTTCATCCAAGAATGCCCGGGCGTCGCGGCGGGCTGCCATCCCGTGCCCGAGGCGTCGTGGGGCGAAGGCATCCAGTCCGGCGCAGGCTGCGACATATCCATTCCCGGCATGTCCATCTTTTGCTGCGTCTGATCTTGCCTTTGCTTTGTCGAATCTTGGCTTGGGTGCGTCTGATCTTGCGGATCAGGCGCATCCATATCTGCAACAACGTCATATGCAACAACGTCCTGCGCTCCAGCGAAGGACACCCATAAGTTGATTACGAAGAAACTCAAAATCAGCGCCCGCACGTGACACTCCTCATACGCAGAAAAATCATGCGAGAAAAATGAAGCTCTTGATTTAGCAACTAAAGAATCGCCGCGACTGAGGAGGGAACCTAGATTCGCAGCGGAGTCGTACCGGGCGGTTGGGCGGAGGGTATGATCGAAACTTCCAAACCGCCCAAAAAGTATCCCGTCAGCAGAGACTCGATTTGCGGAGGAACTGGTGTGCACTGAGCCGGAGGCTGGGGCGATATTGACGCCGGCAACACCGCCGCGTCATGACCAGTCAGACAACACTTGTAGCTCACTGGCGCGGGTAGCGGGGAATGGGGGAGCGGTGAATCGGGAAGACTCTTGTGCGCGTGGCAACCGGCCGGGCGCTCACCGAGCGCTACCGACGGCGCGGACCCGTGATCAGTTCCTGCCACTGCCGCGGCCACTTCCAAAGACCCCGTCGGCAACGCCGCCGTCACCAGCGCCGCGATCAGCAGAAGTCCCAGAATTTTCGATCCGAACTTCATTACTATTTCTCTAAACCCGAAATTACCTTCAACCCAAACACCGTCGCTGACCCCATCACGATCCCGTCAGTTTCACCCGTATTTCTTCCGGCAGCCGCTCCCGGATCTCCGCAGGCAACCGGTCGTGCACGTGTCGCGCTCCGAGCTTCGCCGCATCCACCACCACCATGGGCGCGGGAGTAGCCACGGCCACGATCAACCAGATCAGCGCCGACAACGCGAATCCAGCCAGCGCGCCCACCTCCAGCCAGAAGGCATGCCGAGGCCCGAAATACCGGATCACGGCAAAGGCCAGCAGAAACACCGCGGCCGACGCCGAAGCCAGCGCAATCAGCGAAATATCGATGATGCGGTGCAGTTTCTGCCGGCTGCGGCAGCGCTCGCAATCGACGAAATGCAGCTCGTAGTCCCCGCGCATCTCCGGCGCCAGGCCGGAAATGTCGTAGCGCCATCCCGCAAGGATCTTCCCTACGATCGGTTCCACACACTCGCTCATAAGAGGCTACAACCGGATGGGTTCCAGAACTTCCGTCTGGGTTGCCAGCAGCACATGGTTGCGCCACAGCCCCTGACGGCCGCCGAGCGCCTGTTCTGCCGCCGCTCGCGCGATTTCGGGATGGTTATTCTGTTCAGACAGATGTGCCAAAACTAAGTATTCGGCTACTCCATCATAGTCGTTGGAGAAAAATTCCGCGAGCGCGTCATTCGACAGATGCCCCACGCGGCTCATCACTCGCTGCTTCACCGACCACGGATACGGTCCCGAACGCAGCATCTCCACATCGTGATTCGATTCCATCACCAGCACGCTGCAGCCCCGCAGATGGTTCCGCACGCTGGCCGGCATGTAGCCCAGGTCGGTGGCAAAACCAATCTTGACGCCTTCCGCGCGAAACGTGAAGCCCACCGGATCGGCGGCGTCATGAGGTATGGTGAAGGGCATCACCTCAATATCGCCAATGCGAAAACACCGGCCGGCGGCAAAATGTTCCGATTTCGGCAGTTCCGGAATCGCGCCCTCTGCGTCGCGCACCGCGCGGCTCCAGGCATGATGGGTCGGCGCCGTCAGGAAGACAGGCACGTTCAGTTTTGTAGCCAGCCGCCGCAAGCCCGCAACATGGTCGGAGTGCTCGTGCGTGATCAGGATCGCGGAAATTTCCTCGGTGCGCTCGCCAAGCACGCGCAGCCGCTTGAAGGTTTCGCGGCCCGACAGACCGGCATCCACCAGAATGCGCGTTGAACTCGTCGCCACCAGCGCGCAGTTCCCACGACTGCCGCTAGCGAGCACCGACACCGACACGCACATAACCGTAGCTTACCCCTACGGGCTGTGGAAACGGGAACAGTTTTTCACTGGCCGGTACCTTTGGTGGGAACTCCCTCCTAGTCAGAACTCTTCCGCGTGCTGCGGAAATACTCTAATTCCCACAAGTTTTTGGCAGGGCGCGGCGAGGGTTGTCGAAAGCGCTTTGGAATGCGTCCGCCTTATCGACAAATGCCCTCCCGTCTCGGAGCCGAGCGGAAGGGCATCACTTGTTACTGTCAGCCTTGGAGAGAGGTCCCGCTATTGCCTGTCGTACACCGAGATATTTTGGAACTTTTTACCCTCCGCATCGGTTCCGCTCGTAGTGACAGTGCGGGTTTTGCCATCGGCCGACACGACGATTTGGCCGCTGAGCGTAACCTTTCCGCCTTTCTTTGCGGTCAACTGCAACGTGTGGTCATCAACCTTCTTCAACGACCGTGTGTCTGAGTTGGGATCGCCGGTAACGGGGTAGTCTTTGCCGTCGACCTTGCCCGCCCACTCGTTGTGCGTGGCTTTGCCGTCTTTGTCGGTGCCATCCACAGTGACTTTCACGTCGTCACCTGTGGCCTCGTAGACGACTGTGCTGTTCTTCGGCTGCCCGGGGGCGAGCTTCGATTTAGCCTCGTTCAGCTTCCAGTTCCCGACCTGTACGTCGCTAGCGAAGCACACTGCCGCCGCGACAAAGCACAGCGCCATGGTCAATACAATTGTTCTTTTTTTCATGTCCCCTCCATTAGGAAACATCAGACTGTTAGAGTGATTTACCGCGCCGCATTCTAGCGCTTCATTGCGCGTTCAGCAACTCGCAATTCTCTCCAAACATAACCCCAACTATCCGGAATGCCCCTTTATGCGATAACTTCTATTTGTGTCCGCGTCATGAAGGGAGTCGCGCGTTGAGCATTCAGGATGAGGAGGAACTCATTTCCTTAAGAGCGGTCGGCCGCATCGTCCGCATGGTGCTGGATGCGATGAAGGCGGAAGTGCGGGCGGGCGTCATGACGCGATATCTGGATGAAATCGGCGCGCGCGTTATGCAAGAGAACGGTGCGCGTTCCGCTCCGTCGATGGTGTACCAGTTTCCGGGCGCCAGTTGCATCAGCTTGAACGATGAGGCGGTCCACGGAATCCCAGGTGAGCGCAAACTTGAGGAAGGTGACCTGGTGAAACTTGACGTGACGGTGGAAAAGGACGGCTACATGGCCGACGCCGCCATCACCGTGCCGGTGGGCCGCGTGAGTTTGCAGGCTGAGCAATTGATGGCCTGCGCGGAGCGAGCGTTCCATCAGGCGATGCTGGTTGCGCGGGCCGGATTCCGCGTATTTGAAATCGGAAAGATGGTGGAACGCGAAGTGCGCAAGTCCGGGTTCTCAGTCGTCCGCGAATTAGGGGGACACGGCATCGGGCGCACCATACACGAGCTGCCGCATGTCCCCAACTACCCTGACCCGGAGGCCCGCCAGATCATGAACGAGGGCCTCGTCATCACCGTGGAACCGATCATCTCCAGCGGCTCGGGACGGGTGTTTACGGACAAAGATGGCTGGACGGTGCGGACGGGCGATCACGCTCTTTCGGCACATTTTGAGCATACTCTGGTGATTACTTCCGGCTCACCCATCTTGCTGACCGCTGGCTAGGGCAAACATATTAGGGCAGAATTGGTTGACCGGCGACCGGCTTCGGGATAAAGTTCAAGATCAGGGTTACAGTTGTCTTCCCTCCGCCCCCGGTTTACGTTCGATGGTTTGCATGCGCCCCGTCTATTCGAAACTCGTCGCCCCGAAACTCGTGATCTTGCTGTTTGCGCTGGCCAGCGTAGCTTGGGCGGCGGCGCCGCAATTTTCCGGGCAGAAGCGGGTCGGCCTGACCAGCGGCGACCAGTGGGAACCAGCCGTAGCGGCCGATGGTTCGGGCCGGATCTACGTTCTTTATCCGCACTACGGGCGAGTGGCCGATTGCAAAGCCTGCCGCGTGCCCACCATGTTGCTGGTCGCGAGTAACGACAACGGCAAGACCTGGCAGACTCCGCACGTGATGCTCGAATCGGGTTCGGGCCAGTTTGACGCGCAGATTGCCGTGGATCCGGCCGACCGGCGCACCGTGTATGCAGCGTGGCTGCAGAACGGTAAGCGCGCGGTTATGCTCGCCAAGTCGGTGGACTCCGGCGCGACGTGGACTTTTACGATGGCCGTTCGCAGCGATGTACAACTGGATAAACCGGCGCTGGCGGTGCGCGGCCAGAGCGTCTACGTGGCTTTCAATCATGAAGAAGAGGTGTGGGTAGCGGCCTCGCAGGATGGAGGGCGCAGCTTCATACCAACGCGCGTGAATGCTGAAAGCCGTCCGGGATGGTCTCTGCTCGGCGCGGCTACTGTCGATCCCGCAGGCAACGCGTATCTGGCCTGGGCTTCTTACTCAAAAGCGGGCGGAGCGCGGGGCACGGTGAACCTGTATGTGGCGAAGTCGGGGGATGCGGGCAAGGCCTGGAGTGCGACTCAACTCGACGTTTCGGCGGCGGCACCCGACTGCAAGGGTGAGGAATGTGGCGAGGCATTCCTCGGCGCGCAGATCGCTCTGACATCCGACTCCGATGGAACTCTGTACGCGCTCTGGAGTGCGGGCAGCGCGCCCATGGGCCCGCAGCGCACTTACTTCTCGTCATCGACCAACGGCGGCGAAAACTGGCTGCCGCGGATCAGCGTTTCCTATGCCGAGCTGGGAGTGGAACATGCTTTTCCGGCGATCGTGGCGGGGAACACGGGCGACGTGCGCGTGGCGTGGATGGATAAACGTGACATTTCTCGCAACTCGTCCCGCAACTCTCCGTATTGGAACACTTACTATCGGAGTTCGAGCAACGGCGGCGCGACCTGGGGGGAAGAGATCCGGATCTCGGGCTACGTGACGGGCTATCGTTATATCGGTAAGGAAGGTTTCCGTTTTCCTTTCGGTGACTATTTCGGACTCGCGATCGACAACCACGGGGATACGCACGTGGTGTGGGGCGAAGGGCTGAACTATCAGTCGCCGGGATCGATCTGGCACGCCAGTGGACGATAGAAGCTAGGCACGCTCACTTCCCCGCGAATAAATTGTCCACCAGGCCCCGCCCCATCGCTCCACCGAACGCGCCCGCAATTCCTGGCAAGAACGCCAGAAACGATTCGTAGATCTGCGCCCGCTCCGGTTTCTGCGAAAGAAAGAAATACGCCAGCCACTCCACCACCGGCACAAACACGCCGACCAGGAGCACCCAGCGCCAGGGCTTTCGCGGACTTAAAATTCCAAGCAGCATGCACGCCGCCAGCACTACCATCGCCGTCAGCAGCAAATCACCTACTTTGATGTTCACCCACCCCGCTAGCGCTCCTGACATCACCGCCAGCAAATAGTAAAACCCGTCACCTTCCGATTTCTTTTCTGGAAAAATCTGGCCCCAAGCTGTCGTCATATCCCCTATTTTACGAGTAAGTGTAAAACCCGCGTCCGCTCTTCCTTCCCAGCCAACCCGCATCCACCATCTTGATCAGCAGGGGACAAGGCCGGTACTTCGGATCCCCCAGTCCGTCCTGCAGCACCCGCATGATGTCCAGACACACGTCGAGCCCAATAAAGTCCGCCAGCGTCAGCGGCCCCATCGGATGCGCCATCCCCAACTTGAACACTTCATCCACCGCCTGCGGCGTAGCCACGCCCTCCATCACGGCATACATCGCTTCATTCAGCAGCGGCATCAGTACCCGGTTTGACACGAATCCCGGAGCGTCATTCACCTCCACCGGCGTCTTCTCCAGTTTCACCGCCAACTCGCGCACTGTCTCATACGTAGCCTGTGAAGTCGCGAGGCCTCGAATCACTTCCACCAGCTTCATCACCGGCACCGGATTAAAGAAGTGCATCCCAATGACCTTGTCGGGGCGCCCGGTCAGCGCCCCAATCTTCGTGATCGAAATCGAAGACGTATTCGAAGCCAGTATCGCCTCCGTCCTCATCATGCGATCCAGTTCGCGGAAAATCTCCGCCTTGATCGCAAACTTCTCCGTCGCCGCCTCGATCGCCAGATCGCAATCCCCCAGCTTCGCCCGATCCAGTACCGCCGCAATCCGCCCCAGCGAGGACTCTTTGTCGCCCGCCGTAATCTTGTTCTTGGCGACTTCGCGATCGAGATTCTTCGCAATCGTATCGAGGCCCCGATCCAGAAAGCGCTGCTCCACATCGCAGAGCACGACGTTGAACCCGCACCGCGCAAACACATGGGCAATCCCATTGCCCATCGTGCCCGCCCCAATCACTCCCACGCGCCGAATCGCCATGATCGCCTCGCTTCATCAAAGAAGGACTGGAAAGTCTAGCAGACTGGACTATGGCCCCAGCCCCCTGTGGTTTGTCCGCTGTTCACCGGTAATTACAGCGGAAAGTCCATCCCAGAGCATCCCATCCGTAGCAGGGTGCATCCCATCTTAGAAATATGCCCATCGACAGTGCCACCGTCGTTTTACCTGGCGTGTCGACTGCCACCTCGGACAGCACCTCCAATAACACCTCTAACTATAAAGAGTATGTGAACCCGCAATGGGTCACACTGCTCAACCTACTAGGCATGAACGTTGAGTATGAGCGCTGTCTCGGTTGCGAGTTGTTCACAAAAGACGGCCGTCGCGTCCTGGACTTTTTGTCCGGCTACTGCGTTCACAATACCGGGCACAACCATCCCTACATCATTCAGGCATTGAAGGACGAAATGGATAGGTGTGGTCCGGCGATGCTGCAAAGCCATGTGCCGGAGATCGCCGGCGACCTGGCGCGGCGCTTGTGTGAGTTGGCTGGCGGGGAATTGGAAAAAGTCTGCTTTGGCAGCAGTGGCAGCGAGGGGGTGGAGGCGGCAATCAAGTTTGCGCGAGCCACCACTGGCCGCGCTGGAATCGTTTATGCGAAAAGCAGTTTCCATGGCCTGACCGCCGGCGCGCTCTCGCTGATGAACGACGCATTTTGGCGAGAGGGATTCGGGCCTCTCTTGCCGGATGCCCACGGCGTCCCTTACGGCGATGTCGCCGCACTGGAGAACGTAGTCGCTAGCAAGCGGCGTGCCGCGTTTATTGTCGAGCCCCTTCAGGCGGAAGGTGGCATTCACGTTCCCACACCCGCCTATTTGCAGAAAGCGCAAGAACTGTGCCGGCGGACGGGCACGCTTTTCGTCCTCGATGAAGTACAGACCGGAATGTATCGCACCGGAACTTTCCTGGCGGCGCACCAGTTCGATGTACAACCAGATATGGTGGTGCTGGCCAAGGCGCTCAGCGGCGGCCTAATGCCCGTGAGCGCGGTTCTGATGACCAACAAGATTTACCACGCTGTATATTCCTCGCTGAAGCGGGCCATCGTCCACACCTCCACCTTCAGCGAAAATACTCTGTCGATGAGAGCTGGCCTCGCAACGCTGGATGTTCTGCAAGACGAACAACTAGGCGAGCGAGCGCTGCGTCTCGGCGAATCGTTTCGCGCGAAACTACGCCGGGAACTGGCGGGCTTCGACATGGTCAACGAAGTGCGTGGCATGGGCCTCCTGAACGGAATCGAATTCGTTCCGCCGAAGAAATTGGCCTTCCGCACATTGTACGAAGCATTTAACAAAATCCATCCCGCCATGTTTGGGCAGATTGTGGTCATGCGGATGTTCCGTGAGAAGGGCATTCTCACCCAAATCTGTGGAAACAACTTCATGGTCCTGAAAGCCGCGCCACCCCTGATGGTAACCTCGGAGCAGATGGATGAATTCGTAGAGGCGATTCGTGACGTGGTCGAAATGGCACAGACGTCGCTAACATTCTGGACCGAAGCGTTGGCAATAGTGCGTCGGGCCGCCAACATCTAGCTACCCGTAGTGCAACAACAGTTCGTATCAGGGCATGCGATCACACACTGCGGAAACAGCCCCGTTTCGTATCAGGGTATCGCTTTAGCGATACAGTAAGTGCTCTGGTTACGAGAGCGCCTTCAGGCGCCGATTCTGGAGATTGGAGTTCCACCACGGGCTCCCAAGAAAGAAGAAACTAAAGATGCGGGCTTTTCGGGCGAGATCTATGAGCGTTGCAGCGTTGGCAGTCCTCGGCTTGGCCCTGTTTCCCTTGGCTGCGGCGCCTCTGCCTCAGTCGCAATCCACTCTCGCGCCCGTCTCCGAAATTGTCCTGACCCTCGACCCGGAACAATCAACCGTGCATTGGGCATTGGACAGCTCGTTGCACACGGTACACGGCACATTCGCCCTGAAGAGCGGAACCCTACATTTCGATCCGGAAACCGGGAAGGCTGGCGGAGAGATTGTCGTCGCTGCCACCAGTGGTGAAAGTGGTAGTAATTCCCGTGACGCGCGCATGCACAAAGAGATTTTGGAGACGCCAAGATATCCCGAGGTGATCTTCCGTCCGACTCAAGTGGACGGCAAAGTAGGCCAGACTGGGGCATCGGACGTGAAGCTAAACGGTGTTTTTTCTATTCATGGCACGGACCATGACCTCACCGCGCTGGTTCACGCCGAGTTAACCGGAGATCGCTGGAGGGGAACCAGCAAATTCGAAGTGCCGTATGTGAAGTGGGGCATCAAGAACCCCAGCAATTTCCTGTTGAAAGTGAAGCCTGTGGTAAGTGTGGAATTGGAAATGTCCGGGGAAGTCAGGGCCGCGAAATAGATTCCCGAGGCGGATCGCCACGCATCTCCGGCAGATAAGTAACAGCGATCCCATAAATCATTATGCGAAGGGCGCGGGCGAGCGGAACATATCCCGGCGAGGAGAGAAGAATTCTACTTTTCTTTCGCAACCCTCAGCCGCGTTTCCGCGCGCTGCAATGCGTCTTCGGCGCGCGCGTAGTCAACCTTAGGATCGTTGCTCTTCAGGAGCGCTTCCGCCCGGTTTTTGGCGTCTTGCGCGCGCGCTACATCAATTTCCTGGGGACGCTCCGCCGCCTCCGCCAGGATCGTCACCTTGTCTGGCAATACTTCCGCAAATCCCCATGCCACCGACAGCGCGTGCGTCGCCCCACTGGCCTTGTAAGTAATCACACCGACAGCAAGCTCTGTAATCAGAGGAGCGTGCCCGGGAAGAATCCCCAGATACCCGCTCAATCCCGGGATCTGCGCTTCCTCCGCAGCATCCTTCACCATCAGCTTCGCGGGAGTAACGATTTCGAGTTGGAAAGTAGTAGCCATTGCTCGTTAGTCGTTGGTCGCTGGTCGTTAGTCGTTCGCTCAAGAAGTTAGCGTTTGGCATTTGACTACGATTGCCAACGACTAACGACCATTGACCAACGACTATTTACGCTGCCGCGCCTTTCATCTTCTCCGCCGTCTCCATCACTTCGTCGATCGTTCCCTTCATGTAGAAAGCCTGCTCCGGGACGTCGTCATACTTCCCTTCCACGATGCCGCGGAAACCTTTCACTGTGTCGGCGATCTTCACATAGCGTCCGGGAGTGCCGGTGAACTGCTCGGCCACAAAGAACGGCTGCGAGAGGAATTTCTGGATCTTTCGCGCGCGCGCCACCGAAACCTTCTGATCCTCGCTAAGTTCGTCGATGCCCAGAATGGCGATGATGTCCTGTAAGTCTTTGTAAGTCTGCAAAGTTTTCTTGACCATCTGCGCCACGTCGTAATGATCCTGGCCCACAATCCGAGGATCAAGAATGCGCGACGTGGAAGCCAGTGGATCCACCGCGGGATAAATTCCAATCTCCGTAAGCGCGCGCGAAAGCACCGTCGTAGCATCAAGGTGAGCAAACGTAGTAGCGGGCGCCGGATCAGTCAAGTCATCCGCCGGCACATAAATCGCCTGCACCGAAGTGACCGACCCCCTCTTAGTAGAGGTAATCCGCTCCTGTAACTCCCCCATCTCCGTAGCTAAGTTAGGTTGATAACCCACAGCAGACGGCATGCGGCCCAACAGGGCGGATACTTCGGAGCCGGCTTGGGTGAAGCGGAAAATATTGTCGATAAATAACAGCGTGTCGCTGCCTTCTTCGTCGCGGAAATATTCGGCTACGGTTAGAGCGGTTAGCGCTACTCTTAGACGGGCGCCGGGCGGCTCGGTCATCTGGCCATAGATCAACGCAGCTTTTGACTCGTCGGGTTTGCCGGGCTTGATGACTCCTGACTCGGTCATCTCCAGCCAGAGATCGTTGCCTTCTCTTGTGCGCTCGCCAACGCCGGCGAAGACGGAAAATCCGCCGTGTTGCTTGGCTACGTTGTTGATTAGCTCCATGATAACGACGGTCTTGCCGACGCCGGCTCCGCCGAAGAGGCCGATCTTTCCGCCTTTCAAAAATGGCTGGATGAGGTCCACTACTTTCACTCCGGTCTCGAACATCTCCGCGGTGGTCGATTGTTCATCGAATGCGGGCGCGAGGCGGTGAATGGGCATTCTCTTTTCAAAAGCGATGGGACCGAGATTGTCGACGGGTTCGCCGATGACATTCATCACTCTCCCTAGTGTGCCGCGGCCGACGGGGGCGGAGATGGGTCCACCTTGATCGATGGCTTTCATGCCGCGCACCATGCCGTCGGTCGCTTCCATGGCAACGCAGCGGACGCGGCCTTCGCCCAGATGCTGCTGCACTTCGAGAATGACGTTGATGGGGGAAGGCACGGTAAAGCCGTCGCTGACGACGCGAAGCGCCTGATAAATGGGAGGCATCGCCCCTTCGGTAAACTGCACGTCCACGGCGGGGCCTGCGATTTGGATGACGTTTCCGATATTTTCTGACATAAGACCTCAAAACCAGCAATTAGCAGTTAGCACTTGGCAATTAGTCTGGGACTTGGGCTCTTGCTAGATGCTAAGTACTAATTGCTAAATGCTGATTCACTGCGCTGCTGCTCCGCTTACGATTTCGATAATTTCTTTTGTGATCTTTGCCTGGCGCGCGCGATTCATTATCAGTGTTAGCGAATCGATCATATCGCTGGCGTTGCTGGTCGCCGCATCCATCGCCGTCATGCGGGCAGCGTGCTCGGCGGCTACGGACTCGAGCAGCGCACGAAAAATCTGGATGCCGATATACTTCGGCAAGATCCCCTGAAACAGCTGCTGGGGCGGCTGCTCGTAGATGTAATCGACCTGCGACTCCCCGAAGCTAGCGGCAGCCTCATCGACGCCGCGGGTATCTACGGGTCGTACCCCGACCCCTGCCGACTTCGCCGCTTCCAGTCTCTTCTTGCGTTCCTCTTCCGAAGCCTCTTCCGCCATGGCGACATCGATTGCGCCGATTTGTTTGATCGGCAACAGGCGCTCGGCGATGAGGCGTTGCGCGATGACCGACTTGAATTCGTTGAAAAGAATGTAAACGGCGTCAATCTCGAGGCGAATGTAGCGGGCGATCACGCTCTCGCTTAGAGTGGCAGCGAAATCGTAGTCGACCTTGCCCAGAACTCCTATGTGTTCGCCTACGATCTGCACGCGATCGGCGCGTGCGGGAGCAACTTCAGTATCCGAGTGGACGGGCGAGACGCCCGTCGCTCCATCGGCAGAAAGCTTCTCCGGGGCGCTGGGGTAGCGGCGGCGCATGAAGTCGCGGCCTTTGCGTCCGATGCATTCGATGTCAATATTCTGATCCGGCTTGGACTCGATGAATTTCGAAGCCATCTTCAGGATATTGGTGTTGAATGCCCCGGCAAGGCCCTTATCTCCGGTGACCACGATCAGCAGGATATTTTTCTCAGGGCGCTCGGCGAGCAGGGGATGGATTGGCAGTCCGGTGACCGGATCGTAAATATCGGCTCGCGACACCAGCGATTTAAGAACATTGGTGAGCATCTGCGAATAGGGACGCGCGGCAAGCGCGCTCTCTTGCGCACGGCGCAACTTCGCCGCCGAGACGGTCTTCATGGCTTTGGTGATCTGCCGCGTGTTGACCACGCTGCGGATGCGGTGCCGGATGTCGAGGATGTTCGCCATGGAGAATCAGGTCTCAGGTCTTAGGTGTCAGGTCTCAGCCTTCAGTTAATCTCAATTTCCAGGAATTTCCTGAGACCTGAGACCTTGGACCTGAGACCTTTATTTTGCTGCCCCTTGTCTTGAATCTACGAATTGTTGTTTTGCTTCTTTTATTACTCTCGACATCTCTGCCTTTAGGTTGTCGTCCAGAATCTTTTTTTCCATGATCGTGTTGAGCAGGCCTGGATTTGTGGTTTCCACGTACTTGTAAAGATCCATTTCGAAGTCGCGGACCTGGTTGACCGGCATGTCGTCGAGCACTCCGCTGGTGCCGGCGAAGATGATCAGGATTTGTTTTGAGAACGGTAACGGCGAGAACTGGCCTTGTTTCAGCAGTTCCACCAGACGCTGACCGCGATTGAGTTGCTGTTGGGTAGCTTTGTCCAGATCGCTGCCGAACTGGGCAAAGGCGGCCAATTCGCGGTACTGGGCGAGTTCGAGCTTGAGAGTTCCGGCCACCTGGCGCATCGCCTTGATCTGCGCGCTTCCGCCGACGCGGCTCACGGAGAGTCCTACGTTCACAGCGGGGCGCACGCCCTGGTTGAAAAGGTCGGTTTCAAGATAAATCTGGCCATCGGTAATAGAAATCACGTTGGTCGGGATGTATGCGGAAACGTCGCCCGCCTGGGTTTCGATGACGGGAAGCGCAGTTAGCGACCCTCCACCGTTCTTGTCGCTCAGCTTGGCGGCGCGCTCAAGCAGGCGCGAGTGGAGATAGAAAACGTCTCCGGGATAGGCTTCGCGACCGGGGGGGCGGCGGAGCAAAAGCGAGATCTCGCGATAGGACGCGGCATGTTTCGAAAGATCGTCGTAGATACAGAGGGCGTGGCGTCCCGAATCGCGGAAAAATTCGCCCATGGCGCAGGCCGCGTAGGGAGAGATGTACTGCATGGGAGCGGGCTCTGAAGCCGACGCCGCCACCACAATGGTGTATTCCATGGCTCCGGCATCTTCGAGAATTTTAACCACCTGGGCAATCGACGAGCGCTTCTGACCGATAGCGTTATAGATGCAAATGAGGTTGTTGCCCTTGCTGTTGATGATGGTGTCGAGGGCAACGGCGGTCTTGCCGGTCTGGCGATCGCCGATGATTAGTTCGCGCTGTCCGCGGCCAATGGGGATCATGGAGTCGATGGCCTTCAATCCGGTGGCCATGGGCTCGCGCACGGGCTGACGGGCAATGACGCCGGGAGCAATGCGCTCCAGGGCAATGAATTTATCGGTCGCGATCGGACCCTTGTCGTCAATCGGCACGCCGAGGGAGTTGACGACGCGGCCGATGAGGGTGTCGCCGACGGGCACGCTCATGATGCGGCCGGTACGCTTGACTTCGTCGCCTTCCTTGATCTCGGTGAATTCGCCAAGCAGGACCACGCCGACCTGGTCCTCTTCGAGGTTCATGGCGATTCCGGCGACGCCGTGCGGGAAGCTGAGGAACTCGCCGGCCATGACTTTGTCGAGGCCGTAGACACGGGCGATTCCGTCACCGAGGGTAATGACGGTGCCGACTTCGTCGACCGCGATTTTCGATTCGTAGTTCTCGATTTGCTCGCGGATTAGTTGGGTAATTTCGTCTGCTTTGATTTGGGGCATAAAGTCTTGTCGTTGGTCGTTCGTCGATAGTCGTTCGCTGCTTGTCGTTCGCTCTTTGTCCAGCCCTTAAAAGCATCCGGTTTCGCCGCGCTTGCCCTGATACGAAGCCGTGCCTTGCCTAACCTGGCGCTAGTTTCCTACCAATTGCTCCTGAATTTTCTCCAACTGGCCTTTTACTGAACCGTCGTAGATGGTGCTGCCTACTTGCACGACTGCGCCGCCCAGTAGCGAGGTGTCCTGGCCGTAACGCGCTCGAACTTTTTTGCCGGTCAATCTTGTGATCTCGGCTTCGAGCATTTTCTTCTCGGCGTCGCTCAGTTGGCGCGCGGTGCTTACTTGCGCTTCCGCGAAGCCCTGGCGGTCGTTTAATTCCCGCTCCAACTGTTTCAGGATTTCGCTGAACAGCGGCAGCCTGCGGTGATCGGTGACCACGGCTATGAAATTCCGCACCGGCCTTGTTGTGGCCAGACGTTTGGTGATGACATCGAGCACGGCGCGTTTCCGGTCTCCGGGAATGGACGGGTTCTCGAGGACGCGGCGCAACGGATCGCTTCCCTTGAGCAGGGCCTCGATGGTGCGCAATTCCTGGAGCGCGCCGGAGGGATCGAGGCGGCTGCTTGTTTTCATTACTACATCGGCGAACGCGCGGGCGTAGATACCGACAACGGAGGCCATGTTTATTTCTCGTCCTTTCCACCCTCATTATCATGCGAAAAACCATGCGAAGAGGGACGCGACGCGAGCTTCGAGGCGAAAGTACGGACCAGTATCTGGTCGGTATTGGAATCGACGTTAATCTGTTGGCGGGCCAGGGCGATGGCCAGGCCGGCGGTGTGGGTGGTTAATTCGCGTCGGGCTTGCTTGGCAGCGGCGGCGATTTCCTGCTCAGCGGCCAGCACCACTTTGCGAATATCCTCTTCGGCGGCTTTCAGGATGCGGGCTTCCTCGGCGTCGGCTTCCTTTTCCGCGGCAGCCTGCATTTGTCCGATTTCTACATCCAACTGGCGGAGACGGTTCTCGATGTCCGCTAACCGGCGATTCGCATCCTGGCTGGCAGCGCGCGCTTCTTCCAAAGCCCGTTGAATGGATTGGCTGCGGTCGCGGAACATTGCGGGTAAATACTTGCGCGCGGCCCAAAACACAACGACGACCACGAAGGCGAAGTTCAGACTGAGCGCCACGAGATGCGCCTGATGCACGCTGAGACCGGTTTTACGCGCCAGCCAACGGATTGGCCCCGCATGCGTAAGATTGACGTTGTCTTCCTCTTCTTCTCCGGTAGACTCGCGCTGCTCCTCGATTAGTTGTCCAACCGCACCTTTGTGTTTGGGGGCGGACTCGTTGTCTTTTTTCGCGGGGTCCGCGGGTGTTTGCTGGGAAGACGGTGCGGCAGAGGACTCTTGCGCGAAGGCGAAGGCTCGTGCTGGAACGACCGGCAAGAACGCCAATAGGGCGAGTGCTGGCAACTGCCGGACAATGCCCGTCATGGTTTTCGGTTTCACTATGGTGAGTCCGGGGTTTCCGCGGCCACGGGCAGCTGCCGAGCTGCGCTCGGCTGGACAGCCGAGGGCGGCTGTCCCTACGCGGACGGGCGAGGGCGCCCGTCCCAACACGAACCCGGGCTCCATTTTCATTGGCCACCGACCGGGCTGGGTGATGCCATGGGGCGCAACACGATGCGCACGATATCGGTGGCGAGTCTGGTCGCGTCCGATTGCAGCTTCGACATGGCTTGCTGCTTATCCACTTCGATGGCGGCGCGGGCCTGTTTGACTTGGTCCTGGGCTCGGGCGCGGGCTTGATTGACGGCCTGTGTGCGGGACTGGGTCGCGTGCTGGCGCCGGGCTTCCTGGTTCTTGAAGACTTTCTGGCGCGCTTCGCGCAGCCGCTGCTCATATTCGGCGGTGCGGGCTTCGGCGGCGGCGATATCGGCGCGCGCTTTTTCCATCGCGCCCTGGGTACGATTGCGGCGCTCGGCGAGCACGGCGGTTAGGGGGCGATGGACGAGGAAGGTATAGAGGATGTAAAGCGTGGCCAGAAGGATGACGGTGGGCACGGCTCCGAGCAGTAATTCGCCTAGTTGTCGGAGTGTCTGATCCATTTTCTGATGATCTAGCTTCTGATGATCCTTCTGATTGTCGAACCCTGATTGTCGAACCGACGACCGAATCCTTGCTGATAACTCGCTGATTCTGCTGGCCTCTGCTGGAAGAAGAGCCGCTTCTAAAACCAATAAAAGTAACACTATGGCGAGGATAGTGTCAATAATGAGAGCGCATTTTGGCATGGAATTGTCCCAAATTTAAACCATGTCGGAGCTAGAAGTTGATCCTTGACAATCGAGGTGAAGGGTCTACGATGTAGATATCACCTCCGATCCCAGTCCGGATCGAATGGGCCGATAGCCAAGGAAACGTCACCGCTTCTTGGCTGGCGGCCCATTTTAAATTTCGGGGTTACTCTTGGACAAAAATCAGCCGCGCAAAAACATGACGACAAGTTGACACGAGTGTGACAACTGGTGGGCCGCAGATGGTGCAAATGATGGCTGATTCCGGGAAGCTTTCAAAGGGGCAACTCTGAATCGCCTGGAAGTGGTCTGGCGGGGTGCGACTCTCTCCACCTGGCCAGACCCATTTTTTTGTGAGAGCGTTTGGCGCTTAGCGGACGGCCGCCGGCTGAAGCAAGCTTGCAATCCGCTCGAGGATCCGGTGCATGCTCAGGTTGGAGTCCATGGCGGCGTCGACGGCGTGATGGTGGGAGCCAGCGTGCATGACCAGAACCTTCGTGCCCTCGTGAGCCTTCTTGACCATATAGGGCAGGTGATGGCGATCCTCTTTGGATAAGGTGGCGCCGAGGATGACGAGGTCAAAGGCGTCGCGGCCCAGGGCTTCCTGAACACCATGGCGGTCGAGGGCAGTGGTGACGTGATGCCCGGCCTTGGCGATTTCGGCGGCTTGAGCGGAAAGCGTGTGTTCGTCGCTCTCGCCGTAGAGAATCTTGATGGTCGATTGATGCGCGGTCGCGGGCACGGGCCCTCCTGTGGCACTCACTCGGAGCTTAGCAATTGGCGGGCGTTGTTCCGAGATCACGGAAGATCAGGGTCTCCTGGGGGCGAACCGCCCTGGACGCTCAAAATGTGATGCGGATTCCCCCGTCTGGCGCACCCCGCGGAGCCTCACAGAGAGTCCAAGAAGCTAAGCAGATCTTTTTGCTCGGTTGGAGTCAGCCGGTGGAACTTTTTCGTTACGTCGCTGGCTTCGCCTTTGTGGCGAGCAATCGCGTCCCCCAAGCGGACTGAATCGCCGTCGTGCATCAAACGGGAGTGCGTTCTAAGTCCCCAGAGTGGAGCAGTTCTGATCTTGTTCCTTCCATCATGGACCGCCTTATAGGAGAAGCCGCGGCGATTCATGACCTTGTCGACGTCATCAAAGGAAACTTGCGCGGACTGCTTGGACCTGTATAGCGCCTGGACGGACGCTGCCGGCACTGCATAGTGCTCGACGACGGCGATGGCTATACCATCTCCGGTGCCAACATCGTGGAGCAGGAAATCGCTGTACGGATGAAACGTCTTCTCTCCCAAGGCATCGGGGATCGTGAATTGGCCTCCATTCACCTTGGTCCCGGCCTTGGCGGTCGCAAGCGTGGTCAGGTGGCAGGTGGCGCACCCGATGCGGGCAAAGAGCTTCGATCCGCGCTTCGCCGCTTCGGTTGCCGCGAGAGTCTCGTCCCGTGGAGGCACTTTCGAAGCACGCATGAAACGGGCAAAGTGATCGATATCTTCCAGGTGGTCGGTGGGGTCCGGCTGATCGTTCGGCTCGGTTACTGACTTGGGATTGCAAATCGAAGTCACCTCGGTTGGGAAAAGGCGATTGGTGATGCCCATTTCGTTGAGGTACGCATCGCCGGAAAAAGAGAGCAGGCTGGCGTGCTGATCTTTCCATCCAAATCGCCCCACCGCGGTTTGGCCTACTGCCTCGACGACTGGCACTCGCAGCGCCTGGCCGCAAATCTTGCCATGGGTGGAGCGGCACTGATCTTTGCTAATGCTGAGCAGCGTGTCGTCCGCGACCGCTTCAATGAAACCGTCACCCAGCGTGTTGACCGCAAGCCGCCTGGTTCTAATGGTCTCCGTCGCGGGGACGTGTTCCTGAACCTCGGGACAAATTGCCCGATCGTTGATCAGAGTGCGTCCGGTGATCACCTCCTGGCCGTGGTCGATCGGAATGCTCGGATTCTCGAAAACGCCCCCGGGACCTAGATGTCCGACGCGTAGCTCCGTGACTTGACTTACGGCGCCGGAAGTCGGATTTTGATGGCATTCGCGACACGATTGAGCGTTATAGATTGGGCCTAGTCCGTCTTTTTCGGCTTGCTCTACTGTGTCGAAATGCGTCTGATCGGCGGCGTGAACAGACTGCGCCACGAAGTTGGGGTCGATAGTCTGGTTGTCGAAACCGCTCGGAGCCTCAGGCGCGGTGCTCGAAGACAATGCCCATCCCAGCAATGCGAAGCCCAGAACCAAAAGAGCTGCGGAAAACATCGTCGCCTTTTTCATCAGATTTTCCTCGGGAAAGCGTGAGTACCTTCAACAGAATGTCTTATCACACAGGACCCCCTTAGCAGGAGGCCAGAAGTACCTTCACTACTACGGCTAGGTGGGTCGGAACCGCGAAAGGCCGCCCGTGCGGGCGGCCTTTGCGGTATTCCTTGTGCGTTCTTCTGTCTTCTGTCTTGCGTTTTCGAGCGCTTGCAACTACTTCGGACTTATTACACCAAACGTCCCGGCCAGATTATTGTGCGGACCGGCGGTGAAGAAGAGTTGGTTGGTCCGGCCGTTGTTTGGCGTTCCTCCCCCGAATTCAATCCCCCAGAGCTGGTCGATGACGATATTCTTGCCGTTCACGTCCCTGACCGTGCCCACAAACTGGCCAGTAAGGAGACTAAAGGCAACGATGGTGCCGTTGTTGGTGTTGTTCGATACCAGCAGAGTGTTGCTTAGCTTCCCAAAGTTCGGAGGCGCGATAGCGATTCCCCAGGGCTGGTTCAGGGGCGAACCCTGCACGAGTTGCCGCACAAACTTCCCGTCTTCCTGGAAAATGTCGATGAAGCCGCCGGTCCCGCCGGTGGTACTCGCAAACGACACGTAGAGCAAGCCACCGATGTCCTGAATGCCGAACGGCGCGAAGCCCGGCGGCAGGGTGCTGTCGGTAAACGAGTTGACGAGGGTAAAAGTTCCGTCGTACACGTCGACTTTGTTGTTAGCATTGTCGGCGGCGTACAGGAAATTTCCCGAAGTTTTGCTGGTGATGGCTAAGCCGGTGTAGACGGCGCCAGACGCCGACTTATCCGCCGCGATGAGGGCGTCGTTGGGATTGGACTGCGGAGCCCATCCGCTGATGGTCCCGTCCAAAGTCGCGAAGATGAAGATAGCTGACCATCCTTGCACCTGGAATTCTGACGACCCGTTGAAGACAATTCCAGTTGCAGAACCCGGGCCTGCGCCGCTTGCCGTCGGGATTTCGACGCGCAAGCTCTTCGCCACTCCCTGGCCGTCGTAAAGTGTCGACCAGCCGGATCCGTTATCGCTGATCCAGAATGGCGAGCCCGGCGTGTGAACGAGCCCCCAGGCGTTGACGATCAATGGATCCGTGTGCCCTGCCGCTCCTACCTGATTCGAAACCAGATTCCTGAGTTGATATTGCGCCAGGGCTGCGCTCGAAAACAACATGACTGCGAGCCCGAGGGAAAGTGTGAAAGCAATCTTGCGACGCTGCATAGAGAATTCTCCTTGGATGGTGCGAGCTTGGATGTGCAAACCGGAGCAGAAAGCGAGTGAGTCGCGGAGCTGCACAGCGCTCGAACGACAATTTCTCAGTCCTACCGGCAATCGAATGCTAGTTCCAAGGCCTCAGGCAGATTGTCATGAGAGTGTCATGTCTTTGCAAAATTCTTGTCGCAAGGCACGGCGTTTGCCGCGAATCGCGGCATTCGGCGATGCCGCCGGTTGCGCCGGATGCCAAAAATTGTGTGAAACGATTCAAGCCCTTTCTGCACTATCCCAATAAGTGGAAGACATCGCGCTGTGGGGCGATGAGCCACGGTTTAGGACCCCAACCTGGAAACCCCCGGCTGGGATCCAGTAGAGTGCCGGAGCCGACGGGGAAGCGGCTCCGGCGCTTTGTGCGGCAGGCTTCTCCCGCACAGTCTTCGTTAGCGCGGTCTTCTTTAGAGGAGCAGACCGGTTCGTCTGCCCCAAGTGACAGGAGTTTCATTCTTCCCGTGCACGCCGCCCACTCCATCCCGCCGACCGTACACCGTTGCAGCAGCCACACGGCTCTGAAACGCCCGGCATTGCCCGTGTCACTCACACTTGTTCCCGAAAACCGCCGCTCTTCGCCAGTCCAAGTGCTACACTGTCTGGCACTTCCAGCTCCCCGGGGCAAGTACTTGGAATTTGACTCCTTTGACGCAGCCTACGTCGAACGTCTGCGCGCAGGCGACATCCGCACGCAAGAGCATTTTGGCGCGTATTTCAGCACCCTGATCCAGGTGAAATTGCGTTCTCGATTGCAGTCGCGGGAAGCCATCGAGGATGTGCGTCAGGAAACCTTTGCCCGATTTTATGTGGCTCTGCGCGGGGGGAAAATCCTGCACCCGGAGCGCCTGGGATCATTTGTGAATTCTGTTTGCAACAATGTTTTGCTGGAACACTATCGCGCGGCCGCGCGCCACACTTCGCTCGATGATGAGCAGAAGGAACTCCGCTCCTGCGCGATCGATCTGCTGAGCGCCCTCGCCGCCAAAGATACGGAAAAGAAAGTTCGCGAGATTCTGGACCAACTTTCAGAACGCGACCGGCGGTTGCTGCGCGAGGTTTTCCTCGAAGAGCGGGACAAGGATGAGGTATGCCGGGACTTCGGAGTAGACCGCGAGTACCTGCGCGTGTTGCTGCACCGCGCGAAACAATCGTTTAAGTCGTTGTATAAGAAGAATACTGGAAATGATTCGCCGGAGTTCACTCCGGCCTGATGGCTGTGCAACGCCGTGTCGCGCCGGCGCACTATTGATACGGGATTATACGAGGGGGCATTTAATGGACCACGATATGGTGGTTCGTCAAAAAATGACGGAAAGGTATCTGCTCGACGAACTCGATCCCGCAGCTCGGGACGAGTTCGAGGAGCATTTCTTCGACTGCAGGGAGTGCGCGTTCGACGTCCACGCCGGCGCCTTATTCGTGGAGCAGACCAAGGTTGTGTTGGCAGAGAAAGCTGAGCCGGTTGCGGCGGCCTTGCCGGCGAGTGCCTCGGTCCCGGCCATACCGCGCTGGATCACGTGGTTCCGTCCGGCGGTTGTCGTGCCCGTGATGGTCATGTTGCTGGCCGTGATCGGGTACCAGAATCTGGTTATTTATCCGCAAATGCAGCAGGCGTTGAACCGTCCGCAGATCTTGCCGTGGGCGTCGGTGAATGTCGGCACCTATGGATCTGAGGGGCCAGTGATTACGACGCATCCGGGGGAAGGCTTTCTGCTCTTTGTGAGGATCCCGCCTGATAGCGGCTACTCCCATTACATGGCGGAGTTGTATAATCCGGGCGGTAAGTTGGAATGGTCGCTCACTATTCCTGTGTCCTCGGGGAAAGAGACATCCGCCCAAGATCAGTGGCCGGTCCAAGTACCGGGAGCGAATCCAGAAGCGGGCAGCTACACGTTGACAGTTCGAGGCATCACGGCCGCGGGGGAAAGCAAAGATATCGGTAGTACGTCATTCGAACTGCAAATCCAGAAGTGATCTCAAAAGGGGAGGAGCAACATGGCCGCAAATCCGAAATCACCTGTTTCACCGGGCCCTGTTTTGGAACGGTACCACGTGTATCATGCCGAAGCCCACGTACTTAGCGGCAACTTGAAACATCCTATCAAGCAGCCGATCGAACACCATGCGCGCGTTGTATTAGAGAAGACGCGCCGCGACGGGCACATCCGGCAGTCGGTCGAGGAAACCAGTCTGGAAGGCCTGATTTCCTTCAAGGCCGGCCACACCCGGGCGTCCGGCACCAGGATCGAGAAAAAGGATCTTTGGGGCAATGACCATTCTGGCTGGGTGACGCTGTCGACGTCGGTGATTGAAGGTCTGAACGTATTCGAAGTCATCACCGCCGATCGTATGGTGGCACAGGTTTCCACTGAGCATGCGCTAACCAGCGGCCATGTTCCCAAGGTGACGTTCCTGGGCACGCGCTTCGAAAACTTGCGGGTGGCCGGATACCCGGTCCAGATAGAACTCGATTTCACATTTTGCGGCGAGAGACCGGAAGGCGACCGTCCTTATCTGCAGGACCGCGGCTTTCTTGATCGCGTCCAGCGCCAACTCGATAGTGTGGCCGGCGCCAAGGGTCTTCCTGAAAGCCTGGAGAAACAGTACGATGCAAAAATCGCGCACATCGACGATCTGAAGAAACGTGCCAATGGGCGCGCGAAAGGGGAGCGGAGCGGCTATCCTAAACTCGAATGCTCACTGGTCAAAAGCATCGGGCCGATTCCGATTCCCGGAGTCAGGACGTTCGGGAATATTATCTTCATCCCGGACTTTGGAACCGTCTCCCTGGCCGAAGTCGAAGTGGGCCTCGCACCCAGCCACGACGGCTTTCCCGACAAGATACGGGCTGGTTCTCCGCAGGAACCACGCGACAGCAATTACTTCACCCTGAACATGCTGAATATGCATCTGGGTTGTATCGGCGGCGGGACCGTGGCCGCTGGGACCGTTACTGCCAACGGGCACACCCATCCCTGAAGTTGGGTTTGCTGTTTTTCGCATTGGTGTGGGTGGCTTCGTGCAGTGATCGTCAAGGCTATCCACAATTGGAGTTCGAGCGGGCTTACCAGGACTTTATACATGGTGAGCTGACGAAGTGCCGGGAAGAGGCTGAGCGAGGCTACAGAAGGTTCGGCAAATCGAGTCCGGAATGGGCCCGCAAATTCAGAACCCTCGAAGCGAAAGCTCTATTGGAGCAAGGGCTGTTTGAGGATGCCCTGAAGCTCGTCGAATCTCAGTCGCTACCTTCCGACCAGCCAGAGTCGGACGTCTCGATCTTGACGCTCGTTGCCTTGGCCAAGATCCGCATCCACGAAATCCCGGAGTCTGAACACGCTCTTAATGATGCACTGAAGCTATGCGATGCGTCGGAAGTTGCCAGTTGCGGTGGCTTATACCAAGCCTTTGGGATATTAGCCAGCGAACGGTCTCAATCGTCTTCCGCAGAAAAGGCGTACGAACACAGTCTTTCGTTCGCCCGGTCCCATAGTGACCGATTTCTCGAATCCACTTCACTTCTCAACCTGGGGTATGAGTCGCTGGCGCAAGGCCGCTTCGATGAAGCAATCGATCGCTCCGAAGCCGCGTACCAGTCTGCGAAGAGCATCGGCGCCAGGGTCATTGAGTTGGTGACTCAGGGCAACATGGGATGGGCATATTACAGGCTTGGCGACTCGGAAAAGGCCCTGGGGCTGTCCCTCGAAGCGGAGAAAACTGCCGCTCAACTCGGAGATGTCTTCGACCAGGAAAACGAACTCACCAACATCGGCCACATCTACATGGACTCGCGTCGGTTTGACTTGGCCGCGCTGTCGTTTCAGCGGGCTTTGAATCTGGCGGAGGGAATCAAGGCTAAGCAAGACATCTCCAACGCCCTGCGCGTTTTGGCGCGGCTTGCTCTGTTGACGGGCGAACCCGGGAAGGCGAGCCAGTATGCCGAGCGAGCATTGGCCATCGCACGAGAGAGCGGGAACCATCCCGATGAACTCTATCCCATGCTTGTCCAGGGGCAAGTGGCTGCCAATCGCGGCGATACTGCAACGGCTGAGAACAAATTTCACGAGGTCGAGCAGGACAAGGTTTGTCCCGTCTTTCTGAAGTGGGAGGCGGAGCACTCGCTGGCGCGACTCTTTGAAGATGAAAACCGCCCGGATTCCGCCGACCATGAATATCGCGCCGCTCTCGCGACGTTCGAAGCAGCTCGCGATACCGTGCAGCATGAAGACTCTCAGCTATCTTTCCTTACCAACGCTTCGCGCATCTACGACGACTACGTTCATTTTCTCGTCGCTCGCGGGAAGACGGAGGATGCCCTGCGCTGGGCGGACCATAGCCGCGCCCGCACTCTGGCCGAAGGGTTGGGACTGCTGGCTAAGGGAGCTTCCACTGGGCCTCCGCGCCTGAACCCGCAGCAAATCGCCCGGCGAGCCGAGGGCACCGTTCTTTTTTATTGGCTGGGCGAGAAGCAGTCGTTTTTGTGGGCGATGGCGCCGCAGAAAGCCAGCTTGTTTACACTTCCCCCCGGCTCGGAAATCGAAGCGGCCGTGCAACGGTATCGCAAGGCTCTCGGGGGGCCAGGGGACGTTCTGGAATCAGCCGATCAGGATGGCCGCTGGCTCTATCGCACGCTGATCGCGCCGGCACAAGAGTTGCTGAAGAGGGATGCGAAGGTTTTCGTCATCCCGGATGGCAGCTTGAACAACCTGAATTTCGAAACTCTTCTCGTCTCTGGGCCAATGCTGCCCGACAAAAATTTGCACTACTGGATTGAAGACGTGACGATTGCGAATGCCAGCTCGTTACGGGTGCTCGCCGCGGCGCGCGCGGGCGAAAGCAAAAACAAAGAGAAGCGCGACCGCGGCCTGCTTCTCGTCGGCAACAGCGTCGCGCCGAACGATAAATATCCCGAACTCCCGAAAGCCGCAGCCCAGATGGAAAGCGTTGCCCGACACTTTCCGGCCGTCAAGCAGCTGATATTTGCGCGCGAGCAGGCGACTCCGGCAGCGTATCTGGCCAGTAGTCCAGAGCAGTTTTCCTACATCCATTTTGTGGCGCATGGAACAGCGAGCCGGCTGAGTCCGCTCGACTCCGCCATTGTACTGTCGAAGATTGTGCCGTCGAAGACTGTCCTGTCAAAGACTGCAATATCAAAGACCGTGCCGTCCGAAGGCAACGCCGAAGACGAATCCTTCAAGCTCTACGCCCGTGACATCATTCGCCGTCCCTTACGGGCTGATCTAGTCACGATCTCGGCGTGCTATGGCGCAGGCGAACGCGCGTATTCGGGCGAGGGACTGGTCGGGCTCTCCTGGGCTTTCCTCAGAGCCGGCGCCCACAACGTGGTCGCCGCCTTGTGGGAAGCGACGGACGCTTCCACCGAGCAACTCATGGATAAGTTTTACGACGAGTTAGACAAAGGAGCGGGCCCGGATGCCGCTCTTCGAGCCGCCAAGTTGTCATTGCTTCGAGGTGGCGGATTCCACAATCCGTTTTATTGGGCGCCGTTTCAACTCTACACCGGCTCGTGATACGGGAGGAATAACTAATCATCATTTCTGGGCAGGCGCATAGAAATAGTAGTCCGCAGAGTAGGCGCTCCTCGACTCCTTGCCGTTCGCAGACACATTGCAGTCGCTCGCTTTCGGTGGCAGGCCGCCCTCGGTGTGGATTCGTTGGATGGTCGTAATGCGGGCCAAGGCTCCTTCTCCCATGTGACTTGCCGCCGATAGCAGCAGCCACGGAATCGCGTCCGGCTTCGGCGCATCCTGCTTAGCAACCACCTTACCCGTCACTTCGCTTCCATCGATGTGCTTCCATGCCGGTCCCGGGAAGTGATGCACGATCTGCTTCCCAGTTGCGTCGGTCAACTCCGCTTCTGGCGCCTTCAGCACCCAAGCCGACTTTTTCTCCGTCTCGGTTGGCACGCGTATATCTGCACGCCCGTAGCGCGCGCCATCAGAATCACTTCCTCGCCCGGTGGCGCTTTTAGACTCTCCGGCACTTCCGGTCGCGTTGGTCCGAGCCCCAACGTGAAAAACAGCACAGCGATTGCGCCCATTGCCTGGATAAGAATTCTCATCTCTGCGCCCCCTTCGTCGATGCAATCCCAAGTTTCCTTAAATATGTCGCGCCACGATTTCTAGAAGCCCGGCTGAGCAGTGATTCCTTTTGCTTCCACGCACTCATAGGCCCGGCCGGCTGCGAGGTTTTTGTATTCTTCCGTTCTTCCGCTGGGCCATTGGATTACCAGACGATCGATCTTGTCTCGCTTGCCTAGTCCGAAGGTTACGGGCAATTCCGATTGTGACAAATAACTGGACCCGCCTTTGACCAGGCGTGATTGGGTCGTTGTTCCGTTCAATGTTCCGTTCGACGCGCCGTGAAAGATTTTCACTGCAGCCCCGATGGCGTCGCGATTGGACTTCGTCCCGACAAGGCGAATGCGGATGCTCCGGTTCCCGGCAGTCTGGTCGGTGCGGTAGAGATAGGCTGGGCCGTTGTTGGTGGTGATCAGCAGATCAAGATCGCCATCGCGATCGAAATCGCCACAGGCAAGCCCTCTCCCGACTTTTGGCTGACTGAAGCCTCCACCGATTTCACCGGCCACGTCAACGAATGTTCCCTTCCCGCTGTTCAGGAAAAGTTGCGGCGGCTGCGCATACCCGACGCCGCTGACGTTGCGCACGGTGTCGTCAATGTGTCCATTCACAACGGCTAAGTCGAGTGCGCCGTCGAGATCGGCATCGAGAAACGCGCATCCGAATCCCAACTTATCTTTGGACGCCAGTCCCACTCCACTCTGCGTTGCTACGTCAACATAGTTCCCGCTGTCGGAAAGGCGATAAAGCCCTGTCATCTCGTTGTCGAAGTTCGTGATGGCCACCCCCGAGCTACCTGAATTGTCGAAGTCGGCCACATCTACGCCCATCCCTGCACGAGCTCGGCCCTCCGCGGAAAAGGCGATACTGGCATCCACGGCTACGTCCTTAAACGTGCCGTTGCGCTGATTGCGATAAAGCTTGTTGGGCTGCGTGTCATTGGTCACCAGCAAATCGGGCCAGCCATCGTGGTCATAGTCGAGCATGGCCACACCGAGCGACTTCGAACTGCTGTCAAAGATTCCGCTTGTGGCCGTGACATCCTCAAAAGTTCCGTTGCCGCGATTGCGAAATAACCAGCAGGTCTCTCCGCGGTAGGCTTCCGGCGTGCAATAGGATTTGTGCTTGCCATCGAGGCTGCAAAACACATCGTGCTCGGGAGACCATTTGACATAGTTGCAGACAAACAAGTCCAGCAGTCCGTCGCGGTCGAAATCAAACCATAAGGCGGACGTGCTCAAAGCCTGCCGTCCGCCCAGCCCGCTTGACTTGGTTACGTCGACGAACGTGCCCTTACCGGTGTTCCTGAACAGGTGGTTCTGCCCGACGCAAGTAATAAGGATGTCGGGATAACCGTCGTTGTCGTAATCTCCGACGGCAACCCCCATGCCGTACATTTCGACATCGAGCCCAGCGCTGTGAGTCACGTCGGAAAACGTGCCGTTGCGATTGTTGCGATAGAGCTTCAACGTGCTGGGCTCAGACTTCTGCTCGCGTTTGTGTCCGGGCCACTCTTTATGCCCTGGCCAATCCGCGCCGTTCACCAGAAGAATGTCCTGCCAGCCGTCGCGGTCGTAATCGAGGAATGCGCAACCGGCGCCGAGTGTTTCGGGCAGCAGTTTCCCACCGTAGGCGCCGCTGTTGTGACGGAATTTAATTCCAGACGGGGCAGTCACATCCACGAGCCGGAAACCAGGGGCGGGCGGAGAAGCCGCGAACACGTCCGCTCGCAAACTAAACGCCGACGCCAGGCCTGCCATTCCCCAGAGAAACGACCGGCGGTTCAGGGCAACGCGGTTCGCCGTAGGGTCATTAACGGAAGGGCCTTTCACGGACGATCGTTTCACGGCAAATCAACCAGCCCGTTGCGGATGGCGTAGACAACCAACTCGGCGGCTTTGTGGATTCCCAAGGTGTCCATCATGTTGGCACGGTGGACGGCGACCGTGTTCGCGCTAAGGTCGAGGGCGGACGCAATCTCCTTGTTGGACTTGCCATCCACGATCATCTGCAACACTTCGAGTTCGCGCGGCGTGAGCGCGGCGTGGCGCTTGCCTTTGAGTGGAGCCGGGCGCTTGAGTTGGGAATCGAGTACGGTTTCGCCCTTCGCGACTCGCCGGATGGCAGCGCCCAACTCCAGGTCCACTGCATTTTTCAGGACGTAACCGCGCGCGCCAGCATCGAGCGCCTGGCGCACCAGAGTTTCCTCCGGATGCATACTGAGCATGAGCACCAAAGATTGCGGATCCTTGGCAAGAATCTGACGCGTGGCTTCCAACCCGTTCATGCCGGGCATGGCGCAATCCATGACAATTACCTTCGGGCGAAGCTCCTCCGCGAGTTTGATTGCTTGAAGCCCATCGCCAGCCTCGCCGGCAACAGTGATGTCCGGCTCATCCTCCAGAATGCGGCGGAATCCCCGGCGTACCAGGGAATGGTCGTCAACCAGCAAGACTGAAATCTTATCCGGCATGGGAATCAGCTTCCAGCTTCTCTCTCGGGACTCGTAATCGAACCAGCGTTCCTCTTCCGTCCGCGCCATTTCCGCCATCACCCTGCGCGGGCCGCAAAAACTCGACCGTGCCCCCCAGCAACTCTGCGCGTTCCCTCATCGCCACCAGTCCAATTCCCTGCTTTGCGGCCTGCGCTTCGAACCCTCTCCCGTGATCTTCCACTTCGACTTCCAAAGCTTGCGGCAAAAATCGCAGACGCACCCAGGATTCTCCGGCTCCCGAATGCCGGGTCGCGTTATTCAGAGCCTCCTGCACCACGCGATACACATGAATGGCGGCGTTGCCATCCACGGGAAAGGGTTCGCCCGATTTCTCATAGAATACGTGAATCCCAGCCTGCCTTTCCACCACCGGCAAATACCAGTCGAGCGTGCTCTCCAACCCGGTTTCTTCGAGCATCACCGGATGCAAAGCCTGCGAAAGGCTGCGCACTTTGTCCAGCGTACTTTGCGTGATCTCGCAGACTTCGCGCAGTTCGGAGCGCAGCGCCGATCCCTCCGGAGCATGATTTCCGGCGCGCGTCAGCATGGCCCCTACGGCAGTCAGGATCTGTCCAAACTCATCGTGTAACTCGCGTGAGATATGGCGCAAGGTGGATTCCTGGGTGGAAATGAGCTTCTGAGCAAGTTCGCTGCGCTGTTCGGAGAGCGCCGCGAGCTGTGCGAACAATCGCCGATTCGAGCGGATCAAGTAAAGGCTGGTAAAGAGAATGGCAATCAAAGTCGCCGTCAGAAACAGATATACCTGGCGCTGAACGCGGTCATAAATCTGCCGAATACGCAACGCAGCTTGCTCTTCGCTCTCATTGTTCTGTACAAGCAGGCGGGACACGGCCGTGCTCAACGCCTCTTGCCGCGCTCGCAGCGAGATCCGAATCTGGGTCCTGGCTTCCGTCTGGTTGGAATCATGCGCCAAGGCAAATGTCCGATCCACCGCATCCCAGAACTGCGTGACAGAATTCTCCAGATATTGCTCTTGCTCGGGCGTGCGATTCACCGGGGCAACCTGCTGCTCGCGGCGCAGCGCGTCGTCCAGATCCGTGCGCACGCGCTGGAACTGTGCCGACCACGCCGTCAGCGGGTAGGGCTCATCGTTGTCCAGCATGTCGCGCATCGCCAGGGCCAGAGAGTTCAAATCATTCTGGATGCGAAGCAACTGCAGCGAGTCTTTCCGGTTGCGGTCGACCAGATTGTTCTGCAGTTCGCGCAAGCCGGAAATCTGCCGCGTGATGTATCCCGAATAAGCAACCACGGCCGCCAGGGTGATAATCAGTCCCACAAATAATCCGGGAGTTGGAGTTCGATGGGGCACAGGCGCAGGCGAACGACGCACGCCCCGAGAATACAATGCCGACGGCCTAATTTACCAACCTCCCCAGCGCCGCGCGTAATTCCTCCGAGTTAAAGCCGAACGGGCCGGGTTTGGCCTTGTAGGCGATGTGACCCTTGGCGTCGATCAGGTAAAGACGATCGGGCCAGCCCGTGTAGGCTTGCTCGGTCGAGTTGCCAAATGCATCGATCACCGCGGGAATCTGGATGCCGAGTTTTCGTACGCACGCTCCCGCCACGAGCGCGCGCTCCTCTTCGTCTCTCGGGCTGGCAAAGACAACTTTGTCTTTGACATTGCTCTCCATCTGCCAGACGTCGCTCGGATGCGCTTCCGTGATGTACACAACCAGGAAAGTAACCTTGTTCCCGTATTGCTCGGAGAGTTTGTTGAGAGCGGGAACCTCCCGCCGGAACGGCGGTCAAGTATAGCTGCCAAAGATCAGCGCTACGGGCCGCCCTTGCGCCGTCAGGCTAGATAGCTGCACCGAAGCGCTCTTGTCGAGTCTCATCAGCGAGAAGTCCGGGGCCGGGTCGCCAACTTGCAAGTCGCCGGCACGAGCGTGCGTCCACAAAGTCTCGAATGGAAAGAGGAGGAATGGGACGGGCCCCGGCAATTTGGCCATGAAGCGCGCAAATGTTTCCGGCGGCCGACGCATGATGTGATAAAGCGCGGCGCAGCCGAGCAGCCATAACAAGGCGATCACAGCAAATGCTCTGACGAATGCGCGCTTCACTAATATGCGTCTTGTGCTCAAAGTCCTCTCACTAGACTCTGTCATCCCGAGCGAAGCGAGGGACCCCTACTGTCCCGAAAATGTGTGCCCGGAATAGGGGTCCCTCGCTTCGCTCGGGATGACAATTTATAAAGCTTCCAACAAGCGGCCTAACTGCTAGAACAGAAACTTCAGCGCCACCTGAATCACACGTGGGCTTACATCCGACTGGATGTGCCCGAAATTAGGCGATTCGATGTCGCTGACCGGCAAACGGAAATTGGTATGGTTCAGCACATTGAACAACTCGCCGCGGAATTGAAGTTGTTTCGATTCGGTCAGCTGAATGTTCTTGAAGGCCGAGAAATCCCAGTTCACGTATCCGGGACCCTGGACTGCGTTGCGGCCTTCGTTTCCGAATTGTTCCACCGGGGAATTCGGGTCCTGAGTGATCTTCTGAAAAGCATTTACGTTGAACCATTGAGCGGCAGTGCGAGGCCCCGAATTCGGATTGCCGACAACATTGGGCCGGTTGCTGGAGAATCCGGAAATCTCCGGCGCCTGCCCTTGCAGCGAAACGTCGTTAGAGTCGAATACGGTGAAAGGAGTGCCGCTCATGGCGGTTACAATTCCGTTCAACTGCCAGTTGCCCAGAACATGTCCGTACCAGTTACCCGAGTGTTGCAAAAAAGGTAGGCTCCACTGATAACTCAGCACGAACCGATGGCGCGCATCGAACATGGACCGGCCGCGTTCCGCCGCGAGGTCGAACGGATTCTGCGCCAGATCGTTTTCTCCCGCCACCGGCTGCGAGGCTGAGCCGGTGATGTTAAACGAGGAAACGTCATCGATGGAATGCGACCATGTATACGAAGCGAGGAAAGAAAGTCCGTGACTGAATCGTTTTCGCAGGCTGGCTTCCAAAGCGTTATAGCTGGAGTTCGCGATGCTGGCGATCTCGCCGACCGAACTGTAGATGCAAGTACTGGGCGGGTCCGCCAGCGTGCATCCGGAATAGAGACGACGCTGATTCGCGTTGCTCGAGGTGGATAGCGGACACGGCTGGGACGGCGGCATACAGCCTGGGCTGGTAGTGTCCACCCCGGGGATGTAAGCCGCCGGATTCCCTTCAATGAAACGTGGCAGTCTCACGCCGGTGGTACCCACGTATCCGATCTGAAGCAGCCAGTTCGCGCCAAACGAACGTTGAATGTTCAGATTCCAATCCTGCGCGTACGGCAGATGCAGGTTGCGAGAGACCACGAGCAGCGTCATCGGCTCCGGGAAAGGGACCCCGAAAGGATCGGGGGAATAAAACGGATTGGCAAATGAGTGGACGGGAAAACCGATTTGCATCGTCTTCAGGTAGGGTGGCGCGCTGATGGGATCCTGCAGCGGACCGCCCTGTCCGGTGTAGTACGGCTCGTAGAAAATTCCGTAGGCTGCACTCACCACCGTCTTGGCGTCGCCACGCGGGTCCCAGGCAAATCCTACGCGCGGAGCGAAAGCTGTCTTCTGCGTCGAAATCAGTCCCGCCGGCACGCCCGAATCGCCGGGATAGAGAAGTCCCGCGGGTGCGCCGGGAATCAGCTTCGACTGTGCTCCCGGAACGAAGAGATTTACGCGGTTCTTATTCTCGGTGGCGGGGAAGGGCAGTTCGTAACGAAGTCCTAGGTTCACCGTCAGGCGAGATGTAACCTTGCAATTGTCCTGACCATACAAATCCATAGCTCGGTCCCGGATTTCGCGGCCAAAATCGCCTCCGCCTTGCAGGAAGACCACCGGATTGCCGGAAAGAAAGTTGGCAAAACCGTCGTTGTAGAGGAAGTTCGCCTGTGAGGGGATGCCGGCGAATACAAAAAAGCCGTTGGTGGCGATGCCCTGCAAGGCATTGATCTGGTCGCGCCGGTACCCTCCGCCAAATTTGAACTCGTGGCGGCCATGGATCCAGTTCAGAGAGCCGGAGAAGTCGAACGTATTCTGAAACGTGTTGCGTGGTCCTGTAATCGGGTCGCCAACCGTGGCGTATCCTCCGACCTGGATGAACGGCGGTCCAGCGGCCGAAGGCAACGTGGGATCGTACTGAAAACCTAAGTCCGACGCTGGCTCATGATTGAGGTGCTGGTCAAGCAGGAACTTATTGCGCAGATAGGAAAAGCGCGCGACGCCGATGATGGTTGGCGAAAAGATGTGAGTCTCTTGCGCCACAAAGTTCTGCGCGCGATCGTATTCGCCCACTGGAAACCGGGGACGTTGGCACCCGCAGGCGAAAGGGGATCGGTCGTCGGACCGCTGCTATACATGTAGCGGAAATTCAGCGTGTCCTTATGAGACAGATAGTGATCGAGTTTCACTCCGAATTGGTCGGTATTTTCGCTTAGCGTCTCCGTGCCGATGAATCCATTTGCTCCCTGATTGGGCAACGGGAAAAACGGCGTGACATTCGTCGCAACGGGGTCGATTGGAGTGAAAAGAGTCATTTGGTTGAATGGCACTTTCTGGCCAAAAAAAGTAAGTTGCCCGGCGGGATTCCCGCAGATGCCACTGGGATCGAAGCTGCTCGTGGCGGTGCACAATTCCCCAAAGTCTCCCCCTCTCTCAGCTTGTGAGGGCACGGTTGCTGGTACAGATTCGCCTTGCCGGTTGCGAAAGCCCTCGTAGTATCCAAAGAAGAAGGTCTTATCCCGGATAATCGGTCCGCCGAAGGTGGCTCCGAACTGGTTCTGCTTCAAAGGCTGAACGCTTCGCGTGAAAGCGTCGGACGCATCCATGACATCATTGCGTAGAAATTCCCAGACCGCGCCGTGGAATGAATTGGTGCCCCCGCGGGTGATGATGTTGGTCGTGGATCCTGTGTTGCGTCCAAACTCCGCATTTGCGTTGTGAGTAAGAATCCGGAACTCGACGATCCCATCGACAGGAGGCTTAAGAACAAATCCGCCATCTACGGCGCTGACATTGTCGGCGCCATCGATCAGGAAATTGTTCGACTCCGGCCGCTGGCCGTTAACTGAATAAGCCTGGTTTTGTCGCGCGGGACCTCCGGCTTGAAGAAGTCCGGGGGTCAAAGGCACGACGCCGGGCTGAAGAGTCCCCAACTGGGAGAAGTTACGGCCGTCCAGCGGCAGATCGAGGATCTCGCGCTCCATCACCGTTTCCCCCAGACTGCTGACCGTGCTCTGCACCAACTGAGCGTCCGCCTTCACTTCAACCTGCTGCGTCTCCGCCCCGAGCTTGAGGTGAACGTTGACCGTCGCCGTCTGGTTGACTTCGAGCAAGATTCCTTCCTGCAGATATTTCTGGTAGCCCTTGGCTTCGGCCCTGATCTGATAATGCCCAATCGGCAGTTCGACGAGGACGTACGCACCGTCGCGATCGGTAGATGCCGTGCGCGTCAAGCCCGTTTCGGTTTGTTGGGCGCTTACCGCAGCCGACTGCACGACCGCGCCGCTAGGGTCAACCACAGTCCCGCGAATGCTCCCCGTGATTTGCTGCGCACCAACCTCCAAACACGCAAAAACTGTAAGCAGCACACAGGCCAGGCTTCTCCGACTAATCATGCGTTTCCTCACTGTTGGCGAATCGTTCCCCGATGCTCCTCGTCATCGAACGTGTAGGGCTGTGCGACGAGAATTCATCACGGGCTGAAGTGCCGTGATTATAGGGAGGCAAACTAATAGGTCAATAATGCAAAAGTAGTACGCGGGTCCGCTGCTAAACGCCCTGTGGAGAAGTGCATTCGTTGATGGCGCTGACGCCCAAGGGATGAGACATTTGGGAGCGTGCCCACCAAGAAATCAAGGGTCTGCTTCCGGAGGGAGACCCCGAACCGCCTTCGGCGCAATATGCGCGTTCTCTCGAGTGGAGGCTAGACGGCATCGGCGAGGCAACGCATTTGTGCGGGTAATCCGTAAGCGAATTTCCGGGAAGTTATGCTAACAATCCGAATGGCGGGTTGGGGAATCTAATGAATCATGAGTGTACGAAGGGAATTAATCGGTTTCATTGCAATTACTCAGTCCGTTCTTTTTTTGACCCATTATCTCCTCTATGAGACGTGGATCTTTTCGCCCGCAGGAAGCGAAGCCCCCGGCGCGTTCTGGATAAGACTGGTCCTCGGGTTTTTGTCGGTGAGCTTTGTTGCCGCTTCGCTACTGGCCTTTCGCTATACAAATCCTGCTCTGCGCACGCTTTACAGGGTTGCTGCGGTTTGGATGGGTCTGGTGAGCTTCCTCTTTCTCGCGGCGGTTTCCTCCTGGATTATTTTCGGAGTTGCGCGGCTGGTGGGTCTGGACATGAACTTCCATCGGACGGTGGAATTGTTGTTCGGTGCTGCAATAGTGGCCGGACTCTACGGTGTTTTCAACGCAAGTTGGATGCGGATCACGCGAGCGACGGTGCGGCTCGCGAACTTGCCGGCCGCCTGGCGCGGGCGAAGAGCGGCGCTGATCAGCGATGTGCACCTGGGGCACGTCCGAAACGGCAGTTTTCTGCGGCGCTTGGTTGCAAAGAGTTTGAAGGAAGAGCCAGACGCGATCTTTGTTGCTGGTGACTTGTATGACGGGACTGCCATCGACGCGCGGCGAGCAGCGGAGCCATTGCGCGAGCTCGTGGCGCCACACGGCGTGTATTTCGTCGCGGGAAATCATGAGCAATTTGGGGACGACAGCAAATATCTGAATGCCATCGCGGCGGCCGGAGTGCGCGTGCTTAGCAATGAGAAGGTGGAAGTGGACGGTTTGCAGATTATCGGTGTTCCGTACCGGAACGCGGCGCAGGACAGAAGGTTTGCGTCGGTGCTGCATGATATCGGCTTGGATCGCGACCGCGCGAGCATTCTGTTGACGCATGCGCCTGACCATCCGGAGATCGCGGAGGCCGCCGGCGTCTCCCTGCAGCTGTCCGGGCATACGCACCTTGGGCAGTTCTTACCTTGGAGTTGGATGGCGCGGCGGATTTACCGGCAGTTTGTGTATGGCTTAAGCCAGATCGGGAAGATGCAGGTTTTCACTTCGAGCGGAGCAGGAACCTGGGGACCGCCGCTGCGGCTGGGATCGAATCCGGAGATTGTAATGCTTCAGTTCGAGTAAGGTTTACGAGCTCTTTCCCTTCCTTCTTCAGCAATGCAAGATTGAGTTGAAAGGCGGTCACATGTGAAGGCGATTCTTCTAGGGGCAACGGGTATGGTCGGACAGGGCGCCCTGCGCGAATGTCTGCTCGATCCCGATGTGGAAACCGTCCTGGCAATTGGGCGCAATGCCACCGCGCAGCAGCACGAGAAAATACACGAAATCGTACACAACGACTTTTTTGATCTCTCCCCAATTGAAGGTAAGCTGTCGGGCTACGCCGCATGCTTTTTCTGCCTCGGCATCTCCGCAGTAGGGATGAACGAGGAGGCGTATAGGCGCGTTACCTACGATCTCACGATCTCCGTGGCTAGAACCCTAGCCAGGCTCAACCCGACGATGACGTTTATTTATGTGTCAGGCGCGGGCACCGATAGTACTGAGCGCGGTGGCAGGATGTGGGCGCGGGTAAAAGGTAAGACAGAAAACGCGCTGTTGCGGATGCCGTTCAAGGCTGCATACATGTTCCGTCCCGGCTACATTCAGCCACTCCAAGGGATTCGGACAAAGACGAGGTGGTACAGAGCAATTTACGCGGTGATGGGGCCGCTCTATCCAGTGTGGAAGTTACTTTTCCCGAAGTACGTGACAACGACGGAATGCGTAGGCCGCGCGATGCTGAACGTCGCGAAGCGGGGCGCTCCTAAATCTGTGCTTGAGAACCAAGACTTCGACAGTATTTGCCGGGATGGACCGTAACGCGTGGTGGGTGGGAGTCTCCCTCAATGTTTAGCTGGGCACAGCCAAGCCTCCTACCGCGCCAGCCGCCGAATCTCTCGATATCGGAAACAGTCGACGAGGTGATCGTTCACCATGCCGACCGCCTGCATGTGCGCATAAACCACGGTCGAACCAACGAAGCTGAATCCGCGGTGTTTGAGATCCTTGCTAAACGCGTCCGATTCACTTGAGGTCGCCGGAATCTCCCGAATTGCCTTCCACCGATTGAGTTTGGGTCGTCCATCGACGAACCGCCAGCAATAGGCATCAAAACTCCCGAACTCTTCCTGAATTGTGAGGAGCGCGCGCGCGTTGCGTACCGCAGCTTCGATTTTCATCCGGTTCCGAATGATCGCCGGATCCAATGTAAGCTTCTGGATTCGTTTATCGGTATAGCGGGCCACTTTCTCAGGATCGAACTCGCTGAAGGCACGGCGATATCCTTCCCGCTTTTTGAGCACGATCGACCAACTGAGCCCGGCCTGCGCCGCTTCGAGCACAAGAAACTCAAAGTGTTTTCGGTCATCGTGGACTGGCACACCCCATTCGCGATCGTGATACTCAAGCATCAACGGATTGTCCGTGCTGACCCAGGTACATCGTTTCGTAGTCATAAAGTGTAGACGTTGGTGGCATCAGCCTTAGAAGCCGAGATCGCTTAGTCCCGGATGATCATCCGGACGGCGCCCGAGCGCCCAGTGATATTTGCGGTCCGTCTCCTTGATTGGCAGATCGTTGATGGAAGCAAACCTCAAGCGCATCAGCCCGTTCTCATCGAACTCCCAATTCTCATTGCCGTAGGAGCGAAACCAATTCCCGGAGTCATCCTGCCATTCATAAGCAAAGCGCACGGCGATACGGTTTCCCTCGAACGCCCAAAGCTCCTTGATCAGCCGATAGTCCAGCTCTTTCGTCCATTTGCGTCTGAGAAACTCGACGATTTCTTGCCTTCCGTTCACGAATTCCGAGCGGTTTCTCCAGCGTGAGTCAACGGTGTAAGCCAGGGCCACCTTTTCCGGATCACGAGAGTTCCAGGCATCTTCTGCCAGTCGAGCCTTCTGAAACGCCGTTTCGTGCGTAAATGGCGGCAACGGAGGACGTTGAGTTGTGGCTTGGGCGACGGACATCGCATCTCTCCTTTTCCACCTGACGAAGCGCGTGTTCGCGAATCAACCGCGAATCACCGACATAGCTGCTCTTTCCTAGCTGGCACGCGCCAAGCCATCTAGTTCCTGCATCTTGCTTGCGTCAATCTTTATTTCCGCTGCCGCCACATTTTCTTCGAGATGCTTGACCTTGGAAGTTCCTGGGATCGGCAACATGACTGGAGATCGAGCCAGCAGCCATGCCAGAGCCAACTGTGATGGGGTAGCTTTCCATCGCGCTGCCATACGACTGATAGGGCTCTCAGAACCGGAGACACGACCGGCCGCCAGCGGGAACCACGGAATAAAACCCATTTTCTCTTTTTCGCAATACTCCAGAACATCTTCCGATCCGCGGTCGGTGACGCTGTAACGATTCTGAACGCTCACAATCGGAACAATCGTTCGCGCATGCTGAATCTGGCGCACGCTGACTTCCGATAAACCGATGTGTTTGATTTTTCCTTCCGCCTGCAAATCCTTCAGAGTGCCGAGCTGATCTTCAGCCGGCACCTTGGGATCGATTCGATGCAACTGATAAAGATCAATCCGGTCCAGACGCAATCGGCGCAGGCTGCCTTCGCAGGCCGATCTCAGGTGTTCCGGCTTTCCATTTTCAACCCATTGGTCGGGACCGGGGCGGTCAAAGCCGCCCTTGGTGGCGATCACCAGCCCTGCCGGATACGGGTGCAGCGCCTCAGCGATGATTTCTTCACTCACGCCGGGACCATAGGAGTCCGCGGTGTCGATGAAATTGATCCCCAATTCGACGGCGCGCCGCAAGACCCGGACGGCCTCTGCCCGGTCCGCAGGCTCGCCCCAAACTCCATCTCCCGTAATTCGCATCGCGCCGAATCCCAGTCGGGTAACACGAAGATCGTTTCCGATCAGGAATTCGCCAGACTTCTTAGCCGGTGCCTGGTTTCGTTGCACTGCGGACTTCTGATTCTGCATATGTTTTCCCCCTTTCCAACAATGAGGACTGATGTGTCGAATTGCTCTTCTCCTTTGGAGTAACGCGACACAAGTGACGTTGCAAGAAAAAGCCAATTTTTTCTCGCTTCAGCCCAGCCACTCCTTCAGCCCAGCCACTCAATGAGGAGCTGGTTCAGCCGGTCGGGCGCGTCCAATGGAATCCAGTGGCTGGCGTCATCAATCTGCTCATAGCGCCACCGTGCTTTCACGAATTGTCCCGACATCTTCATGCGTTCACCGTCGAGGTGGTGATCGTTTGAGGACCAGATGCCGAGAGTTGGAGCTTCCACGGGCGGCAGTTTGGGAGGCGGCTTCGGCAGGCGCGGCGCGAGGTTCGCGCGGTACCAGTTGAGCGATGCCTTTAGAGCATCTGGTCGGGACAGATCTGAGATGTAACGATCGATATCACCATTGCCTCGGAGCATTTCCCGGAACAGCGCCCAGTTGTCGTGCTGCAGCCACGCCTCCGCAACTCCCTCGAACTGGAAAAACAGTTGGTACCAGGCCATCTCCCGCTGCCGCAACGTCTGTGGCGCAAGTGGATGTGGCACCGAAAGAACGACAAGCCTGCGAACGCGATTCGGGTGGGCAGCAGCCGTCAGCCATGCCACAGAGGCGCCCCAGTCGTGAGCAACAATGTCCGCTGCGTCGATACCTAGCGCGTCGAGAATGCCGACCAAATCGGCGACCGCGTTCTGCAGGTAATATGCGGCCACTCCTTCCGGGCGATCGGAGCGCCCGAAGCCACGCTGGTCCGGTGCGATGGCGCGGAAGCCATTCGCGACAAGGAATGGAATCTGGTTGCGCCAAAGATACGAAGAGTCCGGCCACCCATGTAGCAAGAGCACCGGCTTACCGCTGCCGTGGTCTTCTACAT
>WNFA01000653.1_pt1 | contig 39233 bp, 36 predicted proteins | sample 5400481 | NCBI WGS metagenome assembly WNFA01 (sample SAMN13153340, study PRJNA577476) | soil metagenome | isolation source: 120 cm saprolite under Douglas fir tree site 2 hole 1 replicate 2 | place: USA:California | collected 2015-04-18 | reverse complement strand
TCTTTGCGGCGTCACAAGCCCTGTTCAATGCGCTTGGTGTTCGCCTGGATCCTGTGGATCGTGCCGAATATGACCGCAATCTGGCAGCAGTACGTACCCAGCTTGACGAGGCAACTTTCAGTGTTGCCTGGACGCAGGGGCAGCAGATGACGTGGGAGCAGATCCTCGCTGCGCCCGAACGGGTGAAACGGAAGCAGGGTCTTCCAACTTCCCAGCCAGTTTCAGCCCCTGTCTTCTCTCAAGTACGGGTGCCTCCATCCGCATCGTATCCGGCTGGTCTCACGGCTCGTGAGGTCGAGGTACTACGTCATGCAGCGCAAGGACTGAGCTATGCGCAAATAGCCGAGAGGCTTATCATCAGTGCCCGCACGGTCGATGCACACTTGCGCTCGATCTACCGCAAGCTCGGCGTGACTTCACGCACTGAGGCCACACGTTACGCAATGGAACAGCAACTCCTCTGAAGTACAGTGCAGGCAGTTCATGAGTCACTCCTCTAACTATCAGAATCGAGCTGAATGTTGGATAAAATCCCACAAAAGTACAAAGTCGGCCACCATCGTAAGGCTACCGGGCGGCCGTAGCTCCGGATTGAAGGTGGGGTTTCTCACCACCATCAGCAATCCGAAGGCCGCCATCTTCTTTGGCAGTCTGTTTGCGCCTTCCTTGCCGATAGGCGCCGGGTGCCATGCCAAAATAGCGCTTGAACGTCTTACCTTCCTTTTTTGAGTTAAGAAATGCTCTCATCGTTAGTACGTCACTCTGCATACACAAGCGGTAGGGATTGACTACACAAATCCCCTAGGGAGAGAAGTTCTTCCTGCTGAGATAGGTTAGGGAAAGTAATAGGGAATTCTCCCGATGTGCAACGCCCTCTAGCCAGGTAGACTGTATCCAGGGCGAGGAGCAGCCGTTTTGGCTCTTGCTCCCCGAAAAGATGCGGACAGAATCAAGAGAAACGGGAGACAGGATCATGCTCAATGCAGACAAAACAGTGCTAATCACGGGAGCAACAGGGCAGCAGGGCGGGGCCGTCATCCGCCATATGCTGGCCAAAGGATGGCACTTGCGAGCACTGACTCGCAATTCTCATAGTGAGACGGCTCAGAACCTGGCACGCCAAGGCGTCGAATTGGCGCAGGGAGATCTCGATGATCTGGCGTCCCTGGAGCATGCCGCCCACGGTGTGTACGGCATATACAGTGTCCAGAACTTCTGGAAAGTCGGTGCCCAACGTGAGGTACAGCAGGGCAAGAATCTGGCGGACGTGGCAAAGAAAGCCGGTGTGGAGCATTTCGTCTACAGCTCCGTTGGCGGGGCGGAGCGGAACTCAGGCATCGGCCATTGGGCGACCAAGTGGGAAATTGAACAGTATATTCGCCAGCTCGGCCTACCGGCGACGATGATCAGGCCGGTAGCCTTTATGGAGAATTACTACAGTGAACAGACTGAAATCGGCATTTTGCAGGGCAAGTTCACGGACGCCGTCCGGGCCGACAAGCCGTATCAGACAATTGCTGTCGACGATATTGGCGCCTTTGTGGCCCTGGTGTTTGATCGCCCCAAAGAGTTCATCGGACAGGTACTGGAGATTGCAGGAAGCGAACTGACAAATCCCCAGGCTGCCGAAGTCTTCAGTCGTGTCCTTGGCAAGCCGGTCGAGTTTCAGGAGCTTCCCATGCCGGTGGTTCAAAGCGTTCTGGGCGAAGAGTACTATCAGATGTACCGCTGGTTCAATGAGGAAGGGTTCAAGGCGAACATTGCGGAACTGCGTCGCCGTTACCCCGAGGTGCATCTCCATACGTTAGAGGAATGGTTGCGCAGCGAAGGGTGGTACAAGCACGCCAGACGAGTTCAGGCTCCAACAAAGTGACTTGCAAAATGGATCAAGGCCGATAGGAGGCTGGTAAAACAGAGGAGTGTGAAGCCCACCCGACCGGGGCGCCCCAGTTGGCTAGAAGACAGGAGATATGAGACATGGAGACGCAACTTTTTCACGACAGGTTTGCCGTCCTGTCATACGATGACGCCAGGGACATTCTCGAGCTCCGCTGGCTTGCGGGGACCGAGGCCATGACCGACGATGACTTCATGCGGTGGCTGGAGCGCTTTGCCACCGCTGCGGTGCAGCACCATGCTCCGTTCCTGCTGATCGATACACGAGCGTTTAAGCATCAAGCGGGCACACATGTGTGGCCGTGGAGGGATGAACATATTATTCCGCGCTACAACCAGGCCGGCGTGAAGAAATTCGCGTTTCTTCTGCCCACGGGAGCGGCACCCAAGACCGAGCCGATGCCAGAGGGACCAGCTCAGTTCCCGACCGGTTACTTCGAGTCACGCGAGCAGATCGACCGCTGGTTTACGTCGTAACACCGGATGGCATAGGAGTCTTCCAGTCGTTCCGCTTGTGCCAGTATCCGCTTAACGACGAGGTACATGTGTTATATGGCACGTCATGCTATTCCCCGAGTGTTCGGTGATCGCCTGAACCCGTCTGAACGTGCCAATCAGAGCTTCCCGGCCATCCAGGTTGGCTCAGAGGCCTGGTATGCCTGGCTCAACGAGCCGGAGACACACTCTTTTGCCTTTCATAGCCCCCAAGGTCTGTGAATTATTGCTGGGAGTAGAGACTACTTCTGGTAAGAGAGATGCTCGTGAGCAATCCAGCGAGGTTCTTTTCACGTTCCGGTGGGTATCACCTGTATGTAGTGCAGCGGCTCTTGCAAAGAGCCGAACTGCCCAGGCGGCCTGTCCCTGCGCTAGTGCAATCTCCCCTATCCCTTCCAGGCAGGAGGCCAGCACCCATTGCACCCTATCGGGTATTTCTGCCTCTTGCTTCAGAATCATTGCAGCCTCTTCATAGAGGGCATAAGCACGGACGAGGTCACCTCGACGCAGTGCCAGACGTCCCAATCCGCAGAGAGCACGCGCAATGTCGTCCGGACTCTCCATCGCACGTCCTTGCGCCAGCGCCTCCTCAAGGAGCGCCTGTGCGGTCACCTCATCCCCAAGGGCACTCACCTCGTTCGCTAGAACGATCTGCGCTTCCACCGCGAAACCTGCATGACCTAACTCTTTGAAGAGCGCGACGCTCTCCTGGGATAGCCGGTACGCACCGGCATAAGCACCCTGGAGAAAGAGCGCCCAGCCCAGATAGTGAAGATTGGTGGCGATCAGCCAGGTATGTCCCATCTCTTTGGAGAACACCAGGCTCTCTTCACATAGGGCCCGCGTGCGCGTAAACTCTCCGCGGAAAAACGCCAGAATGCCTTGCGTCAGCAGTGCATAAGCGATGCCTACACGATCTCCAATTTCTCTATAGAGAGCGAGGCTTTCTTCGAGCCTCGCGTCTCCGACATTGATATTGCCTCGATGATGTTCGATATTGCCCAGGACAGTCAGGCAGGCTGCGGCCCCTCGTTTATATTCCAGGCTGCGAAATAGGCGTTCACTTGCTTCTAACGAGACCAGCGCCTGGCATTCGTCAGACTGGTAAAACGCCAGCCAGCCAGGTAGAGCGCCCACCCCTTTGCCTTGCTGACGATCTTGCTCACACCTCTTGCCGACAAGACTCGCTCCATGATGCGTCGTTCTTCACTACTGGCATAGCCACGGAAGAACCAGACGTTCGCAAACCCCACTGCGAATTGTAAGGCGATTTCGGGTTTGTTGCGCTCCAGCAGTACATCGAGTGCTGCTCGCAAATTCCCATACTCCTGCTGTTGCCAGTCTAACCATCGCTCTTGCTCGCGATTGCGCCACATCGGCCATGTCTCTCGCTCTACACCAACTAATGCCGCATCGGCCTGCATCATGAATGAGAAGTAGGTGTCAGCGTGTGCCTCCTGAGTGCGCTCTAATTCTCCTGCCGCTGCCAGGCACTCCAGCCCATATTCGCGCACCGTTTCCAGCAGCATGAGACGTGTTTCATCACCATCCTGAGTGATTACTTGCAGCAGATTCTTATCCACGAGCGAAGTTACTCCATCCAGGATGGGTGTAGAAAGGCCACCAAGCTCTGTGCAAAGTGCCTCAACAGCCGAAAGCTGGCAGCCGCCCACAAAAATAGCAAGGTGTCGAAAGAGCCATTGCTCATCTTTATCGAGTAGATCATAACTCCAACTGAGTGTGTTACGCAGTGTCTGCTGTCGTAAAGGTGCATCCTGCTCCCCCACAGTTAACACAGAGAGCCGGTGTTCTAGGCAACTGAGAAGCGCCTGCGGAGAAAGCAATTTGCTGCGTGCCGCTGCCAGTTCTATAGCCAGCGGCAGACCGTCCAGTCGAACACAGATTTCAGCAATAAAACGAGCATTAGCGGGAGTCACCTGGAAGTCTGGCTTAATCATCCGCGCCTGCTGGAGAAAGAGCGCAATTGCTGCATATTGCGAGAGCGATTCTACTGTCGGGAGCTGTTTCAGGCTGGAGACAGCCAGCGGTGGGACGAGAAACTCGTATTCGCCGCTGATATGCAACGGAGCACGACTCGTCACCAGGATTTTGAGGTGAGAGCAAACCACGAGCAGATCTGAAAGCCTGGGAGCCAGTGGCAGGATCTGCTCGAAGTTATCGAGCAGCAAGAGCAAGTGCCTGTCTTGCAAAAACGCCTTCAAGAGACTGAAGGGCGTTTGTCCGCCGGTTTCTTTGATCCCAAGCGCCTGGGCGATGGCAGGCATGACCAGTTCGGGATCGCGAATAGGAGCCAGTGGCACGAAGTAGACCCCATCAGCAAAATCATCAAGAAGTTCGGTTGCCACCTGCAAACCCAAGCGTGTTTTGCCAATGCCGCCCGTGCCGGTCAGCGTCGACAAATGTACCTCTGGTCGGCGCAAGAGGGAGCAGATGACCTCGACCTCTTGTTCACAGGGATCGGGCAAGGAAGCCCCCGTCTTTCAAGTCAGGGGGATGAATTGCCCGCCGCCGCAGCGGAGATAGATATTTGACACATTCTCTCAAACGTGCTATACTCCAACTATGAAACAAACGATGCTCTTGAAACTCGCTCCTACACCTGAACAGGCCACCGCACTGCTTGACACCATGCATACCTTCAATGCGGCGTGTGACTACATTGCTGAACAAGCATTTGAAGCCAGGGTTGCCAATAAGTTCGAGTTGCAGAAAATGACCTACGGTGAGCTGCGTACCACGTACCATTTGCCTGCACAATTGGCTATTCGTGCCATCAGCAAAACAACCGATGTCTACAAGCGCGATAAGAGTATCCAACCCACGTTTAAGCCGGAGGGCGCTATCGTCTATGATGAGCGAGTCATGAGCTTTAAGGGCCTGACTACCGTCTCCCTGCTGACACTTTCGGGCCGTGTGCTTGTCCCGTTCCTGATCGGCAAGTACCAAGAGTCCCGTCTGGGGAGCATCAAGGGACAAGCTGACTTGCTCTATCGCAATGGGACGTTCTCCCTGGCGGTGACGTTGGAAGTTCCAACCCCAACACCTGCTACCACTGATGAGACTCTCGGTATTGATCTCGGTATCATCAACCTGGCTACTGATAGCTCTGGTGAAACCTTCAGCGGGCTGGCAGTTGAAAAGACGCGGAAGCGTCATCATGCCCTGCGTCAACGCTTGCAGAAACGTGGCACGAAAAACGCAAAGAGGCGATTGAAAAAGCTCTCCGGACGCGAAAAACGTTTCCGCAAAAACACCAACTATGTCATCTCCAAACGCATTGTTCGAGACGGGCCAAAGCCACCAATCAAGCTCTTGCCATTGAAGAGTTAAGGCACATCCGCCAACGGACGGAAGCACGGTTAAGACACTCTCAGCGTGCAAGGCATAGCAGTTGGGCTTTTGGACAGTTGCGTCAATTCCTCTCCTACAAGGCCGCTCTTGCTGGCATACCATTGCATACAGTAGACCCTAGCAATACGTCTCGTACGTGTAGCGAGTGTGGAAACTCGGCAAAAGCGAACCGCAAGAGTCAAGCCTCCTTTGTCTGTCAAGCGTGCGGCCACACTGATAACGCTGATCGGAACGCCGCCATTAACATATCTAGGGCATCGGTCATGGTGCCTATTGTCTCGCTCGGTAGTCGATCTGGATGCTATCAGATCGGTGCGTAAAGGCAGGGACAAGCCCCTCGGCTTCAGCCAGGGGTTCATGACGTCCTATAAGAGAAGTAGATTGTACAGGCAGGTTCTGCCTATTCGCCTTCTCTAGTTCGGCTGAGAAGGGCAGGGCAGGGGTGGGCCTGGCAGGGGCATTACCTGTCCCCCAGACAGGGTCCCCTGCCACTACGCTGGTGTGGGTGAAGCGAGCGTAGTGGCGACCCTCGCGGTCGCCAGGTTTCTTTCTATCGTCTACGGAAGCTGTAGGAAGTGGGGATGACTTCCCTCCAAGGGCTCTCGCTGAAGCGTCACTGCTCTCACCCCGGCTTACCAGGGTCTCAGTCACAGCCGCCAGCCGTTCGAGGGAAATCTCTTTCGCTTTGCCAAGATAAATACGGGCTTGATGTAGTTCAGCATTCTATCGAAGCGCTGCTTGACTACGGCGAGCGCATGACACGCCTTGAGCTGGCAAAGCTGCCCAAGGGAGTCTACGAGGCAGAGGACTGGATCGATGATGATGGCATCGGCAATGGTCCATTCCCGGTGCGCGTTAAGATCACCATCACCGATGACGAGTTTATCTGTGACTTCACAGGGACGCATCCGCAGGTGCCCGGACCGGTCAACTGTGCCCTGACAGGTCTGCACTCAGGGGTACGTACCATGTTAAAGGCCATCACCAGCCCATCCATACCGGTCAACGAAGGATGCTTCCGCCCGCTCAAGATCATCTGCCCTCCAGGAACAATCTTCACCGCGGAGCGCCCCGCCGCGGTCTCAACCTATTGGGAGACGATGAACTATGTCACGGACCTGGTGTGGAAAGCGCTTGCGCCCATCGTCCCAGATCACCTTCCCGCCGGCCACTTCCTCTCCGTCTGCGGCGTAGTCGTGGCCGGACTGCATCCCGATACCAACGACCTGTTCCTGCTGGTTGAGCCGCAGGCCGGTGGCTGGGGTGCAGGCACGACGAAGGATGGCGAGTCAGGTTTGATGTGCGTCGGCGATGGAGAGACCTATGTCATTCCCATTGAAGTGGCAGAGACACGCTACGGCATCATCGTCGACCGCTACGAATTGGATACGCACACCAATGCCGGAGCCGGGCGCCACCGAGGAGGCTTCGGCTGCATCCGCGATTACCGGGCAGCGGTCAATCTGACCCTGACGGCTACATTCGGACGGCACAAGTACGTACCATGGGGGGTTGCCGGTGGGCGGGAAGGTTCACGCAACGAGGTACACATCTTCCATGCCGATGGGCGCGAGGTCGTGCTCGGCAAGTGTGCGCGCTATCCACTCAAACGCGGCGAGGTCGCGCGGCTCGTCACAGCCACCGGCGGCGGCTGGGGTTCGCCCCTGGAACGCCCTGTCGAGGCTGTCATCGAAGATGTGCGCGATGGCTATGTCAGTCTTGAGCAAGCGAAGCGGGACTATGGCGTCGAGCTTGACCCAGACACGCTTGAAGTTGTGTCCCTGGCCCTTGAAAGAAGCGGGTGATGGAGAAGGCAGGAATTGGAAAAGGAGGTACATAAGCAAAAGACCACACTCATAGCCGCCCGGCTGCGCAAGGCTGGCTGGCCTATCGACATCCTGCCACTGGATGTTGACGAAGCACTCGCAACACTTGGACCGCTCATCGACCGCGAAGCGCTGGCGCACCTCCCTGAAGCTCCTCCCAGGCGCGTACAGCACATCAACGAAGAAGTAACTGTGGATATTCACCAGTTGACACATGCCTACAAAGACGGTACTGTAGCCGTGCGCGACCTCAACCTCGAAATCCGGCGCGGCGAGTTCGTTGCTATCCTTGGACAGAATGGGTCCGGCAAGACAACGCTGGTGAAACACTTGAATGGCTTACTCAAGCCGACGAGTGGCACGGTGACTGTGGCGGGCCTAGATACCCGCAAAGCGTCCATCAATGAGATGGCGGTGACCGTTGGCTTCATTTTCCAGAATTCCGATACGCAAATTTGTAAACTGAAGGTCTACGATGAACTGGCCTTCGGACTAAACAATGTGGGATTGCCCAATGCGGAGGTTGACCGACGTGTTAAGCAGGCGGCAGCAGAGCTGGAGATCACACATCTGCTGGACAAGAATCCGTTCTTACTGAGCATGGGCGAGAAACAACGCGTTGCCGTTGCCTCGGTGCTGGCGATGCAGCCCTCTATCCTGGTGCTCGATGAGCCGACGACGGGGCAGGACTTCAAACGCGCAAAGGAAATCATGGACCTGGCTGTACGTCTCCACGAGGAAGGGCAGACGATCATCGTCATCACCCACGACATGAATCTCGCTGCCGAATATTGCGACCGGATGATCATTTCCGTCGAGGCGAATCCCGGTGGCTGGGGCGCCTTTGCCACCGGCGATGGTCAGGATGGGCTGATCAATAATGTCAACGGCGGTTTTAAGGATATGCCCGTGGAAGTCTTTGAGTCCAAGTACCCGGTACAGATCCAGCGTTACGGCTTCCGCCCCGACTCCGGCGGTCCGGGAAAATTCCGGGGTGGCTGTGGGTTATACCGCGAGTATCACCTGGAAGCCGATTGCGGGCTTTACCTCTGGTTCGAGCGCTCGAAGACGCCTGCCTGGGGTCTGTTCGGCGGACGCGACGCTGCTGGCCCAGAGAACGTCATCGATGGGAATAGTTCAGGAAAAATGCTCAAGCCGCTCAAAGCTAACAACATTGCCTTAAAAGCAGGAGACACCATCACCATCAATACTGGCGGCGGTGGTGGTTTTGGCAATCCATGGGAGCGAGACATTGAACTGGTGCGCCGTGATGTCTTCGATGGCTACGTCACGCGTGAAGGGGCCGAGCGCGATTATGGCGTTTCCTTTGTTGCCGATGGGCTTGAGGCGGACATTGAGGCGACGAGGCGTCTTCGGACTGTGTTGTCTTCAAGTTAGCATATTTTGAATAAGCCAAAACGCTACCCTTTTACTGTCGCCGCGATAGGAGATTGTGAAGGAACCGCCAGTATCAAAGTCCATATCCACCGCTTCCAGATATCCTGGCTCGCCGGGATCATAGCCCAGCAGATAGCAACGCAGGAAGGCGCGTATCAGTGGAGAGTGGGTCACGCAGATGTAGCGTCGGGGTTGATCTCGCGGCAGGTCGAGCAAACTCACAGCAAATGTCAACATACGCCGCGCTACTGTATCTGCGTCCTCTCCCGGTGGGTTCGGGTGGTTGACCCAGTAGCCGATGCGGTCGGACTCTCCCCAGAAGCCGCGCAGGAAGGGCAGGTGTGCTATTTGCTCCAGGCTGAGATAAGATGGTGGCAGTTGCTCTGCCACTGCCTCAGCAGTACTCACCAGTTCTATGCGGATGCCCGCAACGTAGATATCTGGATTGCGTATGGCCCAGTGCTCAACAGGGGCTAACAGATGTATCTGCGGCTCTGCCACACTGTCGAACACTGCTGTCATACTGCTATGCAACCTCAGTGCGGTTTCACGGGTACGTCGCGTAGGAGCATGCAAGAGAGAGATGATTTCACCAGAGATGAGTTCTCTGCTGAAGAGTTGCCCAAGTGCGTCTACCTGTCGTAACCCTTCGGGGGTGACAGAGACATCTCCTCGGTGTGAGGCAACTTGTGCGTGTCGAAGCCAGTGAACCCGTAGCGGTGCATCTACCCTCATGGTTGCTCATTCCTCGACTAGCGCAAATGCGCGGGCAAGAGCACTATCAATGCCAGCGAAACGGTAGAACGGTGCAAAGAACTGACAGCGCGGCGGTAGTTGAGCAAGATTGACAAGGCCTTCTACCAACGGAATACCAGCGCCGAGAATGGTCTGGTGAACAACGAACTGATCGGCAGTCCATCCTGGGTCCCTGGCAGCTGGTTCCTCGAAGAAATCGCAACCGATGCACTTAGGTTGCTTCTCGACCAGCCAGCGGGCTGCGTCTTCAGTCAATGCTGGAGACTGCGGGAAGTAGGTGGGTGTGCCAATAGCGCGTTGCGCCCAGTCCGTGCGAAGCAAGAGAATATCTCCCTGGCGTATCGTTTCGTGTCGCGCCTCTAGCCGCTCCTGTGCCCGTTCCAGGTTTGTGACATCGATCAAGGCTCTCTCTACGATAGGAGTTAGGTCCAGGACGACAGCAGTACCAATCACTCGTTCAAGACTGACCTGATCGATAGACGCACCCTCCTCAAAACAATGCAGAGCCGATTCAACATGGCACCCTGTGTGCAGGCTCATGAACACCTGTCCTGACTGCCAGTAGGCTGACCCGGCCCGTTTCGTTCGTACTTCAAACTGTACGCCGATATTGGTTGAAGGTGGCCCTTTAAATCCCTGGGGCACCAGTGGGCTGAGATCCACAATTCTTGGCATGTAGGTTCACCTCCTCTTTCTTCGTTCAGGTGAAGCACCCTCTTTTGCTCTCCAGATTGCAGCAACGACGTATGCCATTGTTATGCTCCTCTCCGTCCGATGTGGTTACGTAAAATACCGATACCTTCAATCTCCATCTCTACGATGTCGTCCTCTTGCAACCAGCGATCTAGCTCTATGCCAGAACCACCAGCAGCAGTGCCGGAGCCAAAGACCTCACCTGGATAGAGCGTCTGCGCCTGGGATGCGTAGGCAATCAAATCAGCGAAGCTATGATGCATATGTGCCGAATTGTCCTCTCCACGCACCTCGCCATTGATGCGCACTATCATACGCAGGTTGCCAGGGTCTAGCTCATCGGCGGTAACGATGCATGGGCCAAGCACATTGGAGCCATCCCAGTCCTTTGCTTTGGCGGGCCCCATGCTGATGGGCAACTCGCGGGTCTGGACATCACGTGCTGAGACATCGTTCCAGATGGTGTAGCCAAAGACGTAGCTGAGGGCTTCCTCCTTCGGTATGCTCTTGCCCCGCCGACCGATGATAGCGGCCAGTTCGAGTTCATAGTCAAGCTTGCCAGTGTAGAAGGGCCAGGGAATCTCTTCTTCCGGGCCAATCACCGTATCCGGCATGCCCTTGTAGTACGCCGGAACCTCAAACCACTCAGGGGGAATAGGGCGTCCCAGGCGACTCAATGCATTGTGCAGGTGCCCCTCGAACGTGAGAAAGTCCCGCATTGAGCGTGGCCGCAGCGGCGCGAGCAGCCGAGCCTGCCCTACAGGGGTCTGTTTGCCCACTGGGGCACCTGCTTCGATGAAGGCCACCATGTCGCCATCAAAGCCGAGATCCACGACACGTGCTCGATAAATCGGCACTCTACCGTTCTCAAGTGCACCTACGCGAGGACCACTCCCCGCGTCGTATGTGACGAGTTTCATCAGTCACTTCCTTTCGCCGCTTTATACTTCAACATCTAGGTCCCCGATTCATCGTGGGACCAGCCCGCTTCACTAGAACTCCGTTCTGGAGGCCCGCCTCCGTTTACGGGGCGGGAGGAAAGAACGGCATCCGCAGATGGAAAGCCTCCCGCTTGCTTTTCTTGTACATCTGTGCTACGATCTGGCGGTAGGCTTAGGCACTCTGCTTCGGCAGAGAGAGACAGTTCACTTGTCGGATGGCCCAGTGGAGTGGCAACACTCCCGTGATGTGTCGTGCCGTGAAGCCAAAGCGGAAGAGCGATCTTCCGAGTTGCGGTCGAGCCTAGACACAAGCTCATCCCCTTCTAGGGGTTTGAGTATCTGACAGCCTCAATGATCTTTACATAGCACCCACAACGGCACAGGTTTCCGCCCAGCGCCACCTTGATCTCCTCATCAGAGGGATGCGGATTCTCCTCCAGCAGTGCCTTGACGGTCAAAATCATCCCGGGTGTGCAGTAGCCACATTGGAAGGCATGTGCTTCATCAAATGCTTGCTGAACAGGATGATTGCCCCCCAGTCCCTCGACGGTGATGATCTCGCAACCATCAGCCAGTGGAGCCAGCAAGATGCAGGTCGAGATGGGTTTGCCATCGACAAGAGCGGTACAGGTTCCGCATACCCCGATTCCACATGTTGCTCGGACACTTCTCAGATCCAGGTCACGACGCAGGATCTCTAGCAACATTTCATCCGGGCTGACCTCAATCTCAACGGGGACTCCATTGACCTTGAAGTGAATCTTCATCAGTCACTTCCTTTCGCCACATGTCCAGGGTGCGGCAGAGCTGGTGCCCCTCCATCTCGGCGATCAACGGCGTTCAGGACGACCTCTGCAGACATGGGAAGTTCGGTAACGTGCATTCCCAATGAGTAGAGCGCGTTCCCAATGGCTGCTGGTACGGGAGGGAGTGCCGTCTCACCTAAACCGTGGATTTCGGCTCCTTCTCGCTCGACCAGGTCATAGGTCAGATCAGGCATGTCACCTGCCGCGGGGATGTTATAGTCAGACAGGTTGGCGTTCATCACCTGGCCGTCTGCAAAGGTGATGCCCTCGAACAGAGCGGTACCCAGCCCCATAATCATCGATCCCTCGTTTTGCAGTTCGGCACCTGGACGATTGACCACGCGACCAGCATAGATCGAGGTGTGGAGCCTGATCACTTCAAACTTGCCCGTCTCTTCATCGACACGTACCGAAGCTCCAGCAGCACCCTGGTGCCAGTGAGTCGATGCAATGCCCTGGCCGGTATCTGGATCAAGTCCCCCCTTATTCACACACTCACCATAGCCAATTTCGCCTCTCTTCTTGAGATCACGCACTGCCTCTACCAGAGCGCGTCCCATCATATAGGTCGAGCGGCTTGAGGTGGTGCGCGTATCGTAGGGCGCAATATCCGTGTCTGGTACAGGGAAATGTATACGCTCTGGCTCGACATTGAGGAGTTCTGCTGCCATCAAGCGGATAGAGCTCCATGCTCCCTGCCCCATTTCAGCGGTGGCGCAGTGAACATCGTATGTACCATTATCGTTGGCTGCGACAACAATGGAGGCACGGCTGGGTGTCTGCATGCCCTTCATGAGTACACACAGCCCCTTCCCATGACGATTTTCTGCCCAGCCTATCCTCTCCGCAGCAGCCTTGAGACACTCGATGAAGTGAACATCATGCATTACTTCACCTGTACAGAAACGATCACCATCAACGAGGATATTTTTGAGCCTGAGTTCTAGCGGATCCATGCTGAGTCGCCGTGCCAAAATATCCATGGTGCGTTCCGAAGCCCACACAGCCTGTGTTGCTCCATAACCACGGAAGGCTCCACTGGGGGGCAGGTTCGTGTAAACGCAATGCGAATCGACCCAGGCATGGGGAATACGATATGGCCCAACGGCGGCATAGCCCATCTTCTGCGCCACACCCGGTCCACAGTCGGCATAGGCCCCCGTATCGACCCAGCACTCAACTTGCTTTGCAACAAGGGTGCCATCGGCGCGAGCACCAAGCTTGATACGGAGGGTCGCAGGATGACGGTTGAGTGTGAGCCACTCCTCGTTTCGATCCAGCACGATCTTGACTGGACGCCCGGCCTTACGTGCAAGACAGGCAACAATCGCCTCGTAGCGCACAAACGTCTTTGCACCGAAGGCTCCTCCCATCGGTGGGCACACGATGCGAATCTGAGCTTCCGGTATACCGAAGATGCCTGCGAGGTCCATGCGCAGATTGAAAGGCGTCTGCGTGCCAGTCCAGATTTCGAGACGATCGCCCTTCCAGAAAGCAACAGAGGCGTGGGGTTCCATATGGGCATGTTGTGCGCCCGCCGTGCGGTATGTCTCCTCGACAATCACCTCTGCCTTGTCGAAGCCCTCCTGTATGTTGCCATGCCGGATGCGAAAACGGTGACAAATATTGGTACCTTGCTGTGGTCGCATACCGAAGTATGCTGCATCGTTGTCAGATATGGGGTGCTGCTCATGAATGAGTGGCGCGCTTGCTAAGGTAGCCGCTACCGCATCATACACGCCTGGAAGCTCTTCATACTCTACATCGATCAGACTGAGAGCCTCCTCTGCTTCGCGTCTTGTGGGGGCGGCAACGGCTGCAACCGGGTCACCGGCGAAACGGGCGCGATCTACGGCAAGGACAGTCTGATCCTTGATCTGGCAGCCATACTTGCCAAGTTCTCGAATGTCATCCTGCGTGAGTACAACAATGTGATCCGGTACAGCCGAAGTGTCCACGCGCAGAACATGTGCATGCGGATAGGGGGAGCGGAGAATGCGAGCATGGAGCATCCCTTCGAATTCAACGTCTTGTGCATAACGCATAGCTCCGGTCACTCGTGGATTACTCATGGTCAATCATCTCCTCCAGAGCACGCCGAATCTCTACAGCAATGACACGACGACGATACTGAGCAGAGCCACGGGAGTCAGAGATTGGGTCAATAGCTTCTGCATAGCGATGACCAATCTCAGTCGCTAATTCGCGGCTTAGTTGTTTGCCATCAGCCAGAGAGCAGACGTCAGGAAAATACTGGGGACGCTCTGCCACTGCGCCAACGACAACGCGGAGTTTCCCGTTAGTTCGTGTAGCTGCGACAGCAACGCAGGGACGATCCTCGCTCGAACGCGAACGGAACTTGCGATAGACGGCCTGCTCCACACCATGCGGGATGCGCACCTCGACCAATAGCTCGTTTGGACGCAGAGAAGTTTCGTAGTAGCCCGTGATCAGTTCCTCTATCGGTATCTCTCGCTCACCATCCATGCTTCTTGCGATAGCCCTGGCATCGAGAGCATTCAGCAGTGCTGGCGGGTCAGATGCGTAATCGGCGTCAGCGAGCACACCTCCTACCGTCGCCTGGTTACGCACGCGAGGACTGGCAACCAGCGAGAAGGTGTACGCCAGGATGGGCCAGTTCTGCTGGATGAGAGCGGAGCGTTCCACCGCCCTGTGTGTTGTCATTGCGCCGATCCGCAGAGGACAGCTGCCCCGGTCCTCAATGAACGCCAGCTCACGAATATGACGGAGCGTCAACAGCACCTGGGGAATGATAATTCTCTGGCTCATCAGGATGCCAATGAAGGTCCCACCAGCGACAACGGTTGCTTCATTGCCATACCTGGCGCGAAGTTCCAGCGCTTCTTCAAGAGATGTTGGTGCGAGCCATTCAGGAACGCTCCTTATCATGGCACACTCCTCCTACGGAGCCCCCGCGATAAATCGGGGGGCTACTGTAGCTCCCCGATTCATCGCGGGAGTCAAAGGATTACAATGTTGTAATTGGCCGAGATTGCAATAGAAAAATCTTTCCCTCTGCAATCGCCCATTCGATGTCCTGTGAAGTACCAAAGCGAACTGCCAGCTCAGAGCCAAGTGCTACAAGCTCGCGTATCTCCTCTGGTTCAAGAACACGTTTATTGACGATATGCTCCCGCTTGATGCTACCTGCTCGATCAACCACGTAATGGTCGGGTGTGACTTCGCCTGACACCACCTGTTCGCCGAGGCCGAAAACCGCTTCGATAATCATACGGTCACGCCGACGGCTCACTGGATCAGCAGTGAAGATGACGCCCGACTTGAGCGGATCAAGCATCTTCTGCACAACCACAGCCATCCCCAGGTCCAGGAGAGAGCCTTTTCGAAAGCGGTAAAAGAGGGCGCGTTCACTAAAGAAGGAGGCCCAGCAATCGACGACACGCCTGCACACCTCGTCTCCACCGGAAATGTTCAGATATGTTTCCTGTTGGCCCGCATAGCTTGCCACCTCTGAGTCCTCCGCGCAGGCCGAAGAGCGTACTGCAACCTTGTCTCCACCTAGACGCTCGTAGCACGCAATGATCGCCTCACGCGGTGGTTCGGCCTGGCGTACCAGCCCCTGGGCCTCTTTATAGTCGTGATCCAGCACCAGTTCGCGCAGGCGCTCAGCGTCAACCGATTGCTCAAGCATATTGGCGGGGACGACGAAACCAGGCGGCACAGGAAGCCCATCAACAGTCATTGCTGCCAGGCTTGCTCCCTTGCCACCAGCAAGGCGGACATCCCTGCATGCTTCATCTGTGAACCAGAGTAACATTGTGCTACTCCTCGATGATTGCTACAGCCCGCACAGGTGCAGCCGTCGTGCCAATCCACTTGATGGGGAACACAGACAACTTGAAGCCATGCGGCGGAAGCTTATCCAGGTTGACTAAATTTTCGATATGCCAGTAATCCTCATCCATCATGACAAGGTGGGCTTCCCAGAAATGTTTCTGCTCGAACATCGCCCAGACAGGCGGATCAAAGGTGACGGCATCGGTCCCCATCATGCGCACCCCTTTCGAGATCAGGTAGCGTGTTGCCTCAGCAGTCATCCCGCAGTGGTCGGTCAGGTAGCGTTTCTCAGTGTTGTACGCTGACGCACCCGTCTGGATGAGTACGATATCCCGCTCCTTAAGCGTATAGCCAATTTTCTCGAGTGCCTCGTCGATGTCGGCAACACTGATACGTGATCCATACGGCTTATGGCGGAAGTCAAGTATAACCCCGTCGGAGTAGCAGTATTCGAGTGGAATACCTTCGGGTCCTGGCGCTTCGGGCCCGCGAATGTGTTTCAGGGCGTCACAATGCGTTCCGACGTGATCGCTTTGGATGATGAGATATGACGCGGTGAGCCATTTTGCACCCTGGGCGGCGGCACCAATCCGCTCGGCGAACTCCGTCCAGCTCTCGTACATGAGTAATGTGGGCGGCGGTATTTGCGGGAAGGTGATCATGTCACGATGCACTGGCATAGACAGATCGACCAAGTGCGTCATAGAGGTTCTCCTTTCACGATCAACTCACCAAAGTACTCAACATGTTTGCGTAACAGTACACCAGCCTTCTCAGCATTCCCTTCGGCAAGTGCTTCAAGCACAGGTCGATGCATCTCGGCAATTTCGTGCCCACCTATATCAGCCTTGAGTGCACTGATGAGTGTACGTGCTTCAATACGAAGCGATCTCCACACGTCTTGCAAGACTCGATTGCCAGAAGCTTCGACGATCAGCCAATGGAACTCAACATCGTGTTGGACTTGTTCGTATAAGTCACCCTTCTCTGCGGCCTGGTGCATAGCTGCGAGTTCGGCCGCGAGGGCCTCGACCTTACCTGCGAGGCGTTGTGCCGCTGCTCGTGCAGCCACCTCTTCAAGTGCAGCCCGTACCGGGTAAATTTCGGTCAGTTCTGCTTTTGTAACCTCTCTTACCCGTGTTCCGCGATATGGCTCCGACTCTACGAAGCCCAGGGCTTCCAGTTCACGCAATGACTCTCGTACGGGAGCCTGGCTCGTGTTGAACTCCTGTGCTATTTGCATTTCGACGAGCCGGTCCCCCGGCTTATACTCACCATTAAGAATACGTGCGAGCAGAATCTCCTTGATTTGCGTTCGTAAACTCGTGCGGTTTACGTTCACGCCAGGACCTCTACAACGCCGGTGGAACCATTCACGCGGATACGATCACCTGTCTTGATACGCTCTGTGGCGTTCGATGTGCCAACGACAGCGGGTATGCCAAACTCGCGCGAGACGACCGCCGGATGCGAGGTCACGCCGCCCGCATCAGTAACCAGACCTACGATCTTGGTGAACAGGACTACCCAGGCAGGATTGGTCATCCTACAGACAAGAATTTCTCCCTCGTGGACCTGATCGAACTGTTCAAGCGAGTTCACATTGCGTGCTGGTCCTTCGATTACTCCAGGAGAAGCTGCAAGCCCCCTGACCTCTCCTGTTTTCTTGGAAGGTTCGCGGTAGAACTTCTCCGGGAAGCCCCAGAGCGCATTGTACGGGAATGCCAGGGCTGTCTTCGTAGCCGTTCCAACCCATTCTCGCGGACGCGTTTGGAAGGCTTGCTCACGATCATCTCGTCGCTGAGAAACGAGTGTTCGGGCATCAACCGAGGCGGGATTGGTCATGAGGAGACGTAACTCGTTGTAACGGAGGTACATCACGTCCGCTGGGTCATCGAGTAGTCTCGCCTGAACGAGCTTCTTCCCAATGGCGATCAAGAGGATACGTAACCGTGCATTGGTTCCCTGGTCAATGTAAAAGTGATGATCGGGAGTGAGTGGATTCATACGCAGTGACAAATCAAGCGCTGTTTGTAGTTTCTCTCGTCCCTCCCCCTGTGGGACATCGTCCATCAATTCATGGATGGCCTTGTCAAGGTCTTCCTTGACAGCGTTGATTGTCTTCGGGTAATCATAATCTGTTTCGAGATAGCCGCGCACCATCTCGATAATCGGTGTAGGGTTCTCTTTCCACGTTGGGAAGGCGAACTCGTGCGACCAGATGGCCTTGTAGCCGAACGCTTGCTGATAGGGTTCGATGCGCTCAGCGATCAGGTGACGTCCTCGTTGCGAGGCTCGCAAGCTGCGTAGGATATCACCAGCAGTCTCAGCTTTGAATGCCTGGGCAAGTTCGGCATCACCCTTGACCTCTTCTTTGATGTTCCATAGTGCCTCAATCGAATCCCAGTTGCGATCCTCCACAGAGCTTTGTAGCCGCCCCATGAGATTGGGGTCAACCTCACGCTTTACTTGCTGGATCATGGCATTCAGATTGAGGGTGGAAGAGAACTGGGCGAAATTGAGCATCCAGTGAATCTTCCAATGCCGGTCGTGGATGTCAATAGCATCTTCAAGCAAGACGGCCAGCTCGATGAGACTTGCCCGCTCTGTATCGTAATTATCCAGGTAGGCGAAGTTGCGCTCCATTTCGGGCCGTAGCCGCTCTCGCCACCAATCCAGGAAGTTTAGAGCGTAGTGCGGCAGCACTGCACCCATATAGGCGCCGATGCGTTCGGGATAAGATGGATCACGCGGAACACGGGGGACATAGCGGCTTTGGTACTCCGTTGCTTCGACACGTAGCGAGGAATCAGCGGGGACGGCGGCAGTGTACACATAGCCGTTAATATTCTTTGCTATCCAGTCAGAGGCAAAGGGAGTACCGAAACGGCGGAACATGTGGTCACAGGTCAGCCACCAGCCACCAATATCAAAGAACATCGGAGATACAGGGTTCGGAATATGCAGGTCGTCGTAGATCCAGAAGAGTTCGCGTTCGCCCTCGTCCCATTGGATAGGAAACTCTTCATCGCTGTAGAAAGTACCGAGAACTTCGTTGTCGTTTGTACTCATGTGACATTCTCCCTAAAAATATGGAAGTTCTGCATACGGAAGCAGTACCCTGTTCACACAATCCATCCCGACAATTAGTATAGATTATCGATAATCGAAAATCAAGGGCTGAGCACCTTGATCTAAGGAGAAGAATATGCCACTCGTGATTCAAGGGGTCGACGTCTATCTGACAGATTGTGGTGCTGGTTCCCCTCTTCTCTTCCTTCATGGTGCTCCCGACTCGGCTGAGCTGTGGAGCGGCGTGATAGAGCGACTGAGGGATCACTACCACTGTTTCGCGCCTGATCTGCCGGGATTCGGGCGTTCTACTGCCCCGGCCGATTTCGACTGCTCTCTGGAGAACATGGCTCGTTTTCTCGACGCATTCATAGAAGGTGCTGCCATTCCAACACCGCTCACCCTCGTCGTCGCAGACTTTGGGGCAACGTATGGCCTGTCCTGGGCCGTAACGCATCCCCAAAAGGTAGAGCGCCTCGCCATTGTCGGCGGTTCCAACTTTAGCTCACGCTACCGCTGGCATGGAACTGCTCGTTTGTTCCGGATACCGTTGCTCGGAGAAGTCGTGATGGCAACGGTGACCCTTCCTGCTTATGAGAAGACGATGCGTCACAATGCTCCTTTGGTGAGTCCAGAGTACGTCCGTGAGTCCTATGCCCTCTCGCTAGCGAAGCCTGAGACTCGTCGCATGATGCTGAAATTGTACCGCAGCGTCAATCCGCAGGATTTCATTGAGAGAGAAGATCGTCTCCATACCCTGACAGCTCATGTCCCCACTCTCGTGCTCTGGGGAGACAAAGATCCCTTCATTACACCAGAGTATGCAGAACAATTTGGGAGCGCACAAGTTGAACATTTTCCTCAAAACGGTCACTGGCTTGCGGCTGAAGCTCCGGAGATGGTTGCACAACGACTAGCTACTTTCTTTGCTCAGAAGAGAGAAGGTACGAGAGGTTGACAAACATTCGATCGTTGGTGTATCCTCGTAGGAGTAAGTAACGAACCACCATACAAGGCGCTGGCAAAGTGGCCGGCATGGCCTTGTCATGATTGCAGTAATGCAGCAGGAATGCCGCTTTTTAACAGGCGTGCATGAGATAGCAGAAAAGAGAAGAGAAATTGCTTCTTGCTCTCCTCCTTACCAGCCTCACCCTTTTCGGCCTTGCCAGACTCGCTGGGCTAGAGAGTCTGGTAGGGCTTACGACGAAGCTAGCCACAAGCACAGCTTAGGGAGATTAAACGGGGGCAACGATGTAACCCAATCCAATGTAGGTATCCTGATGAGGATCTCCCAATTAGCTGGGAGGTCCTCTTTTCTATTGTGCATTCGCAGGTATGATAGCACTTGCCACAGAGCATATGCGACCCAATCAATCGGGGCCATACCTCATCAAACATTACAACAAGGGCAGGAGGAATTAAAGAACCATCATGCTGAAAGAATTGATTTCTCGCACACGAGTACAGAGTGGTATGCAAAAGGGAATCATTACGAAATATCAACCTTTTGCGCCCATCGATTTGCCGGATCGCCAATGGCCGTCCCGCACAATTACAACAGCACCCATCTGGTGCAGCGTCGATCTGCGCGATGGCAACCAGGCGCTTCCTATCCCAATGGGACTCAGGGAAAAAATGGAGATGTTCCAGCTCCTGATCGAGATCGGGTTCAAAGAGATCGAGATCGGCTTCCCTTCCTCCTCTCAGATCGAATTTGACTTTGTACGTTTGCTGATCGAGGAGAAGCGCATCCCCGATGATGTCACCATCCAGGTACTCGTGCAAGCTCGCGACGAGTTAATTACGCGCACCTTTGAGTCGCTGCATGGAGCAAAGAAGGCAATTGTCCACCTCTATAATTCGACCTCGCCGCTCCAGCGTCGTGTCGTTTTCGGATTGGAGAAGCCAGAGATCATTCACATTGCCACGCGCGGTGCGAAACTTGTTAAGGAGTTGGTACCCACCCTACCTGGAACACAGGTCATCATGCAGTACTCGCCCGAAAGCTTTTCGTCAACCGAAGTCGATTTCGCCCTTGAGATCTGCGAAGCTGTTGTTGACGTGTGGCAGCCAACTCCTGAGAACAAGATCATCCTAAACCTTCCGGTCACCGTTGAAGTTGCGACCCCGAATAATCATGCAGACCAGATCGAATGGTTCTGCCGACACCTGCGCAATCGCGAGGCAGCCATCATCAGCCTGCACGCGCACAATGATCGCGGAACGGGGGTCGCCTGCACTGAGTTGGGCTTGCTGGCCGGTGCGGATCGCGTAGAAGGAACACTCTTCGGTAACGGCGAGCGTACGGGCAACGTGGATATCGTTACCGTAGCGCTCAATATGTATGCACAGGGGATTGATCCAGGCCTGGATTTTAGCGATATTAGTGCGATCCGGGCCGTTGCTGAGAAATGCACGCGACTTGAGGTGCCGATCCGTCATCCATACGCAGGTGAACTGGTCTTTACTGCGTTCTCCGGCTCACACCAGGATGCGATCAATAAGGGCATGACGGCTCAGGATGTAACTCCCGGTGCTTTATGGCAGGTCCCCTATCTGCCCATTGACCCAAAGGATATTGGCCGTTCGTATGAGGCAATTATTCGCATTAACTCGCAATCGGGTAAGGGCGGTGTGGCCTATGTGATGGAGACCGAGTTTGGCTACCAATTGCCCAAGGCGATGCATGTTGATTTGGGCAAGATTATCAAAAATCTTGCTGATGAATGCGGCGAGGAACTTTCGGGCACGCAGATCTTCCATGCATTCGAACAGGAATATCTGCACCGCAGCGAGCCGTTTGCGTTCGTATCATTCCATGGAGAGGAAATAACGGAGCAAGATGGCTCAAAGGCCGTTGCATGTACAGCCCGCATCTCCGTTGATGGTATCGTGCGCGAACTGCGTGGTCGTGGCAACGGTCCTATAGACGCTTTTGTGCAGGCGCTCAACCAAAGCGATATAGCCGATTTTAAGGTGCTCTCCTATACAGAGCATGCGCTTGAGGAGGGAGCCCAAGCACAGGCTGTAGCCTATATCCAGATCCAAATATCCTCAGGCACAACATACTTTGGCGCTGCGACAGATACGAATATCGAGCTTGCCGCAGTGAAGGCTGTGCTCAGTGCTCTCAATCGCTCGCAGCAATATCACGGATAACACAAAGAGGCTAAAGGGGAACGAACCGGTTGGAGGCAATATGACTCAACCAGAAAAATTCGTGAAAGTCAAAGCATGAAATCGTTAAGACGTTCAAAGGATAGTCATTGCTCCAGCCTGCTTTGAGGCGTTTCGCTTTGATCCACACTTTTCACTTTGATGAGAAGGAGTTTCAAGTCTTGAACGACATCAATCCTTTCGTGCATCAGCACGCCGACATACGTCAGGCAGTACGCGACATGTGCAGGACGTTTGATAGCGCGTATTGGCAGAAAGTCGAGGAATCGTCGGGCTATCCTGAAGCGTTTGTGCAGGCGCTGACACAAGCAGGATGGCTTTCGGCGCTGATCCCCGAAGAATTTGGCGGAGGTGGGGCCAGTCTGACCGAAGCATCGGTCATCCTCGAAGAGATCAATCGCTCAGGCGCGAACTCAGGCGCCTGTCACGCGCAGATGTATACTATGGGTACCCTATTGCGACATGGCTCGCCTGAACAGAAACGTGCGTATCTTCCACAGATTGCTTCGGGAGCATTGCGCCTCCAGTCATTCGCAGTCACCGAGCCGTCCACCGGCACGGACACGACCAAAACCAAAACCTTTGCCGAGAAGCGCGGTGATCGCTATATCGTGAACGGCCAGAAGGTGTGGATCTCGCGTGTGCAACATTCGGATTTGCTATTGCTCCTGGCGCGTACCACGCCTTTGTCGCGCGTCACGAAGAAAACCGAAGGACTATCGGTCTTCCTGGTGGATGTCCGTGAGAGCCTGGGGAAGGGACTGACGGTGCGGCCCATCCGCAACATGGTCAATCACGAGACCAATGAAGTCTTTTTTGACAACGTCGAGGTCCCCGCCGAAAACCTGATTGGTGATGAAGGCAAGGGATTCTCGTACATTCTGGATGGAATGAACGCCGAGCGCATTCTGATCGCAGCGGAGTGCGTCGGCGATGGCTACTGGTTTATCGATAAGGCCCGAAATTACGCCAGTGAGCGCATCGTGTTCGATCGCCCGATTGGACAGAACCAGGGCGTCCAGTTCCCGATTGCTCAGGCCTACGCCAACGTGCGAGCGGCGGACTTGATGCGCTACGAAGCGGCACGCCTCTTTGACGCGGGGCAGTCCTGCGGCGCGGAGGCGAACATGGCGAAGTTGTTGGCGGCCGATGCATCCTGGCAGGCAGCCAATGCGTGCCTCCAAACCCACGGAGGGTATGGATTCGCAGCGGAATACGACGTGGAGCGCAAGTTCCGCGAGACGCGCCTGTATCAAGTCGCGCCTATCTCCACCAATCTCATCCTGTCGTACCTGGGAGAACATGTGCTGGGCATGCCACGCTCGTTTTAAGAAGAGGTGAGAGCATTTCCTGAAGCTTCTCAACGCTGCGTAGCCACTCAGGAACCTCCTAGGCGAACGGTTGGCCCCACCGTTCACGGTGAGCGATTTCACCAAGAGGCTTACGATTCTTCTGGCCCTTGCCGATCGCTTGGACTGGGTAGCCAAAAGGAACGATCGCCAGTATCTCAATTCCCTCGGGAATACCCAGCACGGGATTGACTTGCTTTAGATTATTGAAGCCTACCCAGTTTGAGCCGATGCCCTGCGCCCACGCCGTCAGCATCATGGACTGGATGGCTCGACTCGCATCGGAGATCGCAAACGGGCTATGCTCCATGCCAACAACAATCGCCAGTGGGGCCTGCGCGATATAGCGACCTGTCGGTGCAAGCGCGCCGAGCTGGCGCAGCATCTCCTTGTCCTGTACGATAATGAAATGCCAGGGTTGGCTGTTCGCACTACTCGCGGTCAAGTGCCCCGCTTCGACGATTTGGCGGACAATCGGTTCGGGAATCGGCTTATCTTGAAATTGGCGTACTGCCAGGTCGGTGCGGACAACATCAAATACTTCCATGATGGACCTCCTGCAAATTATAATACTCGGTCGTCTTAGTAGTACTGATTATACTCTATTATAGCAGACGATGTGTTGCAGATGTCAAGCTGAAGAAAGATCAGGGTCTGTGAATTATTGCTGGGCAATCCTCCGAGGAAGAAGTAAGGCGAAGGCTTCACGGGGATGATAGGAAAAGTATCGTCTGGTGGCAGCAATCTGGGAGGAGCCCTGTCGATGAATGAGCGTAATGACCAGATTACGTAGAGCAGCCATGGGCCTGGTTGTTTGACGTTGCCTTGGTTGTGTTAATCTGGTATACTAGCTGATGGTACCCTCTCTAATTCGAGCATGTCGTCGTTTTTCTGTCAAATCCTGTTGTCTCTCTCAGTCTCGTGCACACATATCCTAGAAAGGATGCAATGCCCAGAAAGGAGACCAGCTCATGTCACAGTTCATGCTTTCACCACGTGAAGGGAAGTCGGTCTGGCTCGGTGGCCTGGGGGTGGATTTCAAGATCGCTGGTGAGCAGACCGGCGGTTTATTCTCCATTGTTGAGCACCCGATTGACCCGGGGGTGCTCGTACCACCGCACACGCACACACGTGAGGACGAGTTCTCGTATGTGCTCGAAGGTGAGGTCGGGGCGAGAATAGGCGATCAGGTGCTTCAGGCGACCCCTGGTTGCTACATCGTCAAGCCCCGGGGTGTGCTTCACACGTTCTGGAATGCGGGACCACAGCCAGCCAGACTCATCGAGATCATCTCGCTGGCAGGCTTCGAGAAGTTCTTTATGGAGCTGGCCGACCTGTTTGGAGGCGATGGGCCGCCCGATTTCGAGAAAATCGCACAGCTTGGCAACAGGTACGGGCTTACGTTTGATATGAACTGGGTCCCGGAACTCACAGCGAAATACGACCTGAAGCTGCTGGGGTAGGCCGGATAAGTTCTGTCGTCCATCTTCAGCTATATGCTTCCACATTGAACTTGCGGAATGACCATCTCGGAACGCCCTTGTCATTTGGTTCCGAGGTATAGCAGGCAAGGCTCATTCCGCAACTATTCACTGGAAGCATTTAGTTAGTCACCTCTCTCTCCCTTTCCATCTGGGAGGCGAGGAACTCGACAGTGAACTGCTGCTGGGTTCTTTTTGATTTCGGTACGTGTGCTTTTCTTCAGATTGCCTTTCCACTCACAATAGTACCCAAGTTTTCAATCTTCCGTAGATCTTCCGTAGATCGCAGAATCGTCTAAATGTAACAACAAGGAGGAATTGGATGCCAAAGGAAATCAATCCGTGGGCTATGTACCCACGCAAAACATCTACATCTCCTCTACCAGAATCGCTGAAAATGGAAGTCACCACTAAGGCAAATGAACTCATCGAGACGGTTCTGAAACCAAGATATATCCAGCCACCGCCTGAGAATCCTCAGTTCAATTACATTGTCGATATCTATGGAAAGTGGTACCACAAGGCGTTCTACTTTTGTGCCGAATATCGCGTGGCTGGTCCACATCCAATTGAGCCGAGCTTCGAGGCGAAATTTGCCCGTATGCAATATGCCGGGAACCGGCGCTTTCACCTCTCGTATATGCGCTATACCGGCCAATGGATACAACTGTACACGGACTTGACAGTGGATGAGTGCATCGAGACGATTCGAGATGACCCCAACTTTTCCATCTAGCAAAGTACACGGGCCAACCCTCGTTCATGCCGTGAAAGATGCAGGAAGCTGCCGACGCGTAAAGAGGACGATACCCCGTGTTATGATAGTATAGTGAGGTCTGCGTTTTACACCGTATGGTGGAGGGTTGTCTGCATCAGAAACCAAAGGGGATGGAGCCACAAGCATTGGCGGCCCATCGCGATGAACCCATTCAATCTGATCAGGCTGAGAAAGGAGACAACCTGTGGAAGTACGTAAATTGACCGTTGCAGATGCCGAGGCATTTTGGAACATTCGACTTCGAGCGCTACGCGACAACCCCGAGTCGTTCGGTGCCTCCTATGAAGAGATCCTTGAACGAGGCATCGCAGGTGTCACGCAGGGACTGCGCAAGAGAGAGAGTGCGCCTGACGACGCGACCTTCGGGGCATTCGAAGGGACAACGCTGATCGGTATTGCTGGCTTCCGACGAGAGGAAGAAGCGAAAAGACGCCACAAGGGGGTCATTTGGGGGATGTATGTGCCACAGGAGTTGCGTGGAAAGGGGATAGGCAAGGCGCTCTTGCAGGCTGCCATCGCCTATGCGAAGACCTTACCTGGTCTCGAATACATCAACTTGAGTGTGGTGCTCACGAGCAAAGAAGCTCGTCACCTCTTTATCTCGCTGGGTTTCGAGACCTATGGGCTGGAACGACATGCACTGAAGTTTCATGATCGCTATTTTGACCAGGAACTCATGACGCTACGCCTGACCGAGGTCTAGCACGGAGATGATCTGCACGTTCAGTACGGCGACTCAGGTCCATGTCTGAGAGCCTGCCTGTGCGCACTCCGAACAGGATATAGACCAGGGGACCCAGGGTGAGGAATAAGCGGGTAATAAATGCGACAAACAAAACATTGCTTCATTGGCAGTCTTCCTATCTTCTCAGCTACAATATATATAAGGCGGGCTGATGGGGAGCATGTTTGACAAGAAGACAATCAGAGAATAGTCATCATAAATGCTTGAGTACGATGCGCTGATTCAGGCGCGACTATATAGCCGCTTCACCCCGCACACGAGGCAAAAATTGCTGTGCAGTCACTCCCCTCGGCTTGACAGAACAAAACTGACTTTGTGCCAAAGATATTTTCTGCACACTCACCAATTTTGAGGTAGATAAAAGTATGAAAGTAGCTATTTCTAATCGGATTGGAGCACATAAAACAACTGGAACTGGGAAATGGCTTATCACTGATGATCACGAACCGTTGCTTAGCACTTTACGCGAGGCGGCCAGGCGTGCTGCCCAGCAACAACGATCTGTAGTTGCCAATTTCACACGGCCGATTGACCAGTACGACACGATCCACGTCTTTACTGCTGCCAGGTTGGCAGGGCTGGGAGAGTGCTTTTTCTGGGAGCGACCGGTAGAGCAAAATGCGCTGGTTGGTGTCGGCGTTGCTACAACCATCGAAACACATGGGATCACGCGCTTTACCGATTCGGCTTCTGCCTGGCGTGCCCTATTGAATGACGCGGTTGTCACATATGCTGACCCAACAGCAGCCTCTGCTAGCAATGGCCCCATACTCTTTGGCGGATTTACCTTTGATCCACTCTCCCCGCCTACTCAACTCTGGGCCAACTTTCCTGATGGCTTGCTCATTTTGCCGCAGATACTCTTGAGTTATAGCGACGATTACGTCACACTTACCATAAACAGGTTGATCCAGGCATCTGATGATATTGAGCAGTGCACGAAGGAGATTGAAGCCAGTGTTGGACAGCTTCAAGCCGCAGTGGAGCGTACCCCAACGATAGGGCAAGAAGAGACATATAGCGAGCTCTCTATTGACGAAATACGGCCAGCATCCCAGTGGATAGAAATGGTGGCCAGCATGGTAGGTATGATTCAACGTGGCGCTTTCGAAAAGATAGTGCTTGCACGTGACATCCAGGTAAAGCTAACGGCAGGCTCCACACCCCGCTCGCCCCGACGAGAAACGTTTGATATCAGTACCACCCTCCAGCGGCTACGCGAGAACTATCCAACCGCTTATGTATTTGCCATACAACGCGGGGAGCGCTTCTTCGTGGGCGCAACCCCTGAGCGTCTCGTCCAAGCTCAGAATGGACAAATACAAACGATGGCATTAGCAGGCTCAGCACGGCGCGGCGAAACCGAAGAAGAGGATGTGCGAATTGGGGCGGAACTTCTACAGAGTGGGAAGAATAACAGTGAACATGCGATTGTCGTAGCGATGATGCGGGAAGCTCTGAAAAATCACTGCACCCATGTGTATGTCTCCACTGCACCACAACTGCTTAAACTGAAGAATGTACAGCACCTGAAGACCCCCATTGTCGGTGAACTCATCCCAGGACGATGCATTCTTGATATAATGGCAGACCTGCACCCCACACCTGCTGTCGGCGGCTTTCCCCGCCATGCTGCTCTCGAAGCGATACGAAACACCGAGAAACTCGATAGAGGCTGGTACGCTGCCCCGCTTGGCTGGATTGGCGCGAGCGGTCATGGTGAGTTCGCCGTAGCCCTGCGTTCTGGATTGATCGACGGCAGTAAAGCAAGACTCTTTGCAGGATGCGGCATTGTTGCCGATTCTGATCCCCAGACCGAGTTTGCAGAGTCTTGTTTGAAATTTCAAGTGATGCTGCGTGCATTGGGCGGTTAGAAATAAGGGCGAAGCATGTCGAGAGCATCTATCAAATCACAAGAACAGGTAAACCCAACATACGCCTATACAGGCGCTTTTGTAGATGAGCTACAGCGAGCCGGTATACGAAATGTGGTAATCTGTCCTGGATCTCGTTCGACCCCTCTAGCAATTGCCTTTGCAGCACAACCTGCTATTCGCACCTGGATACACGTGGATGAGCGTTCGGCAGCCTACTTTGGCCTGGGCATGGCGAAGCAGTTGCACCAACCGGTGGCATTGCTTTGCACATCAGGAACGGCAGCAGCAAACTTTCTACCCGCCGTTGTCGAGGCCAAACTAACACATGTGCCTTTGCTGGTATTGACAGCAGATCGCCCTCCCGAACTGCGTGATAATGGTGCGCCGCAGAGTATTGATCAGAATCGACTCTATGGGACATATGTAAAGTGGTTTGTAGAGGTAGCGCTAGCTGAAGCGACAAATGCAGCCCTTCGCTATATTCGTACTACTGCTGTCCGAGCGGTAGCGCTAACTCAGACTAATCCTGCTGGTCCAGTTCATCTCAATCTTCCCTATCGCGAGCCACTCACGCCTGAACCAATTCCTGATCAACCCCTACCTCAAGTCACACAGCGCGATCTCGTTGCCTGGCAGGGCAGGTCAAACAATGCCCCATACGTCGAAGTTCGCAATGCTCTACCGGACGCACCTACTGCTACAACCGTTGCATATATGATGGACCTGGTACACAGAGCACGACGTGGACTCATTATTGTTGGACCAAATGATGATCCACCATTGGCAGAGCCACTTGCACGATTAGCTCAACACCTTGGCTATCCTATTCTGGCTGATCCTCTCTCGCAACTGCGCTGTGGAGATCACGATCAAAGCATGGTAATTTCCAGCTACGACGCATTCTTGCGTATCGACTCCTTTATCGAAAGCGCACAGCCAGAGCTGGTGTTGCGCTTTGGCGCCATGCCGACCTCCAAACCTGTCCTGCTCTACCTGAAACGCTATGCATCTTGCCCCCTGGCCGTGATCGATGGCCATGGTGGTTGGGAGGAGCCAACGCAACTTGCCAGTGAACTAATTCATGCCGACCCTACTGCTCTCTGCCAGGGACTCCTTAACGCACTCGAGCAGCCTGGCGAGAACGGAGAAAAACAACCAACCATCTCACAAGAATGGATAACCATGTGGCAGAATGCGGACAGGGTAACGCGACAAACAATACAGGCCGCAATCCAGGATTTCAAAGAATTCTTCGAGGGGCGAGTTTTTACCGAGCTTGCCAACCTGGTACTGGATGGCATTACGCTCTACGCGGGCAACAGTATGCCAGTACGCGACCTGGATACCTTTTTCTGGTCTACCAGAGAGCGGATACGCATCATGGGTAATCGTGGTGCAAACGGTATTGATGGAGTCGTCTCAAGCGCCCTGGGTGCAAGCGCGGGAGCAGGACAGAACAGACCAACAATTCTGGTACTCGGCGATCTCTCGTTCTTCCACGATCTCAATGGATTGCTTGCTGCCCGATTATATGGGCTTAACCTCACCATCGTGTTGATCAACAATGATGGAGGGGGGATCTTCTCATTCCTGCCGCAGGCCGCCTATCCAGAGCACTTTGAACAGCTTTTCGGCACGCCGACAGGATTGGATTTTCGTCTTGCAGTGCAGATGTATGGTGGACAGTATCAAAGGGTGGAGAGCTGGGAGCAGTTCCGCAAGCTAGTGGGCCGGGGACTAAATACCGGTGGTTTGCATGTTATTGAGGTCCCGACTGAACGCGCAAGTAATGTCAAAATGCATCGCCAACTCTGGGAGGTAGTTGGCAAGGCGCTCAACGAGCAAGGCAGAGGCACGAGGAATTGAACATGAGGAATATGTTTGTGCAAGTGAACGGCATACGGCTTGGCATCGAACAGCGTGGTGAAGCTAGAAAGCGTGGTGCAACGCTGGTCATGCTGCACGGCTTTACTGGAAGTGCGGCGGGCTGGGGAAAGCACCTGGATACACTTGCTGCTTATGGTTTGCACGTAATTGCACTTGATTTGCCTGGTCATGGTCAATCTGATGCCCCTGGCGATCCGCAACGCTATGCCATTGAATACTGCCAGCAAGATATTCTGGCAGCACTACAAAAGCTTGGAGTGAGCCAGGGTGAAGCTCTGCTCCTTGGCTATTCGCTGGGTGGACGCATAGCGCTTTACACCGCATTTTCGGGATTCTTTCGTGCACTCATCCTGGAGAGCGCTTCACCTGGATTGGAAGACCCTGCTGAGCGTGAGCAGCGGCGCATCAGTGACGAAGTGCTGGCCGCGAGCATAGAGCGCGATGGCGTGCAAGCGTTCATTGATCGTTGGGAAAAGCAGCCACTATTTGCCAGCCAGAGCACATTGCCACCTGAATCGCGTGAGGCATTGCGCAGACAGCGCTTAAGTAATCGAGCTAGCGGGCTAGCACAGAGCCTGCGTGGTGTTGGTACGGGAGTCCAGCCATCTCTATATGCTCGACTTCCGGCATTGCACATACCCGTATTGCTGATTGCTGGTGAGCTTGATACAAAGTTCACAGCGATTGCCCGGTCTATGGCCCAGGCGTTGCCACGATCACAACTGCGTATTGTATCCGGCGCCGGTCACGCGGTTCACCTGGAACGGCCAGAGGAATTTGATTCCCTTGCAGGAGATTTTTGCCTTTCGACGATCTCCTCAAGAGGAGATCCGTCATTACCATCAGATGAAAGGATACGGGCGGGTGTGAACCCGGTGTCCCGAAATAGCCAGAAAAGGAGTAGCATATGCCGGTAGAATGGCAGAAAGTTCGTGATTACACAGACATTATTTTTGAGAAAGCCGAGGGCATGGGAAAGATTACAATCAACCGACCCGCAGTGCGCAATGCTTTCCGGCCAGAAACACTGACTGAATTGATAGATGCTTTCAATGCCTGTCGCGAGGACCCAGAGATTGGCGTGGTCATTCTTACAGGCGCAGGTAATCAAGCGTTCTGCTCTGGCGGGGATCAGCGTGTTCGAGGTCATGGTGGCTACGTCGGCAGCGACGGCGTGCCTCGCCTGAACGCGCTCGACTTGCAGAAAGTGATTAAGTATCTTCCCAAGCCAGTCATAGCTATGGTTGCAGGCTATGCCATTGGTGGCGGTCACGTACTCCATCTACTTTGCGATCTGACGATTGCCGCCGATAATGCCAGATTTGGGCAGACTGGTCCTAGGGTTGGCAGTTTTGATGCCGGTTGGGGGGCTACCTATATGGCACGCGTCGTTGGTCATAAAAAGGCTCGCGAGATCTGGTATCTCTGCCGACAGTATACGGCTCAAGAGGCTCTGGATATGGGACTGGTCAACACCGTCGTGCCGTTGGAGCGCCTGGAAGAAGAAACCATACAATGGGCAAGGGAGATACTTGAGAAAAGCCCGATTGCGCTGCGCTTCCTGAAATCGGCTTTCAACGCGGATACCGATGGCCTGGCGGGTATTCAAGAACTCGCCGGCAACGCAACAATGCTCTACTATATGACCGAAGAGGGTCAGGAGGGAAAAAATGCATACCTGGAGAAGCGCAAGCCCGATTTTTCCAGGTTTCCGCGTTTGCCTTAAGCACTCAAGCACCATGAAAATTTCTGAGATTCAGTGGCACAGCTATCGCCTGCCATTGCTCAACAGCTTCACCACAGCTCACGGTGCAACGACTGCACGTGAGGGGATAATTGTGCAGGTAACTACAGAGCACGGAATCTCTGGTATTGGAGAAATAGCGCCGCTTCCAGCATTCGGTGGAGAAAGCCTTGCAGACGCCTGCTCACTTCTTCCGGCACTGGCCGCGCACCTGCAGCATAAGACAGTTGATGAAGCGCTGAACCTGATCCTCACCGGGAGAAAAACAGGCTCACAGGTCGCCTCCGCCTCTACACTCTGTGGATTTGAAATGGCGCTGCTCGATGCAATTGGCAAAGCTGAGGGATGTGGAGTCTGTACGTTACTCTCTCCAGCTGGTACCGTACCACGAGCAAAAGTGCCGGTCAACGCCGTTATCGGTGCTCTTGCTCCGGGCGCTGCGATTGCGGCTGCACGGGAGGCCAGGAAAGATGGCTTTCGTTGTGTGAAGCTGAAAGTAGGTTTGGGAGGCAGCATCCAGGAAGAGATCGAGCGTGTGGCAGCCGTACGTGAAGCAATCGGGCCAGCTACGCATCTCCGTCTGGATGCAAATGAGGCATGGAGCCTTGAGGAGGCTATCGCTATCCTCTCTCAATGTGTCCCATACGATATACAGTATGCCGAGCAGCCCCTGAAGGCACACGACCTTGCAGGCATGCAAGTCCTTCGTCGAGCAGTATCTATTACAATCGCAGTTGACGAAGCCTTGTATAGCCTCGAGAGCGCCCAGCTCGTCCTTGATAATGAGGCGGCTGATATCCTTGTTATCAAGCCCCAGCTTGCCGGTGGGCTGCGTGTTGGGCAGCAGATTATCCAGGCAGCAGCAGAGCGAGGTATACGCAGTGTCATTACCAGCACTCTCGAGGCAGGTATTGGCGTGGTAGCTGCGCTGCACCTCGTGGCCGCATCACCTGCTGTAACGCTCGAGTGTGGCCTTGCGACGCTTCAGATGTTGATTGATGACCTGGTGATAAACAACCTGCCTATCCTCGAGGGCTTCCTTGCCGTTCCATTAGGACCCGGACTAGGAATTGAGCTGGATCGGGAAGCACTGGATAGATATAGCTTTAGAGGTTTTGATTGAACACGTCTAACATCTTTCTACCCGATTGGTTGACTCGTTGTGCCGAGAATCGCCCAGGACACCTGGCGGTACAATGTGACCAGGTGCGATGGAGCTTTGCGGAGCTTGATTGCCAGGCGACACGGCTGGCACGACAACTTGCTACTATGGGAGTTCAGGAGGGGCACCGTGTGGCTCTGTTAGCAGCCAACGGACTGCCTTACGTGGCGTTTGTTCACGCACTGACACGGCTTGGGGCTATCCTGGTGCCCCTTAACCTGCGTTTGACGCTTGAAGAGCTATGCTGGCAGGTACGCGATGTGCATGCTTCGCTCCTTGTCTGTGATGAAAACTATGCGAGTCTAGCAACTGAGATCGGGCTAGCTGTCTCACAACTACCTCTTGCCACGCTGGCAAACGAGTCGAAGAGGGGTGAAACAATTTTAAGTGAGCTTCCTGAAAAAGATGTTCCGCTACGAACCTTCATTGACCTCGGCGAGCTACAGGCAATATTGTACACGTCCGGCACAACCGGTCAGCCGAAAGGCGCGCTCATCACCTATGGAATGCAGTGGTGGAATGCTGTCGGCTCAGCGCTCAATCTCGGACACAATCTCGACGATCGTTGGCTTGTCTGCCTGCCACTCTACCATATAGGTGGTCTTTCCATCCTGATGCGGAGTGTCATCTATGGTATCAGCATGATGGTTCACAAAAAATTTGATCCTACGACCGTTAATCACAGCATTTTGACGGACAAAATAACCATTATCTCGGTAGTTGCTGTAATGTTGCAACTCATGCTCACCGATCTCGACTCACACTGGGGCGGAGCACGCTATCCTTCAACGCTGCGCTGTGTACTGCTTGGCGGTGGCCCTGCCCCCTATCCGTTGCTTGAAGCATGTGTACTTCGTGACATTCCGGTTGTACAGACGTATGGTTTGACTGAGTCGAGTTCGCAGGCAGTTACGCTTTCACCGGCGGATGCTTTACGCAAGCTTGGTTCTGTGGGGCGTCCTCTCACGCCTGTCCAGCTACGCATTATGCAAGATAATCGGCAAGCATCTGCAGGAGAGCCAGGCCAGATATTTCTAAAAGGGCCAACAATTACACCCGGCTATGTTGAGAGACCAGAGGCAACGGCTCAGGCATTTCAAGATGGCTGGTTCGCTACAGGTGATTTTGGCTATCTTGATAAAGATGGCTATCTTTTTGTACTTGACCGCCGTGCAGATTTGATTATCTCCGGCGGGGAGAATGTCTACCCTGCCGAGATTGAGTCCGTCTTGCACTCTCATTCCGCTGTAAAGCAGGCTGGTGTGTGTGGTCAGCCGGATCCTCAATGGGGACAGGTGCCAATTGCTTTTGTTGTTCTCAATGCCGGTAGTACAGTGAGTACCCAAGAGTTGCTGGACTACATGGCACAAAAACTGGCCCGTTACAAACAGCCACGGGCTATCTACCTTGTTGAACAGCTACCATATACTTCTTCGGGGAAACTTTTACGCCGGGAACTACCTCGATTGCTACAAACCCTGGATAGGTAGCACCGCGTTAATTAGAAAAAAGAACAGGAACTTTGTGATGAAGACGCAACGCTCTTTAGAAGAAAAATTTCGTGAGACAGGAGGTAAACGCCCCTACGTACAGCGACTGTTCGGACGAATTGCCCACATCTACGATCCCCTGAATCGCTTGATGAGTTTTGGGTTGGATCGACGCTGGCGCGCATTTGCTGCACGCCACCTTGCGCTGGGAACCGGCGATGTAGGACTTGACCTGGGCACCGGGACAGCGGATCTCTCCATCGCAGTTATTCGCCGTTCTGAACCAGGAACACGTATGATTGGTATGGACATTACACCGGAGATGCTTGAGATAGGACGCGTTAAGGTTGCTCGTTTAGGACTGCAAGATCGAATTGAACTGCGCCTGGGCGATGCCGAGCATATCGATTTGCCGGATAACAGCGTTGATGGTTGCTGCTCCGCTTTCACGGCGCGTAACTTAACCGACATCCGACAGGGGTTTAGTGAAATGCTGCGCGTGGTGCGACCGGGTGGACGCGTCGTCTGCCTGGAAATCAGTCATCCACCTGGCAAAATTTTCGGCTCTCTCTTCCATTTCTACTTCTACAAGGTCGCTCCATTATTTGGTACGCTCATCGGCAGTGCCTCTGAAGAATACAACTACTTGCCAAATTCTCTCACAACCTTCCCAGATGCATCTGCGTTGAAAGCCATCATGGAAGGAGTTGGCTGGAGTGACGTATGCTTCTATCGCCTCAGTGGCGGGATGGTCGTGGTACATGTTGGGACGAAGCCTTAACAGCTTCAACCCGGTGCCGCCCATCGCTTTTGCGCAGGATAGTACAGAGCTTGCTACTTGATACATTCGTAAGGCCTGAATCTCGATTGCTCTGCCTGTAAAAGGTATTGACCCTTGAGTATGAACGGAACGAAAAACAACGCTAAGGCGCGAGAAGAAGAAACAGCACGCCAGCGACCAAAAGCGCGTAGTACGTGAGGAAAACGGGGAGCTGATGCTGTTGATAGGTCGCAAAGGCTAATGCTCCTGAGTCCTCGTCAATGTTCAGTTGATCATGAAGAATGAGAAGCGTTGGTACGCCAATTGCGCCGATGATGAGCAAGATGCCTACGAGCCGCGTGAGCGCGGTGAAAGGCCTGCCGGAGATCTGAAATGCTTTGGTGTTCATGCTTTTTCCTCTCTCTGCCTGGGCAGATCACAACATGCGACGAGTTGATATGTTTCTTGTTGTACTAGTGAGCCACCTTCTCTAAAGACTGGCCTGTCGTCCTGGGACCGAGCAGGCCCACATCCAGGCTCACAATACCTAGAATGATGGCGCAAGCCCCGAAGACCGCGACCGGACCGGAGGTTTGCAGCAGGGGAAGCGCCACAAAGGGCAGGATGCCGCTGGAAAGACGGCTCAAGCTGAAGGCAATCCCCACAGCCGTTCCCCGCATCCGCGTGGGAAAAATTTCTGCCTGGTAGATGTGATAGCCATTAGAGAACACCTGACTGGCTACCGTCAGCAGAAAACCGGAGGCAAGAATGAGTGGGATCGAGGTCGCAAACCCGAAGACAAGACCAAAGAGTGCCATCAGGAGTGCGGTTGCAACAATCAACCACTTGCGCTCCATACGCTCGACGATGGGAACCGAGAGCAATGATCCCAGGGGATACCCAAGGGCAATGGGCGCAGTGTACGCCAGCGTGTTGACGACACTGAAGCCTTTGGCGACCAGGATAATCGGAGCCAGCGAGCCGAAGCCATAGAAACCAACAGCCTGAAAGAACTGGAAGATCAAGAGCATGGTGGTGCGCTTGGCATAGATGCCACGAAAGGACTCCGCGAGCGTCGTACGTTTCGGTGGCTCCACCACAGCCAGGGTCGGCGGCGGCAATTCGGCCAGATGCAGTTCGCGCATGGCTGCGTGCTCAATCGCGCTGGTCGCAGCCTCGGCAGCGGCTGTTTTCTTGCGGCTCTCGAACCAGCGCGGAGATTCGGGAAGACCACGGCGGAGAAACCAGACGACGAGCGCGCCTAAGGCCCCCACGATGACCAACCAGCGCCATCCCGCCATGAGGAAGGTGACTGAGACAAGCGATTTTGAGAGCAGACCTGCCACAGGCACTCCCAGCAAGCCAATGGTATAGGCCCACGCGGTGTACTTCCCACGCACCCGGCGGGGAAGCATCTCGCTCAGGTAGACATCGGTGAGCGGGGGGGTGGCCCCAAGCCCGATGCCAGCCAGAAAGCGAAAAACGATCACCCAGATCACGTTGGGAGAAAAGGCTACGGCCAGTGAGAAGAGCGAGTAGATCAGCAAGTCAATCAAGAACATGGTGCGCCGACCAAAGTAGTCCGAGACGACGCTGAGGACGACAGCACCAACGAACATGCCGAAGAATCCTGAGGCGATGATGGCCGCCGTCTGAAAGGCGTTCAAGTGGTAGATGTTTGCCAGGATCGCCGCTAACAGACCGCCTAACGCGATATCGAAGAGATCAAAGAACGTTCCGACCCCGAGAACAAAGACAAGCTTGCGATGCAAGGAAAAAAGAGGAACGCGCTCAATTCGTGCGGCAATCGTTGCCTGCATGTTAGTCACGGCCATCGGTGTATCTCTTTCTTTTTTTAGATGAACCGGCATCTCAGGAAGTCCAGATAGAGAGTTTCCTGAAGACGCGGTTCTGTGTCTCTCTTTAGTACCGCTGGAGAATGCTCTAGCCTTCGGGAAGCATAATCTCGACGTTCATCAGCGGGGTAAACTGTTGTCCTCCATGGAGGTCTCCATCACCGAGATCCCCTTGAGGAATAGGGCGAGGAATCGAGAACTTGAAGGCGAAGGCATTATCACACTCAAAGAAACGCACCGTCTCCACCGGGCACGCGTAGAGCGTGGCAAACGTCTGCGCGTTCAGGCGCTGCGAGGCTTTGACGAGTTGGTAGTGTTCCTCGTCATCAAACAGGATGTCAAAGGTCAGGAAGAATGGTCCAGCGTTCTTGCTGCGAATCAGGGTGGCGAGATCTGCCAGTTTCATTTCAATGCTCCTTGGGTGACGTGTATCAGTACGGTTTATCCAATCTCCACGAATGTTGTGCGGAACAGCTCCAGCGGAGACTGGGGAATGGCCACGTGGTGGAAATTGAAACGGTAGACGGGGCCGCGCTCGATATGCGCGGGATTGTGGAGACACGCGAAGCTCGTGGTAGCGCCGTGCCATTCCGCGATGGGATAGTGCAGGAGTGGCTGGCGGCTGAGTTGAGCAATGATGGTGGCGAGTTGCTGGGTTGCGGCTGTGGCCTCCAGGACAATCCCTACCTCTTTGGGAACCACTTCGCGTTCCGGTTCCAGCGAACCCATCACGCCGTCACGGCCATAGACGTGGAACACCAGATGGTAATCTTCTTTCGTCACCTGATTCCCCAGCACTCTTGCAATGGTTTCCTCGATATAGGCACGCACCTTTGCCAGCCAACTGTCGAGTTGCCGGAGCAGGAAGGGGTCGCGTATCCCGCCGATGATGACCGTCTGATAGCCCACGAGTTCCGCGCCTTCCAGCTTGATCGTGTAGGGGTCTGCCGGTTGAAAGTGGCTGTTGGCTACGCGGACCGTGATCGGATCAACGGCTTCGTAGGTTGCCTCGGTAATGTCGGCGGTGCCAGAGGCTTCGGTGAAATGAAACGGGTCCACATTTTCATACAGGCTGTGGGCAGCAACACTTTGGGGCGTGCAGCGCAACCCTGGTCCAAAGGGCCTAACGAGAAAGTGGTCATGTCGCATACGCACGAACATGACCCCATTCCCGGCGGTCACGCAGGCCATTGTGCCGCATTCCACCACCTTGCCAGCGTGCCAGGCCAGTCCCTCCGGGAAACCCTTCAGAATGGGCATCGCGGCATAGAGCGCCGAGTCGCTGCATCGACCGACAAGGATAAAATCAACACCCTCCGCAAGTGCCTGCTGTAAGGGTTCGGCCCCCATCATCCCCACAATGTGCGCGCTCCTTTTGATCGTGTCTTCATCCAGGTGCGGCGCGGCATCAAGCGGCTTGATGCGCTCTTGCCGGAACAGCTCGACCAGTGCATCTTTGTCCTGTTCCGCGTAAATCACCGCCGCGCGCAGTTTCACCCCCGCTTCTCTCACAATCTCGTCTGCGATGGCGAGCACCCAGTCTACCTGTGCATCACCTCCAGCAGTCCCGGCAGAGCCAATCAACACCGGCACTCCCTCTCTGCGCCCCGCCTCCAGAAGGATAGCCAGGTCGCGTTTCACTGCCTCCCTTGCGAAGGCAGGATGGCCGGAGCCGAGCGAGAATGGGCCGGCATCGGTGGTGCCCGCGTCGCAGGCGATGAAATGGGGATGGTGTTGGAGTGCCTCATCGAGAGCGTCTCTGTCCACGCCTGCACCGACGAGAGATGCTGCGATGTATCTGATTTCGTTCACAATGCTGTCCTCTTCTTTCATGGACCGCTGGCAAGAACGAC
>WNFA01000429.1_pt1 | contig 39243 bp, 38 predicted proteins | sample 5400481 | NCBI WGS metagenome assembly WNFA01 (sample SAMN13153340, study PRJNA577476) | soil metagenome | isolation source: 120 cm saprolite under Douglas fir tree site 2 hole 1 replicate 2 | place: USA:California | collected 2015-04-18 | reverse complement strand
GTCCATGGTGATGACTTCGCTGGCGTGAACAACCTCAACCGGCAGCCGCCGCGCCCCGGGATAGCGCGCCAGTTCGGCCTTGAGCCGCGGTGCCGGTCCGACCAGAAGTACGCGCACGCCGTGATGGCGCGCCGCCTGCAATGCGCCTTCAATCTCCGGCTTCGGCGCTTTGTCGGACCCCATCGCGTCCAGAGCGATTACGCTAGGCATGGAAGGAAACTGGGACTTCTAAACTACGACTTCTCTGCGACCTCTATGACTTCGCGGCCCTTGTAGGTCCCGCACTTCGGGCAAGCGCGGTGTGGCATCTTCTGTTCGTGGCAGTTTGGACACTCCGACAGTGAGTGCTTCGAGAGCGAGTCATGCGCGCGCCGGGTGGCGGTGCGCTTCTGGGAATGTCTACGTTTCGGATTCGGCATTTTTTTAGTTCCTTTATTGATTCAGCTTATCTCGTATCTCTTTCAGCGCCGACCAGCGCGGATCCTCGATCTCATCCACGCACGAGCACTGAATTTCATTCAAATTCTTGCCGCAGTGCGGACACAAACCTCTGCAATCTTCGCGGCAAAGCGTCTTCAATGGCAGCGCCAGCAGCACCTGCTCGCGCAACGTGTCTTCCAGCAACAACCCTTCGCCCTGGTAATACCCGATCTCGGCCTCGGCGTCAGTGACCGAAAGCTCTTCGTGGCCGGAGTCGGTCCCGAGCGGCCGGTACAGAAGATCGAAGCTGCGTTCGACCCGGTGCACGACCGGATTGAGGCAGCGCGCACAAGCCACTTCAAGGCTCGTCTCCAGCCTGCCCTTCACTCGGATGTCCTTCACCACCTTGTGCTTGCCATGATGCTCTTCGACCAGATCCGCCCGGCCCTCGCTGCGCAGCGGCGATCGCTGCCGGACCTCCGTCCCCAGATCAATCACGCCCGGGCCGAACTCCTCCCGGAAATCGACCGGGTGAATCTCCAGATCCTCAAGTTCGATGAGCATTGGAACCTCCGCCGCCCCCACTTAAATTACCGCAAAGGCCCGCGGAAGTGCGCACAGAGAAGAAAGTCTCTCAGGGAGCAATATGTAAGAATAAAGGCCAAAAATAGCGGTGTCAAGCGAGCGGCCAGAAAACGAGGTCTAGGGATGTGCTAGACTATCCCTATGCCAACCCTATACGTAGAAAACGTGCCCAAGGACCTCTACGAAGCGCTGCGCGCCCGCGCCCGAAAGAACCGCAGCTCGATCGCCGCCGAGGTCATCGCACTGCTCGAACAATTCGTTCCCACCCCGGCAGAATTGCGACGCCGGATGCGGGCATATGAAGAGCTCAGGCGGGTGCAAGCCTCTACTCCTCCCGGCCCGGGACCTTTTCCCAGCACCGAGGAGATGATCCGCGAGGATCGGGAACGGTGAAGATCTGCGTCGTCGATGCGAGCGTTGCTGCCAAGTGGCTTCTGCCCGCCGCTGGCGAAGGTCTTCTCGACCAGGCAAATCGTTTAGTCGCATTGCACGTGAGGCGCGAGTTGCAACTGCTGGCGCCAGATTTGATCGAGGCCGAACTCGGCAACGTCCTCTGGAAAGCCGTGCGGCGCAAGCGAATCAGTCAGGCAGAAGCCGGAAATTCCTTGCGAAATTTCGCTGCCCTTGCGATCCAAGTCATCCCCACCTCCGACTTGCTGGATCAAGCGTTGCATATCGCCGTCGCCTGCGACCGGACCTTCTACGACAGTCTTTATGTCGCGCTGGCCCTCTCGACCAAGACAGAACTCATCACCGCCGACGAGCGCCTGGTGAACGCTCTCGGAAGCCGCTTCCCGGTGCGCTGGCTGGGTGTTTTCTAACCCGATACTCGCGTCCTACTTCGCACCATAGTCATCTCCGCTCTCGCTGCTCCTCTGCGCTATACTGATGCCCTGGCGATGGAGTTCGCCGTTAACCGCCCGTTCGGCTGATGACTCCTACAGAACTTTTGCAGGAGGACTCCGTCGTGAACTATCTCTGGATCGCGCTCGGCGCCGTTGTCGGAGCCAGCGCCCGTTACTTCCTCAGCACTCTCATCGCCCGCAATTTCTCTTCCGCGTTCCCCTACGGCACGCTGCTGATCAACATCACCGGAAGCCTCGTCCTCGGATTCTTTCTCGTCTTCTCGACCGAACGCGCGCTGCTCGACCCGCTCTGGCGCTTGCTGGTCGCCATCGGCTTCTGCGGCTCGTACACCACGTTCTCCAGCTACGCCTTCGAAAGCTTCGCGCTCATGGAGCAGGGACAATGGCTCCTGACCGGTATCAACATCGTGGCCAGCAACGCGCTCTGCCTTGCCGGCGTCCTGGCTGGCGCGGCACTCGCCCGGGGGTTGTAAAATGGCAGCCGGCATTGTGGCGCCGTTCAAGGTTATGGCCGTTCAAGTCACCATCTATCTCACCGAGGGCGACTCCTGGCATCATCGTCCGCTGCATCTGGAGATTCTGAAATATCTGCGCGAGGAAAATGTCTTCGGAGCCGTAGCCTTCCACGCTGTAGCCGGCTTTCTCGGACGTGGCAAAGTCCACACCGCGCACCTGGTTGAAGCTGGAGGCGAATTGCCCGTCGTGATCTCGTTCGTCGACGCCGACGAGCATGTCAACCGCGCTCTGCCCAAGCTGCGCGAGATGGCCGCCCACCGGCTCATCGTGCGGGAAAATGTTGTGATCGAGCAGGGCAGCCTCGACTAAGATCAGTGAGGTCCCTCCAGTTGCACAAATGAGTAGAGTCCAAAGTACATCCCGGTTCTGACAAACGGGCAGTCTCGCACTCGCCCGAACGTTTTGGAAGCGGCACTTCTGAGAGAGGTCATATCCACACTTTAGCGCTACTTTAATGCAGAGGCTCGAAGGGCTCCCCGCTGCCCAAGCCTCACCATCAACCTAAGGATCACTATGCCCGCTTCCAACGTTCGCAACATACGGCGCAGTTCGAGAGTCCCGGTCAACGTCCCCGTCCGCGTCACTAGCCTCGAGCCCAATGCCCAGTTCTCCGAGATCTGTGAGACGCTCGTGGTTAGTGCGCATGGTTGTGCGCTTCGCTTCCCCCTGCAACTGGACACCGGCAGCGCCCTGCGCCTGCACGGCCGAGGGGGTCGGCAGGCTACGGCATACGTAGTTTTCTGCCAGCCGGACGGACAAGGCTTCCGGCTGGGTGCGCGCCTCGACCGCCCGGAAAACTTTTGGGGACTGGAATCCTATCCCGATGACTGGCAAGTGCTGGAGATGCCCGCGCCCGCCGCTTCCGAACCTCCCAGGAAACTGTCGGCCAGCTCCGCCGTTCCGCCCAAACCGCAAACTCCCTCCCGGGCCCCGCAAGCCTTTCTAGACAAACTCGAAGAGCAACTCTCCGAAGACCGCTTGCGAGGCGTGCTGGCCACGCTCGTGCGGCCCCTGCAGGCGGAAGTCACGGAACTTCGCGAGAAGCTGGCCGCCAACGCCAAGCGCAACCGCTTCGAGGTATCGCTGGGATATATTCCTCCAGAGCTGGAAGAGAAGCTGTGGGAGCGCCTGCGGCAAGACCTGGGGACGCGCGTTCTGCAGCAGACGCGGGAGCAGTCCACCGAGATGCTGGGGTCCGCGAAGGCATCGATCGAGCAGAAAATCAGTGCGGCCCTGACCGAGTTTCGGCACCGCCTTGCCGGTGAGCTGCACGCCGTCGAACAACGCGCACAGGTTTTGTCCAGGGAACTCACCACCACCGCGCAAGAGCACGTCCGCGGCGGAGTCGAGAAACTGCAACGCCATGCATTGGAGACCGGAGCCCATCTCAACGCCCAAGGCGAAAAGCTCCTGAGTTCTTTGCAGGGACAGCTTGCAGACTCACACAATGTTCACCGCCGCGAAGTCCAGCAGATCGAGGCTGATGCCACTGCGAAAGCGTTCCAACTTCAGTCGGAGGTCTCGGACCTTGACCGGCGGATCGCAGCGCTAAACGAATCCGTGCGCCGCCTTGAGTCGGACCTCGACGCGCACCTTGTGAAAACTCCTTCTCTGGTTCTCTGCAGACCCAGGGGGAGGAAGCCGCGCATTCGATCGCACAACAATTCGAGGAACTCGCAAGACAATCCCTGGAAAGATGGCGCCACGCAATCGCCAACGACTTGAGTTCGGTGGCGCAGACTCTGGGGCATCGACTTCGTCAGGAACTCGAACCCGAAGCCGGTCAGAGTTAGACTTCAATGGCCTCATAGGCGGCCAAGCGGGTGCCCCACTCATCGCGTTCTTTGCGATGAGTGGGAATATTATTGGACCACTCCCGCCGACTCCAAGGAGAGTCAGCGATTTTCAAGTGCAGACCGCACTGTAGCTTGGGTTGGACCAGCTATCCACACCTGGGCCCATCTGGCAATCACGGCATTGACTTGAGCAGGCGTCACAAACCATTCTTGCGTTGTATGCCTGCCAACGAGCAGAAGGGTCTTACAGATCGGTGCTAGCACGTATGCTGATGGATGCCGCAAAGAGCTGGGCGGCGCATCGACGCACCCATCCGCAACCCATCCTACTGGGCGATCCGCGATCACAAAGAACTCCCCTTCCGGGGCATGCAGCGCAAACCACTTTAACCTTGGGAAAAATCGCACCTGAAAGTAATACGCTTGGATGTGTACACTTTCGAGGAAATTGGTGCGGTCACTCATATCGGGAAACCATCCCTCGCGGGCAGCTTGTTCAGAATCATGATCTGCCGGAAAGAGACGCCGTCCCAGCGTTGGATGACGCATTTGGACGTCGCGCTGCGATTCGGTGGCTCTGAGCAAGCCTTCGGGAGGCGGTTCTACCGGGTCCGAGTAATGACCGAGGTCCTGTTCTCCCCACGAATTTTCGAGAGTTTGCATCGCCAGCGAACGTGCCGCGGCCCATGCCAGGTAACGCATCAGAGCAGGGGGCAGTTCCTCGATGCTGCCCGCCGGCTGGCGACACAACTCTCTCAGCACTTTTGCGGCAGGTCCTTCAACTTCATTGGCGAGGAAGCTTTCGAGCGTTGCGTCTCGGTCGGCGAGCCCACCGGGACCATCGAACATGAGCGCCGCAGTCCCAACATTTTTTGGCGAACGGCGCTTCACTGGACCATCGGGTACGAAACCCTGCCACAGCCACGGATCTTTCAGCGAGACAGAATCGGGATCCAAGAACTGAGTCAGGTGAAACTTCGAGACGTAGTGATGTTGCGCAGCCAAAGTACCTGCATCATAGCGCGGTCGTTGAAACTGGCTCAAATTCGAGCGTCTTTACTTCATTCCCAGCGCCCGCAGCACCCCGTCATCCGCCACCGTTTTCCCATCTTTCTTCGTGACCGCGCCAAACGATCCCGAGTAGTCCCACATCGTCCAGCCAATCCCGTTGTGCTCGAACGCGGTGCGCACATCGTGCAGCCACGCCGCCCGGTCCTGCGGATTGGAATAGTCCCGATACACGCCAAACTCGTTGCACACGAGCGGAACCCCGCGCCGCCGCGCCCATTCCGCCGCTTGCTTCATTTCGGATTCAATGCGGGCGGCATCCCAGTGCTCGCGCCCATAGCGGATCACCTGCAACCGGTCCACTTCATCCGGCACCAGCGCCGCCACGCGTTCCGCCGACTCCGGACTCGATGGATATTTCAAGTCGCGCAGCCAGTGCCAGTAGTACGCGCCCCACGTCGCACCCTGATGCGTGAAGATGTGCGGCTCATAAAAATGAAAGTTGTAGATGATGTTCGAATCGTGCAGCGGTTCCTGAAAAACCAGCTCATCGTCATCCGACCACCGCGCACCCGCCGCAATGATCGTGTGAGCAGGCGCGCCCTCCCGGATCGCCGCTGCCAGCTTCACTTGCACACCCAGCCACCGATAGCGGTCCGTGAACTCCGGCTCATTCAGAATTTCCAGAAACACGCGGTCCGAATCCCACGTCGAATAATGCTGGGCCAGCGCACGCCAGAAGTCGGCAAACTCCTCCACAAATTCATCGTCCTTCGCCAGCCGCACCTTGAGATCACTCTCCGGATGCAGGTCGATCACAACCGCTAGGCCGTGATCGAGGATCATCTTCACCGCCGCATCGAGATACCCGAGATACTCCGGCGGAATCTTATTCGGCTCGCGCGCTGTAAACATCGGCTGCGGATTCACGCTTAACCGCACGCTTAACCGCACGTGATCGAAGCCCATCGACTTAATCAGCGCGATGTCATCGGCGGTCGTCCAGGCCTGAAAATGTTCCGGCGTGTAGCCGCGCTTGTCATACACTTGCGCGAACCACTCACTGGCGTTGATCCCCCGCCTCAATTTTTCAGCCCGCCTGAACACCAGCGGGGGCGCGTATACCGAACCACTTCCACCGGGGTGGCCAGTCTGCGCCCACGCACCGCAGACCACGAGACCCAACAGCAATAAAAATGTAACCCGTAATGCCACTCGACTCATCTTTTCCCGACGCATCGTCGACAATCCTTTCGGCATCGATACACTGGTAGCCACAGACTAGCCCATGATTCCCTGCCAGCGCCATCTCTTCGACATTCCGGACGACGTCGCCTACCTCAATTGCGCTTACATGTCACCGCTGATGAAGCCCGCGCTGGAGGCGGGAACCGTAGGCCTTGCGCGCAAAGCGCACCCGTGGGAACTCACTCCCGACAATTTTTTTACCGGCGCAGACGAATTCCGCGCGACCGCCGCGCAACTCCTCGACTGCTCGGCCGACTGCATCGCCATCGTTCCTTCTGCCAGCTATGGCATCGCGACCGCCGCGCGAAATTTGCCGGTCAAAAAAGGCCAGAGCATTCTCGTGCTCGACGAGCAGTTCCCGTCCAACTACTATCCGTGGCAACGGCGAGCGGAAGAAACCGGCGCGTCTTTGAAGATCGTCGCCTGGCCCGGAGATAATGACTGGACCGCGGCCGTTCTCGATTCACTGACCGCGGATGTAGCCATCGCCGCCCTCCCGAACGTGCAGTGGACGAGCGGCGGAAGGCTCGACCTCGTCCGCATCGGAGCAGCTTGCCGTAACCTCGGCGTCGCGCTCGTTCTCGATCTCACCCAGTCGCTCGGCGCGCTGCCCTTCAGCGTGGGCAGTCTGAAGAACGATTTGCAGAATGGCGTGCAACCGGATTTCGCCGTCGCCGCCAGCTACAAGTGGCTGCTCGGGCCCTATTCGGTCGGGCTGCTCTATGTCGCTCCAAAATGGCAGAACGGAATGCCGTTGGAAGAAAATTGGATTCAGCGCGCCAACGCCCAGGATTTCTCAAGCCTGATCCTGTACACGGAAGACTACGACGCAGGCGCGCGGCGCTTCGACATGGGCGAGCGCGCTAACTTCGCGTCGCTGCCCGCCGCCGTGCGCGCCATGAAGCAATTGCTGGAGTGGAAAGTCGCGCAGATCTCAGAAACGGCCGGGGCGCTCAATCGTTACCTGGCTCAAGCCGCGGCGGACCTGGGATTTTCCGCGCCCCCGGAACCATTGCGCGCGCCTCATTATCTGTCACTGCGGAGGAAAGCGGCGATTCCGAAGAAACTCCCCGAAGTGCTCGCGAAAGAGAAAGTATTTGTCAGCGTCCGCGGAAGTTCGATCCGAGTGACGCCAAACGTCTACAACACGGTCGAAGATGGCGAACGGCTCATCGCGTGCCTGCGTCGGATCGCTACCTAATCGGATCGCGACTTAAACCGTAAATTCGACGAACCTCGGGCGAGCGGGGGTTCGCGAGATAACGTAAGGTCTAGAACGCGCGGACTACACTTTCGGCAGTTGTCCAGGCACGCCCAGCCTCGCTAGAGTAGTCCAATCCCGTCTCAACCGCACGGTTTCCGGAGGTCCATCCCGCGATGAATTTGCTGCAATGGTTCAACCAGCACGCTGTCTCGTTCACTTTGATCCTGGCCTACATTCCATTGATTGCGACCGTGGTGACCACCATTGTCAGCTTGGTCCTGGTGCGCGCCACGTTGCGATACTCGGAGGCGAGTGACCGGAGTCTGGCGCTCTCGCGCGAGCAGTTCGAGCGCGAATGGGCGCCGGAGCTGCACATTAAACTGGAGCGGATGTCCAGCCGCGAAGCAAGAATCTTTGCTACGAACCTCGCGAGAATCTCTGTCCTGATGCAGATGGTGCAAATGCGCAAGTTGTCGATGGCCGTCCCGTCCTTACGATACTTCCTCAACGAGCCGCTGGTCGGCGGCACGACCTGGAGCGAGGATCTCGGGAAGCGGTTCTTCGCCTGCACCGGCGACGACTACGAAGGCCAGATCGCCGTGTCTCTAACTTTTTATGCGGCCGGCCGCATGTACCGTACTGACTGGTTCCGCTTTCAGGTCCAGGTCCACAACGGTCAACTTCTTTACCTCCATCCCGTGAACATGTCTGCCCGCCGCGTGCGGGCACTCGAGCCCCGCAATGGCACGGGAAGCGCACGCCGCGAACTCGTGAGGGATGTAGTCGAAGACGCCGCCAAAAGCGACGGAAAAGGGGTTACAACGGCAATCGACTCGCGGGAGCGATGAAGCGTCGGTAGATGCGAAGAAAGGCACGCCTCGTATCAGGGTATGCCTTTAGGCATACCGCTGGTAGTTGAAGGTTCCGGCTTTAGCCGCTGAGGTCAGACTGCGACTATCTACTTTAGCGCCGCGACTCGCCGCTGCGCCAACGATGCGGCCTCGGTGGACGGATTTTCTTTTGCCACTTGGTCGTAAAGTTTCTTGGCCTCATCCGGCTTCTGCCGCGACTCGTAGAAGCTGGCGAGTTCGAGCTGGGCGGTAGCTTTGCTAACGACGAGCGTGGGCTTATCCATCAACTGCTTATAGAGATCGATCGCCTGCGAGTCTTTATTCTCCGCACGATAAACGGAAGCCAGCGCGAACTTGCCCAAGGCCGCCAGGTCGGCGTTCGACGAGTGGGCCGCCTCCTGCAGACTGCGCTCGGCCGCCGCGTTGTCGCCCAGTTGTGCCGAGGCCAAGCCCACAAAATAGCGCGCCATGTCGGCTGTGTGGGTGCGCGGATACTTGTCGACGATGGCCTGGAACTGCTTGCGCGCCGCCGTGGCACGCTCCTGCGCCGACGCGAAGCTGTCCGACCCCGGTTGCGGCGGCACGCCCGCCGGACGCAGCGGCGTTTCCCAGCTACGGACCGCCGTCGAAAACTCGGCGCTCGCCTTTTCGTCCTGCGAGTTGATGTAATACCAGCCGCCAAACGCGATCGCGCCAATTACGATAACCGCAATCACAGCGGCAATGAGCGTTGACTTGTGTTCCTCGCTCCAGTGAGCGGCGTTTCCCGCCGCCTCGAATGTGACCTTGCTGAAGCGGTCTTGTTTTAGTTGATGCCGGGTTTCTGCGCGCACAGGCTTCCTTCTTGGCTTAAGGGTAGGATGACAATTGTTCAGTTTAACAGGCGGATTTCGAGAGCGTCAAAGTGATGCCGCTGACGACGCCGGAGCACAAGATTCTTCTGCCACCGTAAGTTTGTGGCGGGCGAGGTTTACGATCATGACCGAGACCAAAGGGTAAACGAAAGGAATTGGGTACACGAGCAGAAGCGCAAGTCCCATACTTCCTATGCCCGAAGCAGCACCGATGCTTCTTCCAATAGGATTGGGAAGGAGCCACAGAACACCCAATCCCAATTTATAGGCGACCATGGCTAGTATCAGCCATGTGTAAATTGCCGCTGCTTTTCGCTCCAACTGCAGAAGCCTAACAGCTGCAAAAAGTATCCCTGCGAGAAACATTGCATCGATGGCAGAAAGCGTGAAGAATGCTACGCGGAACAGGGGCAGTTGCGGGTCAAAGATAGGCCGATGAAGCACCCTCCAAACTGTAGCGATCAGCAAACAATAGCCACCGAGCGAAAGCAACAGACTGATCGCGCCAACCCCCTGCGTCAGTCGTCTCCACATCCTCATTGCGGGATGCTACCACGGTTTTATTTTTTTGGCGGGTCCGTCCGGTAGTTCCAGAACCCAGCCATCCTCTCCTGCAGCAAAGGAAGAAAACCTCGCGACCTGCATTTGTCGCCGTGTCGTCAATCCCAGCAGCCTCTCCCAACACGTGAATTGGCTGAACAAGGCTTGCGGCCACGGGTATCGAAAGGGATTTCGCCACAAAACCGATGTACGCCGGTCACAGCCGCCACCTACCCGACTGTGGCAGAACTACATATAGCATCCGGCGCGGTCACTGACGAGCCGAGGCGCCCGTCCCGGAGGGACAACCGATAATAGCCCGGCGCTTCAGCGCCGGGTTAGCTCGCGACGAGAAGGAACAAGCCCCGGAGGGGCGACTGAACCCCATGTCCCACACTTACGTCTCTGAACTATTTCACTGCGTATTCTCCACGAAGGACCGCCAAGGTCTGATCCCACCATCAAGGCAACCCGATCTCTGGTCCTACCTTGGCGGAATTGCGCGTAAGAACGGCTTCAAGGCCATTGCCGTAGGCGGTACCGACAATCACATACACGTGCTTGTGTCCCTGCCCGCAACCATGCCGCTGGCAAAGGCGATGCAACTGCTCAAAGGTGGTTCCTCAAAATGGATGAACAATTCGGGAGCGAACGCCTTTGCGTGGCAAGCGGGATACGGCGCATTTTCCGTGGGGATCTCGCAACAAGCAGACACAATCTCCTATATCCGCTCCCAGGCTAAACATCATCACAAACGTGGATTTGAAGAAGAGTTCCTGGCGTTTCTCAAGAAGCACGGGATCGAATATGACCCGACCTACGTTTGGGGTTGATTTCAGCCGTCCCTCCCGGACTTCTCCATTTCTCCGGCCTGGTCCCGGCGCTGAAGCGCCGGGCTATTCTCAGTCGCCCCTTCGGGGCTGGGGTGACGCCGCCGGATGAGGGACGCTCATAAGATTCGCCATTCACTTCAGACTGGGTTATCTCGGATCCGTCCGGTAGCTCCAGAACGCACCCATCTTCTCCTGCAAGACGTGAAAGGAAGCCTCGCGAGCTTCGGGAGCGGCGCTCGTCACCGTATCTTCACGTACCGCATCCTCGACCAGATGGTGCAACGGCGCAAGCTCGCACACCGGATCCGTCGCTCCAGCGTCGCCGGTTAGCAGAAAAGCCTGGCAACGGCATCCGCCAAAATCTACTGTGCGGCGGTCGCAGGAGCGGCAGGGCTCCGGCATCCATTCTTCGCCGCGAAATTTCTGGAATGCTTCAGAACTCTTCCAGATCCAATCGAGCGTGTGTTCGCGCACGTTGTCAAAGCGCATGCCTGGAATCACGCCCGCCGCGTGACACGGCAGCGCGCGGCCTGCGGGATCGATCAGCATCAACTGGCGTCCCCAGCCGCCCATGCAGGCTTTGGGGAAGCGGGCGTGGTAGTCGGGAATGACGGAGTCGATGCGCACCTTGCCGCGCAGCCGCTCCTCGGCCGCCGCCACCACTGCCACGGCGTGGTCGAGTTGCGCGCGCGTGGGCAGCAATGCGGACCGGTTCTGTAGCGCCCAGCCGTAGTACTGCGCGTGCGCGATCTCCATGCGATCGGGATGGAGCGCTTCGAGCGCCGCAATCATGCGGTCTAGGTGCTCGATGTTCTGCCGGTGAACAACGAGGTTTACTGTGAATGCGATGCGACGCTCGCCGGACTGATGTGCGTTCTGATGCTCGCGGATCCACCCCGCCAGTTCGATCTTGTGCGCGTGTGCACGTGCTCCAGCAATCCAGTTCGCCGGCTCTTCGCTCGAATCCTGAAAGCTGAGTTGGATGTGGTCCAGGCCCGCTTCCACAAGCTGGGCCAGACGCTCGCGCGAAAGCCCGATGCCAGAGGTGATCAGGTTCGTGTACAGACGCGACTTCCGCGCGCCTGCGATCAGCTCAGCCAGATCCGGCCGCGCCAGCGGCTCGCCTCCAGTGAGGTGCAGGTGCAGAACGCCCAGCGCCGCAGCCTCGTCGAAAACGCGCAGCCAGTCGGCGGTTGCGAGCTCTTCCTTGCGCGACGTCAGCTCCAGCGGATTCGAGCAATACACGCAGTGCAGCGGGCAGCGATGCGTGATCTCGGCAATCAGGGCCAGCGGATTGGAACATTTAGTCATTGAATCATTTAGTCATTAAAATCAATGATTCAATACCTCAATGATTCAATGACTCAATCTCTTAATAATCGATGATGCGCTTGGCGTGCAGTTGCTCCAGAAATACCTGGACCTCGGCGCGGATCTTGCCCTTCGGCGCCAGCATGAATTGCATTTCCAGTTTCTGCACAATTTCAGCCAGAGAGAAATGACCGTCGCAGAGTTCGAGAATGATGCGGCCCGTTCCTTCCACGCGAATCGCGCCCTCCGGGAAGAGTACGACCGGAGCTTCAGTGGTTCCGCCCCAGCGGCATCCCGCGGCAAACTTCGGAACACTCTCTTCAGTAAGCTCAGCCACGCTTCTTCTCGACATGTTTCGCGTCAGCCTCAATCCGAAACGCGCCCGGCGGCGGCCACCCCGGCTCGACGTAAGCGAAATAGATCGCGTCGAGTTGCGCCCAAAGAATGTCACATTTGTCGCGTAGTGCCTGGACGGCGCCCTCCTGCTCTACACGTGTAGAGGCATGATCGAATACATACTGCAACGCGAAGGCCGCGTCTTCCGGAGCCTCCGCAAGCCGCGCCTCAAAGTAATCGAGACCGGAAGCGACCCACGGATAGTGCTGACGCAATTTCTCCATCCGCAAAGTAATCAGGTCGCGCGAAAAAAGTTCGGTCAGCGACGACGCGACGCACTCGAGAAATGGCCGCGTCCGCACCAGGTTGAGATACTCATTTCCGATGAAGCGCGTAGCCGGCAGAACCTCGCGCGCACCCATCACCCGCTCGCGATCGAGCCCGGTCGCTTCCGCCAGCTTAATCCAGCGCAGGATTCCGCCCTCGCGATGCTCGTCTCCGTCGTGATCCACAATGCGCTTCCTCCAGACGCGGCGGAATGACGGATCGGTCGCCCGCGAAAGAATAATCGCGTCCTTCATCGGAATAATCGATTGGTAGTAATAACGATTCAGCGCCCAGGCCTGTAGTTGTCCGCGGCTGAGTTTGCCTTCGTGCATGAGCAGGTGGAAGGGATGTTTGTGGTGATAGCGCTCTTGGCCCACTTGACGGAGTGCCGCGCGCAACTCCTCAAACGTCAGCTTCGGAACGTTAGCGCCGTTGCCCGCGGCTACAGTTCGAGTTGCCAATTGTCCTCCGCCACTTCCCAACCGGCTTGGCGCACGGCCTGATGTTCGGGACTCGACTCATTCAGGATCGGATTCGTGTTGTTGAGATGAATGAACATTTTGCGCCCAACCTTAATACTTTTCAGCAGACGCAGACTTTCTTCCACCGGAATGTGTCCCATCTGGTGTGCGGTCTCGCCGCTCCCCTGAATGCGGACCAGTTCGTCATCGCTCCAGAATGTGCCGTCGAACAGAAGCAGGTCCACATGACGGATCTTTTCAAGCAGCGTATCGCTGAGACTGTCGACGGCGGGGATGTAAGCCACTCGTTTTCCCGCCGCGGATTCAAAGAACAACGCAGCCGTCGCTTCATCGCGTGCGAGATTCGCCGCCTCACTCTTAACATACTTCGGATAGCGGCCAGAAAGATAATAGACCTCACTTCGTAGGCCGGAGTCTTTCCCATCGGCCGACAGCAGCGGAAACGGCGCGCCCGATTTCATGGGCGTCCAAACCACCTGCGGTTCGATGCGGTTCAGCATACCGAACATGCTGTTCTCTTCCCGCAGAATTCGCAAGATTGAAGGAGCGGCATACACGCGCAAAGGCTGAAGTTCGCGCAGCAGGAGCAGACCCACAACGTGGTCGAGATCGGCGCTTCCCAATACCACTCCGGCAACCGGCGAATCGCGCGGAGTATTGTGTAAAGCCCGAGGATGAAGCGCAGGGGAGTTTTCGATTTGAGAGGCCAAGTCGGGAGAGGCTCCGGCTAGAAACCAAGTAGAGCCGTCGGCGCTCAGCGCGAGTTGAGCTTGGGTGCGCGCCTTGCCGGAAAATTTGTTCTCACGCGCATTTTTGCGGATGCCAACGCAGTTTCCGCAGCCGCAATTCCACTGCGGAAACCCACCCCCGGCCGCAGAACCGAGGATTTGAATGCGCATCTTATATCTGCAGGTTTAGAGTTGCGCGCTCACGTAGGAGTTGATTTCGCAGCACAGAACAACTTCTTCGAAAGCGGGAGTGGACCAAGCCATAACTTTCACCCTTAGGTTAGAGATTTTTCCCTCTCCGGGCCCGAGGCGCGGCGCTTGGGGGATTAGAGAATCATAGCATTGCTTTGGTTGCATCCGGCCCAGAAAGTGGGCAACAGCATGGCCCGAACAGGCCATTTCGCATTCACCTCGTCGGGCACCCTCTGATCCATTGAAATCAAAGGTTTAGACGAGATCCCTACGCAGAATCTAGGATCCCCACCACCCTCCGCGCAGCACGCGGAGGGTGGTGGTTTAGCAGCTACTTGAACTTAATCACACCGAACACGCCATTGAGGTTGTTTTTGGGTCCGGCGGTGAAGAAGAGTTGGTTGGTCTGGCCGTTGGCTGCGGTGCCGCCACCGAATTCGATTCCCCAGAGCTGGTTAATTATAAAGGGCTTGCCCAACGAATTGACTATAGTGCCAACGAAGGCGCCGGTCGTCAGGTTAAAGCCATTGATGGTGCCGGTGTTGGTGTTGTTGCTGATCAGCAGAGTGTTGCTGAGCGGGCCGAAATTCGGCGGGGCGACGGCGAATCCCCAGGGCTGGTTAAGGGGCGCGCCAGAGATGAGGGTCTTCACGAAGGCGCCATTTTCTTGAAAGATGTCGATGTATCCCCCGGCACTGCCGTTGGTAGCGGCGAAAGCAACATAGACCATCCCGCCAATATCTTGAATGCCGAAGGGGGCAAAGCCAGCCGGAAGGCTCGTGTCGGTGAAAGAGGTGACGAAGCCGAAGGTGCTGTTGTAAACGTCGACCTTATTGTGCGCGAAATCCGGAGCGTAGAGAAAGTTACCGGAAGTCTTGCTGGTAATCGCCAGGCCCGTGTAAGAGGCGCCCGAGCCAGAGTTATTCACGCCGATCAGCGCGTTGTTCGGATCGAAATGCGACCAGCCGCAGATGGTGCCGTCAAGGGTGGAGAACAGGAACTGCGATGGCCAGCTCATAATTTTGAAATCCGTTGTCGAGACATCGTAGACGATGCCGGTGGGCGAGCCCTTGCCGGTGCCGGAGGCGGGTGGGACGGTGACCACCAGACTTTGCTTCACGCCAGTGCCGTCATAAAGTGTGGAGAGGCCAGAGCCCTGATCGCTGATCCAGAACGGGCTGCCGGGGCCATAGACAAGTCCCCAGGGATTGACGAGCTGCGGATCGACATGTTTTGCCGGGGCCAAATTCTTCACCAGTACGCTCTTCACATAGTGCTGTGCGAACGCGGTCGAGGAGCCGAGAGACAGCATGAGCCCAAGCACGGCGGCGAATAAGATGGTGTGACGGAACGTTTGACGCATAGCTGAAACTCTCCTGTGAAGCGAAGTTTGGAAACGAAACTTGATGGCGGCTGGGGACGGGCGCCATGTTTACCCGCGCGGAGCTGGGAAGGCAAGAATCTCCGGACCTTTACTGCGAGAGGATGCTATCCCGGCAATAGAACAGGTTTGTCAGGAGGAAGTCAGCAATTTGTAAAATTCTTGTCACGGACCGGCAGAATCGACCGGCGGAAACACGGGCTCGGAGTGGGGATCTCCGCTGGCAGGGCAATCGCCAGCAGACGTGCTGGTACTGAGTTCCGCGCGGACAAAGCCTGCTCTGAGTGCAGTCGAAGGGAGTGTCCGCGTCACACGAAATATTATTGAGCGGCTTCCAGCAGGCCCTGCTCGGCTTTTTCCTGGCACTCGATACAATGGCGAGTCCAAGGCACGGCTTCGAGACGCTTGGCATTGATCTCTTTGCCGCAGGACACGCATTCTCCGAAGCTGCCTTCGCGGATGCGCGCGAGAGCGCCATCGACCATGTTGAGCAGCTGGCGGTCGTTATTACTCTGGCTGAAAAGAAATTCCTTGTTATAGGAACTGGCGGCGCGGTCGGCGACGTCCTGCGTGGCCTCGTCATCGACAGTACGGCCGTCCTGCTGATTGCGGACAACCATGTGACGCAGTTCCTGGCGTCGGGTTTCCAATCTTTTCCTAAAGGTCTCTAGTTTCTTCTTATCCATGATTGCTACCTACGATTGCTAACCACAATTGCCAAACTACGATTGCTGCCATTTGATGCCTGCTGCCAAGAAAAAGTCGCACCCCACAGAACTCTATCCCACGTGGAAGTCAAACAAATATCGTAAGCGCGAGAGAGATCGGGCGTCAACTGGAACGGGCGATGGCAGCGGTCGGACGTATGAGGTTTAAAATTTCTAAAAAATCACGGCTGGTTCGCGGCTTGACCGAGCGCCGGCGCGGGATACTCAGGAAGTTTCTGCTTCGCGGATTGCGTCCGCTTGACCTGGAGCTCGTCGAACAGAAGCGCCGGGCTGGCCACGCTGAACCAGACAGGCTCAGAGCGGTCCTCGACTGCGGGCGCGGTTCCGGCAGCGATGAGATCGCCGCGCAGCGAGCGGACGTCGAGATCTCCGAATACGCCGCCGCGAACGAGTTCTTCATGCGCGTCTTTCGTCCAGATGCGATAGAGGAGCCGCGGCTGGAGCCCCGGCCCCATGGTTTCCACGTAGAGTCCGTAGGGCAAATCGCGCTTCCGGCAGAGGTCGATCAACTTCGCCTTGAGCCCGGCATCAGGCTGGGGATCGGTCGATTGCAAGACAAGATTGCCGGGACGAGGCGTCGGCGCAGCGGTGGCAGCGGCGCGACCGTGACCGTTCGATGCGGGGAAGTCGCGAATGGGCTGGCGTCCGATGAGATAGGAGACGAGTTGCCCCTTTTCGATCAAAGACACGCGCTGCGCTTTGACACCTTCGTCGTCGAGGGTGTAGTTGCCGAACAGGGGCTGGCCGGAAATCGTGGAAATCATCGGGTCGTCGAACACATTGATGAAATCGGGCAGCACCCGTGATTTGTAGCTGCTGGACCATTTCCCAGCGGTGCGGGCGTTCTCGCCGAGTTGCGGCTTTCTGCCGAGAACATTCGGCTCAACCAGTTCGGTGACGACGGTGGCGGCAGCATCGTTCGAGAACAGCACCGGGCCGCGGTATTCCTCGTCGATAACGGGCGCGTCACGCAGCAACTTTAACGTTTCGAGAATCCGGCCAGTGGTCTTCAGAAATGCTCCGCGGGTGGGGAGTTCCTTGAGATCGTTGCCCTGGTCCGCGTGCGACCGTTGCAGCAACATGCCGTCGGAAGCCTGAGTTGACCCCGCGATGGAAACGACGTAGTGCGCGTGACCAGAGCGGGCAACCGTGCCCTCGGAGTTCAGGAAGTAACGGTTCTCTGCGGTGAAACGCAGCGAGGATTCGAAGGTCTCCAGTTCTTTGTCGGCGCGATATTGGGCCGAAGCCTCTTCGAGAAGGTGAAGCCATGAACTGAAGTCGATCGAAGAAAAACGGGCGAGCGGCTCGACGGCTTCAAGAGGCGAGGCTTTGGCGAAATCGTCGACGGGCTCATCGACTTTCAACTGTCTCAGGCGAGCTTGCTTCGCCGACAGCGCTTCGGTGGCTGCCTTGTAAGCTCGGTCGGTGGCGAGCCAGATGCGGTGGCGGATCGCGAAGACGTCGTCATCGGATGGCACCAAGTCGATGCTGCCTTCTCCGGTGCCGAAGAAGCTATCCTGCTTGTAGTCGCCGACGCGGACTACGACGCGCAACAGGCGGCCGTGACTATGTTGCTGGTTGCGCAAGGCGCCGAAAACGGCGCTGGCCTCGAACTGATCAATCTCGGTGACCCGGTATTCGATGTAATACGGCGCCGGCACGTTCTCCAATTTCAGACTTGCTTTAGAGCGCTCCATCTCTTCGCGAAGCGCGCGGAGGACAACGTCGCCGGAAGCGGAATCAATGGCGCGCGCGGAAGTTGAAAGGTCGCAGAGCAGGATCGCAGAAGAGACAGCTGCAAACAGCAGGCGGCGAGAAAAATTCAATATTGAACTTGATTTTGGGTGGATCGAACTCGCTTTTGGCAAGATTGAACTTGCTTTTGGGTGGCGCAGCGCTTCAGCGCTGCGATCACTCCATCGTTGTGAACGCGGCTTTAGCCGCTGAGGTGAAATCGACAAGATATGTCGAATCATTTTGCGCCTCCCTTTTCGTCCGTTGCGCCGGGCGGCGGCGGAAGAATGGGAGGACGTGCGTCGCCGTACTTTCGTTTCTGGACCTCCATGTCGGTGAACAGCATCGCAGGAGCGGCGGCGGATACAGGAACGCTGCCGGATTCAGCTCCGCAAATGCCGTTGAATACGCTGGTGGTGTCTCCGGTGGCGGCGATCTGCGACAACACCGTGAGCGGCGTGCCGACGATGTCGACGCCGCGGACGAGTTCATCGGGACGCCCATCCGGATAAACGCGCCAGACCATGACCGGCAATACCTGGAACGACTGCGGCAGATCGCGCGAGGTCAGGGTAAATCCTCCCTGGATGTCTTCAAAGAAGAGGCCGTAGGGCTTTCCCCGCTTCTTGATTTCTTCGACGAAACGCGAGCGCAGCTGGGCGTCGGGAATCGTTTTCGATGAAGTAACGATCAGATTGCCCTGGCGGCCGACGGGCATCAGTCCGGATTGGGCACGGCCGTGCCCGTTCGAACTGCTGAAATTTTTCACCGGCAATCGTCCCATCAGAAAATTCTTCAGGATGCCGTCTTTTACCACCTCGACGCGCGAAGCGGGACTGCCTTCATCGTCGTAGCGATAAAAGCCCGACAACTCTGTGCCGCCGAGAGTACGCAGCGTGGGATCGTCAGTGACGCTGAGGAAGTCGGGCAAGATTTTTTCGTTCACCTTTTTAGTAAAAGTCTGGCCTTCGTCGCGGCCCCTCTGCCGCTGTCCCTCGACCCGGTGGCCGAGCACTTCGTGGAAGAAAACGGCCGCCGCACGGCCGGAGAGCAACGCGGGACCACTATAGGGTTCGGCGAGCGGAGCGGCGTGCAACGCGCTCAAGTCCTGGGCCATTTGTTTCGCGGTCGCTGCCACTTCGGCTTCCGAGGGAAACTTTGCCGGGTCGGAAAACTGGAAGGTCTCGACGCGCATCAGCTGCATGCCATCGTCGGCACGGGTTTCGGCCTCGATCATGATGCGGAAGATGGCATCGGCGGTGACGATCTTCGTGCCTTCGGTCGAGACCAGGTAATTGTGGCTTTTCTCGGCGTAAAGAAAAACCAGCGACTCTTCGACCTGTGGATACCGGCGGAAGGAAGCGGAATAGCGGCGGGCGAGTTCTTCCCAAGCCTTCTGCTCGGGAAACGCAACCGACGGAGTCTTATCCGTATAAGTGGATGGCTTCTCCTCGGAGAAGTCGGGCGAGTCGTCTTCGTCCTTGGCGCGGACGGCAGTCTTGGTCTTAACGGTGGTATAGGCTTCGCACGCCTTGCGGTACTGCTCGTAGGTCAGCTTCCAAAGCACCCGGGCGATGGCGTCGGGGTCGTCCCGTTGCGGCAGTTGGCCGGAGGTAATGCCGGAGACGCGTTCCTGGTCGTGGGTGTTATCGAGAGCGGGAGCGCCGATCCGCATGCTGACGTCGGCGGCACGATGGCGGGCGCGAGTTGAGGTGAGGATGCCACCCTGGGCGCTGAGGATCACCAGCGATTCGCCGTCGGTCACGTTGTAGCTGGCGAAGTAGGGGGCGGGGTCTTGCTTGGCAAGCTCGGACTGGCCGCGATGCAGCTCCTTTTCCATGGTGGCGAGGAGAAGATCGTCGGGCGTAGTGGCGTCGACAGGCTTTTCGGCTCCGAGCGGTTTCTCACTAAGGATGGCAACCAGTAAGAGGAGAATGCGGAAAATGCGGAGGCAGGCGGTTTTTTCGAATTTCATCGCGAATGGCGAGTGTACAGGACCGGGAGAAACAAAAAAAGCGGCCCCTTTCGGGGCCACCCTTTTTCAAAGAGGCTAATGGCGGGAATCAGAGGAAACTAGTTGGACGCCGCTCTGGGGGACAGGAACGGACAGAGTGACATGTCGAGAACATCGAGAGTGAAGTTTTTCAAACGGGTGCGGCCTCTTCAGTTGCTATGTAAATGAGCATTTGCCGGACCAAAATGGTAACTGTGGCGTGAGCCAGTCCTATTTTGGGAACCTATTCAAAAGCAAGCGCTTAGGGTGAATCCCTTAGGCGCAGCAGGGAGACGGATCATTTCCGAGATACGCGGCCGAATGCACAAAGCTGCACATTGGCAGAAACTCGTAGCAAAGAGACCCCGTGTGGAGGCGGGGCTGTGCCCATGAGCGCGAGGAAAGGCTCCCCAGATAGTTGCAACGCTCAAGGCGATCGATCAATTCGTCGCACGAGATCCTGAAATCGGGGATCCAAATGGGAATGGTCAAAGGCAGGCTCTGTTCTTAACCAATAAAGCAATTCGACAGAGTGTTGCTGGTAAGCCTTTTCCAAGCTGCCAAACATGGCATCGGTTTCGCCGAGCCGAGCTTGGACGATTGCCATGTCGTAGGGATCGGTCGAGGAACTTGACACGAGGGCCTTCTGGCGACTCAGCCAATAACCGCGCGCGCATCAACAGCAATGGCATTCTCGACGGCGAACAGGGCGGTGTCGCGATATTCAACGGCACCAACAATCTCGTAGCGAACAATGCCCTCAACAACAACTTTAACGGTATCGAGATTGAATCTCCAGGGAACCTTGTTCGGGGTAACACCGTCAATGGTTCGCATACGGGGATCTTCATTACTACCGTCGGTTCGCCGAGCACTGTAAAGTACAACACGGTACTGGGCAGCGTCATCGCCGACATGTCGGACGACACCTGCGGTGTGAACACCTGGAGGAATAATACCTTCCAGACTGATCTGGTAGCTGGTGTATCGGACGGTGGTCCGGGAAGAGGATGTATCAGATAGAAAGATGCTGGGTGTCCGATGGGGCCGGACGATGTTTCGAGTGCTGATTGAGAAAACGCTCAGGGTGCCGGGTGCTCCACTCATTCGCGTTCTTTGGCCGGGTGGCCCATTCTTGCGCGTTTTTTGCGCAAGAGTGGGATTCCACGGCCGCCACCCGCTTGGGATCTTCGTTGCTTTGCAAGGCACGCCGGGTGCCCCATTCTTGCGCGTTTTTGGCGCAAGAGTGGGATTCCACGGTCGCCGCCCGCTTGGGATCTTGATCCTGTTTTGCAAGGCACGCCTTCCTGGGCCGCCCTGCTCGACGGACACACCTCTACCCTTGCACCACAGGTCGATCCCATTGTCGCCGACGGGCAGTTAGGCGTCTGCGATGGCCGTCACACTTGCTTGTGATGAAAAAAGGCGGCTCGGACAAGCGGCGAATTTCAGCGACGGGAGGTTTCCTGGTGCCTTCACTTAAGGGAACCTTCCTTCTGTCCCCGGCTTACTTGTCGCCGGTTTACTGTCAGCACCAAAGTGGCCTATGTATCTTTAATCAAGACTGGTAGATAATGATGCCGACCGAGGGGGTCATGGGGAAACCTATGGCCCTTTTTTGTTGCTTACTTCAAAGTCATTTTGCCTGGTGTGCAAGGGACCTCTGCCTCGAGACATATAGGGATGAATTACTTTAAGCCGCACTATAACGACCTTCATTGGCCCATCAAAGAAGATGGAGCGCCCGGCATGCGGCAACCGCAGCTGGGCGCGATGCACGCTATAGCGGCGCATTTCACACGCTTCAGCAATCCAGCGATTGTCACTATGCCCACGGGTTCTGGCAAGACGGCGGTCATCTCCGCCGTTCCCTTTTTGCTAAGAGCGGAGCGTGTGCTAGTGCTTACACCAAGCCGAATGGTGAGGGAGCAAATCACGGAGGAATTTAGAGGGCTTTTGGATCTCCGACGACTGGGAGTTGTTAGCCGGGATATTCCTGCCCCCGCCATTTACAGCGTGACAAACAAGATCACGAGTATCCAGGAATGGTCAAACCTTCGCCCATACGATGTAGTGGTGGGTACCCCTAACAGCATAAGCCCAGAGCTGCCCGGCATCGCGCGGCCACCGCTCAATTTCTTTGATGTCGTGCTTGTAGACGAAGCGCACCACTCAGCAGCGCGTAGCTGGAAGGGACTGCTAGAGGAGCTCTCCCCAGCAAAGCAAATTCTATTTACCGCTACGCCGTTTAGAAGGGACAAGCGCGAACTGGTAGGACGGTTGGTATATGTCTATGAGCTGCGCGATGCATACCACGATGGAGTGTTCGGACAGCTATCCTACGAGCCAGTGGTTCCGCAGGATGGGAACGCTGACTTGGCAATAGCCAGAGCTGCTGCGACGAGGCTGAGGGAAGATCAGCGGGCAGGTCTAGCACACCTGATAATGGTTCGAACGGGCACCAAGGCCCGCGCTGTGCAACTGGTCGAACTTTATAGCCAGAACACAGACCTTCGATTGCAATTGGTAACAGGGGACCACTCGCTCAAGCGCCTCAAGGCGGCGGTTGACAAGCCTAGGCAACGTGACCTAGATGGCATCATTTGCGTTGACATGCTCGGAGAGGGTTTCAATCTGCCCAACCTGAAGGTGGCAGCGCTTCACACTCCGCATCGTTCGTTAGCTGTTACGCTGCAGTTCATCGGAAGATTCGCACGCACAAACGCTCCGGATCTGGGCAGTGCCGTTTTCTTCGCGCTGGAATCCGATATGGAGTTGGAGCGCCAGCGCTTATACGACCAAGGTGCCGCATGGGAAGAAATAATCCCCAATCTTAGCTCCGCTAGGGTCCTGGAAGAGGAGCAGATCCGCGAGATGCTCGGAACGTTCCAGGCAGCTGAGGAGACGCATGACGAGACGCTCGACCTTTCGCTATATTCGCTTCGCCCTTACCATCACGTCAAAGTCCTTCATTCGCCGGACCGCGTCGATATCTCTCAGGAAATTCAACCCCCTCCCGGATTCGCTATCGTTCATCGGCACGTGAGCGCAGAGGAAGCGACCGCCGTGTACGTTCTGCGGCGTCGCATCAAACCAGAATGGACGTCTGTGGATCATCTCGACACAATTTCGCATGAGCTGCTGCTGCTGTATTTTCACGAAAGTACAGGGCTTCTATTTGTGTGCTCGTCCCTTAGAACTGACGGCCTTTATGACCATGTCGCGGAGCAATTCGGGCGAGGAGCCCTACTGCGGGTCTGTCCTTCAAGAAGGTAAATCGCGTTTTGCTGGACCTTGAGGACCTTCGCCTCTTTAACGTCGGAATGCGCAACGTCGCGGCAACCAGAGGGTCCGAGTCTTACAGGACAATGGCGGGCCCTAGCGTGGATGAGGCCATCGAGCTCAGTTACCGACGAGAGTTTCGCCGAGGCCACTGGTTTGGATCGGCCCTCGACAATGGGCAAGTTATCACCATAGGGCTCAGCACGGCATCCAAAGTCTGGAGCAATACTTCGTCGCAAATCCCGAAACTAGTCGCTTGGTGCAAACGACTTGCGGCAAAGATGGCGAGCGAAAGAACACCGCACACTAACTCGGGGCTTGATCACCTTGCAACGGGGGATGAAATTACGAGCATCCCCGAGAATGTGGCATACCTTGATTGGAATGAATCGACATACACCTCCCCGTGCACCGTCGCGTACGAGCGGGACGATGGTACCGCAGCTGAATGCCAACTACTCGACATGGACCTAGTAGTCGACAGGGAGCAGATTGGAAACGACTCCGTCGGGATCAAAGTAATCGCAGAAGGAATTCTGTATCCCTTCAATTTCAGCCTGGAGCGCAATCCGGTCTTCTTTGAAGGTGACGGCAACGAACGGGTTGTAGTTCAGGGGCCAGACGCCCCGACCAGCATAGAAGTCTACTTGAACCATCATTTACCAACGTTCTACACAGCTGACTGCGGCTCTTTCGAAGGGAGCAATTTTTTCGACCCGCCAAACACAAATGTCACTCCGTTCGACGCGACCCGCATTGAAACGGTCGACTGGCTAACCGAGGGCGTAAACATTCAGCGCGAATTCGGCATTACCTCTCCAGGACAACGGTCGATTCATACATACTTGCGAGACCGCCTCCTGATATCGGATGCCCAGTTCATTCTTTATGATCACGGCACCGGCGAGTTGGCAGACTTCATCACACTCTCTACCCGCGCCGACGACATCCTAGTGACACTATTTCACTGCAAGGGATCGTCAGCGCCGCAACCGGGAGAGCGGGTGGCCGATTTGTACGAACTGTGCGGGCAAGCGATCAAGTCGGCGAAATGGATAAATCGCAGACTAATGGCGGATGGCCTAAACAGGCGCTCCGCGCGAGGCTCGGCGTTCTTACGGGGGACACTCGAAGAGTTCCTACTCCTTCTCACGGGCGACCTTCCCCACAGCCTGCAAATCACACTCATCCAACCCGGCTTGCGCAAGGCAAGCGTTGGCCCGCAGGCAGGCAACCTTCTTGCATCCGTGGACGATTTCGTCCACGGGGGGAGATGCGCTCGGATCAAGGTCATTGCATCGGCATAGTGCTCTCGACCCCCCAACCCTTTTTCATCACAAAGAAGTGTGACGGCAATCGCAGACACGCAATCGCGATCGCGCAATAATTCCCCGACAGTGCAGCATCGAGAACTGTGCCCGTCTCCAGAGACGGACCCATCATCCGCCGCAAAACCATTTTCGGCGGCTCTTTGAAAAGTAGACGACAAGTACACAAATAAAGCAGCAGAAGCGGCGACCCCGCACCCCGTGAAGTGCACGCCAAACCGCAGAAACCCCAGCTAAGTCCTTATTCATGTAGATGATGGAACTAAGTACTTTAATTTGAATAGCTTAGCGGGAATCGGGGGGGGGTAAAAACCCAAAATGCCTCCGGAACCCGTGTCCAGCGCGGGTTTCAAGCCAAAAAGAGTCAAGCTAAAAGCGTCAACCAAAAAGTAAGACTCGCAACAGCGATGTTTTTTCGCCACCGCCGCGGGACAACGCTCAAAAACGAGACGCCTTCCCACGCTTGCCTTCGGCCACGCGAAACTGAGCTGTGGACGCCAGTTCTACGCGGTTCCTCCCTTCATTTGGTTCCGAAAACCGGTTTCGGACGGAGGAAAAGCACTGTCGCGACACAAAGAAAAACCCCCTCGAAAGGGGGCCGATCGTGTTGCCCCATCATGATGAGCACGCCTCCGAGAATGGTGATCCAGCAGAGCATGGAAAGGATTGCTTCCTTTTACCACGCTTCTGCTTCCATTCAGCCTGCTAATCACAGTGACTTTTTCAACAGCCACAGGGGATTACACTCAGAACCGAAGCGCTTTGCGCTACCCGCGCCGACGATAGTAAATGTTGAATTCAAATCCCGGATTCGGTGGAAAAATCTCCGCGATTTTGCGCAGGCGTTCGGCCATTGCAGTCGGAGCCAGCAGCGGATAGTCGCGCTCGCGCAGATCGTAGTAATCGACGTCGAGATAGAGCGCGAGCAGGTAGATGGAAATCGCATCCGCGAAGCTGGCTGCAAGATACTCGTTCTTGAATTTCTCCGCGTCCGGACCGTGGGCGGTGGCGAACTTGCGCGACTCCCATGCGTCGAGTGAGGTTTCGCCGCGCACTCCGGACTCTACTTGCTGCCAGGCCAGGTCGGCGAAATTCTGGGATACGCCTGCCCGTTCGACCAGCGCGTGCCCGACATTGATATAGAACTCGAACGCCACCGAAAATTTGTCGTCCATCAAGCGGGTCGAGATGAAGACGCACTGCGCATCGCCCAAATTCAGGTTGCGATGGCAAACCGCGTTGTCGCTGAGCGCAACGTCGTAGCGGTCGGCAATTACGGTGTCTTCGCCCTGGGTCACGGTGAGTGGCACGAAGTAGTATGCCTTGCGGCTGAGCGCGGCGGCAATCGGCACGGGCACCGCGGCGGTCATGCGCTCGAGATCGTTGTCGGCAATGGTAATCTCGCCCGAGCGGGCGTAGCAGATGCCGTTCGGCGCCTGTGAAACCGGGCTGTTTTGCACGATCTCCGCGGGGCTGCGGGTGATCGCGGAGGCGGTTTGCGACATGGCAGTATTGTAGCGTATGGGAGCAAAGGGAATGGCTGACTTGGCCAGGCGCGCTGCTCTAGACTGACGTCCGGGTTGATGTGTAGCTTAGAAGCGTGGGGAAAACCAGTTCGGGTGGGCCGCGCTGGAGCGGAATTCCGGCGCGCGTATTCGCGATGACGTTTCTGTTGACCGTGCTCTCGTTCGCGGTCGCGCTTCTGCTGAGCATTCTCGGGACAGTGGTGTACTCCCAGGTGAAGCATGTCGCGCCCAATCTTACCTTCGCATACCGCCACATCGCGTTTCCGTTTGCGATTACCGTGGGTGCGATCGTGCTCGTGCTGTTGCTGCTGATGGAAATTCGGAACTACCGGCAGCGCAAGACGCTGGCTGGGATTGAGCGGGTGAGTTGACGTTATACGATGGAGTGACGGGCGTCTTGCCCGTCCATTTCGGGGTGGCCGGGCGGGGACGCCCGGCTCTCCACTAACAAACATGGGTGAGTTGAAGATGAACGAATTGAAAACGCCGCCACCGCGTATTGCCATTCCCGTGCCGCATTCCGGGGATCGCGAGTATGCCGAGCGCGCGCTGCCGCAGTATGAAGATGCAGTGCGCGGGGCCGGTGGAGAGCCGGTGCGCATCGAACTCGACCAGACACCGGTTCAGGTAATGAAGCAGATCGAGCGCTGCGACGCTGTTCTGCTGCCCGGCAGCCGGGCGGATGTCGATCCGAAGAAGTACAGCGCGGATCGCCACGAGAAGACGGCATCCGCTGACACCAAACGAGAGCTGGTGGATGACCTGCTGCTGCAGGATGCCTACAAAATGCGTAAGCCCGTGCTCGGCATTTGTTACGGGTTGCAATCGTTGAATGTGTATCGGTCGGGATCGCTGGTGCAGCACATCGAGTCGGCGATCGTCGATTCGAAGATCAATCACAGCGCGGGACGGGCCGTGGCGAAAGCGCACACGGTAACGATCGAGCCGGAATCGAAGTTGGCGGAGATTGTGGGGGCGAGCAAGACCGTTGCCGTGAATTCTTCACATCATCAATCGGCGGACGCCGCCGGCGATGGTTTGCGAGTAGTGGCGCGCTCCGCTGAAGACGGAATCATCGAAGCTCTGGAAGGAACCGGTCCCGGGCATTTTGTGCTGGCGGTGCAGTGGCATCCGGAGCGGAGTGTAAACGATGCGCCGGAGCTGGCGGAGTCGGCAAAGGCGATCTTCCGCGCGTTCATTGAGGCAGCCAGGGCCAAGCACGCGGAGTTGGCGAGAGTGGTTGAGTCCGCCAGGAGTTAGTGGAGCGCCGGGCGTCCCCGCCCGGCCACGAAGCTGCCGACGGTTGCGAATGACGGGCGAGGACGCCCGTCACTCCACTAACCCTTAGAGGCGTTTCAGCAAAACTGCTGCGTGCGCAATCACGGCATTGTCGGTGCCAATGCCTTCCGGCGTTTTTGCTTTGATTCCTACGCAATCCGCGGGAATTCCACACAACTCGGCTACGTGTTTGCGAATCGCGTCTGCGTGCGGGCCGATTTTTGGACTGGACAGGATCAGCGTGGAATCCAGGTTCAGGAGTTCGTAGCCCGCGGTCTTGACGCGCTGCAACGCCTCGCGCAGAAATACGGCGGAGTCGGCATTTTTCCACTGCGGGTCGGAAGGCGGAAACAGCGATCCAATGTCGGGACCGGCGATGGCGCCGAGCAGCGCGTCGGTGATCGCATGCAGCAGGACGTCGCCATCGGAATGGCCGCCGAGGCCTTTATCGTGCGGCAGAGTCACGCCCCCGATTTTTAGCGGAATGCCTGGTTTGAATTCATGCGAATCCCAACCGTAGCCGATGCGCATTTCGGGCTTCAAGATTTATTCCCGTCTTCATGTTCCAGATAAAACTCCGCCAATTCCATATCCGCTGGCGTCGTGATTTTTATATTGCGCGGCGAGCCCATTACTACTACGACCGGCATCCCGGCGCGCTCGATCAGGGAAGCTTCGTCGGTTCCCAGAAACCCGTCGGTGACGGCGGCATCAAACGCTTTCTTCAGGATGGGATAACGAAAGCCCTGCGGGGTTTGCGCCATCACGACGCTCGCGCGCGGGATGGTGGCTTTGATGAGTGCGCCGTCCGCAGTTCGTTCCACCTGTTTCACCGTGTCCACGGCGGGCCAGCCCGCGATGGCGGCTCCATGTTTGTGCGCGGCCTCGATCACATTGCCAATAATTTCGGGTGTAACAAATGGGCGAACGGCATCGTGCACCAGGACGATGTCTTCCGGATCGGCCGCTGTACGGGCTAAAGCGCTGGCCACCGAGTCCTGCCGATGCTCGCCGCCTTCGACCATCTGCAGGCGCTTGTTCAAGATTTCCGGGTACTCCTTTTCGACCTGGGTGCGAAAGCCGGCGATTTCGTCCTTGCGTAGAGCAACGATGATTTCATAGACGGCGGGTGCGGCGGCGAACTTACGCAGCGTGTGGACAAGAATAGGCACTCCGCCCAGTTCTCTGAACTGTTTGGTCGGGGATTTTCTTTTGGATTTCGCGGCTGAGTGCGGGGCCATTCGCGTGCCCAGTCCGGCCGCAGGAACAATTACAAAAACCTTCATAGGGGCGATCAGTATAGTACAGGGTCCAACGTGTCGCAGTATCCAGCCCCTAAAGGGGCGGTGAATTCGGAGAATTTTGCGGTATCGCTAAAGCGGTACCCTGATACGAAACTCGAGTTGTTCAGTGACGTCGCAGCACACAGCCTAGTCGGCTGCCCGCTCGGCCACTGACGTAGGCTTTTTTGCCGGGTCGGAGGTCGGTCCACTGGTTCCTGACGCCGGAGGCATGGGCACCGAAGGCGGCGCTTTGGAGTCGTGGCGGCCCGTCGCGCGCTCATCCCACTTGCCAAAGATCATCTTGCCTGCGGTGGTTTGCAAGACCGAGGTCACTGAGATGTCGATGGTCTTGCCAATCATCTTGCGCGCGTTATCGATGACCACCATGGTGCCGTCATCGAGATAGGCGACGCCCTGGTTGTACTCTTTTCCTTCCTTCAGGATGAACACCCGCATAATTTCGCCGGGTAGAACAATGGGCTTGAGCGAGTTGGCCAGTTCGTTGATGTTGAGCACGGCCACGCCCTGCAACTGCGCGACTTTGTTGAGATTGAAGTCGTTGGTGATGATCTTGCCTTCATACAGCTTGGCCAGTTCGATGAGCTTCATATCGACTTCGCGGACGCTGGGGAAATCATCTTCTACGATCTGGATCTGGACCGAAGCAGTTTTCTGAAGACGCTGCAGGATGTCGAGGCCACGGCGGCCGCGATTGCGTTTTAGCGAGTCGGCGGAATCGGCCACCAGTTGCAATTCGCGGAGTACGAACTGCGGGATCACAATCAGGCCGTCGAGGAAGCCGGTCTCGGCGATGTCGGCGATGCGGCCGTCAATAATGACGCTGGTGTCGAGGATCTTGTAACTCTTCTTACCCGACCTTTCGCCGCCGAAGATTCCGCCGAGCGCAGCCAGATTGAGCAGATCGCCTTTGTTGGCGCCGACCGCCAATCCCACGTAAGCCATGACCAGCATGACCATGATCTGCAGGAAACTTTGGATAGGGCCGGGAGGGATGCTGTTGCGGATGACGAGCGCGAAAAGGTAAGCGCCAACGATACCGAGCACGCTGCCGATCGCGGCTCCGATCAGGCGCTTCAGACTCATTGCGCGCAGCCTCCACTCAAACACGATGATGGCGACGCCGATCAGCAGACCGACAGCGGCATCAAGCCTGGAGGGCAGATTAAACGGATGAATGAGAGCGCAGATGACAGCGACAATGAGGACAAACAGAAGGCGTATAAGGACGACGTCCACGAGTAAGACCTCTCTCGGGGAAGGCACCGCTAGAGCGATTCCCGCCCCCCGCCGGCCGTCCAGGGCGAATGATATTAGGATCCCTGCGCCGACGTTCTATTCGCGGAGCGGTATGAATAAATGAGAAAGTGCCCCGCGCCCGGTCAAGCCGGGTTACTGCAATAAGTACCGGGAGCAGTATATACCCGGTTGAGAAGTGGAACCAGCCTATAACTAGGAACCTTTAGCCTTTTGCATGCTGGCAGAGCTGTCTGCGAATTCTCAAGGAAAATCCACGTCCAGGGCGTAGATGTCCTGGGTGCTCATGTCACGTACAAAAAGCCGCGAGTCGTCGGGCGCCTGGCCGCTCCAGGATCCCCAGATTCCGAAATAGCGGCGCAGTCCGTTCAGGCTGAAGAGGTCCTCGGGATTGTGATCCCCGACTTTCACCCGGCGGCAGTGGGGATTCTCTGTACCCAAGTTGTCGTAGTACATGTAGCGGCTGTCCGATGACCAGTAGGGATAATCCACGTTCGCGGCCTCGGTAATCCACTCCGACCATTCCTGGGAGTGGAAATCGTAAAGCATGAGCTTCTTCGATCCCTGGACACTCATGGCTGCCAGGTAGCGGCCATCGGGAGACCAGCGCGGCGAAAACAAGCCCTTGGAACCGGAGAGGGTGGATGTCTGGCGAGTCTTCAAATCAACCAGCTGAATATCGACGGTTCCGGTATTCATCGTGGAAATGCGTCCGAAGGCAAGCTGAGCGCCGTCCGGAGACCAGCTAACGTCCACTTCGCCGACCCGTTCCGGCAACAGCTCCTCGGGCGAGCCTCCTTGCGCGGAAACCAAAAAAATCTTCCAGGGCTTTCCGAACTCAGCGGAAATGTATGCGATCTGGGTTCCGTCCGGAGACCAAACGGGAAGCGTTGCTGCCGCGGGTGGATAGGTGAGTTGCAGGCGCTCGCTGCCATCGATGCGGCTGCGCCACAGCGTATTGCCGGGAACGACAACATAAGCCGCCCACTTGCCATCGCGGGAGAAGGCCACGTCACTGGCGGAAATACCGCCGAGGAACGGAACAAATTGTTTGGAAGCGGCGTCGTAACGCACCAGTTCGGCGCGCGGCTGCACGCCCTGCACAAATATCTTCCGGCCGCCGGGGTCGGGCAAAACGGTGGAGTACAAGATGGGGCCAGTGGTCAGTTGCGTGGGCGTAGCGGAAGCTTTGCGGAAAATGCCAATGACGTCGCGGAGAGCAAAGATGTCGTTTGACGTAGCTTTCCCCGACTCGAAGACGTAGTAGCGTCCATCGTGCGTCCAGCGGCCACAGCATTCAGTGGGCGGAGTGTGCCATCCCTTGAGGAGTTGATGTAGATCGGAACCGTCGGAGCGGACCTCCCACAATGAACTCGTGTTGGCTTGATCTTGAAGTGAAAAGCGAATGCGGCTTCCGTCGGGAGAAAAAGCGGCGGCATAGGCGGAACCGGGCGCGGTGACGAGAAGGTGCGCGGCGGTGCCGTCGGCATTCGCCAGGTAAAGGTCCGAACCTTTGATAAACACGAGCTGCCGTCCGTCCCGCGACTAACCACCCCCACTGCCCTCGATATTGCCCAGGCGGCGCGGGGAACCCGCGGGCAACGGCAGAGCCCACAAAGGGGTGGCTCTGTTGCCGGTCGGGACCATGCTGCCGACCAGCAGTTGAGAATGGTCGGCAGAGATGTCATAGATATTCATGGTCTTGACCGGCGCCGGAATTGCCGAGGTTTCGCCGCCAGTCGATGAGACTTGCGCGAGCATTACGCCTTCGGGACGCCACTGGGAGACATAGACGCGGGCGCCATCCGTCAACATGTTTCCCATGGAAAAGCCGTCATGGGTGATCTGCGTGGTGCCCGTGACTTTCGGCGGGCTCATCGGGAAGAGAAACCAGAGAAGAGCCGCCGCAAACAGCACTGCCGCCGACGCTGCAGCCACCCACGGCCAGCGACGCTTTCCCTTTGCAGCCTCGGTGGCAGGCGCGACCGCGACACTCACTCTGCCCGAGGTTGTGTCCCGTTTGAGCCGCTTCAGGTCGGCACGAATTTCGGCCGCGCTTTGATAGCGGATATCGCGGTCCTTTTCGAGCGCTTTGCCAATAATGTGATCGAGCTCTGAGGGGAGATCAGGATTTAGCCGCAGCGGCGGTGCGGGCTCCTTGCGGAGGATGGAATCGAAGATGGCGGCCGTTGTGTCTCCGCGAAAGGGCAGGGTTCGGGTCGCCATTTCGTAAAGCACTGCGCCAAAAGAGAAGATGTCGGTACGGGCGTCGAGGTCCTTGCCTAGCGCCTGTTCGGGAGACATGTAGGCTACCGTGCCCACAGTGCTGCCGGGACTGGTAAGGTGCGGATCATTATCGATGGTGGCGGCGGTGACCCCGACCGGGGTCGTCAGCGCGTGGGTTTTCGCTAAGCCGAAATCGAGAATCTTCGCATGTCCCCGCTCGGTCAAAAACAGATTTGCAGGCTTGATGTCGCGATGAACGATTCCTTTGGAGTGGGCTGCGTCCAGGGCGTCGGCAATCTCGATGCCGATATCGAGCAAAGACTCCAGCTCGAGTCGCCGGCCAAGGATCACTTCCCGCAGAGTCTTGCCTTCCAGATATTCCATCACCAGGAAGAACCGCCCCTGGTGCTCGCCAATTTCGTGAATGGTGCAGATGTTGGGATGATTTAGAGCAGAGGAGGCGCGGGCCTCACGCCGGAAGCGCTCGAGCGCTTGCGCATCACTCGCCAGGCTGTCGGGGAGAAACTTGAGGGCGACAAAACGACTGAGTTGGATGTCCTCGGCCTGATAGACGACGCCCATCCCGCCGCCGCCGATTTTTTTCAGGACGCGGTAATGTGAGACTGTTTCTCCAAGAATGGATTGATCCTCAAGCATTGGGGCACATCTTAGCAGAGGGCGTGATGCGCGGCTTATTAAGTTTTGCTCTGTTTCCTGCTCGCTCTTCGCCGTCCCATAGCAGCCACCGAGTGCCGCCAGCGTATTGCTAAGTGCGCTCTTTACATCCCATCGTAATTCGGGCCGCCGCCGCCCTCGGGTGGAACCCAGGTGATGATCTGGTAGGGGTCTTGAATGTCGCAGGTCTTGCAGTGCACGCAGTTCGCGGGATTCAGGCTGATGCGCTTGCCATTGGGCGTGGTTTCGTCGTCCACCATCTCGTAGACATTCGCGGGGCAGAAATTCTGGCAGGGGCTGCCGAACTCTTTCACGCAACGCTCATTGCAGATGTTTGTGTCTTGAATGAGCAAGTGCGCCGGCTGATCCTCTTCATGCTTGGTGCCGGAATGATAAAGGTCGGTGAGTTTGTCGAAGGTGAGCTTGCCGTCACCCTTTGCCGGGCCAAGTAAGTTTGCTTCCGAGCCGCCGTGGGCGGGGAGATTGGCGAGTGGTTGCAGGTTTTCATGTCCCGGATGCGATGGCACGCGGTTGCGAAGGCCGCCGTCGAAAAGTTCCTGGAGTGCGGTGTTGAACACTCCGGCGACCATGCCATTCTTGAACCCCTGATGGAAGTTGCGCACCGGCCAGAGTTCGTCTTTAATCCAGCTGATTTCGACGCTGCGCTGGAACTTGCCGAGGGTTGCCGACGACGAGTCGGATTTCAGCAGCGCTTCGAATGCTGCCTCGGCGGCCAGCATGCCGCTTTTGATCGCGAGATGAATACCTTTCAGGCGCGCGGAGTTCAGGAAGCCGGCGGAGTCGCCGATGATCATCCATCCATCGCCGGCGAGTGGCGACAGCGACCACCATCCGCCATAGGGAAGAGCCTTGGCGCCGTAGCGGATCATCTTGCCGCCAGCGAGCAACTTGGCAATAAAAGGATGCTGTTTGAAGGTTTGAAGCACGTGCTGCGGGTCGAGGCGCGGGTCGCGATAGTCTAGTCCGGTAACGAATCCGAGCGAGACTATGGTGTCTTTCGAGCCCGGGTTCTGCGAACCATAGATCCATGCGCCGCCGTATTCCTTCGTGGTTAGCGGATAACCCATGGTGTAGATGACTTCGCCCGCCTTGATGCGGCCCGACGGGACTTCCCACAGTTCCTTTACACCTACTCCATAGGTCTGCGGGTTGCGGTCTTTCATCAAGTTGAACTTCTGGATGAGTTGCTTGGTGAGCGATCCGCGAGTGCCTTCGGCGAGCACGACGACCTTTGCCTTGATGTCGTAGCCCGGCTCGAAATTTGATTTCTGCTGATTCTGTTTGTCGACGCCCTTGTCGTCGGTGCGCACGCCGGTGACTCGATCGCCCTCGTACAGAAGTTCTGATCCTGCGAAGCCGGTGAAAATCGTGATCCCTGCTGCTTCGACTTTGCCCGCCAGCCATTTCACGAAGCGGTTGATCGAGATGACGTAGTTGCCGTGGTCCCGCAGCGGCGGAGGCGTGATCGGAAGCTGGTAGTGACCGGTCCGCGTCAGGAAGTAGACAGCATCTTTGTTTACCACCGCGTCGAGCGGGGCTTCGCTTTCGAATCCAGGAAGCAGCTCTTTCATGGAGCGCGGATCGAGGAGCGCGCCAGAGAGACAATGCTGTCCGGCTTCGCGCGCTTTTTCGAGCACGTAGATATTTTCTTTGCTGAGCGGAGATTCGGGGTGGCGTGCGTTGTGATCGTCAATCAACTGCGAAAGCCGCAGCGCGCAGGCCATGCCAGCGGGGCCGCCGCCGACGATGACGACGTCCGCCGGCATTTCGGGGTGCTCGACGTTGGGGAGGGGCTTGCGGAAGATCAGCATTTAGCAATTGGCCTTTAGCTCTTAGCGCTTTGCTCTCAGCGCAGAAAACTCTCTATGATACGGGAAACTGGAGAGCCGATGCATCGCTATTGCGCTGATTGCTTGTTTACTTGGGCCTGCGTGCTTCACCACTTTTTGAAAATGATCGCGACGGCGCCGATCATCATGGCGAAACCCACGAGGTAGTTCCACTTCAGCGGTTCCCGAAGATAGAGGACCGAGAAGATCGAAAACACGGTTAAGGTGATGACCTCCTGGATGGTCTTCAACTGCGCCGTTGTGAACTCATAAGAGCCGATGCGGTTCGCGGGTACCTGAAAACAGTACTCCGCAAAGGCGATGAGCCAGCTGATGACGATGACCTTGAACAGGGGTGCATGGCGATACTTCAGGTGTCCGTACCACGCGAAGGTCATGAAAATGTTGGAGAGGGTGAGGAGCAGGATCGTGATCATGCGAATATGTTGCCTGATTCTGGGCGCCGTTTGCACGCTTAGTGTCAGTGGAGCGACGGGCGTCTCGCCCGTCCAGCGGCAGTCTGGGGGCCGGGCGGGGACGCCCGGCTCTCCACGCTCAAGAGCGGCGGATTTCCGTGATCGCCTCGCGAATGGCTCGCAGCACTCCATCCATCTGCTGGGGCGTCCCGACGGTGACCCGAACACATCCGTCGCAGCCGGGATTGGCCGATGAATCGCGGACCAGAATGCCACGCCGCTGCATCGACTCGACGAACGCTTTCGCTTTCGCACCTACTCGCACCAAAACAAAGTTGGTCTGGCTTAGCCAGAACCGCAGGCCCAGCTCGTCGAACAACTGCGCCAAGCGTTCGCGGCCGCGCTTTACCTGTGCGACGTGCTCGCTTACGAACGCCCGGTCCGCCAGCGCCTCCTCGAGGCAAGTGAGCGCCACGGAATTCACGTTGAATGGCAAACTGAGCCGCCGTAGATAGTCGATCTGGTCCGCCGCGCCGGTTAGCACTCCAAGACGCAGACCGGCGAGCCCGTAGGCTTTCGAAAACGTACGCGCTACGAATAAGTTCGGATGAAGCGCCAAGTCCGGGATCATTGTCCTGCAGGTCAGTGCCGCGCCGCAAAACTCGAAGTAGGCTTCGTCGATCAGCACCGCCGCATCGGGCGCTGATTCCGCAATCTTTAAGAGATCGACGCGCGAAGCGGCGAGGCCGGTGGGGTTGTTGGGATTTGCGATCGCGATTACCCGGGTGCGTGGCGAAATGCGAGCGAGGAAATCGGCGGTGGGGAGCGCCAGGTCTTCGGCCGATTGCAGGCGCACCACTTGCGCCCCAAGCGCCTCGCCCAGCGTGGGATACATCACGAAGGTGGGGTCGCCGAAGAGCAGTTCGTCGTCAGGGTCGAGGTAAGTTGTAAAGACCAGGGATAGCGCCTCATCCATTCCGTTGGTGAGCAAGACCTGCTCGGGCGCGATCCCCAGGAAATTCGCGACCAGCCGCTCGCCAAGCTCGCGCTGCGGATACAGGGACACATCCGTCGCCGAGAGCGAGCGCAGGCGGGCCAGCACACGCGGCGAGCATCCGGCCATGCTCTCGTTGAGATCGAGACTCAGCCCGGCGCGGCTCACGATGGGCGAGTGGTACGGACTCAGCTTGGCAATCGATTCCCGCGGTTTCAGCATGGAATGCGCGTAAATGAAATGCGCGTAAACATGACGCGATGAGTTTACGCGATTTGTTTATGACGGTGCAGGAGGTCGGTGGAGATTCTTCCTTAAGCCGCTCATTCTTCATCCTTCGCGTAGAGACTAGACTTGCCCGTCTGAGACGCGGCTAGCCGCGTCTCTACCAATCATTTTTCATGCCGCCTCGCATACTTCACCGCGACAAAGATCGTGGTGCAGATTGCGAAATCTACCAGCAGGCCCCGGTCCTCCTTGAAAAGCGTGTGCCGCGCCACCATGGGCAGATGTGGCATGAGCAGGAAGTAGATCGCGTTGCCCGCGAGCACGGCCACCAGCGCGTCGAGAAAATTCTTCATCGTTCGTCGCGACCCCAGCCCATGGATGAACTGCAATCCCGGGATCCAGCGCCTGAAGGCGGATTCATTCTATGTGCTTTCGGCATGCCTGAAGGCATGCCCTGATACGAATCGCCCGGTGCGAATCCTGCTAACATCGCTTAAGATGCTGGAACCGTCCACTCCAGTGCAGTATGTGAAAGGCATCGGCCCGCGCCTGGCCGAGGTCCTTGCCGCCAAGGGTATTGCGACCGTCGACGACCTGCTGCACTATCTGCCCTTCCGCTACGAAGACCGGCTGAACCCGCGTTCGGTCGCCGAACTGCGCGCCGGAGAGATGGCAACGGTGATCGCCGAAGTCCGCAACTCGGGACTGTTTCGCACCCGCCGCATGCCAATCTTTCAACTCACGGTCGGCCAGGGCCGCACAAAGTTGAAGTGTATCTGGTTCAACGCCGCGTATCTTCAGGACCGCTTCCAGGCCGGACAGATGCTTGCGCTTTACGGCAAGGTCGAAGAGGACCGCGACGGCCAACTGCAGATCATGCAGCCACAATTTGAGATTCTCGGCGACATTAACGAAGAGGGCGGCGCCGACGAGGCCGAAAAAAAGGCCGCCGCGTCGCTCGAGATCGGACGGATTGTTCCGATTTACGAATCGACCGGCCAGGGCAAACTCACGCCGCGCTGGTTCCGGCGCATTATCCGATGGACACTCGAAAATCTGAATCCCAATCTTCCCGATCCCATCCCCGCCGCCGTGCGCGTCCATCTGAGCCTGGTTTCTCCGCGAGAAGCTTGGTGGAAAGTTCACTGGCCCGATGCGGGCGAAAGCTTTAGCGATCTGCAATCGTCGCGCACGGCGGCGCACATCCGGCTGATTTTCGACGAACTTTTTTTTATCGAACTCGGACTGGAACTCAAGCGCCGCGAGCAGAAGGCGCAGACCGGAATCACCTTTCGGCTTGATGGCGGCGTTCGCGAGGCCATTAAGAAGATACTGCCGTTTCATCCGACCGCTGCCCAGAAGCAAGTGCTGAAAGAGATCGCCACCGACATGCAGACGCCCTGCCCGATGCGGCGGCTGTTGCAAGGCGACGTGGGATCGGGCAAGACCATCGTGGCCTTCCAAGCCGCGATCATTGCCATTGAGAACGGATACCAGGTTGCATTGATGGCGCCGACGGAAATTCTGGCGCAGCAACATTATTTTTCGGCGCGGCAGATTCTTGAGCGAGCTGGATACCGCATCGTGCTTCTGACTGGCTCACTCGAGCAGGACCGCAAACGCGACGTGCGCCGCCACATCGCGCAAGGAAACGCTCAACTGGTCATCGGGACGCACGCGCTGATTCAGGATCGCGTCGAGTTTGAGAATCTGGGCTTGGTCGTCGTGGATGAGCAACACCGCTTCGGCGTAATGCAGCGGTTGAAGCTGATGAAGAAGACCGAGGATGCTCGTGTGGTGACGGGGCTCCGCCCCGTCCTTCCGGGCGAGGACGCCCGGCGCTCCACTGACTGTGAGCCTGACGTGCTAGTGATGACGGCTACGCCGATCCCGCGCACGCTTGCCCTCACTCTGTACGGCGACCTTGACGTCTCGGTGCTCGACGAACTTCCGCCGGGACGCACTCCGGTGGTCACCCGCTCTGTGCCTGACGAGCGCGCGCCCGAAGTGTGGGACTTTGTGCGCAAACAGATCAGCGCCGGACATCAGGCCTACGTGGTGTATCCGGTGATCGAGGAGAACGAAGAGCGCGAACTGAAGGCAGCGCAGCAGATGCACCGGCAGTTGCGCGAGAAGATTTTTCCCAACCTTCATGTCGGATTGCTGCATGGCCGTCTTGATGGCGACGAAAAAGAACGTGTGATGCGCGAATTCCAGCAGGGCAAGATTGAGATTCTGGTCGCTACTACGGTGATCGAAGTCGGCGTCGATGTCCCCAACGCGACCGTCATGGTGATCGAGCACGCCGACCGTTTTGGATTGGCGCAACTCCACCAGTTGCGCGGACGCATCGGGCGCGGTGCGGCGAAATCCTACTGTGTGCTCATGCGTGGGGCGAAGGTTTCTGAAGAAGGAGAGCGCCGTCTCGACGCCATGGTGCGCTCGAACGACGGTTTCCAGATCGCGGAACTTGATCTCGAACTGCGCGGGCCGGGAGAATTCTTCGGGACGAAGCAGGCGGGCATTCCAAGCTTCCGGGTGGCCAATATCATCCGCGATCGCCAACTTCTGGAAGCGGCCAAGCGGGAGGCTGCGTTCGTGATCTCGGGGCCGAATGCGGAAATATCAAAGGAAGAGATTGATAGGGCGCTTCGGGAGATGCGGTCGCGCTGGGCACTGAGTTACGGGCTGGTTGAGGTAGGGTAGGGCTCGCGCATCAAGAAACCAGTTTGAGCATCGATGGCGGAATCTCAATTTTTCGTTAACAACTTGTTTGAGGTGGCTTCAACTCCACTGCCTTTCATTGACTGGCCCATTTCCCACAAGTAAGATTCGCGCCAGTGATCGGGCAAACCATCTCGCACTACCGCATCGTGGAGAAGTTGGGCGGCGGTGGTATGGGCGTGGTCTATAAAGCGGAAGACACCCGGCTCCACCGTTTTGTCGCCC